>Ga0210119_1000253_pt1 | contig 11674 bp, 9 predicted proteins | sample China_Bullhead_C_2_FD_184859 | JGI IMG/M metagenome (GOLD analysis project Ga0210119, IMG submission 184859) | Wetland microbial communities from San Francisco Bay, California, USA, that impact long-term carbon sequestration -... | ecosystem: Environmental > Aquatic > Marine > Wetlands ... | reverse complement strand
GAGCCGATTCCTCGCCCGCGACCGGATCCTTGAAATCGATGATGACTGCTTCGCTCATGTGAGTGCCCCGTGGTTGCCAGGCCCAAGCCTAGGGCCGGCCTGCGCTTCATGGCAACCGCGCCGCGATGTGTCGATCGCGTACGCGCGCCGGTGCCGCCGGATCTACGATGTCGGTAGCAGTCGGTCGGCGTGGAGGCTACGCGCACCGGACGGTTGACGATGCCCGTTCACAACAACGATATCGCCGCCATATTCGACGAAATGGCGGACCTGCTCGAGTTGCAGCAGGACAATCCCTTCCGGATCAGGGCGTATCGCCGGGCGGCGCAGACGGTGCGGGCCCAGACCCGCGAATTGCGCGATCAGATTGCTGCCGGGCGCGACCTCGAGCAGCTTCCGGGTATCGGCAAGGACCTGGCTGGCAAGATCCGCGAGATCGTGGAGACCGGCAGGTGCCAGGCGCTGGAGAAGCTGAAACGCAAGGTGCCCGCAGGACTCGAGGACCTGCTGCACCTGCCGGGACTCGGTCCTGCGCGCGTGCGGCAACTGCGCCGGGAACTCCGGATCACCAGCCTCGCGAAACTCAAGGCGGCGATCGGCCGGGGCAAGCTGCGCGAACTCCGCGGCTTCGGGCCCAGGCTCGAGTCGCGCCTGGCGGCCGCGCTGGCCAACCCGGTAACCGGCCAGCGGATGCTTCGGTCCACGGCCAGGCAGTACGCCGAGGAACTGGCTGGCTATCTCGGTCGCCAGCCGGGGGTTTCGAGGCTGGCGGTCGCGGGCAGCTACCGGCGTGGACGCGACACGGTCGGCGACATCGACCTGCTGGTCGCCTCCGGTAAGCCAGCCGGCGTCATGGAAGCTTTCACCGGCTACGATGAGGTGCGCGAGGTGCTGGCCGCCGGCGAGACGAAGTCCAGCGTGCGGCTCGCCAGCGGGCTGCAGGTCGACCTGCGCATCGTCCAGCAGAAGAGCTTCGGCGCCGCCCTGCATTACTTCACCGGCAGCAAGGCCCACAACATCCACATCCGCCGGATGGGACAGCGTCGCGGACTGAAGATCAACGAGTACGGCGTGTTCCGCGGCGACGAGCAGATCGCCGGGCGGAACGAGGAATCCGTCTTCGGGAGCGTCGGGCTGCCCTGGATACCGCCGGAACTGCGGGAAGACAACGGCGAAATCGAGGCCGCGCGTGAAGACCGGCTGCCGGCGCTGGTCGAGCGCAGGCACCTCAGGGGCGACCTGCACGTGCACACCGCGGCAACCGACGGCACGGCCTCGATCGCCGACATGGTCGTGGCAGCCGGCGAGGCGGGTCTCGCCTACATCGCGATCACCGATCATTCCCGCTACCTCGGCGCCTACCGCGGCCTCGACGCAGCGCGGCTCGGAAAGCAACTCGAGGAAATCGACGCCTTCAATCGCGCGCACAAGAGAGTGACGGTTCTCAAGGGAATGGAGGTCGACATCCTGGAGGACGGATCGCTCGCACTGCCGGACGACGCCCTCGCGCAACTCGACCTGGTCGTGGGCGCCGTCCATTCCCACTTCGGCCTGTCGCGCCGACGACAGACGACGCGACTGCTGCGCGCGATCGAGCATCCGCACTTCACGATCCTGGCCCATCCAGCGGCGCGCCTGATCGGCGAGCGCGAGCCACTCGCGTTCGACCTCGAGCCCGTGGTCGCGGCCTGCGCCGGACGGGGCTGCTTCCTCGAGTTGAACTCGCAGCCGCAGCGGCTCGATCTCGACGAGGCGGCATGCCGGGTTGCCGCCGCGCAAGGCGTGCTGGTCTCGATCGCGAGCGACGCGCACCGGCCGGAGGATTTCGCCCTGCTGGACTACGGACTGACCCAGGCACGTCGCGGCTGGCTGGAGCCCGCCCAGGTGCTCAACACGCTGCCCTTGAACAGGCTGCGCCCGCTTCTGCGGCGCACCATGAATTGAACCGGAAGATACGTAATGGCGCGTGGGAGGCGCGGGCGTAGCATCGAAGTGCGAAGCGCACGACCTGACGGCGGAGGAAAAGGAGATGAGCAACCGCCTCACACCGATTATCGGGCACTGGTACAACCACCTGGACAAGGGCGACCTGTTCCAGATCGTCGCGATTGACCGCGAGTCGGAAACGATCGAGATCCAGGAATTCGACGGCGGGCTGGACGAGGTCGATTTCGAGGAATGGCGGCAGATGTACGTCGAGGAGGCGGCCCCGCCGGAGGACTGGACCGGTCCGGTCGACGAACTCGAGGCGGACGATCTCGGCTACTCGGACACGCCGGCCGAGGAAGGACGGCCCGAATCGATCGAGAATTTCTTTGCGACCTGGGACGAGACGCCGGAGGAGGACGAGGAACAGGAGCGCCTGCCTCGCAGGCCTCCCCGTCAATCCACCCGCGGGGATCGACGACGCCATCATTGACCCGCCGGCTGGCGCTCCCCGGTCCCGTAATGGAGGGTGAGCACATGGATGTTGGAAAGATCTGCAAGCGCCGCGCCGTCACCATCGGCAGCCATGCCGACCTCGTCGAGGCGGCACGCCTCATGCGCGAGGCTCACGTCGGCTTCCTCGTGGTCAACGACGGAGGCCAGCCCCGCGGAGTCCTGACCGACCGCGACATCGTGCTCGAGGCGGTCGCCTGCGGCATCAGTCCGGAGGAAGTGACCGTCGGCGACGCCATGACGACCGATCCGGTCACCTTGACCGAGGACACGGCGCTCGAGGACGCGCTCGAATGCCTGCGCACCGCGGGCGTCCGGCGCGCCCCCGTGGTGGACGACGGCGGCCGCACCACCGGCGTGCTGTCACTCGACGACGTACTGGACTATCTCGCCGACCAGTTGTGGTCCGTCGCGGGGTCGTTGAGGCATGAACAGGCCATCGAGCGCATCGCCCGGCCCTGAGGCAAGGCTTCCGGATGCGCTGCTCTCGCCGCAGGCCTGGCCAGAGGGCACGGGCCCGGTCGAGCTCGTGGAAACCCACATCTCCTGGGTGTTCCTGGCGGGACAGCTGGCCTACAAGGTCAAGAAGCCGGTCAAGCTCGACTTCCTCGACTTCTCCACGCGCGAACTTCGCGACCACTTCTGCGAGGAAGAACTGCGGATCAACCGCCGCTTTGCGCCGGAGCTGTACCTCGGCCTGTCCCGGGTCGTGCGCACCGAGGGCGGCCTGGCGATCGACGGACCGGGCGAGGCCGTCGAGCACGCCGTCCGGATGCGCCGCTTCGACCGGGAGCGGGAGCTCGACCGGCTGCTGGCACGCGGATCGGCCGGAACGCGGCTGCTGGAGGCGTTCGGGACCAAGCTGGCGACCCAGCACGACGCCGCGCCAGTGGCCGGGCCCAGCCTTGACTGGGCCAGCCCGGCAAGGACGCTGCAGGCCTGCCGCGAGAATTTCTCGGCCCTGAACCAGCTGCAGCGGCCCGATGTCCTGGCGCGCGTCGAGCGGCTGAGCGACTGGACCGAGCGAACATTCAGGGACCTGCAGCCGGGCCTCCATCGCCGGCTGCTGGCCGGTCGTTTCCGTGAGTGCCACGGTGACCTGCACTGCGCCAACGTCGTGCAGCACGGCGCCGAGCTGTGGGCCTTCGACGCGCTCGAATTCGACCCCGGTCTGCGGTGGATCGACGTGGCCAGCGACCTGGCCTTCCTGTCAATGGACCTGCGCGCGCGCGGGCACGCCGAGCTGTCGAGCGCACTGCTCGACGGCTGGCTGACGGGCTGCGGGGACTTCGCGGCGCTGGAGACGCTCAGGTTCTACGAAGCCTATCGCGCCTGCGTGCGCGCCAAGGTCGCCGCGATCCGCATGCGACAGGGATCGACCGACCATGCGAGGCTGGAACGGGAACTTGCGACCTACCTGTCCGCTGCCGAGCTGGCCGCCCGGCCGACGCGGCCCATGCTGGTGGCGACGACCGGCCTGTCGGGTTCCGGCAAGAGCTGGCTGGCCAGCCGGTTGCTCGGCCCGCTCGACGCCGTGCGCGTGCGCTCGGACGTCGAGCGCAAGCGCCTCGCGGGACTGTCCCCCGGCGTAACCAGCGACGGCTCCGTCTACTCGAGCGGGATGACCCGGCTGACCTATGCGCGTCTCGCGGAACTGGCCGCCATGGCCCTGCGAAGCGGGTACAGCGTCATTGTCGACGCGGCCTGCCTGCTCGCCAGCGAGCGAGCCGCCTTTCGCCGTGTGGCGGCAAGCGCCGGGGCGCCGTTCCGCTTGCTGTGCGTCAGCGCCCACGTCCCGCTGCTGCGCTCACGGATCGGCGATCGCGCCCTCGCCCGCCTCGACCCGTCCGAGGCCACGGTCGCCGTGCTGGAACGCCAGCGACAGTTTGCGGAGGCGCCATCCGGTGATGAGCTGGCGGACGCCGTCTGCGTCGACACCAGCGCTGCGGTCGATCCGCTGGAAGTTGCCGCCAGCTTGCGCGGGCGGGCCGCGGGTCGCGGGCCGTGACTGCCGGTGACGCACGGAGCTCGCCCGGACCGGTCTTCTCGCTGCGCGGGGTGACGCGAAGCTATCGGGTCGGCGCCACCGAGATCCATGCGCTGCGGGGCATCGACCTCGATCTCGCCGCGGGCGAAATGCTGGTGCTGCTCGGCGCCTCGGGCAGCGGCAAGTCGACGCTCGTGAACATCATGGGCGGCCTCGACCGGCCGACCCTCGGTACCGTCCGCTATCACGAGCTCGACCTGACGCGGGCGAGCGATGCCGAGCTGACCCGTTTCCGTCGAAGGAGCGTCGGCTTCGTGTTCCAGTTCTACAACCTGGTGCCCGGACTCACCGCGCTGGAGAACGTCGAGCTCATAACCGAGCTCTCCACCGAGCCGATGCCGGCCAGGGAGGCGCTCGAGCGCGTCGGCCTCGCGGAACGCATCGATCACTTTCCCGCCCAGCTCTCTGGCGGCGAGCAGCAGCGCGTCGCGATCGCCCGCGCCATCGCGAAGCGCCCGGAAGTGCTCCTCTGCGACGAACCGACCGGGGCGCTCGACTGCGAGACCGGCATCCTCGTCCTCCAGGCCCTGTCCGAGGCCAACCGGGAACTCGGCGCGACGACCGTGCTGATCACGCACAACGCGGTCATCGCGCGGATGGCCGATCGCGTCGTGCGCCTGTCCAACGGGGAAATCGCCGGCATCGACGTCAATCGCAGCCGTCTCGACCCGGCCGGGCTGCGCTGGTGACACATGAGGACACTGCATCACAAGCTGGTTCACGACCTGTCCGACCACCGCGCCCAGTACCTGGCCATCGCCCTGGTCGTCGCCATCGGCGTCGCCGCCCAGGTTGCGAGCGGCGGACTGCTGGCTTCGCTGCAGAGCGCGCGGGACGACTTCTATATCGAGCGCAGGTTCGCCGACCTGTTCGCTCCGCTCAAGCGCGCGCCCGATGCCGCCGTCGCCGGCATCTCCGCGCTGCCGGGCGTGCACGAGGTGCAGCCGAGGATACGTTCGGCGGGCATCATCTCCGATCCGCGGCTGCCGGAACCGGGCAGCGTGCAGCTGGTCTCGTGGCCGGGCGATGGGCTCAACGCGGTCGCGTTGCAGGAAGGCCGGCCGCCGGCGCCGGGCAGCGAGGAACTGGTCATCAGCTCGGCCTTCGCCACGGCATGGCGGCTGCACGCGGGCGACAGGCTGCGAATGATCGTCAACGGACGCATGATCGATCCGGTCATCGTCGGAACCGGCGACTCGCCGGAATTCGTCTACTCCATCGCGCCGGGCGGCCTCCTGCCGGACTACCGAAGGCACACGGTCGCCTGGATGGACCACGGCGGGCTGGCGGCGCTGGCCGGACTCAAGGGTGGGTTCAACGACCTGACCGTGACGCTGGAGCCAGATGCATCGGCCGGAGACGTCATCGCCGCCCTGGACCGCCGGCTGGCTCCTTTCGGGGCCACCGGTGCGTACGGGCGGGACCAGCAGCTGTCGGACCGGTTCATCGAGAACGAGTTCGACGAGCTGGAGGTGCACACGACCGTCGTGCCATTCATTTTCCTGGGTTCCGCCGCGTTCCTGTTGCACCTGGTGCTGACTCGCCGCGTGCGACGCGAGCGGGAGACCATCGGCATGCTGAAGGCCTTTGGCTACGGCAATCCGGCGATCGGCATCCATTACCTGCTGCTGGGAATGACGGTCTACCTGATCGGCGCCGCCGCGGGCATCGTTCTCGGCATCTGGCTGGGCAGGCTGCTGGCGGGCCTGTACGTGGACTTCTTCCGCTTCCCCGCCTTTCACTTCGCCATCGATGCCGGCCGAACGGCGCTAGGCCTGCTGGTGGCCGGCGCAGCGGTGGCATCCGGCACCCTGGCCGGGCTCGCCGAGGCCATCCGGCTGCCGCCAGCCGAAGCGATGCGGCCGCCGGCGCCACCGCTGTACCGCCGCAGCCTGTCCCTGCCGCCGGCTGTCCGGCGGCGGCTCGGGCTGGCCGAGCGCATGATCGTCCGTCACCTCGCACATGGACCGGTGCGCACGATGCTGACCGTCGCCGGACTCGCGATCGCCTGTGCGCTCGTCACGTTCTCCGGCTTCCAGCGCAACGCGATCGACTACATGACCGACTTCCATTTCGAGCTGCAGGACCGCTCGGACCTCTCCCTGACCTTCAGCGAGCCGACGGCCGGCCGGGCCGTCCAGGAACTGCTGCGTGAGCCCGGCGTGACCGCCGTCGAGCCGTTCCGCAACGTCGCCGTGACGCTCCGCCACGGCCATGCCAGTTACCGTTGTGCGCTGGAGTCCTGGCCGCAGGACAGTCGCCTGCGACGGCTGCTGGACCGGAACCGGGAGACGGTTCCCCTGCCCGCCAGCGGCATGCTGATGTCGGCGCAGCTGGCCGGGATGCTTGGCCTGCGGCCCGGGGACCGGGTGCAGGTCGAGGTCATGGACGGCGAGCGCCAGCGCTTCGAGCTTTCGGTCGCCGGGCTCCTGGACGACTACGTCGGCGTGGGTGCCTACCTTCGCATCGAACAGCTTCATCGCCTGCTGCAGGAACAGGACGCGGTAAGCGGCGCCCTGCTCGCGGTCGAGCCCGCCGCCAGGGCGGACCTGCAGGCCCGGCTCGCGATGCTGCCGCGCGTCGCCGGCGTCTCGCGGCGCGACGCGCAGATCGAGTCCTTCAACGAGACCTTCGGTCAGTCGCTCCTGATCGTCGCGTTCGTGTTCCTGCTCATCGCCGGCAGCCTCGCGTTCGCGATGGTCTTCAATGCGGCGCGGACGGTCTTCGACGAGCGCCGACGCGAACTGGCGACCATGCGCGTCCTCGGCATGGGCCTGGCCGAGACCGCCTACATCCTGCTCGCCGAGCTGACGGTGCTGACCCTGCTGGCCGTTCCCGCGGGCATGGCGCTCGGCTATGGCCTGGCGGCGATGCTGGCCCGGGCGATGCAGTCCGAGCTCTTTCGCTTGCCGGTGATCCTGGAAGCCGGCAGCTACGCCCGCGCGACGATGACACTATTCGGTGCGGCTGCACTGTCGATGGCCTGGTCCGCCTGGGACCTCGCCCGATTGGACGTCAAGGAGGCCCTCGCCGCGAGGGATTGAACGGTGCTGAAGAAACGCATTCTGATCTGGTCCCTGGTACTCGCCGCCATCACCGCCGCGCTGGCATGGTCGCTGCGCGACCCGGCCGTCGAAGTGGAGACGGCCGTCGCGGCAAGCGGTCCGCTCGAGGTGACGCTCGACCAGGAAGGACTCACCCACATCGAAGACCGCTACGTCATCTCCGCCCCCGTCGCCGGTTACGCCCGCCGGACCACTGTCCTGCCCGGCCAGGCGATTTCGGCCGGAGACGCCCTGGTCATGCTGGAGCCGCTCGCGACCCAGTCGCTTGACCCGCGAACCGTCGCCGAGGCCCGCGCGGATCTCGCCCAGGCGGAAGCCGCGGCACGCTCGGCAGCGGCTGACAGCCAGGCAGCCGCCGCCGCGGCCGACCGGGCGCGCCAACGCCACGAGCGCCTCGAGCAGGCCGCCCGCGGGGGCGCCGCCACCCGCGACGAGCTCGACGCAGCGGCGGCGGACATGAAGACGGCGGAGGCGGCGGCGCGGGCGTCGGCGTTCCGGGCCGAGCTCGCCCGCGCCGGGGTGGACGCCGCACGCGCCAGGCTGGCCATCGGCGGCGGCACCCGCGCCGATGAGCCCGTCGTGACCGTCCGCGCACCCGTCGCCGCCTGTGTCCTCGAGGTCAGCCACGAGAGTGAGGGGGTGGTCCAGGCCGGTGAGCCGCTGCTCGAGCTCGGCTGCCGCGCTTCGCTGGAGATTCACGCCGACGTGCTGTCGGCAGACGCGGCCGGACTGTCACCGGGACAGGCCGCACGCATCGAGGAATGGGGCGGCGAGCGGCCGCTGGCGGCCGTGGTGCGCCGCATCGAGCCGAAGGCATTCACCAAGGTCTCGGCGCTCGGCGTCGAGGAGCAGCGGGTCTGGGTGGTGCTCGACCTGCTCGACGCGCCCGACTCCTGGGCGTCACTGGGCGACGGCTTCCGCGTGCTGGTTCGATTCGTGCTGTGGCGGGGCGACGACGTCCTGCAGGTCCCCGCCGCCGCGGTCTTCGACCTCGATGGGCAGGCGCAGGTATTCCTGCTGGGCGATGACGGTCGCCTGGCACTGCGCCCGGTGGAGACCGGTCATCGGAGTCCCGACAGTGTCGAGATCCTTGCAGGCCTCGCCGCAGGCGACGAGGTGGTTTCCCACCCGCGCCGCGACCTGGCGGCTGGCCAGCGCGCGATCCGGCTACGCCCCGGCTGAAGCCATCCGCCTAGAGCGGCGGCAGGACGATCGGTCGATACCCGGGCCTGCGCGGCACCGGGGTCTTGAAGCCTTCCGGCTTGATCACCAGCACGTCGCACTTCAGGTGGTCGATGACCCGCTCGGCGGTGCTGCCGATGAACAGCCGCTTCAGTCCGCTGCGCGAAACGGCGCCCATCACCACGACGCCGGCACCGACCTCCTCGGCGATCGCGGGGAGCTCGACGCTGGCGTTGCCCGCCCGCAGGTGACTGCGCCTGGAACCGAGCGCGTAGGGCTTCACCAGCTTGTCGAAGGCCTTGCGAACCTCGGCCAGCTGCTGCTCGGCCACGCTGACCGGCAACGGAACCGGTTCCATCAGCACGCCCGAGGTGAACGGCGTGGCCAGCAGGTAGGCATGGGCCACATGCAGCCGTCCATTGAAGAGTTGGGCCAGTTCACCACCGTGTTCCAGGATCGTCTTGTCCAGCGCCTCCGGCTTGGCGTGGGCGTGCAGCGGATCGACCGCTGCCAGGACCCGCAAGCGGTCGTAGGGCTTCGCCGTCTTGACGAACAGGACCGGGCAGGGGCACAGCCTGATCAGCTGCCAGTCCGTGTTGGACAGCACTGCCCTCGCCGCACGGGTATGGCGATGACTCTCGGCCACGACGAGGTCCACGTTCTCGCGCACGGCCTCGCGGACGATGCTCTCGTACACCGGGTAGTCCCAGCGGACCCGCACGCGCACCCGGGGTCCGTCCTTGCCGAGGCCGAGGGCCACCTTGGACAGCTGTGCCTTGCGGGCATTGACCGCGCCCTCGATATCCTTTTCCAGGGCGTCCGGGCTGTAGAACTGCTCGCCGGCGACATAGGGGCTGTAGAGACTGTGGAACAGCGTCAATTCCGCACCGGTCTTGCGCGCCAACGCGGCGGCCTTGGCCAGGGCTATCGACGACCGGGCCGCCGGGTCGGCCATGGCGACCAGGATGTGCTTGATCTTCATGAATGCACTCCTTTTCCTGCAGACATATGGCCACTCTGCCTTCAGACTAGTCCCCGTGGGAGCCGGGTGCTACATCCACTTGTGCCTAAGGCGCCGTGGTGTCTACCTACGCTGATAAGGAAACGTCGTCGGTGAGCAAACCAGCGGCCAAACAGGACTGGTGCTACCCGGCGGGGCTGCTGGCCGCCTTTTGCCTGCTCGCGTTGGCATTGGCCATCGCCCCGCTCTACCGGCAGGACTGGCTGCTGGAGAATCTGCTGGTCTTCGTCGCGCTGCCGATCCTGGTCGTGACGCGGCACCGCCTGCGATTCAGCAACCTTGCCTACACCTGCCTGTTCGTCTTCTTCGCCTTCCATGAGCTGGGAGCGCACTACACCTACTCGCTGGTTCCCTACGACGAATGGTTCCACGGCCTGACGGGCCACTCGCTCAACGCGATGCTGGGCTTCGAGAGAAACCATTACGACCGCCTGATTCACTTCCTCTACGGCCTGCTGATCACGCCGGCGGCGGTCGAGCTGTTCGCCCACCACGGCCGCTATCCACGGGTCTGGGCAGCCTTGTTCCCGATGCTTTTCGTCACGTCGCACTCCGTCATCTACGAACTGATCGAGTGGGGAGCCGCCCTGGTCTTCGGCGGCGACCTTGGCCAGGCCTACCTCGGCACGCAGGGCGACATCTGGGACGCACAGAAGGACATGGCGCTGGCCATGCTCGGGGGTCTCGTGTCGATCACGGCGCTGGGCCTGACGGGAAGATTGCCGGTACGCCGCGCCTAGAGGCGCCGGGCACAGGCCCGTCGCGCAGGGGACGGGCCTGTGCCCGGCGCCTCCGTGGATCCGGCCGATCGGTCGACTGGGTTAGAATCCGCTTCCTGGACCAATTCTTTGCCGGCGCCCGGGGGCGCCCGGGAGCTGTGCATGGACAAGACGCGTAACGACCTGTTGCTCGAGCGACGCGAGGCTGCCGTGGCCCGCGGCGTCTCGCTGGCCCATCCCGTGTTCGTCGATCGCGCTGAAAACGCGCTGCTGTGGGACGCGGACGGACGCCGTTACGTCGACTTCGCCGGCGGCATCGCGGTCCTCAATACGGGACACCGGCATCCGAAGGTGCTCGAGGCCGTCCGCAAACAGCTCGACAAGCTGACCCACACCTGTTTCCAGGTCACGGGCTACGAGCCCTACGTCGAGCTCTGCGAGCGGCTCAACAAGCTGGCGCCGGGCCCCGGTCCGAAGAAGACGCTGCTCATGTCGACCGGCGCCGAAGCGGTCGAGAACGCGATCAAGATCGCCCGCGCCTATACCAAGCGTTCCGCCGTCATCGCCTTCACCGGCGGGTTTCACGGCCGTACGCTGCTGTCGCTGGCGCTGACCGGCAAGGTTGCGCCCTACAAGGCCGGCTTTGGCCCCATGCCGGCCGAGGTCTACCACGCACCCTTCCCGAATGCACTGCACGGCGTGTCGGTCGAGGACGCCATGCACGGGATCGAGCAGATCTTCAAGTGCGATGTCGAGGCGGAACGGGTCGCGGCCATCATCGTCGAGCCGGTGCAGGGTGAAGGCGGCTTCTACATCGCGCCGAAGGACTTCCTGGTGCGGCTGCGTGAGCTCTGCGATCGCCACGGCATCGTGCTCATCGCCGACGAGATCCAGAGCGGGGCGGGCCGCACCGGCAGGATGTTCGCGATGGAACACTTCGGCGTCGCCGGCGACCTCACCACGATCGCCAAGTCGATCGCCGGCGGCTTCCCGGTTTCGGCCGTCACCGGCCGCGCCGAGATCATGGACGCCTGCGGTCCCGGCGGCCTCGGCGGCACCTACGCCGGCAACCCGGTGGCTTGCGCCGCCGCCTGCGCCGTCCTCGACGTCTTCGTGCAGGAGCGGATCCTCGAGCGCGCCGAGGCGCTCGGCGCACGCATGGCCGCGCGCTTGCGGGCGCTGGCCGGCCGTCACCGCGCGG
>Ga0210119_1000252_pt1 | contig 11680 bp, 12 predicted proteins | sample China_Bullhead_C_2_FD_184859 | JGI IMG/M metagenome (GOLD analysis project Ga0210119, IMG submission 184859) | Wetland microbial communities from San Francisco Bay, California, USA, that impact long-term carbon sequestration -... | ecosystem: Environmental > Aquatic > Marine > Wetlands ... | reverse complement strand
CAGCGATAGGCAAAGATGCTGTGGCACAGACATACATCGGTACTGCAATAGCTATCACAATAATATAAGATAACCACGAGTACTCTATAAGAATATCACTGATACTTTGAGGGATCGCTACGGTGATCAGTGCACCCAGCAGTAGACCCCATATAAGCGGCTTGGCAATGTCACCCAAAAGTGTGATGAATGCATAGCGTAAAGCACTCGTGAGCCAAAAGCTTTTCTCTTCTATTGCACAACAAGAACCAGCTGTACTGCAGCAGCTTGCCTCTTCTTTTTTAGGCATAGTAGAAAAAGCTGGAGAAAAAGTATTAGGTGCCTTCACTGCTGAAAATGCAGGTTTTTGATCTATCACCTCTTTGTCAAAAAGATTGGCCAGAATACCTGACACCATTGCTATGATCATAGACGTTATCACACGGTAAATGGTAAATATCCATCCAAATATCCCATAGGTCGCCAAGATAGAGTCTACCCCTGTGATCGGTGTAGAGATGAGGAATGAAAGCGTCGAGCCTTTGCTGGCTCCGCTCTTTTTAATACTTGTCGCCAAAGGAATCACCCCACAGGAACATACAGGCAGAGGAATACCGAACAGTGTGGCTTTGATCACTGAAAATATATTGCTTTTTCCCAAATGTTTGGTGACAAGAGTATCAGGCACAAACTCATGCAGAATACCTGCAAAAATCAGACCAAAAAGTATGTAGGGAGCCATTGCATTGCTAAGCTCCATCAGTGCAGTGAAAAATTCAGTGATGTATTCCATAGGCTTCCTTCAAACTATTTACACATATATAACCATATTCCTATAAATAAAAACTGAAAATTCATCTATCGATTTAATTTGCCATACAATACCAATAAAGACCTCATACTAAAAAAGACGCTGAGATTTAACCTAGAAGACTTGTCAGAAAAAAGTAAGCATTGAACTTGACTCAAGTAAAGCTAAGATACTCTCTTGCTGGTTAAAAATCCTCATCGTCACTAAAAAATGATTCCTCTTCAGCTTTCTCTTTTGCTGCTTGTATAGCATCGAGTTCCGCTTGCGTCATCATTAGCACTTTCATCTTCTGAACAAAAACTGTTTTGTCAGGAAGTTTGGTAAAATATGTATACACACCATATACCATCACTACAACAGTAGTGATAAGGATGATCTTCTGCGCTGGTGAAAATCTTTGGATCGGCTCTTTGATATTCATTTCACATACGCCACCAGGACAATATTTTGGATCTTTTCTCTTCACCCATTCAAAAATTTTACACCCTAAACAGATCGAGAAAGCCGCTTCAAAAAAGAGTAAGGCCATACAGATCAAACAAACAAGCACTTTGAGCGGATTTGGCTGAAAATCGATCACAAGATAATAAAACATAGGCCACGCCAATACAAATCCAAGTATCCACGCAAATCGCTTTTGTGCAGCGCCCACATACTCCGGTTTTTGATTTTGGACAAAAAAACGCCCCAGCATCAAGCTCGGTGCATATCTAGGTTCTATAATACGAATCGTAAAATCGATGGCAAAAAATGTCACAAAATATTTGGAAAAAACTGCCGTATGGAGCATTACTCCATTAGTGAGTCCAAGAAAAGCACCCACAAAGAGTATCGCTGCAGCAGCTCGTGCTTCCCTTTCGTTGAGCACCCTTACTTCGTACCCAGGTACTCTCTCACCATAGGCAAAAAAATCTTTTACATTCATTCTATTTTTGATTAACATTTTCATTTAAAATCATCCATTAATGCAAGAACTTCATCTACACTCAGTAATTTTCCTGTGCTTACGACTTTACCATCTATCACAAGTCCCGGTGTACTCACTACTTGATACTCCATGATCTTCATAATATCATCGACTTTTTCTATTTGGGCGAACTTACCACTTTTGGCAACAGCTTCTTTCACAACATTTTCCAATGCAACACACTTGGCACATCCCGTACCTAACACTTCGATCTTCATAACAAACACTCCTTCATCATTGGTTCCAACTCTTTGGCCTTCAAGCTACCTAAAAATATTTTTATACCTTGGTGGGTATGATTGACTTTAAACACTGTTTCTCCTTTATAAAATAGCATTAAAAAGATATCCGATTGCGATAATCCCGCTTCCGACGATGGTAAAAAATAGTCCAATAAGTCTGAGAGAAATGATCTTTTTGAGTATCAGTGCTTCGGGCAAACTCAGTGCCGTGACCGCCATCATGAAACTGAGTGCCGTTCCTAAAAGCATCCCTTTACTGGTGAGTACTTCTACCAGAGGCATAACACCCGCGGCATTAGAGTACATCGGGATACCCATGATCACAGCGATGATCACGGCAAACGGATTGCCCTCACCTGTATAACGAGCGACAAAATCAGTAGGGATATATCCATGTATCCATGCTCCTACCCCTACACCAAGCAATACATACAGATAAATTTTCTTAAAAATATCCAATGTATAGTTCCATGCTTCTTTCGCTCTATCTTTAAATGTCAGTTTTACAAGTTTGGCTTCCAATTCAGAATCTGTGGGTTTAACTTCCAACAATATCTCATTTTCTGCACCCATTTTTCCGATAATATATCCTCCGAGAATAGCGACCATAAGACCAAAAGCGATATAGATCGATGTGACTTTCCAGCCAAAAAGTCCAAATAGCATGGCGATGGCAATCTCATTGTTCATCGGAGCAGAAATAAGATAGCTAAAGGTGACTCCTGCAGGGATCCTTGCCTGAATGAAACCTAAAAAAAGAGGGATCGCAGAGCAAGAGCAAAATGGTGTGATGATCCCGAACAATGAGGCTCCCACATGTCCGTAGAGTGCCGACTTTCCTTGAAGGTGTGCTCTGACATACTCGGTATTGACCCATGTTCTCAAAAAAGAGACTGCAAAGATGATAGTAAGCAGTAAAAACCATATCTTTATCGTATCATAGATAAAAAAGTGTGTAGCATCAGCCAACTTCCCTTCCAGACCTACAAAGCCGTAGATAAACTCTTTGGTGAGTTCATACCACATTTAACAAAGCTCCTCTTTAATGATAGGCAGGAGTTCTTTTTCAATAAGGTTGAGTGTTTTTTCATACTCCTCTACCGCCTTACCGCTTGGATCTTCAAAGCCTACATGTATCGTCTTCACAGCTTTAGGAAACATCGGACATGTCTCATTTGCATGATCACAGACGGTGACTACCAGATCAAATGGTGTATCAAGCACTGTTTCGATCACTTTTGAGTGATATTCATCCCTCCAGTACCCTTTTGTCTCCAAGAGAGCCTGGGCATTTGGATTGACTTTGCCGCTTGCTTTGACACCTGAGCTTTGAGCAAAGACACAATCACCAAGCTTAGCATTGATCAGTGCCTCTCCCATAATGGAACGGCAACTGTTTCCCGTACATAAGATCAATACATTTTTTTTCATAGTTTACATCCTTGTGTTTGTGATATTTTCTTTAAATCCGGAAGTTCCATATCCAAATAACGGATCTCTTCCAATGCTTCACTGCGAAAGCGATCTAAGGGTTTTCGAATGGAGTAATAAGCCCAGGTTCCTTTGCGCTCTACTCGTAAAAATCCTGCATCTTTTAAAATCTTAAGGTGACGTGACAGGCGGGACTGTATCATGTCAAATGATGCCTGCATATCACACACACATGTCTCCCCGTATTTATCAAGAAAACGCAGGATCAATACTCTTGTTTCATCATTGAGTGCAGCAACACTTTTTAAAAAAACTTCCATAGTCACTCCTAGTATATTCATAAAATTGTAGCAAAATAAAATCAATAAATCAATATATCTTGATATTATTATTTATTTTTGCTATAGTTTCCAAATTAATTCATAGGGAGTATGATATGTTTCTAGCGATTTCGGTCTTTTTAATTACCTTGATCTTTGTAATTTGGCAGCCTAAAGGGCTTCAAATAGGTACAACAGCTGTTATAGGCGCTATCATTGCACTTCTGATTGGTGTGGTCAGCTATACAGATGTTTTTACAGTGATCGATATTGTTTGGGATGCGACCCTGGCATTTATCGGGATCATTATTCTCTCAATGGTACTGGATCAGATAGGTTTTTTTGAGTGGGCAGCGATAAAAATGGCGAAACTGAGCAAAGGAAGCGGGAACAGGATGTTTGTCTATATCCTACTTTTGGGAGCCCTTGTTGCAGCCTTCTTTGCCAATGACGGTGCAGCGCTTATACTCACCCCTATTCTACTTGCAAAGATGAAGTATTTAAAAATGAATCCATTGGCGATATTTGCCTTTTTAATGGCAGGAGGGTTTATAGGCGACAGTGCATCCAATCCACTGGTGATCTCAAACCTTACCAATATCGTCACGGTCGGATATTTTGATATCGGTTTTGTTGAGTATGCGAAAAATATGTTCTTACCAAACCTTCTGTCTATCTTCGCTTCGATTGCAGTGCTATGGATCTATTTTCGTAAAGATATTCCTTTAAAAGTGGATGTCACTACACTGCCCGAAGCCTCTTCGGTCATTAAGAACCAAACTATGTTCAAACTCTCCTGGTTCTTTTTAGCACTGTTGATGATCGGCTATTTTATCGGTGATCTTTATAACCTCCCGGTTTCTGTTTTTGCATTAGGCGGGGCGCTGATCTTTTTAGCTATTGCAACACATTACAAAGCAACAAAACCCATTATGACCATCAAAGCTGCACCATGGCAGGTGGTGTGGTTCAGTATCGGGCTCTATGTGGTAGTCTACGGACTGAAAAATGCGGGTCTGACTGAAGTGATCGCCTCGTGGATCACAGACCTAAGCACACAGGGAGCGGCTGTGGCAATTATTGGAACCGGATTTTTATCAGCATTTATCAGCTCCGTCATGAATAATATGCCAACGATCATGATCATGGATATTGCTATTGATCATGTGGGCTATGTGGGAAATGAAGCATTGGTCTATGCCAATATCTTAGGCTCAAATCTGGGACCTAAAATGACCCCTATTGGTTCGCTTGCTACCCTGCTCTGGCTGCATGTACTCGCACAAAAAGGTGTAAAGATAGGCTGGGGAGAATATATGAAAGTGGGACTTGTCATTACCCCTCCTGTCTTACTTGTAGCCCTGTTAGGATTAATTTAGCCTCAATTTTTATCATCCCAGAGTCAGTCTCAAGAATGATAAAAGAAATTTATACTATCCTATAAAAATAACAACCCTAAATGAGGAGAGTTTAGATGAGTGTACCATTAGCAATAGGTATAATTGTTATTGTCTTGATACTTATTACTACAGGGTATTGGTGGCGATCCCGCTCACTCGCCTGCCCTGCATCTCTCTCCTGGCTTGTAGAAAATCCTTATATGAATGCCGTCTCTGCCCCCAATAAGCTCTTTCAGAGATTACACCTTGAAAAGGGGATGAAATTACTTGATGTCGGTTCAGGTCCTGGACGTTTAACATTACCAGCTGCAAAATTGGTTGGAAAATCAGGGGAAGTAGTAGCTCTTGATCTACAGTCAAAGATGTTAGATAAATTAAAAGAAAGAGTGGAAAAAATAGACCTAGATAATGTTAGGCTTGTTCATGCTGCCGCAGGAAGTGGGAAAATAGATAAAGAGTATTTTGACCGAGCATTATTGGTCACAGTATTAGGTGAGATTCCCAACAAACATGAAGCGCTTGTAGAGATATACGAATCACTTAAAGAAGGCGGTATATTATCTGTTACGGAAGTGATTCCAGACCCTCACTATGTAACCATAAAGAGAGTTCGTGCTTTATGTCATAATGTAGGATTTCAAGAGATAGACTCTTTTGGAAATTGGCTTGCTTTTTCAATCAACTTTATAAAACAAGAAAAAAAACATAACTGATCAAATTCGTCTTTTTTCTTTTTGGATTATCATAGGCTTCTTGAGTCTATCACTTGTATTGCTGCTAAGGGGACAAACTATAGCCATTTTAAATTATGATTTTGCTGTACAACTTGGGTTGAATGAAATAGAAATCTACTACATACTTTAACCTTCAAAAATCTTTTCATCCGACTGATCCAATATGGATGAAAAGGATTCATGTTCTATACAATAGAATAAAGCTCTTTTTCTCTACCGATAAGTATATCTCCCAAGAAGAAATACGCCTCTTTCCAGGCTTCAATGACATCATCACTTGCTACATCTCCAAGTACATCTTTAATAGCCTGTAACAAAGAAACACCCACCATAGGATAATGTTCAGGCTTCACATTTGTTTTTACATGTCTGTTTGCAATGACATCTACCGCATGACTTAATACATGAAGTTTATCTATATTGGCTGCGTATGCAACTATAGCCCCTGCAAGCTTTATGTGCTGATCCTCAGGTGCATCACCAAAGAGTGCTTTAGTCTCAGGATAATTTGTAAACAGGTTGTCATACATCTTTTTGGTAATTGCTTCTCCATATTCTACGAGTAACGGTGCTGTTCCTTTACATATCTCAATTGTTTTTACTGATAGTGCCATTGTTTTCCCTTTAATATATTTATTGAATATATATTATTGTATTAGTATTATGAATATAATATATACATTTAACTGTATAATAATTAATCATTATAATTTATAAGAGAGAATAGTTGAACAATAAAGAGTTGAAGAGGATTATGCGTGAATCTGACTTAATTGTATGTGTATATTGTAATCATCACCTGACGATTACAATATATTTTCAAAAAGCTTGTCATCTAACTGGCCCAGTACCGATGCAAAAGATTCATTTTCTATGTATTGCATCACGGCAGCATTAAATATCAGGTTAAATACCCTACTGCGGTGTTTGAACCCATAGTTTGACATCTCATTTTGCATATTGCTGATATGTTCCTCTACTTCGTTTACATTCATATTATGCATAAAAATGAGAAAGTTGTCTTCCAAATAACGAACGATCTCATAATGACAATGCTTCTGATCCATATAACCAATCATATAATCACTTACCTGTTTTAACAGTCTGTTACCGATGTTTGCATCATACTCTCTAACGATCTTGTCATAATCGGATATCTTGATACTTATCAAAAATCCACGATCATTAAATGTTTCATTGTTATTGAGCTTGTCTTTAAATAGCCATAATCGATTTTTGGTCTGCGAAATGTCATCTGAAAAAAGTTGTGTACGTAAAGTATCCATAGCAGATCTTAATATACTCATTTCCTTCATATAGTCTCTGGATGTATCAAACAAATTGTGCTCCATTTTTTTCAGTGATTGCATAGTGTTAATGATCTCATCATCATCTTCTGAAACACTATGAAGACTTTTTTCTTTATATTCATTATCTATTTTTTTCATTTCTTCAGTAAATATCTCCAGATACTTAGAGGGCAAGACAGTCTCATTCTTTAACAGTCGAAGCATTGTTTTTTCCGTTATTTGTACAAGTTTTTCTTTATCGTTATGCAATGCTTTCTCCTTCCGAGCCAAATGTTGCTGTAACATTGTCCCAATGCTCTGGTTTATGCAAATGATACCCTTGCAGATAGTCTACGCCAATACTTTTTGCCAGTCTCATGATACTCTCATCACTAATATATTCAGCAATCGTTTTGATCCCAAGATCATGGCATATCTTAACCATATTCTCTAGGATGATCCTGTATTTTTCATCATCTATTTTCGATACCAATGAACCATCAAGTTTGACATAGTCTATATCAAGATTTACTATATTGTCAAAATTGGAAAATCCACTGCCAAAATCATCTATAGCAATAAGTACCCCTTGTTTTTTAAGTGCAAAGATAAATTCATTGACCTGTTCTATATCTTCGATCTGTTCACTCTCTACTATTTCAACAGTTAAACGGTTCCCTATCTTCATGTGTTTAATTTGACGTATCAATGTATGACAAAGTTCAGTGTTATTGATATCCAGATAAGAGAGATTCAAAGTCATAGCCACATCATGTTTATCCATCACATCAAACACTTTTTCTATCATTTGAGACATCAACTGTGTATATAAACGGTACTCTTTTGACTTTTCCATAAATGCTGCTGGTGATAGTACATGCCCTTCACTGTCCATAAGTCTCATAAGACTTTCAAATTTGTATGGGACACTGTTATCATCAGCATCAAAGATCCCTTGAAAATATGGAGTGACGGTTTCTTGTTTTATATTATTAAGCAATGTCTCATAGACTTTATTTATGATATGTTCATTCTTATTGATCGAATAACTGTCATAAAAAACATAGCTATTGTGTGACTTTTTTGCTTCCTGCAATGCTTTTTCAGCATAGAGCAAACTGACAGAACTATCTGCCTTTGTTGCACCAAACGTCGCATTTAAATGAATATGGCTATCATCAGAAATAAAGAACTTATGTTTTGAAATTCTTTCGGAGAGCTGTTTAACAACAAATTCAAGCAGGCGATGATTCAAATCATTTTTTATGAATAAACACAGTTTATCTGCATAGATATGATACATTTCATAGGTAAATGCTTCAACACAATGTTTTCTAAATACACCTTTAGTGTCCATCTCTTGCAGCGTACTTTCTATCATAGTTTGCATTTCATTCACAATGCGTGTACCTGTTTCATAGCCATAGAGGATATTGATATCATCAAAGGCAACGATGTCGATCAGTGAAACGATTGCAATATCATTATACGAAGAGATCATTGTTTGATGATCCTGCATTGTCTTTTTTGATGATGAAACAGAAGATCGCTTCTTTTTATTTTCATTGGCCAATATTGTTTGATCCGGTTGAGGAAGAGTTGCACCCATATTCTTTCCTTTTTTGTCTAAGTCAACTTGATGTTTAATTTCCATCAGTTTAAGTAAAGCCTCATCTCTGGTTTTAGCATCTACTCTTTTTTTGATCGGTTTGCCATCAGCATCTCTGTAGGTAACGTAGTAACCTGTGACCTGACCATCAGATTTACGATAGAGTTCACTGACACCTTTATACTGCTTGTCAGTGATAGTTCTGATTGGCATCTTTCCCTCCGATCTCCATTAAACTTTTCTTTTTAGAGATATTTCCAAACTGGAAAAATCTAAACCTTATAAAACTATTGTACACAAAAGTTACTACATAAGTCAAGTCAATGTAGTAACTTTTTACTATATGACCTATAATATCCTATTTATAGGGGGTTTAGCCGTATTGTAATTATAATAATATTTATTAATAAAAAACTTTTTTATAAAAGTTACTACATATAAATACATTTTATATTAATTAATATTCATTCTCTAGATCTTCACTCTTCTATTTAATTTTTTGTAAAATCTTCAACTTTGTAAACATTATAAATGTCTTGATTTTTAAGTGTAGAAATAAGTAGAATAACGAGAAAAAAAAGTATATATACCCCCTACTCCATTATTAGTTGTATGTTGCCAAAAAGATATTCTTTGATGTTAACATGGCCAGGGATTCGGTAAACCATATCATTAAAATTCAAAAAATATTTGTGATATGCGAATACTTACATTAGATATCTGTAATTTCACGATATACACATGTTAAATCCAACAATGGTTATAAATTAGGCAACAATGAGAAATTATTGTTCAATAATATCCCTATAATATAGGCATGAATTAAAATAGATGTATAAAGGTAGAGCATGTTAGAGAGTTCAACCGAACTTCACAAGAAATTTTGGGAAATCTTTGAGAAACAAGATAGGAAAAAGATTAAAGAGTTTAAAAAATATATGGATAAATTTGCCATTAATTTTAATCTTTATAAAGATGGAAACTTCATAGAACAGTCTCTTCCATTTGATGTGGTTCCACGTATCATTGAAAAACAAGAATTTACAAAAATTGAAAAAGGACTACAGCAAAGAATCACTGCACTCAATCTTTTCTTGGAAGATTTGTATACTGAAGCTAAAATCGTCAAAGAAGGTGTTATTCCTGCCGAATTTGTAGAACGTGCGAGTGGTTATTTAAAAGAGTTTGTTGGCTTTTCACCATCCAAAAAAATAAGAACACACATTAATGGTATTGATCTTGTGAAAGACTCAAGTAATGATGAATGGATTATCCTAGAAGACAATCTACGCGTACCAAGTGGTTCAAGCTATCCTCTGTCTATCCGTGATACCTACAGGAAAATATATCCAGACTTTTTTGAAAACTTGAAAATTGAGCCGATCAAGTCATATCCAACATATATTACAGATGCAATGAATTATGTTAATACAGGCGGTATTAATGTATTATTGACCCCAGGAAGATTTAATTCTGCCTATTATGAGCACAGTTATCTTGCTGAGCAAATAGGTGCACAGCTTGTACGTGCGAACGAACTTGAAGTCATCAATAAAAAAGTATACTTCAAAAACTATAATGGTAAAAAAATTCAAGTGGGTGCAATCTACAAAAGAATGGATGATGAATTCTTAGATCCTAAATTTTTCAATCCTGAAAGTCTTATTGGTGTGCCTGGTGTTATCGAAGCTTACTTAAGTGGTAATGTAGCCTTATTGAATGCTATAGGAAATGGTGTGGCAGATGACAAAGGTATCTACTATTTTGTACCCAAAATGATAGAATATTATCTGGGTGAAGAACCTATATTAAAAAATGCGCCTACCTACCTTCCTTATTTTAAAGAAGATATGGATTATGTTATGAATAATATAGAAAAGCTAGTCATAAAAGATGTAGCAGAGGCTGGAGGTTATGGCGTACTGTTTGGTCATTCTATGTCTACTCTTCAAATAGAAGATCTCAAAACTGTTATCAAAGCAAGTCCAAGAAGATTCATTGCCCAAGAACTTATAGAGTTTTATGATGAAAAATGTTATCTCAATAAAGAACTTGTAAACAGAAAAGCAGACTTTAGAGCCTATGTGGTCATGGGAGAAGATGTCAAGGTATGGAACTGTGGTTTAACCCGATATGCACTGGAAGAAGGCAACTATCTTGTCAACTCCTCTCAAGGTGGAGGGTTTAAAGATACTTGGGTCATGGAGTTAGCAAAATGAAACAGCAATTATTAACAGCAAATGTAGCGACAAACTTATATTGGTTGGGAAGACATTTAGAACGTATAGAACTTTCTCTCTTTGAAATCAACAATGCCTATGATAAGATCATCGATGTTGACAAAGATGCCGGTGTTAAGCTCTATAAAAAATATTTGTAGTATCAAAAAGTTGATTTTAATAATATGCCAAAAGCACCTCAATATCTAAACTAAATCAGAGTATGTTAAAAGTAAATAATTTGCACGCCGGTGTAGAAGGAAACGAAATATTAAACGGAATAAACCTGGAAGTCAATGCAGGTGAAGTACATGCTATTATGGGCCCTAATGGTTCAGGAAAAAGCACCCTTGCTTCCGTTATAGCCGGAAAGGAAGAATTTGAAATTACCCAAGGAAGTATTGAATTCGATGGCGAAGACCTGGAAGAAACTTCCCCTGAGGAAAGAGCACATAAGGGAATTTTTCTTTCCTTTCAGTACCCTGTTGAGATACCCGGGGTTTCGGTAACCAATTTTATGAAAACGGCAATAAATGAATCAAGGAAAGCCCGAGGTTTGGAGGACATGCCGGCCAACCAAATGTTGAAACTTATCCGCGAGAAATCGGAATTGCTCGAAATAGACAGAAAGTTTCTGTCACGTTCCTTAAATGAAGGATTTTCAGGTGGTGAAAAAAAG
>Ga0210119_1000243_pt1 | contig 11994 bp, 8 predicted proteins | sample China_Bullhead_C_2_FD_184859 | JGI IMG/M metagenome (GOLD analysis project Ga0210119, IMG submission 184859) | Wetland microbial communities from San Francisco Bay, California, USA, that impact long-term carbon sequestration -... | ecosystem: Environmental > Aquatic > Marine > Wetlands ... | reverse complement strand
CTTGGTTGTTCCAAAAACAGAAGACTATTTTTTGTGAAACGATATTTCCCCTTTAAATCTATAGTCGTTATAATCTTTCCCTTGACCCCTTGACCCCTTGACCCCTTGACCCCTTGACCCCTTGACACCTTGACACCCGTTTCTTTATGTCGCACGAAGCCGGCACCAATATTTTGACAAATTAAGCCCACTCGCAACCATGACGTTCCTCGGTCTCCGCCTTCCTGTATTACTCTTTATCTTCCTTGCAATTCCTTTTCTGTGGCTTCTGTGGCTGGGGGTTTATGCCATAAGCCCGGGACCGCCATCAGCTGCAAAACAGATCGAAGTGTTAATTCCCAGAAGAACGGGCCTGTCTGCAATAAAAAAGATCCTGGCTGAAAATAGAGTCATTAAGGATGACCCACGCTTTTCCATGCTGGTCAAGCTGACCGGGGCAGGCACAAAACTGCGTGCCGGGGAATATGCATTTGAGCCAGGCCAAAAGCCGCTTCAGGTCATTGATCTTCTTAAAAAAGGTAAGGTGCTGTTTAGGCCGGTGACCATTCCCGAAGGTACTGAAATGGAAATGGTTGCCGCGATACTGGCCGCAGATGGCTGGGTTGATTTACAGCGTTTTCTTGATTTGGCGCGAGCGCCGGAAATTTTAGAAAGTCTGGGCATTAATGCCGGAAGCCTGGAGGGCTATTTATTCCCTGACACATTCTCTCTGTCAAGAGAGCAGCAGGATGAAACAGAGATCATACAGATGATGGTGGCCAGGCATTTTCAGGTGTTTAATGCTATTGTTCAGAATACAGGCAATGATCTTCCAACACTATCACATCATGAAATAATTACACTGGCATCCATAGTAGAAGCAGAAACAGGGAACTCTGAAGAGCGGCCACTGGTAGCCAGTGTTTTTTTGAATCGTCTGGCAAGAGGTATGCGCCTCCAGGCTGATCCGACGGTCCGGTACGGCCTGAAAGATAATGCAGGTCCCTTGACCCAGAAGGATCTGAAAAATCCTACACCTTATAATACCTATATCATTTCCGGCCTGCCTCCAGGCCCCATCACTAATCCTGGGAAGGCTTCCATTGAGGCAGTAATCTCACCTGCCCAGACGGACTATCTCTATTTTGTTGCAAAAGATGAATCAAGTCATCATTTTTCACGTAACTTGGAAGAACACAACAGAGCTGTTTCAAAATATAGAAAAAGCAAATAAATACTTATTGGGATTTTTCCCGTAAATTAATCCCTCTGAGTAAAACCTTAAGACGACACTTCCAACAGATCTTTCAAGACCGCGCTTTTCATCTTTTGTTCGTTTCTGGCCTTGATGTCCAGCCAGATGGAGTTGGGGATTCGACCTCGATTCACTAACGCTTCAGCCAGGGGTCCGAAGAGTTTCTGGCTTTCGTGCAGTGATTTCTTCAGGATGAGCCTGAAATGTCTGAGCTCCTTATCGTTGACAACAAGGTTGGCGCTGTTGGATAAAGCCTGCAAGTCATACAGAGTTTGGAATTCAGGCCCGATAAGGGTGTAGTGGATATTGCGGCGTCTGATCATGGCCATTTTTTGCATGAAAATATGCAGTGTGTTGCTGCTGAGGGAATCCTCATCAAAGCGGCTGTGCAGAACCACGGCTGCAAATGCGGTAAACTGCATATGGTCAATGGCGTCATCTGCGCTTTCAGCAATTACCGGCAGAAAACCCTCATCCTCATAAGCCTCACGGACAATAGTCATCCCAGAACCCCTGTTCATCAGAATAAGGGCCATGAGTGTGTCCTCTATCACTTCTTTTTCCTGCATTTTACCGCTTGATAACCAGCCGAGATCAGGCGGCGGTGGAGGCGCTATTGCAACTTTTCTGGCACCAGTGAGAGCGACGGGGGCAATTTTTTTTGTCTGTTTGCCCGGCAGGCTGCCATCGGGTTTCAACTCAAAGGGTTTCTGGCACAGTGGACAACCGAGCTTCAGCAGGTTACCTGGTGGCAGTTTTTCCAGGGCTGTCTGTATCTTTGCTTTTTGGGAGTCTGTAAGGTTGAGCGGTTCTTGGCAGTGTGGGCAGGTTTCAATCATGGCAATCTCCTGGATCGCTTGTTTTGTAAACAAGATCTAATGGATGTCTTTTTTCTTCATGGCCAGACCGGTAATGCCGGAGGTGGCTTCTCCGCGGGCTGCCTTGATCTTGTCAAGTCCGCGGTTGATGGCGCTCTTGCGTGAAGCATAAATTTTAGCAGTTTCCTCACTGATGAGACCATTTTCGTATAGTTCAAGGATATGCTGGTCAAAGGTCTGCATGCCAAGGGCAGAGCCATCCTCAATAACATCGTAAAAGGTACGGTCTTCAGTCTCGCCGTTGAGAATGAGGTCACGGACCCGCAGGTTGTTTGCCATGATTTCAAAGGCGGCAACCCGGTCGCCTCCCTCCTTGGGCATGAGGCGCTGGCTGATGACGTAACGTACAGTGTCGGTAAGGCGGTTTCTGATCTGCGGCTGTTCCTCCTGGTCAAAAAAGCCGAGGATGCGGTTAATGGTCTGACCGGCATCAACAGTATGCAGGGTACTCATCACCAGGTGTCCTGTTTCGGCAGCAGAGAGGCCGATCTCCATGGTTTCCCGATCGCGCATTTCGCCCACCAGGATGACCTTGGGTGCCTGGCGCAAGGCGGCACGCAACCCGTTGGCAAAGCTATCGAAATCATTGCCCAGCTCCCGCTGGTTGAAGGTGCATTTCTTGTGCGGATGTACAAATTCGATGGGGTCTTCCAGGGTGACCACATGTACCATTCTTTCCATATTAATCTTGTCGCACAGGGCTGCCAGGGTGGTGGATTTACCAGAGCCGGTTGCACCGGTGACCAGGATAAAGCCATTTATCTCATTGGTCATCTTCTTGAAAACCTCTGGCAGCTTGTATGATTGAATCGTTGGGATAGCACCTTCCATTTTACGCATAACAATGGAGAGATGACTTTGCTGCGTGAAAACATTGACCCTGAAACGAGCCCTGTTGCCAAGCGCATGCGAAAGGTCACAGGAACCGTGAACCGCAAGATCATCCAGCAGCCGTTTATTACTCTGGATCAGGTTTAAAGCCGCCACCTCGGTCTGGAAAGGCGTCAATTCCTTTATTTCCGGGGTTACGCTAATCGGGACCAACTGGCCGGAGGTTTCAACCTGCAGCGGCTTGGCAACCGTAAAGTTGAGGTCAGAAACCTTTTCATACGATTCAAGCATATTGGTAATCCAGTAGTTTATTTCCGGTCGCTTCATTGTATCACCTCCAGCAGGTGTGGATAAATTTTCATTTCCTATGATAATTGTAATAAAGAGATGAAATGAAAGCGAGTTTTTTATTCAAGCTCATAACAACTCCGGGTTCTGCATGTCTTTTTTATTGTTTCCTGTCTGTAAATATCGCATCAAACTCTTTGAAAAAACGTTCAAGCTGATTTTGGGGCAGAGCGTTAATACCGGCTGCCGCTGCCCTGCCGCCGCCGGTTACAAAGGAGCGGCAGAGAGAATCTGCTCCCTGCTTATTATGAAGCGGTGCACGGATATTTACCCGGTATGTCCCATCAGGATTGCGCGTGAGAAGACCATGGGCAAGGCTTGGTTCCTCCTGGGCTTTGAGGTTGCTGAATACACCTGAAATCCGCCGGGCCCAAGGTTCAGGGGGCAGCTCAAAAATTCTGCCTGCCTCAGTGGTTCGAACTGGCTCATGTTTCAAAGCGGACGCCATATCGTCATGGAACCCAATGCGCAAGTGCGAAAGAACAGCTGAATTTTCCGAGAAATCAAGGGGGTCAGCATAGGGCATAATCGCTCTGTAGAGTTCCTGGGGTGGGTAGAACAGATCAGAAACAGAAAGACCGTAGCCATTGTAATTTAAAAGTTCTCCCAGTTCTTTCAGCCTGGTCACAGAAGAATCATTCAAAGAAAGTGATTCTGCCGCCTGTTGCGCAGATGTGTGCAGGTTGTCTCCAAAGGCTCCGACAACTGCCCAGGCACGATATTTTCCTTTTAGCAGATGATCTACAATGAGGGAGGTACAGGTATCCGAACTTTGATCGATATGTGCTGTGAGATTTTCAGACTCGGGGATCTTTCCTGCGAAATGATGGTCCACGTATAAGATTTTACACCCCGTTTGCAACAATGACAAAAGTGCATCACGGTTGCTGTCCAATGAAACATCGAGCACCGTGATCTGGGCATCACGGGTTCCGGAGAGTTTTTGCAGCAAGCGGATATCACGCTTTACCCCTGTTACGAGCCTTGCATCAGGCCGCGGCTCGGCCAAGCGCAGTTGGTGCAGGGCACAGATGCCGTCCGCATCACCGTTGAAAACATCGAAATATTGCATAAAAAGTGCCTGAAGTGAACTAAAGTTAAAAGTGTCTAAATTTATGAATGACAGATAATTTGAAGACGACCTTCCATAAATTTTCAATTTTCAATTTTTCAAATTTTCAATCTTAAAGTCCTTGCCCCCTCGGACCCTTTTCTTCTAAAATTCCGGCAGACTGAAACCAATCGGGGTGCCTATACCTGCAAGGGAAAAGAGGAGATAAAAGCTGGTATCATCGACATTCTTGCTGGCGGCAAACTCAAGCTTCCAGCAGGGGTTATGGTACACCAGGCTGAAGGTAGAGTCCACTGTGCTTTTTGATGACAGGGAGTAGGTTGTATCAAACTTGATTGAAAAGAGCTGCGACAGCCTGCTTGCAAAATTTCCCCGTATTTCATGCAATGATTCACTTGAAGCATCTGTATAAAAGTATGGGAATGCTATATCCGGGTGCAGTTTATAACGGTAATCTAGGTTTATGCTGTCACCTCGCCTGTTTTTATATAACGTTTCCAGACTATAAGTCGTAACACCCTCACCGTATACGCTGAGGGTGGTCGCATAGCTGAAGAACAGATCCTGAAATCCCCTGACGATAAATTCAAAGTAAAGATCTGAAAATGGATGGTCTTCGGCATCGACATCATAAACCTGGTTTATTTTGAGCGAGCTGAAATTGCTGCGGAAAAGGGCAATTTCATCCAGGCGGATGGCCCGGAAATAATTATTTAAACCGTATTGCAGCCAGTTTTTTTCAAGAAGCCGGTCCTCGTTGTCCAGGATGGGCAGGTCGTCCTGGTCAGCTCCCTGCACGAGTATATATGAAAGTTCCGGCCGTATGGCATGCCGGAATGTCTTGTACTTCTGCATGGGAATGTCATAGTCGCGGCTCAGGGTTGTTGCGCCCGTCAGCAGGACATTGTAAAATGTCCTGTGCTCAAAATCCCTGCCATCCCAGATTTCTTCTGATAAGGTATCGTGCGGTTCAATGAAATACAGGGTTTCGCGCAGCCCGACAAGATAGGACGATTCCAGGTATGGGGTGAAAGCGATGGGCCCGTTGAGCTGGGGAAATAGATCAAGCCGATGGGCACCAACCCCCTCATCCCGCTAATAATAGACATACTCAGAGCCCCAGGTTAGGTCCAGCGGGGTCTGCAGAAAAGGCAGAAGGCCGGAATAGGCAATCCTGGGAACGGCCCATGGCGGCGTGATCTCTTCCGGATCATCCCTGAGATCATCAATAATGTTTATCTCTGCCTGCAGGTCGGTTGTTGTCCAGACTTTGGAGAGCTGCAAGGTATTTTCGCGCCGATCAACGGTTTCAGCCTGGAAACCCCTGTTGTACAGCGTGAGAAAATCGCTGTTGCTCCGGTCAAACCCGATGATGCCCTTTCTGAATTCCTGCAGGTAATCCCGGTCGGACACCACGTCAATATCCAGCTTGGCAATCAGCCTGTTGCCAAAATCATGATCCGCCTTACCCCTGATCCAGTAACGGTTTTTGTTTGTACGCAGGATCCCGTCAGCTTTGAAATCATTTTCAGGGGTATCCACCAGATCGTCATCAAGGTAGTTGAACATTAAAGTGCCCCTTGAATTGAAGTCGGCAATGTAGCGGAATTCCCCTGCAAGTAAAGGGCCTCGATCAGAGTAATACCCCGGGTAGAGTGTCATGTCGTAGCTCGGCGAAAGATTAATGAAAACCGGAGCGATTAAACCGATGCCGTTGCGGTCCGAGGAGGAATACTCTGGAAAGAGCAGCCCGCTTTTCTTTTCATCCCGGAGGCCAATGCGGAAGTATGGCAGGTAGAAAACCGGCACATCCCTGACCCTGAAAGTGGCATGCTGCAGCTTGGCGTAATCGTCTAGGGTAATTTCCACATCACGGCCCCAGATCGACCAGTCGGGGGCTTTATCCTTGGCAGGGGGGCAGTAGGTGAGCTTGCCGTTGATGAAATGGTAGGATTTTATGTCTGTTTTCTCGATCAGGTCCGCGCTGGCCGATAGATTGGTATCCTGCCAGAACATGTTTGCCTGTTTAAAAAAACCGGTCTGGTTTGTTAGATCGAACTGTGCCTCTGAAGCACGGAGCTCATCGTTTTCATCCTGCAGGTGCAGGTTACCCGCAGCATCGACAGAATTTGTACCAGCATCATACTGGATCCTGTCCGCTTCAATTGCAAGACCGGTGGGCGTATCCTCCTCATATTGCTGGAGGATAACGCTGCCTTCTGCAATGATTTTTTCCGGTTCCTGTTGGTGCGTGATCCGGTCGGCGGAAATTTTCCAGGGAAGAGTATCTTCCTCAGCGCCATGCGCAAAGGGCTGGTGTGCCAGGATAAACACAATGGCCAGGCAGACATGTATGATCCTTTTGCGGTGTAAAACGGGTTCCAAACCCATTGCCCCCTGTTTCATTCATCAAATAGTAACTTCGCGGCAGCAGCTTAGTCTTTCAGAACAGCTCCGGTGCTGCCGGAGGTAACAAGCTTGGCATAGCGGGCAACATAGCCTGAAGTTATATTGGGCTTAGGCGGCTGCCATTCCTGGCGGCGGCGTTCCAGCTCCGCATCATCAACCCTGAGCTCGATTTTTTTCGCAGGGATGTCGATGGCGATGATGTCGCCTTCTTTGACCAGACCGATGGGGCCACCTTCAGCGGCCTCAGGGGAAATATGGCCAAGGCAGGCTCCCTGGGTGCCTCCGGAAAAACGGCCGTCTGTGAGCAGGGCGACACTTTTCCCAAGGCCCATGCCGATGATGGCCGAAGTCGGTGAGAGCATCTCCGGCATGCCGGGACCGCCTTTGGGGCCGCAATAGCGGATGACAACCACATCACCGGGTTTTATCTTTTTGCCCAGGATGGCAGACTGCGCCTCGGCTTCTGAATTGAAAACCCGCGCCGGTCCTTCGTGGGTCTGCATTTCATCAGCAACGGCGGACTGTTTTACCACGGCCCCGTCCGGTGCCAGGTTGCCGTAGAGCACGGCTATGCCGCCTTTGGCATGATACGGGTTATCAGGGGAGCGGATAATCTCATGGTCGCGCACCTTGACCCTGGCGAGATTCTCTCCCAGGGTTTTACCGGTAACTGTCATGACATCCGTATGGATAATGTTATTCTTCGCCAACTCGGAAATGACAGCCGGCACGCCGCCTGCTTCATCAAGCTGCTGCAGGCTGTGGGGCCCGCCCGGGATAAGGGAGCAGAGATGCGGTGCCTTTTCGCTTACTGTGTTGAAAAGAGAGAGGGGGAGATCAACCCCGGCTTCTTTGGCAATGGCGGGTACATGCAAAACTGTGTTGGTGGAGCAGCCCAGGGCCATGTCGACCGCCATGGCATTTTCAAAGGCATCGGCAGTTGCGATATCCCGAGGCCTGATGTTTTTATCCAGCAGATTTAAGATTGCCATTCCTGCCTGTTTGGCTAGGCGTATCCTGGCAGCGGCAACAGCAGGGATTGTCCCGTTCCCTGGCAATCCAAGGCCGATGGCCTCTGTAAGGCAGTTCATGGAATTGGCGGTGAACATGCCGGCACAGGAGCCGCAGCCGGGACAGGCTGAGTCCTCAAGCTCGCAAAGCTCCTCCTCGGTCATGGTGTTTGCCTTGACGCGGCCGACACCCTCAAAAACACTGACCAGGTGAACATCTTTGCCCTGGAAACGCCCGGTCAGCATGGGGCCGCCGCTCACCATGACAGCCGGGATATTGACGCGCAGCATGGCCATAAGCATTCCCGGGGTAACCTTGTCGCAGTTGGGTATCATCACCATGGCGTCAAAGGGATGAGCCTGGGCCATGATCTCCACCGAGTCGGCAATGATCTCGCGGCTGGCCAGTGAGTATTTCATGCCGGTGTGGTTCATGGCAATTCCATCGCATACACCTATGGTGCCGAAAGCTATGGGAGTGCCGCCTGCCATCCTGACCCCGGCCTTTACAGCATCCAGTATTTTGTCGAGGTGGATATGGCCCGGGATGATTTCATTGTGGGCGTGGGCTATGCCGATCAGAGGCCTGCTTATCTCTTCATTTGTGTATCCCATGGCTTTCATCAGGGAGCGATGGGGGGCTCTTTCAATACCCTTTTTAATAAGGTCACTTCGCATTATTTTTCCCTATTTTGATGTTATTTTAGTAAATAAATGTTTTTCCTGTCAAAATGCAGTAATACGTTGTACATTTCCGCGCTGTTTGGCTGTGTGAAATGGCAGCGGCATAAATTAAGCCGTGCTCGAAATAAATAGTTAATGTTCTTCTCCTGTTAAGTGATGTTTAGTGTCAGTGGAGGAATCTACGCAGAGCGGTCCCGGGTGTCAAGGAAAATGCGCAAATGGTATTTATAGTGCGCCCTCCTCTTTTCATGCCTGTGCTGCAGGGATGCAGCCAAAATAGCCTTGATTATCACAATGGTATGAATTAATTTATAAAATTTACAAATTAATGCTATTATTTCTTAATACTATAAATCCGGTTCAGGAAGCTGAACCAGGACAACGGACTGCACTCAGTATATGAAACATCTATTTGGCCCGGTGAATTCGAGACGCCTGGGACTATCCCAGGGAATTGACCTGCTGCCGCCTAAAACCTGTAATTTCAATTGCATTTACTGCGAAATAAACAAAGCTCCTCAGCTTTCCTGTGAGCGCGGCGAACATGTCCCCACCGGGGTAATACTTGCGGAAATTGACGATTTGCTGAATGATGAGGCGCGGGTCCGCGACCTAGATGTTTTTACCATTACTGCATCCGGCGAGCCGACACTGCACACCGGCATAGGCACAATTATACGGCATATCAAGAAGAAGACCGATAAGCCGGTTGCCATCCTGACAAATGGTTCCCAACTGTATCTTAAGGAAGTGCGGCAGGACCTGCAGGCAGCGGACATCGTTATCCCTTCCCTGGATGGGGCCAGACCTGAAAGTTTCCGCCGGGTGAATCGGCCGGCAAAATGCAGTGCCGACCTTGAGACAATTATCAAGGGAATTGCCGACTTCAGCCGGGAATTTGCCGGAGAAATCTGGCTTGAGATCCTGCTCGTTGAGAATATTAATGATACGCCGGAGGATATTGCAGCCCTGCAAAATGCCATTGGCAGGATCAGGCCTACCAGGGTACAGTTGAATACAGTGGCCCGACCCCCTTTTGAGTCATTTGCCAAACCCTTGACCCGCAAGAGGATGGAAGAGGTTAAAAGGGAGATTGAGAAAGGGTATGACGGCCCGGTTGATATCCTGGCAGGAAGCAAGGACAATGAACCAAGTGACTCAGGCAAAGGAAGAGAAGACTCATTAGAATCAATTCCACCCATTAAGGTTGAAGACGAAATAATAGAAATGCTCCTGCGTCGCCCCTGCACAGTCACGGATATTGCAGCCACAATGAACCTTGATGCTGAGCGTGCCTCGGAGATCCTGAAGAGCATGGAAAGTCGCGGCAGCCTGACAGCAAAAATACATGGCGGCAAGAAATACTATAGAACGCCAGTGGGGCAAAAAACTGCAAATGAGTAAACTTGTTGATAATCTGCTGGGGAAACTGGGCCAGCTTAAAAGGAAAGTTATGACAGACACAGAAACAAATAATGCCATACCCATAGAGTCTTCAGGCAACGCCGGGGCAAAAGAAGAGATTGGTGACTCCAAGGGAAATAAGCCTGCGGTTGCCGCCGATAAAAATGTAAGGAAACAGGGGCGTCCCAGGAGAAAAAACCCTAAGGCAAAGACCAAGGCAACCGGTGCTACTGCCCAGAAGGATACAGCGAAAAAATCTCAAAAGCAGCAGAAAGAAAGCATGGCTGCAAAAAGTGAAAAAGATACGAAAAAGATTGAGAAGGAACCCGTTATAAAACTCCTCATCAATGCCGAAGAGCCTGAGGAGTGCAGGATCGCCCTTATTGAAGACGGCCGGGTCGAGTCCTTTCATGTAACCACCGTTGTGCATGAGCAGACCAAGGGCAATATTTACAAGGGGCGTGTAACTGCCATTGAGCCAAATCTGCAGGTAGCCTTTGTGGATATCGGTACAGGCAAGAACGGCTTCCTGCCGTTCAGTGAGATCCATCCGGAGTATTATACCAGTGACAAGGCAGCTTTGAAGCACTGGAAGGATCTCAATATCCAGGACGTTATCAAGAAGGGCCAGGAAATGCTTGTGCAGGTTGTTAAAGAGGCTGCCGGCACCAAGGGAGCCAGCGTCACGACCTATCTTTCCCTGCCCGGCCGTTTTCTGGTAGTGATGCCCGGCAGCGACAGCCATGGCATTTCCAGAAAGTTAGAGGACGAGGAGGAAAGGGCTAAGCTGCGGACTATGATGAGCTCTCTCAGCATCCCCGAGGGGATTGGCTACATCATCAGGACTGCCAGCAAGGACATTACCAAGACCTCTCTTAACAAGGACCTGGGGTACCTTCTCAGGTTATGGAATGAGACAAAAAAGCGCGGTCAGGCAGTTCCATCCCCGGCATTGATATATAAGGACCAGAACATCATCGCCAAGGTTCTGCGCGATTATTACACCCCCGATATCCAGGAAATTCTGGTGGATACCCAGGAGTCACAGAAGCAGGTAATGGATTTTCTTAAACTCCTGCCAACCAAGCAGCGCAAGACAACGGTGAGGCTGCACCAGGGCTCGCGCCCGATATTTAACCAGTATGCGGTCGAGGACCAGATTGAGCAGATATATCAACCTGTAGTCAAGCTGCCCTCAGGCGGTTCCATCGTAATAAATCCGACAGAGGCACTGGTGGCGATCGACGTGAATTCGGGTCGGACCGCCAAGGATAAGAATTTTAATGAAACTATTTTTCTGGTCAACATGGAAGCAGCGACAGAACTTGCCAGGCAGTTGCGCTTGCGTGACCTGGGCGGGCTCATTGTCGTGGACTTTATTGATATGCGGAACGCACGCCATATAAGGGAAGTCGAAAAGGAGGTCAAGGCCAGCATGAAACGGGACCGGGCCAAGGTGGATATAAGCCGGATATCAAAGTTCGGCCTGATGCAGATATCCCGCCAGAAGCTGGGACGTCCCATAGAGATGGGGAGCTATCACGTCTGTGAATACTGCCAGGGGCGGGGTGTTACCAGGTCAGTTGAGACCCAGTCGCTTTCCTACCTGCGCCGTATACAGACCGGCGTAGCTCATAACAACGTTGTCGGGGCCAGGTGCAGAATGCCGGTAAAAGTTGCCCAGTACCTGCTGAACAACAAGCGCGAGGAACTCCTGGAAATGGAGAAAAACTACGGGGCGCAGATAAGGATCGAGCCTGCTCCGGAAATGACCCCTGCCGACCACACGATTGAGTTCATTAAGGCTGAAAATGGGTCAGACAAGTAAATTGGGGGCCTTGCTGTAGCCTGAGTTAAGGCAGAAAACATTCTTGTGGATTAGATAATTTTAGGGTATAAAAGCTCCCTATAAAAAAATGCGCCTGTAGCTCAGTTGGATAGAGTGCCGGACTACGAATCCGTAGGTCGCAGGTTCGAATCCTGCCAGGCGCGCCAGCAATAACAAGGACTTAGTTGACATACAGCTAAGTCCTTTTCTTGTTTGGGTGCAGTGGGGGTGCAGTCAGGAGCAATAAATTATTTATTGGTCAAATCCCAAGCTATCCTTTAGGTATTTCCCCAAAT
>Ga0210119_1000242_pt1 | contig 12029 bp, 6 predicted proteins | sample China_Bullhead_C_2_FD_184859 | JGI IMG/M metagenome (GOLD analysis project Ga0210119, IMG submission 184859) | Wetland microbial communities from San Francisco Bay, California, USA, that impact long-term carbon sequestration -... | ecosystem: Environmental > Aquatic > Marine > Wetlands ... | reverse complement strand
GCGATCACCGGGACCAAAAGTTTTGTATTGAAACTGTGTCCGATACGTTTGTGACGCAGTAAGGGATCTATATCTTCTGGATCCAAAAGGCCATCAAGCATCATATCGCATAGCATATAAAGACTTTGGGCCCATACCAAAGGTATATTTTCATTGGCAACACGTATTTGACTTCCAGGATCTTCTTTTTCTGCCTCTATACTTTCTTTGGGAACAATATAGAGTTCAGGTAAAAGCTTTTTCCCTTCCTGTTCAACAAAAAGCGGTTGCAGTTTTTTCTTCCAATGCTCGATCTCTTCTTTCTCATCACGCATCAATGCATCAAGTAGTAAATAGGTAAAAAATAGAGGCCATTCTGATTCAATATGTTCAAATTCACGTAACTCTGAAGGTTCATAGTGTAAGCGGCTCGCATCTTCAATGCTGCTTTGATGACCATCAAGTAAAAAACGTTTACATCCATAATTTCCTGCAAGTTTTTTGATGATCTTATCACGTGTACGTTTGACCAACTTTGTATCTTCAACCGCATAGGCAGGATATCCTATAATACTCAGTAATGCTGCATCAGTCTCTTTGGAATTGGATTCTCTAGGCAGCAGCCCCTGCAAAGTGAAACGAGAACGGGCGATATCGCTGGGAACCACATGGATCACAGCTTCATGGTTTGGCAGATCGGCAAAAAGATTAAAACCGTCCAAGGCTTCTAGTGCTGCTTTTGCCATACCCACGGAACTGCCATTGACCTCTGTATTTCCAAGATTGATCTTATTTCCGCGCTCCCAGATACCATAATCAGGGGTACAGTAGGTATGGCTGATATAGTGCACCATATTTTGTACAAAATCAACTTCATCCATCGTATAGATAATACGCAGTCCAGAAGCAGTCATTTGTGCGATCATCAATAAAAAAAGAGAGCTTGCATCAAGTTGCAAATGCCCCCATTCGTCATCTCCAACCACGGCTAAACCTGTTTTTGTACCATACTTCGCATGCAGTGCATCTATAGGGTTATGTGTTTTTTTAAATACTTCGATTCTGTCTGACTGTCTCATCATAGCAATGAGCAGTCCCCTCATCAATTTAACCACACTCTGGCTCAAAATATAAGTGCGATGATGGTCAGGATCAAATTTTCTATAGGCAAGTGCAAGTCCCCATACACTCAAAATGCTGTAAACATTGTCTCTTACCCAAGCATCGGTATAATCCCCATGGGCATTTACCGCTGTACTCGCAGGTAATAATCCGGTTATAGGGTCTTGTCGTGAGAGGATGATCTTGTCAACAACCAGAAAATGTCGATCAAGTGTATCCTTAAGTGTATCTTGATTCATATATCTCACCTTTTGCAGTATACTATTCATGAGTACAGCTTATATAACTATAGTACATTTTTATTACTTAAGTTAATTATAATCCAATTTTGGAAGAAAAGTATAATATTATTGTTTCAATTTTAATCAGTAGATAGTACGCTATTTCTCAACCTTCTCCTCGTCATCATACATCAACTTATAGTATTGCTGTGCCATACGAGTTGAATTAAATTGTCGCACTACATCATTCATAGCATATTTCATCATTTTTACCCATTCTTTCATGTCATTATAATACAAGGGTAAAATAACTTTTTCAAGTTTATCCATCATCGCTTTATGATCATAATAATCTTGCTCATGGGTAGGTAAAGAAGCATCTGCTGTGTCTATAGAAAAGGCATTTACCCCGTCTTTGGCAAATTCTGGATGCCATCCGTCATTGATCGAAAAATGGATCGAAGCATTCATACTTGCGGACATACCACTTGTACCACTAGCTTCACGTGTTACACGTGGTGTATTAAGCCATATATCACTTCCTTGTTTAAGCATTTTAGAAAGGTTTAACTCATAGCCAGTCAGCACAGCCATATTTTTATAGCCATGGCTCAACTTAATAAGTTCATTAAACATATTGATAGCACCCGCATCATTAGGATAAGGTTTTCCTGCCCATATAATCTGTACAGGATATGTTGTGTTATGCATTAGCTTATGAAAACGTTCAAAATCATATATGAGTAATTCTGGACGTTTGTATTCAACAAAACGACGTGCCCAAACTATGGTTATGATATCAGGAGAAAATACTTTTCCTGTTTGATTGGATACCTCCTCAAAAAGAATTTTTTTAAGGTGTTTTTTACGTGCAATAACTACATAGTCTTCATGCTCTTCCAGTGCTCTTAATAATGGTTTATCAACCCAAAATCTACGATTTTGTGCATTGGTAATCCCAATTATCTCACATCGTCCATCAACATTTTTCCACATTTCGTTTGCTACTTTTTCATGTATTTTAGATACAGCATTGGCACGTTTAGATGTTTTCAAGGCACCAATTGTTAAACTGAAATTTTCATGATAATAATGAAGTTCATTTTGGATCTTTTTTAGAGAATGACCGTTAAAAAATCCCATGTTAGCTAAAAGATAAACATTGTGTTCTTCATTTCCTGCCTTTTCGGGTGTATGTGTCGTAAATACCACATGTTCACGTACCGCTTCAAACGTTTCATATTTATTTAACAGCTCAAATACCAACGGTAATGCATGTCCTTCATTCATATGGTATATATCGACCTTTTGATTGAGTGCTTCGAGTGCTTTAACACCTCCAATACCCAACACAATTTCTTGTGCAATACGTGTTTCTTCATGCCTATCATAAAGTTTATGTGTGATGGTACGAGAAAGAAAATCATTTTCAGGGATATCTGTTGTAAGTAAAATTAGAGGTGCTGAACCAAAAACCTTACTAGGCATGATCAGTACTTTAACATGCACAGGTTGAGAGTTGACACTCAATGTTACTGTAATTTCAGGATCTTCAAGAAAAGAGTAGAATTTACGTGTATATTTCAAATCTAAGGACCGATCTTCATGACGACCCTGATCATAGTAACCATAACTCCAAAGTATACCTACACCAATCATATGCTGCTCAAGGTCATATGCACTACGCAAATGAGAGCCTGCCAAAAATCCCAATCCGCCAGAATAAATTTTAAGCGATTGATCTATCGCAAATTCCATTGAGAAATAAGCTACTTTTGTTGCATATTGACTGTCAATTTCATAATGCACCAAATCTTTCATTCTATTTTTTCCTAAAATTAATTATTATCAACAAACACACACATATTAACAAGGCCAGAACTGTATCCCCATTCATTATCATACCATGCAAGTACTTTAACTGTAGTTCCGTCAACTACACTGGTCATATATTGTTTCATTTTTAAGCAAATACCTAATATTTAATCTATTTAAAAAACGCTAAAATAATATAATTAATTCTTCTTAAAGGTAAACAATGAGTCTTCATCCCTATGCTGGAAAACTAGCACCGAAATCAATTCTTGTAAATGTTCCTGAACTCATCAGTGATTACTATACTAAGATACCCGATACACAAAATAGAGCCCAGTGTATAAGCTTTGGAACATCAGGGCATCGTGGTTCTTCACTGCGTAAAAGCTTTAACGAAATGCATATTCTTGCTGTGACACAAGCCGTTTGTGACTACCGTAAAAAAGTGGGGATCTCAGGTATCCTCTTTATGGGAATGGATACACATGCACTCTCTTACCCCGCACAACTCACTGCCATTGAAGTCTTAGCAGCCAATGGTGTCGATCTCTATATTGCCAAAGATTTTGGCTATACACCTACACCTGTCATATCACATGCTATTTTGACACACAATGCAAAAGGCGGACCACTCTGTGACGGCATTGTGATCACACCCTCACATAACCCACCCACAGATGGAGGATTCAAATACAATCCTCCGCATGGCGGACCAGCTGATACAGATGTAACGGACTGGATAGAAGCACGTGCCAATGAAATTTTAGAAAATGACCTGCATGATGTCAAAAGAATAACCAATGAAGAGGCGTTACAACTACAGAATGTCACCCAGTACGACTATGTGACGCCTTATGTCGATGATCTTGAGAATGTAATAGATATGAATGCTATTGCCCAATCAGGTATTCTCATCGGTGCAGATGCGATGGGTGGTTCAGGTATGGCATACTATGCAGCGATCAAAGCACGTTACGGACTCAATATGGAGGTATTTCACGATACATTGGACTCTACATTCTCTTTCATGCACTGTGACAAGGATGGTAAGATCCGTATGGATTGTTCTTCCCCTTATGCTATGGCAGGACTGGTAGCACTCAAAGAAAAGTATGACATTGCCTTTGGGAATGATACTGATTTTGACCGTCATGGCATTGTCACGAAAAGTGTCGGTCTCATGAATCCCAATCATTACCTCAGTGTAGCTATCAACTATCTGGCACAAAACCGTCCTGAGTGGAAAAGTGGCCTGGGCATAGGGAAGACACTGGTAAGCAGTTCCATGATCGACCGTGTTGCAGATGCCTTACAGAAAAAAGTGATTGAAGTACCTGTCGGATTTAAATGGTTCGTTGATGGTCTTATCAACGGGACTGTCTTCTTTGGTGGAGAAGAGAGTGCAGGTGCAAGCTTTTTACGTAAAGACGGTTCGGTTTGGAGTACCGATAAAGACGGTATTATCATGACACTTCTGGCTGCTGAAATATTGGCAGTGACAGGAAAAGACCCTGGTGTGCATTATCAGGAGTTAACAGAAAAATTCGGGGCTCCTATCTACGCCCGTATCGATGCACCTGCGGATGACCAGCAGAGGAGTATCCTTAAAAAACTTTCTCCGGATGATGTGAAGGAAAAAGAACTTGGCGGTGAGCCTATTGAAGCTATATTGACCAATGCCCCGGGTAATGGAGCCGCTATAGGCGGTCTGAAAGTGGTAGCAAAGAACGGATGGTTTGCACTCCGTCCATCAGGAACGGAACCGATCTACAAGATCTATGCCGAGAGTTTCATCAATGAAGCGCATCTCAAACAGATACAACAAGAAGCACAGGCCATGGTCAGTAAACTTTTTTAGATCTGTCTTCTTTATATCTTTTTCAAATAGATCACCCCTAAAGGCGGCAATGTCAGACTGATCGAATACTCACGTCCGTGCATCGGTTCTTTGATGGCTTTAAGAGGCCCTGAATTACCAATGTTCCAGCCCTCATAATAACTAGACTGAGAATTAAATATCTCGACATACTCACCTTCATAAGGCACACCGATCTTATAGTTTTCCCATGTCTCATCTGCAAAGTTGCACACGACATACACCGTCTCATCAGGAAGATCACTCTTACGCATAAAGCTGATACAGTTATGCTGATAGTCCCCGTCATCTATCCACTCAAAACCAGCATGCTTTTCATCATATTGGTACAAAGCACGTTCATTACGATAGAGGTGATTAAGATCACTGAGCATCTTTTGCAGTTTGGCATGGTATGGATCTTCAAGAAGATGCCAATCAATACTTTCCTCAAAATTCCACTCAGTATACTGAGCGATATCTCCTCCCATAAAAAGAAGTTTCTTACCCGGATGTGCCATCATATAAGCATACATCGTACGCAGATTGGCAAACTTCTGATTGGTATCACCAGGCATCTTGTTGATCAAAGAACCTTTCATATGTACCACTTCATCGTGACTTAAGGGCAACATAAAATGCTCATCAAAAGCATACCACAGGCTAAAAGTGAGTTGATGGTGATGATGCTGACGATGTATAGGATCATAACTCATGTACTTCAGCGTATCATGCATCCACCCCATATTCCATTTAAACCCAAATCCCAGACCCCCAACACTCGTAGGCCGTGTGACCATCGGCCATGCCGTGGACTCTTCAGCGATCATCATGATATCAGAGAATTCGGCATACACGCTTTCGTTGAGCTTACGTAGAAATGTAACCGCTTCAAGGTTTTCATTTCCCCCATTGACGTTAGGTGTCCACTCCCCCTCTTCTCTGGCATAGTTCAGATACAGCATGGAGGCGACAGCATCTACACGTATACCGTCAATGTGGTATTTGTCGAGCCAGAACATGGCTGATGAGATCAGAAATGATTTTACTTCATTACGCCCATAGTTAAAGATATAACTTCCCCATTCAGGGTGAAAACCTTTTTGTGGCTCTTCATGTTCATAGAGTGCCGTACCGTCAAAATTCACAAGTCCATGCATATCTACAGCAAAATGTGAAGGTACCCAGTCCATAATGACACCAAATCCGTTCTCATGCAAGACATCAATGAGATACATGAGATCTTGAGGTTCACCAAAACGTGCCGTGGCGGAAAAATAACCTGTGACTTGATACCCCCATGAACCAAAATACGGATACTCCGTTAAAGGCATGAACTCCACATGGGTATAATGCATTTGTTTGAGGTACGCCAGAAGTTCTACGGCCAATTCTTTGTAGGTGAGATAGCGATTCTCTTCTTCTACCTTTCGCTTCCATGAACCAAGGTGCATTTCATAAACGCTGACCGGAGCATCATGTGCATTGGCCTTATGACGTGTTTTCATCCACTCTTTATCCTGCCAATCAAACCCGTCAATACTCCAGACACGAGAGGCTGACTTAGAAGGTTTCTCAGAGAAAAAAGCAAAAGGATCACTCTTGTCGTGGATGATATTATGAAACTTTGAGACGATATGATACTTATAGGTCAAGCCCTGTTCCACACCTTCTATAAAACCTTCCCATATACCAGAATCATCTTCTCGTAATTTAAGAGGGTGTGATTCTGTTGCATAGTCATTAAAATCACCACGTACACTCACACTCTGTGCATTAGGTGCCCAAACTGCAAAGTGCACACCATCCAAGCCTTTGTATTGCATTGTGTGCGCACCGAATTTTTCATAGAGTTTCGTATGGTTTCCCTCTTTAAACAGATAAATATCAAGATCACTCAACGTTGAGATATCATAATGCATAGTATGTGTCATTTGTGCTCCTTGCTTTTAAGGCGACCCTGAATGATATGACGATAGAGGTCTACATAACCGTGTGCTGCTTCTTCCCAGTTAAAACGCTTTAACATCGCATGATGTTGGAGTTGTTTAAAACCCGATCTATCCTGATACCACGTATCGACTGCCCACTGTACAGTCCCGATCAATGCCTCAGGGGTTGCATTGTAAAACTTAAATCCTGTGCCGCTTTCATGCACACTGTCATAATTTTCTATGGTATCATCCAGCCCACCGGTTGCATGGACTATAGGTAGCGTCCCGTAACGCAGACTATAGATCTGATTGAGTCCGCAAGGTTCAAAAAGCGAAGGCATGAGGAACATATCACTGCCTGCTTCGATCTGATGGGCAAGATCATTACGATATCCGATATAACAGGCGAATTTCTCAGGATATTTGGATGTAAGCTCTGAGAAAAAATGCTCTGCCCACTTCTCACCAGTACCCAACAGTACGATCTGAATATCCATTTTCAGCAACGCTTCTGCCGCAGCAGAGAGCAATGTAATACCTTTTTGTTCAACCAGACGTCCGACCAAACCTATGAGCGGTACTTCATTTCTCTGTGGAAGATCGAATGCTTTTTGCAATGCTGTTTTACAGAGTGCTTTACCCGAAAGATCATCAAGATCAAAGGTCGCAGGAATGAAGGTATCTACTGCCGGGCTCCACTCTTCATAATCTATCCCGTTGAGGATACCGTAGAGTTTATACGCCTTTGCATCGATGAGCCTGTCCAGTCCCCAGCCAAACTCCGGTGTACGTATCTCCTGGGCATATTTCTGACTCACAGCGTTGAACGCATCTGCATGTACGATACCGCCTTTTAGCAGATTAATGCCGTCATACTCTTCGAGTTCATCTGCTTTAAAATGCTCCCATCCTACACCCAGCACATCCATCGCACCTTTGTAAAATTTACCCTGGTGCTGCAAATTATGGAGTGTTAAAAGTGAACCTGTATATTTGAAGTCAGGATCAAATGCATAGGTTGTATTGAGTAAAACCGGTATGGCTGCAGTATGCCAATCATTTGCATGGATCACATCAGGTTTAAAATGCAACTTTTTGGCTAACTGCATGACTGCCTTGGAGAAGAAGATAAAACGATTGTCATTGTCATCATAGCCTTTTCCCTCTTCATCATATAAGCCTTTACGTCCAAAAAAACCTTCATGCTCTATGAAGTAGACAGGTACATCACTTCCCGGCAGAAGACCTTCAAATACGCTTGCCCATGCTTCACCCATACTTCCCATTGGCACACCCAGGGAACCTTCCAGTGCTTTCAAACCATACTTTTCCTTATCGACAATATAATAGCGGGGCATCACCACACGGACATCATGTCCCAAGGCCCGCAGTGCTTTTGGAAGTGCTCCTGCAACATCTGCAAGACCTCCACTCTTTGCAAAAGGAACCACTTCGGAAGCTGCCAGTAAGATATGTAATTTATCCATCTTAACTCTCTTCTCTTAATCTTTCATATTCTTTAATATATAATTCTCCACTCTCTCTCCATGAAAAATCACACAGCATATTATGTTTCACTATCTTGTTACATTTTGTTTTCGTGCCATACAGCTGCAATGCTTTTTCAACAGCATGTAACAATGCATCGTGATCAGGCTTGGTAAAGACGACCCCATACCCTTTTTGACTTTTGCTGTCAAACTCTGCATGATCATGTACCGTATCTGCCAACCCTCCTACTCTATGTACAACGGGAATCGATCCATAATGCATAGCGATCATTTGTGCCAATCCGCAAGGTTCAAACAGTGACGGCATCAAAAAGAAATCTGAAGCAGCGTACATACGGTGGGAGAGTGCCTCATCATAGCCAGACTCCAGATAGATATTGTCATGTTTTTTGGCTAATGCTTTAAGTGCATCATGGTATTGTTTTTCTCCATCTCCCAGTATGACAAGATTGCATACCATCAAAGCCATATCAGGTAAAGTATCAATCAATATCTCTAAGCCTTTTTGAGACGTAAAACGTCCTATAAAAACGATCAGAGGTCTTTGAGGCTCTTTCACCTTTATCTCTTTAAGAAAAGCGCTTTTATTGACTGATTTCCCTCTTAGATCTGTATAGGGTTGTACAAGCATCTTATCATTGGATGGTGAGAAATGTTCGGTATCAATGCCATTCACAATGCCTGTCAGTTTAGCACTGTGGTATTGCAAGAATCCCTCTAGACCACATCCGAACTCTGGGGTTAATATCTCTTTGGCATAGGTAGGACTGACCGTTGTGATCCTGTCAGCATAGGCTATCCCAGCTTTCATAAAGTTCACCTGTCCATAAAATTCCAAACTATCCATATGAAAATATTTTTCATCGATGCCCAGTCTGCTGAGTGTTTTTTTGTCAAAAATTCCCTGGTAGGCAAGATTATGAATGGTAAAGAAACTTTTAGTCTCGATCTTTGGCTCATTTTTCAGCAGCAAAGGCAGCAGAGCAGTTTGCCAGTCATTGAGATGTACTACCTCATAGGTATCACGTTTCAATATTTCCAACACGGCATAATTAAACAGTGCAAACCGGATATCGTTATCCGCATATCCTCCTTGAGGAGGTCCATAGAGGAACGCTCTATCACATAACAATGGTGTATAGACAAAACGGTACGTCATGTCTTCATATTTACAAATATAAAATGTGACAGGATACGCTTTTCTTCCCATCATGATATGAAACGTTTCACCCATCGCTTCTATACCAAACCGTTCACGATCTATGAACTGATAAAGAGGCATGATGACATCAACGTCATACGTATTGTTTAATGCTCTTGGCAAACTGTATGCTACATCGGCAAGTCCACCGCTTTTAGCAAAAGGATACACCTCACTTGCAGCAAATAGTATCCGTGAATCACCCATCCATACTCTCCCGTAAAAGCTTAGCGGCATGTTCCGGTGAAACAGGGTTTATCATGACTCCTGTACTCACTTCAAATCCGCCCATATGATAGAGACGTGGCATGATCTGGATTGCAAAACGGCACATCTCATCTGTATGTGTGAGTATATCATATTCAAATGCATTCCCCTGTAAAGGCGGTGTACTGATGGAAAGATTAAAAGTAAAACAACCCAATTGTTTTTTCATATTTTTTAGTATAATAAGTAGCAGTGGAGCGACTTCAGCTATAGTCTCATCATGAAGGGTATCAATTTGTCCCAAAGCCTTTTTAGAACTGATGATCACTTCAAAAGGATAGGCACTTGCATAAGGACAGTAGGCAGTAAATGCACCATGCTTGGCCACAATGCGTTCATTGGATGCTTCCTCTTGCTCGATCTCTGACTCCAACAAAGCACACGCGTTCTGCCTATAATAAGTAAAGCTGCGCTGATACCTCTCTCTTAGCATCTTTGGAACGATCGGCAGTCCTATGAGCTGTGTATGAGAATGCTGCTGAGAAGCACCTGCCTCACTCCCCTCATTTTTAAAGAGTGAAATATAGGCAATACGTTCATCTTTTCGCAGATCAGAAACCCTTGCTCGCAATGTTAGTAACCACTGCACCACTTCACTCTCACTCCATTGTGTCATGGAAGTATGATGTTCAGGTGTATCGATGATCAGTTCATGTGCGCCAAAGCCTTCCCAACGCTCAAAAAAACCATAATGGTGTTCATACGCTGCTTCGATCTGAACCGCTTTATAAAGGTTTGGCACCACGCGTGTCTTCCACCCCTTTTTATTCGGAAGTGAACCTTGTTCTCTGATAGCAAAGATCTCAGGAGGTGTCATGGACTCATTGCCTTCACAAAAAGGGCAATGCTCCTTTTTGACGATCTCTTTCTTCTCCTCAACACCGTAACAATGGGGCCGGTGCAAACGCTCAGGTGCGATGATCACATGTGTGCCATGTACACGGTCATGTCTAATATCAGACATCTTTTACCTCCAGTGTGCCCGTGATGGATATATCCTTACTAAACGGTATGACCATAGCAAAACTGATACCCTGTACACTGAGGTCAAACCCGTGTTCACTTTGAGAAAGTGTTTTGAGTTGGAAATAATGGATATCACAGGTCTGATCAAGAGTGATCACGATATTTTGATTTAATTCTGCATCATAGATCTCAAGTCTATCGGTACTTAAAAGACTTCCCTGATCAAGTAAGGGTTCAGCGTTTATTGTGATGGATTCATAGTCACAAAAGTGAAAATTATGTTCAAGTATGTAGTTGAATTTGCCTTCTGCATGTGTAGAGAGTTCTATTTCAAAGTCAAATCCATGTTTATGTGGAATATAACTCTTCTTCATCTTTGTTGGTAGTTTTTCTGGGAAATATAAACCGCCTTCCTTAGAGAAGATCACTTTCTTTTTATCTACAAAAACATCAAAAGGCTGATTGGAAAAATCCCCGAATTCATGAAAATTACAATGGCGAAAATTGTCTGTATTGAAGTTTTCATCACTGATATGATCGATAAAAGAGTTTTTAAGATACCAATCATAAATGATCGCATCACGCAAGGTATCGTCGATCTCAACAGCAGCATGGTGGATCGTATCGATCCCTTCTTCTGCCATAGGGACTTCCTCTTTAGGTGTATTTTCGAACAAACGCTGATGATAAGCCTCTTTACGCCGAGTTAAAGTGTTTTGCCAATTAAAGCAGGCTTCCCGGCTGTCAAATTCCACCAACTGACCTCCATGTGCGCCATCAAAGCGGAAAATATGTTTTGCAGTCACTGCTTTCACCTTATCATAGCCGTCCAATTCATTTTGGTCAGTGACTAAAGCACTTTTTTTCTTATAACGTACATTTTCTGCCTCGATGATATAGTGATAGGCATTGTCTCTTAGGTTTGGTAGATACAGCCCTCCAAATACCCCATGCCATAAGGCATCATTGGTCTGTGCTTTATAGAGCGCTGTATCAAAGGCTGATTTTTGTACCTCCTGACGCACTTTTGCAAGCTCCATCATACGTTTATGGATACGGTTGCTCTCTTCATACTTCACAAAGAAATTTTTCCAGATGCCGCCTTTAAGGAACTTCACTCCCTCTTTCTCATAACGGTCATGTCCCATCTCTTCCTTA
>Ga0210119_1000240_pt1 | contig 12050 bp, 9 predicted proteins | sample China_Bullhead_C_2_FD_184859 | JGI IMG/M metagenome (GOLD analysis project Ga0210119, IMG submission 184859) | Wetland microbial communities from San Francisco Bay, California, USA, that impact long-term carbon sequestration -... | ecosystem: Environmental > Aquatic > Marine > Wetlands ... | reverse complement strand
CGAGACGGGCGAGACGCGTTAGACGAAGGCATCTTGGAAAAGCTTTCATCCCATTCTCGCCCTGCCCGCCCGATTTCACGTCTCGCCACCCCGTAATGTGGAGTGGGCTTTGCGCACCAAATGAAGGTGATGACCGGATGGACCGTCGCATGTTTCTCAGAAAGTTCATAGATTTAGGAAAAAAGGCAGCTTTTCTTCACCTCCTCGCTGGCTGCACGAATCTTAAGACCAGTGCCAGCCAAACCGCGGAGGAAGCCCCGCCTTCACCGTTCAAGGACTACAGTCTGCGAGAACTGGCCCAAGAAAAACTCCATCACGGTGATGATCGCTTTGTTAACCCCTTCAGCAACAAAGAACATGGGAACATGTTACGCGTTCTCCACTGGAAACTGTTCAGCCAGAACCAGTTCAGGTCCTACTACGACCAGGAGCAGGTGGTGCCGGTATCCATCGACTGGGAACCCATCAGAGATCACGGGAACCTATCGGTCACTTTTGTAAAACATGCCAGCGTCATGATCAAGGATCAAGATCAATATATACTACTGGATCCGGTCTTTTCTGAAATCTTTCAATTCATCAAGGACTTTTCCCCACTAGAGTTTGATGTGCGGGAGATCCCCCGACCAGACCACATCCTCATATCCCACGGACACTACGATCACCTGGATTCCCGCTCACTGGCTGCTCTGGGTCGGGACACCCATGTTATCAGCCCCCTGGGCTATGACGACATATTTGCCGACCTCAAGATGAACAATCGAACCCAGCTGGACTGGTTTGGCACGTTTGAGGACGGTAAAAGAGAAATTATCTTCCTTCCATGCGACCACTGGACCATGCGTAACCCACTCGAGGGACCAAATACCTCTCTCTGGGGCTCGTATTTATTGAAGACCGCCTCAGGGGCGACAATATACCTATCTGCAGATACAGCCTATTTTGATCGCTTCCAGGAAATTGGCAGAGAATTCTCCATCGATCTGGCCATCATTAACCTCGGAGCGTACGAGCCCCGCTGGTTCATGGCCGGCAGCCATATGAATCCCAGTGATACGGTTCAGGCTTTCAAGGAACTTGGAGCCGCCCGCCTAATGGTCACTCATTGGGGGACTTTCCGCTTAGGGGACGAACCAGTTTACTTTCCGCCCATGGAGATCAAAAGAGAGATGGAAAAAGAAGGTCTATCGGACCGGTTGGTCCATCTCAACCACGGTGAGACACTATTCCTCTAGTAACTATCAACATATTGTGCCAGACTAAATTCCAGCAGACGTTTCGTCTAAGGGATATAATATAAATTTTCACGGTGATCCGGGCTGGTTTGCATTTCTCATCATTATCTCCACTCTGCCCCATCCTTGGGTCCGTCCGGTTCTTAGCAGGATGGCAGTCTTACCTATTGACAATCATGCACTGATCATTAATGTTGGTGTCTAAAATTACGAATAACTCCAAGACCTATAGTGGAACTCTTTAAAATCGACTTTTTTTAGTCCCGAGGTATCTTATGAGACTTCAGGCGGTGAGAGTGTTTTGGTTCCTGTCGATGCTGATGTTCATCTTTTTAACATTAAGCGGTGGGCTGGCAGCCCAGGAACCTAAAGCTTCTCAGCCTTCCCCTACCCCAGAGGAAAAGGAGCCTTCGGTACCGAGCCTGGCCGAACTTAGCCCTTTGGCTACGGAGCTGGCCGAACGCTCGGCCGTTCTCGAAAAAGATATTGCAGCAGTCTTCGATTTATCTGCGGCTGAAAAAAGCTTGGCTAAGATAGTGAAACGCCAAAAAAAACTCTCTGGACAATTGCAAGACTTAAAGACCACCGGAGGTTACGGCTACTACCATCTTGCCGAGCTCAAAGTAGGAATAGGAATCGAAGCCAATTCCCTCCAGAAGACGGTCGATTCCCTTACCGAAGCGATCAACCAAACTGGAATTTGGGAAACAGAGTGGTTGAACGAGAGTAAACGATGGAAGGAGTTGCGATCTTCCGTCCCGAAACATGTGCCACTCAAAACGATGGCGCCCACTTTTGCAAGAGCCCAAGATATCATCGACAGATCGGTCAATCTCATCAAGCAACAACTAAAATTTCTGCTCGCCGCACAACAAAGGGCAGGGGAAATCCAGGCCGGGATGTATTCGCTTAAGGTCGAAGTAGATGATTTGCTCTTGGCCGTTCGCCATGACGTCTGGGAGAAGTCAGCTCCTTCGATGTTTTCGTCCAAGTACTATACCCAATTCAGCAAAGGGCTGTGGGAAGAACTACAAAAAGGTCTGAGTATCGTCTCATGGCCAGGTCGGCAGTTTTTGCAACGACACGGATGGTTGGTATTCCTCCAGTTCTTTCTTTCCTTAGCCCTTACAGCTAGCATAGTCCGTCATCGGAGTCTGCTGGAGGGGGAGGAGCGATGGCGGTTTATTGCCAGAAGACCTCTTGCCGCTGGGATTTTCGTTGGCTTCACGCCCCCCCTGTCACTCTATGGGCCGATTCCAGGCACGTGGGCTTTGGCACTTAGCGCTGTTGTCACAATCGCCCTGGCTCGTCTTGTGGGGGGGGGCGTAGTTAAATTCTGGAGAAAATGGCTTGTCTATGCTCTGGCTATCTTTTTGATCACAACCAAGTTGCTCAGGGTTTTTGGCCTGCCACTTCCGCTTTTCCGGTTGTACGTTTTCTCTACGGCACTGATTGGCATGGTCCTGTGCATCTGGCGCTCAGTGGAAAGTGTCCGTAGTGGAGGCTCGCTCCTGTATGCCTGGATTTTGCGTTTGGGTGGCTTGGTTTTCCTGGGGGTAATAATAGCGGAGATAGGTGGCTACAACGCCCTAGCTGCTCATGTGCTCGAGTCCTCGCTGGGGACGACCTTTATCGTGCTGGCGGCTTGGATGTTAATGCTCATGACTCGAGGTTTTTTAGAATGGGCAATGCAGAGCGCCCCTCTCAAGAAAATTCCGTTTTTGCAAAGTAAGGCGAATGTGATTGTCAGCAGGTCGGCACTTTTGGCCAACCTCCTCGTAGGGGCCCTTCTCCTTACCTTCATTCTTGTGACCTGGAGGCTATACGACAGGCCAATTGAGGCAATCCAAGGACTCATGTCATTCGGTTTCACCGTGGGGTCTCGGCAGGTTACTGTGGGATTGATTTTTGCTGCGGCGGCCTTCCTCTACGGTTCGTTTATCATATCCTGGGCCGTGCAGGCGATGCTCATGGAGGGGGTGTTTACCAGACGCCAGCTGCAGGTTGGAGTGCGGATTTCAATGGCAAAGTTAGTCCACTACGGCTTTATATTCGTGGGCTTCTTATTGGCGTTGGTGGCACTGGGTGTTCAACTGAGAGATGTCACAATCATTGCTGGCGCCCTGGGAATTGGAATCGGCTTTGGCCTCCAGGGAATTGTGGTTAATTTAGTCTCGGGTCTAATCCTTCTCTTTGAAAGGCCCATCAAGGTTGGTGATTATATTGAGCTTGGCCAGAAATGGGCTGAGATCAAAAAGATTGGGCTTCGAGCGACCGTTGTCGAGACTTTCGACCGGGCGGAGGTCGTCGTTCCCAACAGCGACCTTGTCTCTACCCAGGTAACCAACTGGACGCTTTCAAATCGGTTTATACGGCTTATCATTCCGGTTGGGGTGGCATATGGTTCTGACGTCTCACTGGTCATGCAAACTCTTATGGAGTGTGCGGAGGCAAACTCGATGGTGACGAGAGTGCCCACTCCTAAGGTGTTTTTCCTGGCATTCGGAGAAAGTTCTCTCGACTTTGAGGTTCGCGTCTGGATATCGGATGTTGAGAACAGGCGACAAGTGCAGAGTGATCTCCACCAGGAGATTGACCGGAGGTTCCGGGAGTTGGGAATCGAAATCGCCTTTCCGCAGAGAGATCTGCACCTACGCAGCATAGACGAATCGGTTAGTTCAAGGTCGATTAGTCCTAAAGGGCAGCCTCTCAGTGTAGTGTCGCGGGAAGAAGATGACGGGGAAGGTGAGTGAATTGAGGTTATGAGCGGAGCACTCGAATCAGATGAACGGTCGCAGTCGCCAGGAGAGGAGATCGCCAATAGCGTTAGCCATGGCGTCGGCCTCGTAGCGGCTCTTGTCGCGGTCCCAATACTGATCGACGCAGCGGTTCGGCGTGGTGGCGCAGCTGGCATTGTCGGCGCGAGCGTCTTCGCGGGAACGATGGTTCTGCTGTATCTGACATCCACGCTATATCACGCCTTACCAAAGAACAAGGCGAAACGTGTGTTTCAGGTGCTCGACCACGGAGCTATCTTCCTCCTCATCGCCGGCACCTACACTCCTTTCACTCTCGGTGTGCTGCGTGGTGGGTGGGGCTGGACCCTGTTCGGTCTCGTGTGGGGACTGGCGGTGCTGGGCATAGTCCTGAAAACCGTTGGAAGCGTTCGGATTACGTGGCTCTCGACTTGTCTCTACCTCGGAATGGGGTGGCTTGTCCTTATTGCAGTTCAGCCTCTCTGGCTTCGCATGCCTTTGTCGGGCTTAGCGTGGCTCGTGGCTGGGGGGCTCGCGTACACTGCGGGCGTGGCGTTCTTCGCAGCTGAGCGCTTGCGCTACAGCCATTTCATCTGGCACCTGTTCGTTCTCACAGGCACTTGCTGCCATTTCTTCGCAGTGCTCTGGTACGCGGCCTGACAAGTCAATCAACAGACCAGAGCCGAAAGTTTGAATTAAGGGATGTAATGTAACCTTTGCCATGATCGAGGAGACTGCTATGAAAAAACTCATTATTTTCTTGATATTCCTCCTTACTTTCGTTGGCTGTGGGATCAAGGGGGGCAAATCATTTTCAGATTTAGAACAACCTGATGTTTTTTGCGAGGTAATCCAGAAGCCAGACCCCCTATTAATGGGAACATGGGAGGGTCGTTATACCAGAGCAGCGGATGTAGCCAAGATGGACAAAAACTATATAAAGTATCGATTGATAGAATACGATGGCAAATACGCCCTTTACTTTTATCGCACCTGGCAAAGCGGACAAAAAAAGGTAAAACAATGGAAAAAGTGGACTATCAACGGCCAGGAAATATCGGCACCGGGTGGTTATGGGGTGAGGATATTCGTACGGGGCAGTGATGTCTATTTTGCCATTCGAGAACTCAAAGAGCCAGCCAAGATGTCACGGGTCGTAGAATAATGCGTCATTAGACAATTGAGCCGGGCGCCAGCCCTAAATGTTTCATCAGGGCGAAATGTGAGACAAGCCAAGCGATCCGGAAGTGCACATTACATACTCCACACTTTGTCATTCGAGATCCAGCCACCACATATGGTAACTGCCGAGGATCCTATCTGGTGCCTAGTTCTCAATGCGCGCTCAGCCTGTAGCGAAGATAGGTGTAGCGTCTCTGGGTCTTATCATTGTTCACCGCAATGGACAGAGCTTTCTTGGTACCAACCAGCACAACCAGTTCTCTGCCCCTGGTCACAGCGGTGTATATCAGATTGCGTTGGAGGAGGATGTAGTGTTGTGTCAAGACGGGAAGTATTACCGCCGGGTATTCTGAACCCTGAGATTTATGCACCGATATGGCATACGCCAAAACAACTTCATCCAGTTCGGCGTAGTCGTAGGAAACCTCACCGGTATCAAAGACGATCATCACTTCTTGGTTTATGGAATCGATGCTCTTAATCCTGCCAATATCACCATTAAAAATCTCTTTGTCATAATTGTTTCTGATTTGCATTACCTTGTCGTTGACCCGGAACTGCACGCCACCCCGGATTATCCCCTGTTCTCCGGGGTTGAGCTTCTTTTGCAACTCCGCGTTCAGATTCTCAGCCCCCACCACACCTTTGTGCATGGGAGTCAGCACTTGAATGTCATCAAGCGGATCAAACCCGAAACGTCTGGGTATGCGCTCTTTGGCGAGCTCCAGTATTATCCTCAGAACCTCATCCGGATCTTCCTGCTCGATGAAGTAGAAGTCCTGATCAGGCCGGTCTGGAGTCTCAATTGTGGGAAGTTCACCGCTGTTGATTCTGTGAGCGTTTACGATGATGGAACTCTCCTGGGCCTGGCGAAAAATCTCATTAAGCTCCACCACTTTGGCTGCACCCGAGTCGATGATATCTTTCAGAACATTGCCAGCTCCAACCGATGGTAACTGGTTTACATCGCCCACCAGAATGAACGTGGCCTCCGAAGGAACAGCCTTCAACAAATGGTGCATAAGTGTGGTGGCCATCATCGAGGCTTCGTCAACGATAAGGAGATCGCATGTAAGTGGCCGTTCCTGGTTCCTCTGAAATCCCCCTCTTTGCATGCTGTACTCCAACAGCCGATGGAGAGTCTTGGCTTCATGTCCCGTGGCCTCACTCATCCGTTTGGCTGCCCTGCCGGTCGGCGCAGCCAGCATTATATTTACCCCTAGTTTGGCAAATATCTTCAAGACCGCGTGGATGATCGTGGTTTTGCCGGTTCCCGGTCCACCGGTGATTACCAGTACCTTGTCCTCAACTGCTGCCTTTATCGCCTTTACCTGTCTCTCTGCCAGGGTGATATCAAGTTGCTCCTGGACCCAGTCGATGGCTTTAGCGGTAGCGATCTTTCTGATCGATTTGGCAGCGCTGATCAAACCTTTTAGCCGGGAGGCAATGCTGGCTTCGGAGAAGTGAAACTTCGCCAGGTAGACAGCTTTGTAGTTTTCGCGAAACTCCTCAATGTCCTGGTTCAAATCCTCTATGACAACCTTTTTGTCCAGGGCAATTTTGGCGAACGACTTGACCACCACTTCCCGCTCCACCTGGAGGATTCCCTGGCACTTTTCCACCAGTGGTTCATAGGGGTAGTAGACATGGCCTTCCTCGGCCAGTTGATTGAGGACGTAGAGGATTCCTGCTTCAGCTCGCAATTCAGAGTCTTTGGCGAATCCTAGTTTTTCGGCGATGCCATCTGCCGTGACGAAACCAATGCCGAATACGTCTGTGGCCAGAGTGTAAGGGTTCTGCTTGACCACCTCAATGGACTTCCTGCCGTAGCGCTTGAAGATCTTGGTGGCATAACCTGAGCTCACGCCATGAGATTGCAGAAAGATCATTACCTCCCGGATTTCCTTTTGCTCGGCCCAGGCCCTTCTAATCATCTTGATTCGTTTTCTGCCTATGCCCTCAACCTCCGCAAGCCTATCCACCTGCTGCTCAATTACCTCAAGAGTCTCCTTGCCGAATTTTTCCACAATCCGCTCGGCCATCACCGGGCCGATGCCTTTGATAAGCCCGGAACCCAGGTATTTTCCAATGCCATATACGGAAGCTGGGATTTTAGTATCGTAGTGGGCTATTTTGAACTGCTCGCCGTATCTGGGGTGTTTCACCCACTCGCCCTTCATTTTGATGATCTCCCCCACCTTAGGGGCCGCTATATTTCCCACCGCGGTCACCAGCCCTCTATGGCCATCCACCTTTACCTTGGCGATGGTAAAGCCGGTCTCCACACTGGTGTAGGTGATTTTCTCTATCTGGCCTTCGAGTTCGGCGAACATTTCTTAGAAGCCCTTTCCCACTGATTGCGATTCGTTATACCACAATCCAAGAGAGGAATTCGTTGTTTGTACAGTGGAGGGAGGTTTGTTGAGGAAGCATAGCGGTGGTAGTGGTGAAGCAATGCAAAATATCAAATTCCAAGCACCAAATCTTAAGGTTTCAGGTGTCGGGTGTCAGGTGTCAGGGAAGAATAATAAAAAAAACTGAAACCTGAAACCTCCACTAGAGGGTGCGGTGCGGCAAGCTCTCAATTTTTCCTGCTGGTGTGATTTTGACATAAACCAGTTTTCGCTGCAATTCCCTGATGGTAGAGGCCCCAGCATACGTCATTCCGGATCTCAAACCTCCGACGATATCTGCGATGATGTAATCTTCGTTATTGCTGAAAGGAACTTCGGTTGAGACGCCTTCGGCTGTCCTCCATTCAGCCATGCCGCCATGGTAATCGTCCTGTACTTCACTGCTGGCCATGCCGCGAAATATCTTCACCTTGGTTTCTTCTCCGCCTTTTCCCACTTTTGTCAAAACTTCCCCTGGAGTAGGGGTGGTGCCGGCGAGCATGCTCCCCACCATGACAAAATCCGCCCCGAATGCCAGTGCTTTTACAATATCACCAGATGTCCGAATGCCTCCGTCGGCGACAATGGATCGGCTCACTCTTGAACACTCTTGTATTGCGGTAAGATTAGGCACCCCGAAACCAGTCTTAATACACGTTGTGCAAACTGCACCACCGCCGATTCCCACCTTAATTATGTCTGCTCCACATGAAGCCAGGTAGTCAGCGCCGGCATACGTTGCCACATTGCCGGCCATGAGGCATGCTTCTTTGCCCAACATATCCCTGATGTTCTTGAGAGTCTTACCGACATATTTTGCATGCGCATGTGCCACATCGACACAGAACAGATTGGCGCCAGCACCTTTCAAGGCCTCTGCCCTTTCCAAGTCCTCAGCGGCACAACCAATAGACACAAATACACCAGATTCACACTTCTTATAGATCTCCACGTTCTTGTCTATTGACATGAAACGATGCAATACACCGATGCCACCCTTTGCCCCTATGAAATTGACCATTTCTGCTTCAGTGATCGTATCCATGTTGGCGGTCATAAGGGGGAGGTCCAAAGACAGCTTTCCTGTTCTGTCTTGCACCGAAATATCAACGACTTTTCTGGACTCCCAATGATTGTAAGAAGGAACTAAAAGAACATCATCATACGTGATTGCCTCATTCATGACTCCACCTCACTGAGCTTTTCTTTCAACCTGGTAACAAAGCGGCTTCTGGACGCTTCGTCTCCCCTGATCCGCTCTTTGACTCCCTTCCATGTGGGTGAACAGGTTTTGTACTCTACCTCCACCAGCTCATGGATTATCCTGTCTATCTCTTCCTTGTTCTCCGGAGTAATTTCAATCCCGGCCTCTTTCAAAACATCTTTCATATGCCTAAAGTAGCAGGACATTTCTTTCCCCTTTGTCTTCTTCACTAAGTTAACCCTGATATTTCATGAATGACTTGCTGCGACCACGGATATGGCCGTCCTTCCTGGCGTCCTCGGGTGTCGGCTCCTGCGACGTACCATTCAGGTACGCCTCGGAACCATCACCCTGCGGTTGCCAGGTGGCACGCCCACCTTCGTTGTCTCGCGACAGCAATTCATAAAATATCAGGGTTAAGCGAATTTTGATATTGGGATAAGCTATCAGGAGGTGAGGACGGCTGTCAAGAAAACGAACCGTAATGGCTAGCCCGGATTACACTTCAGTGCTGTGCTTGAATAAGGTCGGCGATCCGTTTGGGGCTCAACTGGTGGAGTGAATTGACCACCAGATGCGCCTGAGTAAACCTGTCAGCTGGGGCGGTACCCAACAAAGCGATGGCAGTCATGCCACCTGTAACGGCCGCTGCTATTCCCACCGGCGCATCTTCGATTACAGCACAATGAGATGGCTCTAGGCCCAGTCGCTGGGCTGCAAGGAGAAAAACCCGAGGATCTGGTTTGCCCTGGGTCACGTCACTTCCCGTGACAATGGCGCTGAAGGCCTGCCTCCGGTCCAGTCTCTCCAAAGTCATCTCTACGTTTGCGGGCGGAGCAGAGGAGCCCACGGCGAGCACCAACCCCGCCTCCACCAAAGCGTCGATGAGTTGGACTGCGCCGTCCATGGCAGGTAAGTTCCGTTGCAAAGATTCGCGGTACAGAGCTTGTTTTCGGCGGTGAATCGAGACGATCTGCTGCTCAGGAAATTCTGGGCCCCAAACCTCGCGAGCAATCTCCCGGCCTCTGCGTCCGAACAGTGAACGGAATTCGGACTCAGTAATTACGATGCCATCCTCTTCCGCCAGGGACATCCAGCACTCAAAGTGCATCTGATAGGAATCCAACAGCACCCCGTCAACATCGAAAATCACGCCCAGCCGTGCTTCTGTGATGTATGACATTTACTAATCTTTAGAACATTCTATACAGCGGCCGTATTCGTCAACACATTCAGTGCAGTGGAGTCTATTACAAACCCGGCATTCAGTCATAACATCACCTGCATGGGATTCATGGCCTTTATCGCAGGCAGCGCATACAAATTCAGGATCTGACATTTTCATACCTCCTCCGGTTACTGCTACTAGTTTCACCTGTTAAGAATCGCCAGATTGATTTCTCAAATATAAGGGTGAAACCCTCATTGTCAACAGAGTTCTCTCTGACTCGTGTCGCCACGTGTGAGCTGGTAGCTTTCAGAACAGGAAACGAAACAAGATGAGAAAATGCCTACCCCTGCCCTGAAAACCATGTTAATATCCTAGGAATTAAGTCGAATTTATGCTACCTCACCTCGTTCTCCTGCTCCGTCCACTTCGAGACCCATAGCCAGGTGAGAAGTAGAGTTGTTGTTCGTGCCCGTACGAAAAACCCAATTTCTTTGACTTACGCTAAAGCGATTTTCTGTCCGGCTGATATGAATTAATCTACCTGGGAGTGGTGTGAAAGCCCCACTGCTTTTCCCTCTGCAGGCAGGAGTTCCACCTACACTAATGGATTTGTCCTCTCATCCCGACCTGGTGCTCGATTTCACCTCACCTGCTCACAGCCTGCGAAAAAAAAGCCTACTGGCACCACTTGTCTTGCTGAACGGCCGGCCCGATGCTTGTCTTGGGAGTTCGGCGGGGCGTATTGAGGCTCCGGCAGCAGACCATTGCGTCATTTTTAGCTTCATTTCCTTTCTGGCAGGTGTTCTCGTTTTGGCCAACTCAAAAAGTGAAGTACCGCCATGTATTGTATGGCACACATTAATACACCCTAATACCACATACCTTGAAAGCGGGAGGGAAACATCATGAGAAAGATTGTGATTTTGGGCTCTGGGGCCGGCGGCACTATGGTTGCTGCCAATTTGCGCAAAGAGTTGGACGACGGCGAGTGGCAAATCACTCTTATTGACAAGGACGAACAGCACCACTTCCAGTCCGGGTATCTTTTGATACCCTTTGGCATCTACTCCAAGGATGATGTCCTGAAGCCAAAAAGAGACTTCGTCCCCAAAGGAGTTGACTTCGTTGTCGACAACGTAATCAAGGTCGACACTGAACAGCGCAGGCTGGAAACTGAAAAGGGTGACAGCTATGACTACGACTGGTTGGTGATCTCAACCGGTTGCAGGATAGTCCCCGAAGAAGTTGAAGGCATGATGGACGGTTGGCGTGAAGACGTATTTGATTTTTACACCCTGGATGGGGCAGTGGCCTTGAGCAAGAAGCTTAAGTACTTCGATTCAGGCAAGGTCGTTCTCAATATCGCCGAATTTCCCTTCAAATGCCCCATCGCTCCCATGGAGTTTGTCTTTATGGCCGACTGGTTTTTCCAGGTGAATGGTGTCAGGGACAAAGTGGAGATCGAACTCGTAACGCCTATCGATAACATTTTCACCAAGCCAGTGGCGGCAAAGGCTTTAAGGGCATTTGCGGATAAGAAGAATATTAAAGTAACGCCTTATTTCGATCTGGCCAAGGTCAATGCCAACGAAAAAACCATCGAATCCCACAAGGGTGACAAAGTGGGATACGATCTCCTGGTGGCCATACCGCCCAACTTCGGCGCTAAGGCCATTACCGACTCCGGTATGGGAGATCCCATGGGCTATATGCAGGTGGACCAACATACCCTGAAAGCTCAGAATGCGGACCGGGTCTATGTGCTGGGGGATGCCACCAACGTGCCCACCTCCAAAGCAGGGTCGGTGGCACATTATATGTCGTACACCGTGGTGGAAAACCTGGTTAGAGAGATAGACGGTCATGAAGCATTGCCGAGTTTTGACGGCCATGCCACCTGTTTTCTGGCTTCGGGGTTTGAAAAGGCCATCCTCCTTGACTTCAATTATGAGGTGGAGCCTCTGCCCGGAAAATTCCCTTTCCCCGGGATGGGGCCGTTCAGTCTGCTCGAGGATACATTCGGCAATTACTGGGGCAAGATGATGTTCAAGTGGGTTTACTGGAACCTGATGATGAAGGGTCTTGACCTGCCGCTGGAGGCTCAGATGA
>Ga0210119_1000239_pt1 | contig 12094 bp, 11 predicted proteins | sample China_Bullhead_C_2_FD_184859 | JGI IMG/M metagenome (GOLD analysis project Ga0210119, IMG submission 184859) | Wetland microbial communities from San Francisco Bay, California, USA, that impact long-term carbon sequestration -... | ecosystem: Environmental > Aquatic > Marine > Wetlands ... | reverse complement strand
CGACTCACGACTCACGACTCACGGTATTACCCATGCGCTACCTCCACACCATGGTTCGGGTCACCGACCTCGGGCAATCGCTCGATTTCTACTGCAACAAGCTCGGGTTGGTGGAAGTCCGCCGCTACGAAAGCGAAAAGGGGCGCTTCACGCTCGTGTTCCTGGCCGCACCCGGCGACGAGGAGCGGGCGATGGTCGAGCTGACCTACAACTGGGATCCGGAGGCCTACGGCATCGGCCGGGCGTTCGGGCACCTGGCCTACGAGGTGGACGACATCTACGCGCTCTGCGACCAGCTGATGAAGTCGGGCGTCACCATCAACCGGCCGCCGCGCGACGGCCGCATGGCCTTCGTGCGCTCGCCCGACAACATTTCGATCGAGCTGTTGCAGAAGGGTGGGGCATTGCCGCAGGCCGAGCCCTGGGCGTCGATGCCGAACACCGGCGAGTGGTGAGCTGGTTGGCGGTGCCTGACACGTCTCAGCGCGGGCATCCGTCGGGGCGGTTCACCCTCGTTCGCTCGGAAAGGCAGAAACTCGCTCACTCCAGGGACCGCCCCTCGATGCCCGTAAAGGCGTCCCGACACCCGTAGAGGTGTCTGGCACCGCTGGCACAAGGCCTGGTCTGGCGCGACGTAACAGGCGGTGCCTGGCACCGTGTCAGGTCGAGATGTAGCGCTTCAGCTCGTCGATTTCCTGTTGCTGCGCCTCGATCACGGAGCGGACGCAGTCGCCGATCGAGATCATGCCGATCAACACCTCGCCTTCGACCACCGGGAGGTGACGAATGCGGTGCCCGGTCATCAGCTGCATGCAATGCTGGACGGTGTCCTCGACGCCTACGGTCAGGACCGGCGCGCTCATGATCTGCCACACCGGGGTCTCGGCCGAATTCCGGCCCAGCAGTACGACCTTGCGGGCATAGTCGCGCTCGGAAATGATTCCGGCGAGCTCGGGGCCGCGCATCACCGGCAAGGCGCCGATGTGGTGCTGAGCCATCAGCTGGATCGCGGTTCGCACCGGGTCTTCGGCCTCGACGGTGAATACTGCCCCTTGCTTGCCTTCGAGCAGGTGCTTGACGGTCTGCATGGCCGGTCCCCCGTTGCTGGATCCCTCCCGAGTCTATCGTCAATTCGCCCCCCGGCGACACCCGCAGCCCGGCGACGAGGCCGCGCCGCGGGCGGCCGTCCGTGCGGCTCCATTACACTAAAGCCCCGGATCGCGGCCTGTAATCCGGGCCTCATCGCAAGGAGCCTGCAAATGCCCACCGTGCTGATCACTGGCGCCAACCGCGGCCTGGGCCTGGAACTGGCCCGCCAATACGCGGCCAACGGATGGCGCGTCATCGCCGCCGCGCGCTCGCCCGACGCTCCCGCGCTGCAGGCGCTGGCCGACGGGGAACCGCGTGTGACCGTGTACGCGCTGGACGTCACCGATTTCGCAGCCATCGATCGCCTTGCCGCCGAGCTGGCGGGAACGCCGATCGACCTGCTGTTCAACGTGGCCGGGGTGATGGGCTCGAAGCGCTTCGGCGCGACCGACTACGCGGAGTGGAACCGGGTGCTGGCGGTCAACCTGCTCGCGCCGATGAAGATGGCGGAGGCGTTCGTGGAGCACGTGGCCTGCAGCGAGCAGAAGAAGATCGTCACGCTGACCTCGATGATGGGCTCGATCCGCGACAACACGAGCGGCGGCTACTACGTGTACCGCTCGTCGAAGGCGGCGGCGAACGCGGTCATGAAGTCCATGGCCGTGGATCTCAAGGCGCGAGGCATCATCGCCGTGCCCATGCACCCGGGCTGGGTGCGGACGGACATGGGCGGGCCGTCCGCTCCCGTGGAGACGGCCGACAGCGCGGCCGGCATGCGCAAGGTGATTGAATCCCTGACGCTGTCGGATAGCGGAAGGTTCCTGCACTTCCAGGGGAAGGAATTGCCCTGGTGAGCCGCGCCTGCGGGCCGGCAGCTTGCTGAAATGGGCGGGCTGTCCCCGAATTGACAAGGGGGCCGGGCGCCAATTCAGCGCCCGGCCCCCGCATAACCGTGGCAGCCCCCCCGAGGGCGCCTGCCATCGATTGCTCAACGCCTCGCGGTGATCACCACGCGACGGTTTGCGGCGCGGCCCTCTTCGGTGGCGTTGTCCGCCACAGGCTGGGTCTCGCCGTAGCCGACCGTTTCGATCTGCCCGGCCGGGAAGCCGCCGGCAACCAGGTAGTCCCTGACCGAGGCGGCGCGCCGCTCGGAGAGATCCTGGTTGTAGGCGTCGCGGCCGCGGCTGTCGGTGTGGCCGGCAACGTTGACCTTGATGCTGGAGACGACGTCCGCCGGGAAGCTCTTCAGGTTCGACAGCGCGCCGTCGAGCTGCTTCATGTCCTCGGCGGTGAGCCTGGCCGAGTCGAATTCGAAGCTCAGCTTGAGCGTCGCCTCGACGAAGCAGCCAATCTCGTCCACCTTGATCCCCGGGGTCGTGCCCGGGCAGCGATCCTTGTCGTCAAACACGCCGTCGCCATCGCTGTCCTTCGGCGGCGGCGGCGGCGGCGGCGGTGGTGGTGGCGGCGGTGGTGGAGCCGCCCTGGCCGGCGGCGGTGGTGGTGGCGGCGGAGCTTCCTGGCCAAAGCGATAGCCGAAGCCGATGCCAAAGACCCACGGGTCCACCTTCACGTCGGCGAGCTTCACGCCGTCGAGCCGCGCCGTGGTTTCCATCCAGATCTTCTTGACGTCGACGGAAATCGACCAGTTCCTGCCGAGGCCGATGTCCATGCCGACCTGCGCGGCGGGGCCGATGCTGTCGCTCAGCGTGATACCGCCGAGGTTCTCGTCGGCGATCATCGTGTAGTTGATGCCGGCGCCGACGTACGGCCGCCACCTGCCGTCGGGGTTGAAGTGCCACTGGCCCAACAGCGTCGGTGGCAGCTGCTTGAAGTCGCCAAGCCTGTCGCCGCTGTTGTAATCACTGAGATCGTGCTTCTGGTGGATCGTCAGCAACAGGTCCAGCGCGAAATGATCGGTCAGGAAATACCCGATGGACAGGTCGGGCGCGAGCTTGTTGCTGATGTCGAAGTCCCTGGGGTCCTCGACGGGCGAGATCTCGATCGCACGCAGGTGCAGCATCCAGTCGCCCCGCTCCGCGGCGGCCGGCTGTGCCGCGACGGCCAGCGCAAGCGCTGCCAGCGGCACGGAATACGCCATTCCTTTCTTCATTTTCACTACTCCCTGTGGCACAAGTCCGTCAATTCCACGCCAAATTCTATGATCGGGCCGGAAGGCCCGCAATTGCCAGATATACGGGCCAACCTGACTCTGGCCACGCTCGATCTGTAACATGGGCCAACGAGGGGATGCACTGGCGGAGATCATCATGGCCGGGGATATCAGGGATCTTGCCGAGCTGAAAGTGCGCCTGAGGGACTTCATCGCCGAACGGGACTGGGAGCAGTTCCACAGCCCGAAGAACCTCGCCATGGCGCTGTCGGTGGAAGCGGCCGAACTGGTCGAGATCTTCCAGTGGCTGACGGAAGCGGAGAGCCTTGTGCCGGACAGCGACCGCCGGCAGCGGGCGGAAGCAGAGCTTGCGGACATCCTGGTGTACCTGGTTCGCGTCGCCGATCGGCTGGACGTCGACCTGCTGCAGGCGGTGACGCGCAAGCTCGAGGAGAACGCGCGCAAGTATCCGGCCGAGCGCGTGCGCGGCAAGGCGCTGAAGTACGACGAGTACGACTGAGGGCGGGGCCTTCGGGCGCGCAGTCAGGGCCGGCGGGCGTAGTAACCGTCGAACACGGTAGACCAGTTCGTCCCCGTGTCTGCTGACGATTCCCAGTGTTGCCGCACGCGGCCGTCCGGCTGTGGGGTCCAGGTAATTCTCTGAAGCGTTGCCTTGCCGGCGGCGTCGCGGGTTTCTCCCTGGAGAATCATGGAGGTGCCGTCGAAGCCGCCGCTGAGGTACAGCGGCTGTCCGCGATCGTCGATCCAGACCTGGTGCCACTGGCCATCGTTGCGGTCATAGAAATTGACCGAGCGGCCCCTGCCGCCACCTGTGCCGGTCCACTGTTCCGTGATTGCGCAGCCTCCCAGGACCGGCTCAATCAGGTTCTGTCCCGCGAGCTCGCCTGCGGCCGTGCGCACCTCGAAGTCGCCCAGCCAGAAGTCGAACTGCCGATACTCGGCCGCATCGCACGGCGAGTCGGAGGGCTGTCCCGAGGCGATGCCCGAGGTCGCCAGGAGCGTGGCCGACAACAGTCTCGTGACTTTCATGAACGAACGCCTCTCGGTGTCTGGATCGATTGTGTCGGACGCCCTCATGCATCCCGGATCGTGGCGCTAGCGCGCCGGGGCAGCCGCTTTGGCGGCAAATTCCTGCCTGGCGCGGACGACGAGGTCGTAGATTTCCTGCGCCCGGCCGCCGGCCCTGGCGATGATCGCTCGATGCGCCTCGCGGGTCGCCTCGCTCCATTCCGCGGGTGCCCCGGGTGGCGTTTCGCTGACCGTCGCGCCGCCAGCGCCAGCCTCGGCCGCGCGCCGGGCGGCGGCACGACTGTCGGCGCGTGCCGCGCCCGCGCTGCCGTAGGCCTGCTGGAAGACGTCGCGATCGTGCGGCGTCAGTCGTTCGAACCAGCCCTTGTCGGCGAGGATCACGCCCGTCCGGTAGACGCGGCGAGCCGGCGGGTCGGACCAGTCGTCACCGACCCAGTCCAGCAGCCTGAAGCCTTTCTCCGAAAAGAGGCGGCGATAGGGGTCGAGCACGATCCTGTCGAGGATGTAGTCCGCCTCGTCCTGCGAGCCGAAAAGCTCCGGCGCGGACAGCAGCGCCAGCTCCGGCACGAGCCCGGTCGCCTCGTCCGGCGGCAGCGCCGCGATCTGCACCGCGCCTTGCCGGACCTCGGCGGCCCGGCCAGCGGGCGGACCAGCGTCGACGCCAAGGCGCAGCGTCAGCGCATATCCGGGCGCCCAGACCCCGACGTTGTCGGCGAAGCGGCGCCAGTTGGACTCGGCGGCGGAACCGGGCGCGGCATCGGCGGCGACCACGACTTCCCTGGACGAGCGGGTCGACCCGTCGGGCCCAGGTGAACCACAGGCGGCAAGCAAGAGTGCAGCGACGATGGCGAGACGGCGCATGACGGTCCTGGCGAATCCGGGGAATAGCGGAATATACCCGAACCGTCCGTGCGCTGCGCCCGCCGCTCGCCGGCAGTGGATACCGTCCGGGCATTGCCAGTACTCTTGTGCGCTGCCGCCATGGCAGCCCCTGGGGTCGGACGTGACCGTGACCATCGCCGGAATCCCTCGCCACGCCGTCGAGCTCATGCTCGAGACGGAAAGCGCGGCATTTGTCTCGCGACACGCGCGTTCGCACGCGCTGGCGGGGCGCGGCAAGGGCCACTGGCTCGCCGGCGTGCCGATGCACTGGATGAGCGACTGGGGGACGCCCTTCCCGATGCACGTCGCGGCGGCGCAGGGAGCCGAGCTGGAGGACGTGGACGGCAACCGCTACGCCGACTTCTGTCTCGGCGACACCGGCGCGATGTTCGGTCATTCGCCGCCGGCGGTGACGGCGGCGCTCACGGCGCAGGCAAGACGCGGGCTGACGACGATGCTGCCCGGCGAGGACGCGACCGTCGCCGGCGAGTTGCTGGCCGCGCAGTTCGGCCTGCCTTTCTGGCAGATGGCGCAGACCGCCTCCGACGCCAACCGCTCGGTGATCCGCTGGGCGCGGGCGATAACGCGGCGTCCCGCGATCCTGGTCTTCGACCAGTGCTACCACGGCATGGTGGACGACGCCTTCGTCAGGCTCGAGGCCGGCACGGTCCGGAACCGTCCCGGGCTCGTCGGCCAGGCGACGGACCTCGCCGTCAATACGCGCTGCGTGGAGTTCAACGACCTCGCCGCGGTGGAGTCCGTCCTGAAGGCGCGCGACGTCGCCTGCATCCTCGCGGAACCGGTCATGACCAACGCCGGCATGGTGCTGCCCGACCCCGGCTTCCTGGATGCGCTGGGCCGGCTCGCCAGGCGGCACCAGACGCTGCTCGCGATCGACGAGACCCACACGCTGTCTTCCGGCATCGGCGGCTACTCGAGGGTGGCGCGGCTCGAGCCCGATTTCTTCATTGCGGGCAAGGCGGTTGCGGGTGGCTTTCCCTGCGCCGTGTACGGCTTCACCGCCGAGGTGGAGGAGCGCATTCGCGGCATGCTCGCCTCCAAGCCCCCGGGCCACTCAGGAATCGGTACGACCCTGGCCGGCAACCCGATGGCGATGGCGGCGCTGCGGGCCTGCCTCGAGCATGTCATGACGCCGGCGGCCTACACCCACATGCTCGCGATGGCCGAAAGGCTGGAGGACGGCCTCGAGCAGCTCGTCGACGCCGAGCGACTGCCGTGGCACGTGCAACGGGTGGGGGCGAGGCTCGAGGTGGGATTCACGCGGGAGCCGCCGAGGACGGGGCGGCAATCCATCGACAAGCTGCCGTCGTTGCTGCCGGACGCCATCAGGCTGTACCTGCTGAACCGCGGACTGCTGATCACGCCGTTTCACAACATGATGCTGATGTCGCCGGTGACGCCGGCGGCGAGCGTCGATCGCCTGGCCTCGGCCTGGGCGCAATGCGTCAACGAGCTCCGGCGCATCGCCGGGCCAGCGGGAACGTCAAAGTCATGAAAGCCGACCCTGAAGAAGCGCGTGCATTCCTGGACCGGCATCCGGACGTCGAGGCCATCCAGGTCGTGATCACGGACCTGGGCGGCGTTGCGCGCGGCAAGACGATTGCGCGCCAGGAACTCGAGTCCCTCTACGGTAACGGACGCAACGTCGCGGGATCGATCCTCGGCCTCGACATGCGCGGCGAGGATGTCGAGGAAACCGGGCTGGTGTGGTCGAACGGCGACGCCGACAAGCAATGCTGGCCGGTGCCGGGCACGCTGAAGATCGCGCCCTGGCTGGCCAGGCCGACCGGCCAGCTGCTGATGACCATGTTCGACGAGGACGGCGCGCCCGCCGTGGCGGATCCGCGGCACGCGCTGGCGCGGGTCGTGAACCGGCTCGTTGCCGACGGCCTGCAACCGGTGGTCGCCGTGGAGCTCGAGTTCTACCTGGTCGAACCCGACGGGGCGGGCGTCAAGCCCGCTACCGGCCTCGTCAGCGGCGAGCCCTCCGTCCGGCACGATGCCTATGGCCTTGGCAAGCTCGACGAGATGTCGCCGCTGTTCGACGACATCTATCGCGCCGCCCGGGCGCAGGACCTGCCGGTACGCACCCTGATGTCCGAATATGCGCCGGGCCAGTTCGAGGTCACCCTGGAGCATCGTCCCGACGCGCTGGCGGCCGCCGACGACGCCATCCAGTGGAAGCGCCTGGTGCGCGGCGTCGCCGCCGGGCACGGCCGGGTGGCGACGTTCATGGCCAAGCCGTTCGCCGGCATCGCGGGCAGCGGCATGCACGTGCACGTCAGCCTGGCCGGGGCGGACGGCGCCAACCTGTTCGCGAGCCCGGATCCGGCGGGCACGCCGCTGCTGCGGCACGCGATCGGCGGGATGCAGGCGAGCATGGCCGAGGCGATGGCCGTATTCGCCCCCAATGCCAACTCCTACCGGCGCTTCCGGCGGCAGTCCTACGCGCCGATCGCCGCGACCTGGGGCGTCAACAACCGTTCGGTAGGCTTCCGGATTCCTTCCGGACCGCCGGCGTCGCGCCACGTCGAGCACCGCATCTGCGGCGCCGATGCCAACCCCTACCTGGCGGTGGCGACCGTCCTCGCCGGGATGCACCACGGCATCGTCAACCGCATCGACCCGGGCGCGCCGGTGACGGGCAACGGCTACGAGCTGCCGACGGACCCGGCGCTGCCGCTCAACTGGCATGCCGCGCTCGATCGCTGCGAAGCCTCGGCATTACTTAACGGGTACCTGGGCGCCGATTTCGTGCGCGTGTTCATGGCAGTGAAGCGCGCCGAATGCGAGCGTTTCAATTCCGAGCCGACCGAGCTCGACTACGCCTGGTACCTGAGACTCGCCTGACATGCCAAGAGAACGAAAGGACGACCGTTCGCCGCCGGCGAGCGTTCGACGAATGTACGTGGATTGCCGCTATGGCCAGCTGCACCTGCGCAGCGCGTTTCCGTCGAACGGCGGCTTCGACGAGCTCACCACGCTGGTCTGCCTGGACGCGGGGCCCGCCACGGGCCGCGTCTTTGGCGGCCTCCTCGGGCGTTTGGGTACGGACCGATCGGTCTACGCACCGGACCTGCCGGGCTTCGGCGAGTCCGACGCGGTGCCGGCGCGGCCGTCGATCGAGAGCCATGCCATGGCCGTCGGCGACTTCATCGACCACATGCGCTTCCGACAGCTCGACCTGCTTGGCTACGAAGGCGGGTCGTTCATCGCCGCCGCGCTGGCAGCGGCGCGGCCCGACCGGGTGCGGCGCGTGGTCATGGTGGCGGCACCCGGTTTCGACGCTGCCGGCGACCTGCCGGTGGTGCAGCAGCCCGTACTGATGCTGAGGCCGCAGGACGGCTTGCGGGAGCTCACGCCGCGCGCCCGGGAACTGCTGCCCAACGCGACATTCGTGGACCTTCCCGGTCAGGGTTCCAGCCTGCTCGGCGCGGCGCCCGAGGTCGTGGTGCGCCACGTCCGCAGCTTCCTCGACTGATCATCAGTGCCGGTGCCTGGCAGCGGTGTCTGGCACGGTCCAGGTGCCTGACACCTCTCAAAAGGATCGGTCTACCGGCTTCGGCCGAGGCTTCCCCCGCTCGCTCCGAAAGCCGCCAGTCGCTCGCCGGGGGAAGCCTCGCCCACGCCGGCAAGATGCCGCGGCACCGCTGTCTGGTACCGTCGGCACGGTTTCTGGCGCGGTGTCTGGCACCTTCCAGTTGCCTGACACCTCTTCACTGCCTGGCACCTCCTAGATGCCCGGCACCTCTTTCTTCCGCCGCAACATCAGCCACAACACGGCGGCCAGCATCGTCAGCAGCAGCGGCAGGCTGACCAGGTTCAGGCGCTCCCAGCCGATGTATGCCAGCGCAACGCCCGCCAGCAGCGACGCGGTCGCCTGGGAACCGAAGACCGTGAGTTCGTTGACGGCCTGCGCGCGAAAGCGTTCCGAGGGGCGATAGGTCTGCGTCAGCATCGCCGTGCTCGCGACGAACAGCAGGTTCCAGCCGATGCCGAGCAGCACCATGGCCCACCAGTAGTGCATGACCTCGTGTCCGCCGAGCAACGCAGTCGCAACGCAGCCGCACATGGTCAAGGTGCCGATCAGCATCGTCGGGTGGACGCCAAGGCGCACGACGATCCGGCCGCTGACCAGCGCCGGCAGGTACATCGCCAGCAGGTGGCTTTGAATCACCCACTTCGTGTCCTGCTCGCCCAGGTGGTCCACCACGTGCATCGACACGGGGGTCGCCGTCATGATGAAGCTCATGACGGCGTAGGCCACCACGCCGGCGAGGACCGCGACCTTGAATTCGGGCTGCCGAGCCACCTCGCCCAGCGGACGTGCGGGCCCGCCGATCTTCCCGAGGGCGCCGCCCCGGCGCGGCAGGGCCGACAGCAGCAGCGCGGCCGCAACGAACAACGCGGCGGCGCAATAGAAGGAACCCGCGTAGTGCGCGTTGGCCACGAGGTCGGCTCCCAGGATGGCGATCTCGGGTCCGAGCCACGCCGCGACGAGGGCGCCGACCATGACCGTGGCCACGGCGCGTCCCACGAGTTCCGGCGCCACGTGCTCCGTGGCTGCGAACCGGTACTGCATCACCACGGCGTTGGTCGTGCCGAGCAGGAACGTGGCGAGGCAGAACAGGCCGAAGCTGTCTGCGCGAATCGCCTGCGCCCCCAGTACCGCCGCGCCGGCGGCAACCAGCGCGGTCGCCTGGAAGACCGGGCGGCGTCCCAGTCGTTGCATGATCAATGCCGCCGGGAAGGTCGTCAGGGCAAGGCCGATGATCATCACCGACAAGGGCAGGGTGGCCAGCGCCGGCCTGGGCGCAAGCTGCGATCCGAGGATGCCGCCGAGCAGAACGACCAGGAAGGTCCCGGAATTGCACAGCGCCTGTGTCATCGCCAGCAACCAGACGCTGCGCATGGAATCCCCGGTCGGTCCGGTCTCGAAGCCGATGCTCAAGTTATGTCACTTCGCGTGCTTGGCGCGTGCCCTTGGTGCGAGACTGTGTTCATATGAATCTTCCGGCCAGGCCGGAAATATAATGCAGCCAGGTCCGCGACGACGGACCGGCTGTGCAGCCCGCGGGGACAGGGCGATGAACGACGACACAATGGTCGGGCGCGACCAGAACCTGGAGAATGCGCTGGCGATCGACGATGCCGGCCGGGCCGGCATCGAGGTCCACGAGTCGATCGATATCGAGAGCATCGAACTCGGCTCGCCCGGTGCTGGATCCGTCGCCGGGCTCGGGTGGGAAGAAGTCGTGCCCACGCTCCAGTGGCAGCGCGGCCCGGTCCTCGACGACCAGGACGATCTTGCGCTGGAGCCCGAAGAGGGGGCGCACCTGGAACAGATCCAGCGGGCGATCCGGCAGGTTGCGGATCTCGAGCGCGAGGAGCTGCAGTTGGCCGCCGACCTTGCACAGCTGCGCGACGCGGCTGCGGCCCGGGAGCGCCTGCTGGAGGACGAACTGGCAATTTCCCGGGAGACGGTGGCGGCGCTTGAGTCCGAGCTATCGCAGCAGGTCGCGCAGATCGCCTCGCTCACCCTGGAGTGCAGCGGGCTGAGGGCGCAACTCAGGACGCAGGACCGGCCGACCCCGGTGGTGGGCCACATTGGCGCTCACACGGTCCGCGATGAAGCCGACACGATCGCCCGGCTGAAGGAACGTCTCGAGGAGCGAGCCCGCGCGATCGCCGTGGCGAAAGCGGAGGCCGAGGAACTGCGCCAGGAGTGCCTGCGATTGCGCGGCTTCCTGGACCGGAGCCTGGCCCCAGGATCCGGAACCGACCGCGACGATACGAAGGCGCGGCGCTGGAACCTGAGGAACCTGCTCGGCCGGAGTCATGAAAAGTCGGCGACGGCGCAGGCGTCGGCCTTCGCCGGCGAGCCTGGCACGGAGGTGCAGACGGTGGCCATCGACCGGGCGCCCGGGCCCCCCTCCGAGCAGGAGCGGACCGCCGCACAGGCGAGGGTCATTCACGACGCGCGGCTCGACCGCCGCCGGCAGATGCTCGAGCGGGTCCAGGCCCGGACGAAACCGGAGCACGCTCAATCGCCGCCTTCGCTGCGCCGTTACCTGATCGCGCTGGAGCCGGAGCGCGAGGACGTGTACGAGTTGACCAGGCCCAGGACGTACGTGGGGCGTGGCGCGGAGGCCTCGTTGCGCCTGACCGACGCGACCGTGAGCCGGCTGCACGGCATCCTGTCCCTGGAAGAGGGTGAAGCCTTCGTCGAGGATGCCTCGAGCACCAACGGCGTCTTCGTCAATGGCAAGCGGGTCCAGCGCGCGGTGCTCAAGGACGGGGATACTGTCAGCTTCGGCATGGCGCGTTATCAGTACCGGACCGGACCGCCGCCGCAGGCGAACTGAGCGATTTCGAAGCGAAACGGCCCAGGCCCGCTCTCGTACCGGATCGATGCAGGTGTGGCTTTCCGCCGCGGTCACCGTACCGAAGCCACGGCCGCCAACGTCTTTCTGAGAACCGCTCCATGGAACGGCTTGCAGGGCCTGCCGATAATGCACAACCCTCATCTACAGTGACCGGCAATGGACCCACGCGGCGCTTCGCTGACGCCAGACGACGACCCGGATCGCACCGACAGGCTGCCTGAGCTCGACCAGGAGGCGATCCAGCGCGCCGAACAGGATGAACTGCTGGAAACCACCGGTACCTGGACGCGCAGCGAGGTCGCGGCGGCTGAACTGCAGCAGGAGCTGGAGCAGCGCGATGCGGCGCTCGCCGAGCTGACCACGCTGCTGCGCCAGAAGGGCTTCGCGCTGACCCGGGCCGAGAAGGAACTGGACCAGGCGCGCGGCGAGCTCATGCGCGCCGGGCAGGCCGCAAGCCGCGACCGGGCCGGACTCGAGGAGCGACTGCGGGATCTCGAGTGCAAGCACGTCCAGGTTTCGGCCCTGCATGACGAGCGGCGGGTTGCGATCGCCGGGC
>Ga0210119_1000238_pt1 | contig 12101 bp, 8 predicted proteins | sample China_Bullhead_C_2_FD_184859 | JGI IMG/M metagenome (GOLD analysis project Ga0210119, IMG submission 184859) | Wetland microbial communities from San Francisco Bay, California, USA, that impact long-term carbon sequestration -... | ecosystem: Environmental > Aquatic > Marine > Wetlands ... | reverse complement strand
TCCTTTCTATTATAGGTGTGATTGTAGGGCATTGGATCACTGATAAAATATCACTTTATGCTGCAGATACACATTTCTTCCTTACTGCGACATCGTTGATAGGTTTTATTTCATTAATGGGGATCAGTGCTAGAAGTTCATTACTGCTTATAGATTTTTCAAAGTCTTTGATCGCTCATGAAGGTCTTGAGAAGAAAAGAGCCATAGCCGTTGCAACAGCAACACGTGCAAAACCTATCATGCTGACTGCTATTGCTATCATCCTTGGTAGTTTATTGCTGGCAACAGATCCTATCTTCGGTGGATTGGGTATTGCACTTATCTTTGGAAGTATAGCAGCTACACTTGTTTCATTGTACTTCATTCCTGTATTGATGGATAATGCGAAGGCATTGATGCCAGATGATCATGAGTTTGAAGATCAAGAGCGTAGTAGTACGTGGTGTATCCTAACTGATAATATTAAGTCACTTTTCCCTAGAAAAAAAGAAGCTAAGAAAGAAGCTAAGCATCACACACATCATGAAGATACTCTACTGTACGAAGGGTATGAATGTGAAGAAGATGATAGGACTACATGGTGTAAACTGATCGATAATGTTAAGTCATATTTCCCTGAAAAAAAAGTAGTGAAGGATGATGAGAAGAACATAGTGCAGACTGAAGATAATGTGAAGTATAAAGAAGATAAGTCTAGAGAAGAAGACAATAAAGTGACATGGTATACCATATTCATAGATAAAATCAAGTCATTCTTCCCTGAGAAATATGAACCAAAGCCTAATGAGAAGAGTAGGGTGACATTAAGTAGCATGATGGATAAAATCAAGTCATTATTAAATTTAAAGACAGAAGATGCAATAGATCACGAATATGAAAAAGCAAAAGCTGAACGTGATTTCATAAACCTACATAACATGGGGAACAAACAGTTTCAGAAAAAAGACCTAGATAGAGCTATTGAGGCGTATGAAAAAGCGTTAAAGATAAAAGAAGATAAAGGCACAAGCTTCAAACTTGAATTAGCTAAGATACAGAAAGAAAAAGAAGAAAAGAAACAAGCAGAAAAAGACGATAACAAAGATCAAGATAAACAAAAAAAAGATGAAAAGAAGAAAAAAGATGGAGACGAAGATAAACTAGGTTCCAAAAAAGAGAAAAAGTCTAAAAAGAAAAAAGGTGATAAAGAGTAAGGGTTTGCTTCAGATTTTCTTCGCTCCACGTCATCCTCGTGCTTGCACCCCAAGGGCATTTCCTACGGGCACACGGGGATCCCCAACCTAAGCTATCTGTACTCTCAAATACGTTTAAATCTAAGACTTATAGATTATCGGTTCAAGCCCGATAATGACGGGAGCGAAAGTGTAAGAAGTAGAGTACCTTTTCAACTAATCATGTATCGATATCCTCGATCGTGACACGATAGTAACGTATGGTGTAGTAAAAGAAGAAGCCAAGTATCTAAAGCTTGTATATTTACAGTCAAGATTAGATGTGATGATAATATTAGACGTAGAAATTGATACTAATATTAAAGTTGAGAAGAATAAAGATTAAATGTAGATGTGAGGTTAGAAGAGATGCTTTTGGCATCTCTTCTAAAAAAGTTTGATAAGTAATTAAAACTTATACGCTAACTGGAAAGAAACACTATTTTCTTCATGATCAGTGCTTACATTTGCACCTGGTCCAAATGCACCACTTACGTCAAATGTTTCGTTAGTATTATCTAGATAAACATATGCTAAGTCAACAGAAAAAGCTTTTGTAATTTCATAGCTTGCACCCACTGTGTAATGACTTTCTGCGGTTGCTGGGAAACCAAGAAGGTTAAAGAAGTTAAGTCTTGGATCCATTGTTTCTACTACAGCAGAACTTGCGTAATTGTAACCAAGTCTTACAGTCCATTCGTTTTCTGTATATGCATAACCAAATGCATAGACATCAGAATCATCCCAACCAAAGTCCTTATATCCTTTAGCACTTGACCATTTAATTTTTTTGTAATCAAAGGCAAAAGTGTGTTGTCCCATCTCGTATGCAATACCCACACCATATTCTCCAGGTTGTTCAAGTTTATCACTACCATTAAGAATATCACTACCAAATGGTCCAGTAGCTACAGAAAATTGAGGGCCATAGTCCATTTCTATTTTAGATTTGTACATGGCACCTAAAGTAAGACCATCGACACCATTTGCTGAAAAGTCATAGGCAAGTCCTAAGTTATAACCAAAACCAAAATCTTGTGCTAAACCTGCTCCGACATTCATAGGTGCAGTAAGACCATTAAAACCTTGAGGTAGAACATAGTTGATATCTAAGTTACCATATTGCATTACAGGTGTTACTGCAAGGCTTAATCCACCAGTTTTATATGCTATTGGTATACCAAATTGTAGAAGTTGAAGATTTGTAACCATATTAAAGTTATTAAATCCACCACCTGTTGCGTTACTATAATCTACGCCCAAACCTGCAGTTCCCCACATACCTACACCAATATACCAGTTGTCATCTATCTTGTGAGCAATAGACACTTCTGGAATCATATTCATATCTGCATCAGACGTAAATTTTGGATCTGTGAAGTTTACATTGAAGGCTGGATTATAACCTGTGATTGTTGTTTTTATATCTGGCATAAAAATTGTACCACCAAATGCAATTTCAGTAGCTTCTACACTTGTAATGAGTGCACCATTTCCTAGCCCAGATTCAGCACCATGACTCATAGCGATACCAACACCACCCATACCTCTTGCTTTTGCACCTACAGCGATAAGATTATCTCCATTTGTTGCATGTATCATTGTTGAAGTGATGAGTGAAAGTGTGATCAATTTTCCTAACGTTCTTGTTGTTTTTACGTTCATTCCCTTGTCCTTTTTAGTTAATATAGATTTATAGTATCTAAATTATATTTAATATTAAAGGATATTTATCTATTTTATATTATATATTTTAATAATTGTATAATATTAGTTTATTTTATAACTATGGAATATAAAATAAATAAAAACAAGTTATATTTGAAGAAAATTGGAAGGAAAAATGTATATGGTCTAAAAGTTAAAAAAGATGTGGGTTACCCACTAGAGAAGTGGGTAGTTAGTTTTATATTTTGCTCTTTACGAAAGCTTCCATGTCTGCAACGACTTCTTCAAGCGTTCTTTCACCAGAAATCACTTCTAATAAGCTTTTCTCAGTGTAGAATGCTTGAATTTCAGCCAATGGATCAGTATAGATCTTCATTCTGTCGTTGAATACTTCTTCACTATCATCACTTCTTTCTTCACCAGGAGCTGCTTCTGCACGACGACCTAGGATTCTTTCTCTAGCTACTTGCTCGCTTACTCTTACTTCGATCACTGATGAAAGTTCAATGTCATCTTCTTTAGATACAAGTTCATCAAAGGCTGTCATTTGCTCAGTACTTCTTGGGTAACCATCGATAAGTACATTGTCTACAGGAGCATTTTTGATAGCAGATACGATAGTATCTACGATGATGTTAAGTGGTACAAGTGCACCTTTAGAGATGTAGCTTTCTATCGTTTGACCTAGTTCACTTCCGCTAGCTACTTCTTCTCTAAGCATATCTCCAGTAGAGTAGTGTACGATACTGTCACTGTTTTTTTCAGCGATGATGCTTGCGTCTGTTGTTTTTCCTGAACCTGGTGCGCCAATGATTAAAAATAGTTTTTTCATAGTTTTTCTTTCCTTTATTTTATGCTGTTGGTGTTTGTCTGATTCTAAGGCTCAGGTCTTTAAGCTGTTCTGCATCTACTACGCTTGGTGCTTGTGTAAGAAGACACTGTGCTTTTTGTGTTTTAGGGAATGCGATGACTTCACGGATACTTGAAGCACCAGTCATCAGCATGATAAGCCTGTCAAGGCCTAAGGCAAAACCACCATGTGGTGGTGCACCGAATTTGAGTGCATCAAGTAAGAATCCGAACTTCTCTTGTGCTTCTTCTTCATCAATACCAAGGAGCTTAAATATCTCTGATTGAACATCTTCTTTATGGATACGGATAGATCCACCACCGAGCTCTGTACCGTTAAGTACGATATCATAAGCGATAGACTCTATCTCTTCGATGTCTTCATAATCCAATGATTTTGGTTGTGTAAATGGATGGTGAAGTGCTTTGACCTTACCTTCTTCCACTTCGAACATAGGGAAGTCCATCACCCATAAGAATTCAAAAGTATCTTTAGGAATGATATCCATAGTTTCTGCAAGATAGATACGGAAACGGCCCATGTAATCCCATACGAGTTTTTTCTCACCTGCACCAAAGAAGACAGCATCACCTACTTCAAGCTCACATCTGTCGACGATAGCCTGAATATCTTCTTCCGTGAAGAATTTGGCAAGTGGCCCTTTAAGACCATCTTCTTTCATTTGGAAGTAACCCAGACCTGATGCACCAAATTTACGTACATAGTCTTCAAACCCTTTCATTTGACGTTTTGAAAAGATCTCATCACCTTTTGGTACTTTGAGTGCTTTGATACGATTTTTCTTAGGTGATTTTGCTATTTTTGAGAAGATCTCATTATCACATCTTTCAAAAATGTCTATCACATCTACCATTGCCAGATCATAACGCATGTCTGGTTTGTCTGAACCGTATTTTTCCATTGCTTCAAAGTGAGGCATACGTTTAAACGTAGTAGGAATATCAAAACCACAAGCTGAAAATACATTGTGTATCAGTTTTTCAGCGACTGCTATCACGTCTTCCTGATCACAGAAAGACATTTCAACATCTATTTGCGTAAATTCAGGTTGCCTGTCTGCTCTCAAGTCTTCATCTCTGAAACATTTTGCTATTTGGAAGTAACGGTCGAAACCACCAACCATCAAAAGTTGCTTGAAAAGCTGTGGTGACTGTGGAAGTGCATAAAATTCACCAGGATGTACACGTGAAGGTACAAGGTAATCTCTCGCACCTTCAGGTGTAGATTTGGTAATGATAGGTGTTTCAACTTCAAGGAAGTCCAGTGCATCAAGTGAGTTTCGTGCAGCGATAGTCGCTTTTGAACGAAGCTTGAAGATATCGTAAGATTTTTGTGTACGCAGTTCTAAATAACGGTGTTTTAGTTTGATCTCTTCATTTACTTTGTCATCATTGAGGTCAAAAGGCATAGGTTTAGAACGGTTTTCTATATTGAGATCATCAACTACGATCTCGATCTTTCCCGTTTTAAGTTTAGGGTTTTCCAGTCCCTCACCCCTGGCACGTACTTTACCTTTAGCTATCAATACGAATTGATCTCTTACTTCCTCAGCAATTTTATGCGCATTCGCATTGTCTGCCGGATCGCAAACAAGCTGTACTACTTCATCTTTGTCTCTAAGGTCGATGAATATAAGCCCACCATGATCTCTACGGGAAGAGACCCAGCCTGCAACGGTAACTTCTTGTCCAATATGTTCTTCATTTACTTCTGCACAATAATGTGTTCTCATGACTATCCTATCTGTTTATAATGGCGCGATTATATCAAAAAGTAGTTTAGGGTTAAATTCACTCATAAAAATATGGCAATATGAAATATTTTCAAATACTAACAGTACATTTATGCTACTCTAACAATTATATTTCTAAATAGAGTCAGGAAAAAATGAGTAATCAAAAATTAGCACAGATAAAAACAGCAGGGTTTATTTTAAAACCCAATGACCCGGAGATAAAAACACTTTATGAACGGATCAAGGCACAGTTCGAGTCTAAAGGAATTTCTGTGATTCTAGCAGAACGTTCAGCGCAGAGGATCGGCCTAGAAGGTATTAACTTTGAAAAAATGTGTGAAAAATCAGACTTTTTAGTCTCTTTGGGTGGAGATGGTACTTTGCTTTCACTGGTACGTCGTTCTCATGGATATAACAAACCTGTTGTGGGTATCAATGCCGGCAATTTAGGATTTTTGGCTGATGTGACCATAGATGATGTAGAGTTGTTTTTGGAACAACTGATCAGAGATGAATATCGTATAGATGAACGTATGATGATAGAAGGTTATATACAAAGAAAAAATGGTCAAAAAGAGCCGTTTTTTGCTTTTAACGATGTGGTTATCACACGTCCTGTAGTCTCCAAGATCGCAACCATATATGCATCTATTGATGGTGAAAGATTCAATACCTATAAAGGGGATGGACTGATCATTGCGACACCAACAGGATCAACTGCATATAATCTTGCAGCAGGCGGCCCTGTCATGTATCCACTGACACAAGCACTCATTATGACACCTATATTGGCACATTCTTTGACACAGCGTCCTCTAGTCGTACCTGCTGATTTTACGATCGAACTTTCTTCCCCTGAAGAACGTGTCATTGCAGTGATAGATGGACAAGATGATTATGAGATGGTTCCAGAAGATGTATTGGTGATCAGGGGTGCAAAACGTGGTGCAAAACTTCTGCACAGAAAAGAGCGTAATTATTTCTCAGTATTGAGAGAAAAACTTTCATGGGGTGAAGAGAATTGATAGAACGTTTATATCTGCGTGACCTTGTTACTTTTGATGAAGTAGAATTAGAGTTCGAAAATGGATTGGTAGTTTTAACCGGACCCAGTGGAGCAGGTAAATCTGTACTGATGTCTGCGATACTTTCCAGTTTTGGATACAGTACGCAAGGTGCGGCAGCACTGTGCGAAGTGAATTTGCTTAAGCCACTCGGATTAGAAAGTGATGCTTTTGAACTTGGTAGGGATATGACGGTAAAAACACTTAAAAAAGAGAAGCTTCGTTACTTTATCGATGGACAAAATATCTCTAAAAAAGCTTTGAGTGAAATGTTTCTGCCTTATGTCAAGTATTTGTCTGTACGTGATAGAGGGGGTTTTGAGTCTGAAACACTTTTAGAGATGATCGATGATCAGCTACTAAGTAAAGATAAAACGTTTAAACAGTCACTCAAAGAGTATAGAAAACGTTATAAAAATTATAAAGAAAAAGCTTCACAGCTCTCAAAGATAAAAGAAGATGAAGCAAAGCTTGCTGAACTCATAGAGTATGCAACGTATGAAATAGAAAAAATAGCTTCTATCAATCCACAGGTAGGTGAAGAAGAAGAGTTGCTCAAGATCAAACAGCAGCTTTCTCGCATTGACAAGATAAAAGATGCACTTTCAAGCGCTACAGACATTTTTTCTTTAGAAGCAAGTGTTGAAGAGGTCTATAGACTTTTAGATAAAGACGGGTCACTCTTTAGTGATGCCATGAATCAACTTCGTGCTGATTTTGAAGAGACAGAAAATCTTGCAGATGAACTTGAAGAGGTAGATGTAGAAGAAGTATTGGATCGTTTAGCTGACCTTACAACACTTAGGAACCGTTATGGAAGTATAGAAGAAGCTTTATCCTATAAAGAATCTAAAGAGAAAGAACTTTCCGGATATCAAAATATAGAAAAAGATAAGAGTATGTTGGAGTCGTTTTTAGCTTTAGAGTTTTCAGAGTTACAGATCATCGCTTCAAAGCTCTCTCAGTCACGCCAAAAAGAAGCAAAGACACTAGAAAAATCTTTAGCAGAGTATCTGACAACACTCAAACTTCCTTCACTTACTTTTGCGTTCTCTTCTAACACTTTAACAGAAGGCGGAATGGATAGGGTAGAGATTATGCTTGGATCTTCAAAAACAGCTACACTGAGTGGAGGAGAATTTAACCGTGTACGTTTGGCTCTGATGGCAACGGCCATCCCTGTGGATAAGAGTAAACAAGGTGTGCTTATACTGGATGAAATAGACGCCAATGTGAGTGGTGATGAATCCATCGCTATAGCTGAGATGATACATAAGCTCTCATCTGTATACCAGGTTTTTGCGATCTCGCATCAGCCACATCTTTCGGCAAAAGCGGGACAACATATTGTAGTAACAAAAGTAGGGCAGAACAGTAAGGTGGAAATATTAAATGATGTGAGCCGTGTTTCTGAGATAGCAAGGATCATTGCAGGAGAAAATCCTACGGATGAAGCATTGGAGTTTGCAAAAAAATTAAGAGCTTAAGCATATTGTGCTTTGAGCTCATTATTATAGTGCTTGAGATGTTCGAGGTAAGCTTTAGCTATGTCAACATCTGTACCTGTTTTTACATAGGTATTGTAATCACTCAAAAGGTCTGAAACTCCGCCCGTACCCAAGTTGGTCGCTGAACCTTTGATCCCATGTGTCAATTTTTCTATTTTATGAAAATCTTCTTCTTGTATGGCTGCTTCTATCAAAGGAATTTCTGTTTCGATCTGCGGGATAAGTTCACCGACAAACTCTTTTGCTTCTTCATCTGAAAGTCCCATTTCTATGAGTCGAACATGCGTGAACTGAGGATAATTCGCCTCAGGTAATTTTTTTGTTTCTGTAGGTACTTCTTTTTTAGATTCAGGTTTTGGTTCTTCTTTTACCTCTGGCTCCGGTTTGACTTCCACTACAGGCTCGGGTTTTACTTCTGGTTCAGGTTTTGGAATGACTACTTTAGGTTCTTCTGGAGAAGTGGTACGTTTAGTACTAGTAGTTGGTGCTTGACGCTGTTGACGCTTTTTTGCCTGATATTTTTTTTCATTTCTATATTCGAGAAAGATAACTAAAACGACGATAAAAACAAATATAGATAAAATGGTTAATGAATGCATAATTGCCCTTCTCAATTATAATTTAAACTTAACTATATCTTATTTAATGTTACAGTTGCGTTGGAACATACACGAAAAACAAGAATTTTGTTATAATGTTTCAAAAACGCAGGGTATAGGTATGTTAGTAGATACACATTGTCATTTAGATGATGAACGATATGATGACGATATAGAACAAGTTTTAGAAAATGCCAAGCGCAAAGGTGTGGAAAAATTCATCATACCCGGTGCTGATCCTCAAACTCTTCAAAGGGCTGTTGATCTGGCTGAAATGTATGAGAATGTTTATTTTTCTGTGGGTGTCCACCCTTATGATGCCTCTCACTATGATAAAACCTATTTGGAGCGATTTGTGACTCATCCTAAATGTGTCGCTATTGGTGAATGCGGGTTGGATTATTTTAGACTGCCGGAATCGCAAGATGAAATCGATGCAGAAAAGAAACTGCAAAAAGAAGTTTTTATAGATCAGATACTCTGGGCAAAAGAGCTGAAAAAACCACTGATTGTCCATGTAAGAGAATCAAGTGCGGATTGTCTTGCTTTACTTGATGAATATGCGGGCGAAGAGGGAGGTGTATTACATTGCTATAATGCAGATGAATCTTTGCTCAAACTTGCTAAAAAGAATTTTTATTATGGTATTGGTGGCGTATTGACATTTAAAAATGCTCGAAAGCTTATCAATGTTTATCCTAAAATTCCTCAAGATAAATTAGTGATAGAAACTGATGCGCCATACCTCACGCCTCATCCCCATCGTGGAGAGAGAAATGAGCCTGCTTACACGACCTTTGTAGCAGATAAAATGGCTGAACTCTCTTCGCTCAGTAGGGAAGAGATTGAAACATTAAGTACGCAAAATGCCCAAAGACTTTTTAGGTTCTGATCCACATGCATAGATGGATAAGAAATTTTAAAAGTATTTTATTTTTCTATACGCTATGTGCAGGTTCCGCTTATGGAATCTCATTGGAACATAAGTACCCAAGCTATACGTATGTGTTTCATGAATTTGATGTAGATGAATCTTATCTCTATAATGAAGAGTTTATCTCTTTTGTTTCAAAGCATGAAAAAAAGTTAAAATCATTTTACACACGTTCATTAGTTCGTGGTAAAGAGATATTACCGACGATGCAGGGACTGCTTGTAGAGGATGGTGTGAGTGATCTGTTTATCTATCTTTCTATGGTGGAATCGGGATTTTCCACAGATGCAGTTTCTCCCAAAAAAGCTGTAGGTTTATGGCAGTTCATGCCTGCAACGGCAAAAGAGTATAACCTGACTGTATGCCAGAGCTATGATGAACGGTGTGATACGGTCAGTGCTACATCTGCAGCGATAGATTATCTCAATACACTTCATAAACAGTTTGGCAAATGGTATTTATCAGCAATGGCCTACAATTGTGGAGAAGGTTGTGTAAGTAGGGCCATTAAACGTGCAGGAACAGATGAATTAAGTGTTTTGATTGATGGAAATTTGAAATATCTGCCTCGTGAAACGCGCCAGTATATGAAAAAAATCCTTCTTGTTGCTATGATAGGTGAAAATTATACTTTAGGCTTTGGCAATAACATGGATGAAATACTAGAAAATGCTCTCATACAGGTTGACGTACTTGCGGGGACACGACTAAAAGACATTGCAAGATTATTAAAAATGAATGAAGAAACACTTTTAAGTCTGAACAAAAGTTTAAAAGACGGTAGAGTACCCCAAGAGAAATCCACTTACAAGATCACTATTCCTATAGAAAAAGTGTACGCTTTTTACTTCCGATATCAGTTGCCAGAGAAGAAGAAAGTCTTTAAGTCACATATGATCTCTCACCATGTCGCACTGGGAGAAACTGTCGAGAGTATTGCTGCATTGTATGAAGTAGATGCAGAAGAGATCATCACTGCTAATCATTTAAAAAATGATTTTCTTGTCTTAGATAGTTTGCTAGTGATTCCCGTCAAGAAGAAAACATTTGATAATATGTTAGAATAATAATCTATTATAATTGACTTAGATATAAAAGGGAAGAAATGTTGAAAAAAAATTTGCTAGATATGTCTGTCCGTATAGTTCCTCTTATTTTATTGTTGATGCTTAGTGGTTATTGGAGTTATAGAGAGTGGGAAAGGTTTGATACTGCTGATACAGGGCTTTTTATCTCTTTGTTGGTGATCGTAGTGTTGAGTCTCTTGTCCATAGGGTATGTATGGTTTGCTCATCGTAAAGAAAAAAGAGAAAATAGAGCACTGATTTCTGTGCTAGATCGTATCAGTCATTTAGCAGATGATGACAAGGGGATCAATATACAACAAAGAGAAGAAATTTATAGTCATATTGCTCATATTTTTTCCCTTTTACAGGAGAGGGGAAAAGAAATTGAAGAGGAAGCAGAGGCAAAAAGTCAATTTTTATCTACTATGTCTCATGAAATCCGTACCCCGCTCAATGGTATTATAGGTTTTACAAAACTACTTAAACAAATGGATACCACAGAAGACCAGAACGAGTTCATCTCTTTGATTGAAAATTCATCAAACAATTTGATATCTATAGTGAATGATGTTTTGGACCTTTCTAAAATGAATGCAGAAAAAATGGAGATCGAATATATACCTTTTCATTTATTCGAGACCATCGATCTGACTGTAGCATCTTTTGCACAAATGGCAGATCAAAAAGATATTGAGTTCGGTGTGTTGGTTGATCCGACTTTATCACCTTATGTCATTGGAGACCCTACCAAACTTTCTCAAATATTGACAAATCTTATAGGGAATGCCATTAAGTTCACGGATGCTTATGGTAAGATCAATCTTTTTGTTGAAGGGGTAAGCAGTGACAAAGATCACACAGCGTTAAAGTTTTCTGTGAGTGATAGTGGTATCGGATTGAGTGAAGAACAACAAAAGACGATTTTTGAAGCCTATGGACAGGCGACAGCAGGTACAAGTCGTAAATATGGCGGCACGGGACTCGGACTTACTATATCACGTAAAATGGTTCAGCTTATGGGTGGAGAACTTGAAGTGGAAAGTAAAGAAAATGAAGGGACGACTTTCTTCTTTACCTTACCGTTGGAAAAAAACAAAGACCATGAACCTAGTATCTATACAGACTTTTCTGATCTATCTGTAGGTCTTGCACTTCCTGTAAAGAGTATCAACCGTCAGTTAGATACCAATCTTCAAACCTATATACAAGAATTGGATGCAAAATTTTCTTTCTACTATTATGAAGATCTTTTTGAGTCTGACGGACCTGTAACCTTACCTGATATTATGATATTTGATCATCATTATGCTAGGTTGCCAGGGGAATTGGAACAGTGTGCTGCTTTGGAGTGCAAATCTGTACTTTTGACAAATGGAAGTTTAAGAGCGCGTGTAAATCCCCAACAACATCATTTTACTGATGTGGTTCTGACGCCTATCAGCCT
>Ga0210119_1000237_pt1 | contig 12132 bp, 8 predicted proteins | sample China_Bullhead_C_2_FD_184859 | JGI IMG/M metagenome (GOLD analysis project Ga0210119, IMG submission 184859) | Wetland microbial communities from San Francisco Bay, California, USA, that impact long-term carbon sequestration -... | ecosystem: Environmental > Aquatic > Marine > Wetlands ... | reverse complement strand
AGGTGCGGGCATTCAATCCCTGGCCCGTGGCCGAGACCCGCCTGGACGGCCGGCAACTGCGCATCTGGCGCGCCCATCCGGCGCCGGCTGCCCGCCAGGCGCCGCCGGGAACCGTCCTCTTGGCCGGCGAAGGCGGCATCAGCGTCATGACGGGCCGGGACGCGCTGGTCATCGAGCGTTTGCAGCTGCCGGGGAAGCGCGCCATCGACGCCCGTGAATTCCAGCAGGGGCATCAACTTACCGGCCGTTCGCTGGGCTAGCGGCATGTGGCAAGGACGGCCAGCCCATCCCCGACATGGCGGCGCCCGTGGATAGCGCTCCGCAGGCCCGCGCCCTGGCGACCCGTGTCGTGCTGGGCGTGGCTCGCGACGGTCGCAGCCTCGAGGACGCCCTGTCCGAGGCGTCGCCCCCGGTCGCGCTGAAGGCGACCGTGCAGTCCCTCTCCTTCGGCACGGTGCGGTGGTTTCATGAACTCGAGGCCTGCCTGGCCGGGCTGTCGGGACGGCCGCCGGATCGTCTCGATCCGGAGGTCCGGGCGCTGGCCCTGGTGGGTTTGTACCAGCTGGCCCATGGCGAGACGCCGCCGCATGCGGCGGTGGCCGAGTCCGTCGAGGCCAGCCGCCTCCTGGGCCGGCCGAAGGCCGCGGGGTTCGTCAACGCCATCCTGCGGCGATTCCTGCGGGAGCGCGAATCCATCCTGGCGGCAGCGCACCGCGACCCGGCCGCGCGCCATGCGCACCCCGCCTGGATGGTACGGGCGTTCCAGGAGGATTGGCCCGAGGATTTCAGGGCGATTCTCGAGGCTGGCAACAGGCATCCGCCGATGTGGCTGAGGGTGAATGTCAGGCGAACGACGGTGGCGGACTACCGCGCGGCGCTGGCGGGGGCGGGGCTGGAGGCGGACGACTGCGCGTTTGCGCCGGAGGCACTGCGTCTGCTGCGCCCCGTCGAAGTCGGCCGGTTGCCGGGGTTCGCAGATGGCCTGGTGTCGGTACAGGACGCCGCCGCGCAGCTGGCGGCCCGGCTGCTGGATGCCGGGCCGGGCATGCGCGTGCTCGACGCCTGCGCCGCCCCGGGTGGCAAGGCCTGCCACCTGCTCGAACTCGCCCCGGGCCTCGGCGAACTGGTCGCGCTCGACGTCGATGGCGCCCGGGCCCGGCGGATCGGTGACAACCTGGCGAGGCTCGGCCTGGCCGCGACCGTCGTCACCGGAGACGCCTGCGACCCCAGCTGCTGGTGGGACGGCCGGCCCTTCGACAGGATCCTGCTGGACGTGCCGTGTACGGGGACGGGCGTCATCCGCCGGCACCCGGACATCAAGTTGTTGCGGCAGCCGACGGATGTCGCCCAGTTCGTCGACCGGCAGCAGCGGCTGCTCGCCGCGGCGTGGGCGATGCTGCGGCCGGGCGGGCGGCTCGTTTACGCGACCTGCTCGGTACTGAAGGCGGAGAACGCCCGCCAGGTAGCGAGCTTCCTGTCGGCGAACCCGGGGGCTGCCGAGGTGACGGAATCTGCTAGGCTTTTCTGGCCGGCCCAACCGCCCGTCGTGGGCCCAGGGCCGGGCGTCGCGCTGTTGACCGGCGCGGCCGATACTGACGGTTTCTACTACGCCTGCGTCGAGAAGCAGGCTTGAGGTTGCTGCGAGTGCACGCCACGCGGGGGCTTCATGCGGGACTCAAGCGCGCGGCCGTGCTGTTGTGCGGCGCGCTGCTTGCGGCGGCCGCGCTCTCCGCGGATACGCGTTTCGCGATCCGCAACGCCTTCGCCGAGCCCGTTGCCGGCGTCTGGCAACTGAACGTCATCGTCGAGACCGGCCTGTCGGAACCGGCGCTGGAGGCCCTGGCCGAGGGCATCCCGCTGACCATGATCCTCGACATCGAGATCAGCGGCGAACGACGCTTCCTGCCCGACGCAACGGTCGCCGAGTTGCAGCAGCGCTGGGAACTGGCCTACGACGCGCTCTCCGGGCGCTACGTCGTGACCAACATCAACAGCGGCGCCCAGACCACGTTCGCCACGCTGGACGAAGCCATAGAGACCCTGTCACGCGTCAGGAACCTGCCGCTGATCGACGCGGACCTGCTGGAGGAAGGCCGGCGCTACGAGGTCAGCCTGAGAGCGTCCATTGACATCGGCGGACTGCCCGGGGCGATCAAGGTGCTGGTGTTCTGGCGAGACTGGAGCCAATCCACGGACTGGTACACCTGGAGCATCCGGCCATGACCCGACGCTGGCTGCCGCTGGCGATCGGCTCCGGTGTCGTCGTCTGGGTCGTTGCGCTGGCGCTGCTGGCCGTGACCACGCGCGACTCCCAGGAATTCGGCCGGCTGCAGCCCTGGATCCTGGTCATCAACGCCGCGGGCGTCATCGTGCTGCTGGCGCTGCTGGCGGGCCGCCTCGGCGAGCTGATCCGCGAGCGGCGCGAACAGGTTCCGGGTTCGCGCCTGCGCACGCGATCGGTTGCCCTGCTCAGCGTGCTGGTGCTGGTGCCGCTGCTGATCGTGTTCACCTTTTCGGTGCTGTTCCTGACCCGCGGCATCGACAGCTGGTTTCATGCCGAGGTCCGCCAGGGGCTGAGCGATGCGCTCGGGCTGTCGCGGGCCGCGCTGGACCTGCGGATGCGCGAGTACCTCGAGCGAACCACGGAGATTGCACGGGACCTGGAGGGGCAACACTCGGCCGTGCTGTTCTCCGCGCTGGACGACCAGCGACGGCGGAGCGACGCCGACGAGCTGGCCGTCGTCAGCGCGGGCGGCCGGCTGGAGGCCTACAGTGCCGCAGCGCTGCTGCAGGGCATGCCGCCCGCTCCGCCCGACGAGATCCTGCTGCAGGTCCGGAGGGGCGAGCGCTATGTCAGCCTCGACCCGGCAGCGAACGGCGGCTACGTCATCCGGGCCGCCGTCGGCATGGGGCAGGAGTCCAGCCTGAAAAGCCGCCGCATACTGGTGGCCGTCTACCCGGTGCCCCAGCGGCTGGCCGACCTGGCCGCGGCGGTGCAGGGGGCGTACCAGCAGTACGGCAGGCTGTCCTACCTGCGCGAACCCCTCAAGATCAGCTTCGTCCTCACCTTGTCGCTGGTGCTGCTGATGGCCCTGCTGGCGGCCGTGTACGGTGCCTTCTTCTTCTCGGATCGCCTCGTGCAGCCGGTGCAGGACCTGATCAGGGCCACCCGCGCTGTGGCCAAGGGCGACTTCGACACGCAGGTCCCGCGCGCGTCGCGCGATGAAATCGGCTACCTGGTGACGTCCTTCAACGACATGACCAAGCGCCTTGCGCGTGCCCGCGGCGAGGCCGAGGCCAGCCGCCAGGAAGTGGAAAACGAACGTACTGGCCTGGCCGTGATCCTGGCGAGGCTCTCCACCGGGGTCGTCTCGCTGGAGCACGACCTGACCATCCGCGTCGCCAATCACGCCGCCGGAGACATCCTCGGAACCGGTCTGCGCGAACGAGCCGGAGAGACGCTCGATCAGGTCGCCGCGGAAAGCACGCTGGTCGCGCAGTTCCTCGCCGTCGTGCGACCGCACATCGACGCAGGGCAGACCGAGTGGCGCGAGCAGCTGTCGCTCAAGGCCGAGTCCGGGCGACGCGAGATCATGTGCGCATGCACCGCGCTGCCCGTCGAGGGCGACGAGCCCGGCGGCCTGGTCCTGGTGTTCGACGACATTACCCAGCTGCTGCACGCGCAGCGCGAGGCCGCCTGGGGCGAGGTCGCGCGCCGGCTCGCGCACGAGATCAAGAACCCGCTGACGCCGATCCAGCTGTCGGCCGAGCGGCTGCGCCGCCGGCTGCTCGACAGCCTTGGCGAGCGCGATGCCGAGGTCCTCGATCGCGCCACGCACACCATCGTGCAGCAGGTCGAAGCGATGAAGCAGATGGTGAATGCCTTCAGCGACTATGCGCGCGCGCCGGCGGTCGAACTCGCCAGCGTCGACGTCAACAGGCTGGTGAGCGAGGCGACCGACCTGTATCACGTGCAGGACGCGCGAGTACACTTCGACCTCCAGCTCGACCCGGGCGGCGCAGTCATCGAGGCCGACCGGGGCCGGGTCCGGCAGGTTCTCAACAACCTGCTGACCAACTCGCTGGAGGCGCTGGAGGGCAGGCCGGAGCCGATGGTGGCTGTAACGACCCGCCGCGTACCGGTCAACGGGCAGGGCTTCGTCGAGCTCGTGGTGCGTGATAATGGCCCGGGCTTCCACCGGGAGCTCGCCGGGCAGATGTTCGATCCGTACGTGACCAGCAAGCCGAAAGGCACCGGGCTGGGACTCGCGATCGTGCGCAAGATCGTCGAGGAACACGGCGGCCGGATCGAGGCCGAGAATCACCCGCAGGGAGGCGCGCAGGTCCGCGTCTGGCTGCCGGTGGACGAGGCGGCGCGCGGCGCGGTCGTGCCGCGCGATGCCAGGAAGCAGGAGCCGAGGAGAGAACACGCATGAGTTCAGCAAAGATCCTCGTCGTCGACGACGAACAGGACATCCGCGAGACGCTCAAGGAGATCCTCGGCGAGGAAGGATACGAAGTCGAGGTCGCGGCCAACGCCGCCGAGGCCCGGGCCGCCCGCGCCCGCGAGGAGCCGGACCTCGTGCTGCTCGACATCTGGATGCCGGATACCGACGGCATCTCGCTGCTGCGCGAGTGGTCCGACTCGCACTTGCTGCGCTTTCCCGTGGTGATGCTGTCCGGCCACGGCACGGTCGAGACGGCCGTCGAGGCGACCCGGCTCGGTGCGTTCGACTTCGTCGAGAAGCCGCTGTCGCTGGCGAAACTGCTGCGGACGGTCGAGAGGGCGCTGGAGGCGTCGAAGCGGCGGCGGCAGGCGCAGCGGACGCTCATCCCGCCGCTGGTGGCCCCGGTCGGCAAGAGCCGGCTGATGAAGCAGCTACGCGAGCAGGTGCAGAAGGTCGCGACGCATGATGCGGCGGTGTTGTTCGTCGGCGAAATGGGTACGGGCCGCGAGGCCTTTGCCCGCTACCTGCACTCGCTAGGGCCGCGCGCTTCCGGGCCTTTCGTCGTCGTCACCTGCTCCAGCCTGGACGAGGGCACGGCCGCGCTGCGGCTGCGCGGCAGCGAGACGGGCGGCAGGATCGAACAGGGGTTCTACGACCAGGCCGAGGGCGGCATGCTGCTGTTGAGCGGCCTGGAAGACCTGCCCCACTCCGCACAACGGGCGCTGCACGCGGATCTCGAGGACGGAGGCTACCGGCGCGAGGGCGGCAAGGAGCGAATCCCCTTGCGCACGCGGTTCGTTGCGACCGCGAATCCCGGCATCGAGACACGGCCGGACGACGTGGTGAGACGTGACCTGGTAGCACACCTGAATGTCATCACGGTCAGGATCCCGCCCATGCGCGAGTACGCCGAGGACGTGCCGGACCTGCTGCGGCACTACGTCGACAGGCTGGTCGACGAGGAGGGTCTCGGCTTCCGGCGCTTCAGCGTGGCCGCCCAGAACCGTCTGCGCAACTACCCCTGGCCGGGCAACGTCAGGGAGTTGAGGAACCTCGTGCAGCGGCTGCTGATCGTCGGCGGTCCCGAGGAGATAGGCCTGGAGGAGATCGAGCGGGAGCTGGCCGTGCAACAGCCGGCGGACGAGCCGCTGGTCAAGCAGGACCTGCTGGCACTCCCGTTGCGGGAGGCCCGCGAGCAATTCGAGCGGGCCTACCTGCTGCAGCAGCTGATGCTCTGCAACGGCAAGGTTGGCCTGCTGGCCAAGCGCGTCGGCATGGAGCGCACGCACCTGTACCGCAAGCTGCGCTCGCTGGGGGTCGACTTCAGGACGATTACCGACGACTGACCGTGTCGGTGTCTGGCTCCGCTGGCACGGCAATGGTCCTTGTAGCGCCGCAGTCAGTGCGGTGCCCGACACCTCTTCATGCGTGACGTGCCTGCCGCCGTGTCGACCGCGGCGGCGTCACGGCGCGGTCGCCTGTCGGCCCAGTCCGTCCTTGGCTCGTTCCGCCTTCGGCGAAAGTCGCTCGCCAAGGAGGCTGGCCCTCCCTCGACCGCGCTGTGCGTCATCGAACGGCGGCGATAGCCACGCGGTCGCCTGTCGGGGCGGTTCGCCCTCGTTCGCTCGGAAAGGCAGAAACTCGCTCACTCGGGGACCGCCCCTCCATGCCTGCGCTGCGAGGTAGCTGCCACGTCACGCGACAGGAGGCGCCAGCCACGCCGCCGGCCGGCTGGCTGCGGGCGGGGCATTCCCCCTTTCGCTCCGAAAGCCGAAAGTCGCTGCAGGGGGAACCCCGCCCTTGCCGCCGGCCGGCGGTAGGCGCAGGGCCATCGGCGCGGTCGAGGGAGGGCCGGCCGCCGGAGCGGGTGCAGGATGGACCGGGCCCGACAGTCAGTCGGGCTGGCTTGCCGCTCAGCCGGCGACGCGGATGACCAGCACGTCCATCTCGGCCTCGCGCAGCCGCTCGCGAATCCGGTTCAGTTCCTTGAGGTCCGTGATCGGGCCGATCCGCACGCGATGCCAGGTGTCGTTGTCGACCGAGACGCGCTGCACCTTGGACTCGATGCCCTGCAGCGCCAGCTGCGCGCGAACACGGTCGGCTTCCTTGAAGTCCTTGTACGAGCCGACCTGCAGCACGTATGCGCCTTCCTTGTTGACTTCGGCCGCCGGCGCGTCGCGCTTGACCTCGCGGTCCTTCTCGGGGACCACGACCTCGAAGTTGGGCAGCATCTGGTAGAAATCGTAGCGGGTCTCCGGCGCGGCCGGCACCTCGGACTCGCGCGCTGAGGCCGGAGCGGGCGTCTCCGCCGCCGGCGGCCGGGTCGGCCGGTCCAGCACGTAGATGGCGACGCCGATGGCGAGGCCCGCGGCCACCCCAAGCGCCAGCCCCGTCCAGCCGGAGAAAGGCTCCGAACCGCGCCGCCTGCGCTTGTAATCGCGTGACGACACTTACATCGTCTCCGGCGCGGAAACGCCCAGGATTGCCAGCCCGTTCCTGATGACCTGCTGGGCCGCGAGCACGAGCACCAGCCGCGCGTTGCGCAGCGCGGCGTCGTCCACGATGAACTGCTGTGCGTTGTAGTAGGCGTGGAACGCCGTGGCGAGCTCGCGCAGGTAGTGCACCACCATGTGCGGCGCGCGCTGCGCGGCGGCCAGCTCCAGCAGCTCGGGCCAGCGGGTCACGGCCGTCATCAGCGCCTGTTCGTGCGGATCGTCCAGCGCCGGCAGCGCCGCCAGGCCGGCCGCGCGGTCGAGCTCCAGGCCGCGGTCCTTGAGCTGCCGGAGCACGCTGGCGACGCGGGCGTGGGCGTACTGCACGTAATAGACGGGATTGTCGTTGCTGCGCGACTTGGCCAGCTCGAGATCGAAGTCGAGATGCTGGTCGTTGGACCGCATGACGTAGAACAGGCGCGCCGCGTCGTTGCCGACCTCGCGCCGCAATTCGCGCAGCGTGACGAACTCGCCGGAGCGCGTGGACATCTGCGCCTTCTCGCCCCCACGGAACAGCGACACGAACTGCACCAGCCGGACCTCGAGGCTGTCGCCCGGCTCGCCCATCGCCACCAGCCCTGCACGCACGCGGGCGACGTAGCCGTGGTGATCGGCGCCGAGCACGTCGAGCAGGAGATCGAAGCCCCGCTCGCGCTTCTCGAGGTGGTAGGCAATGTCGGAGGCGAAGTAGGTCTTCTGGCCGTTCTCCCGCACGACCACGCGGTCCTTCTCGTCGCCGAACTCCGTGGCGTGGAACCAGAGCGCGCCGTCCTTCTCGTAGACGCGTTGCTGGTCCGCAAGCCGCGCCAGCGCCCGGTCGATCGCGCCGTCCTCGCCAAGGCTGCGCTCCGAGTACCAGCGGTCGAAGCTGACGCCGAACTCCGCCAGGTCTTCGCGGATGTCGCCGAGGATGTCTTGCAGGCCCAGGTCGAAGACCCTGCGGAAATCCGCCGGGCCAAGGAGCGCGCGCATGCGCGCCACCACGGCGTCGATGTGCTTGTCTTTGTCGCCGCCGGCCGGCTCGTCCGGTGGCAGCGCCGCAAACACCTCGGCGGCAGGGTGGCGAAGGCGCCCGGCCTCTGCGGCGTGGAGTTTCGCCGCAATCTGCCTGACGTACTCGCCGCGGTAGCCGTTGGCGGGGAATGCGAAGCCCTCGCCGCAGAGCTCCAGGTAACGCAGCCACACGCTGGCGGCCAGGATGTCCATCTGCCGGCCGGCGTCGTTGACGTAGTACTCGCGGTGAACCTGCCAGCCGACCGCGGCGAGCAGGTTGGCCAGCGTCGCCCCGAAGGCCGCGTGCCGTCCGTGGCCGACGTGCAGCGGGCCGGTCGGGTTGGCCGAGACGAACTCGACGATGGCCTTGCGACCCGCACCCGAATTGCCGCGGCCGTAGGCGTCGCCAGCCTCGAGCACCCGGCCGATCTCGGCGCCGTAGGCCGCCGGGGCCAGGAAGAAATTAATGAATCCGGGCCCGGCGATCTCCACGCTGGTCACCAGCTCGCTGGCCGGCAACGCGGCGACAATGGCCTGCGCCAGCTGCCGCGGGTTCTTGCGCGCAGGGCGCGCCAGCTGCATTGCCAGGTTGCAGGCGAAGTCGCCGTGCGCGGGATCGCGAGTGCGCTCTACCACTGGCGTCGTTGCGCGCAGCTCGTCCTGCAGGACGTCGGCTGGCAGCGCCGCGAGAGCGGAGGCCACGAGTTGTTCGATAATGTGCTTCACGCGGGCGGACCGGGCAGGTTTGGCGCGCAAGTCTAACCGAAACGGGCGTGGCCCGGCCTGTCAACGCCCGGACGGCTGCGGCGTTTCAGTCAGCAGTTCCCCTCGATTCATATGGCAGGAGAGTACGGATGAGACACCGCAAGCTGGTCGTATTGCTTGGCTGCATGGCCTTCGCTCCCCTGGCGGTCCTGGCGGGCGACAGCCCGCAGCGTCCGGGCCGCGGCGAGCACTGGGCGGCGCTGGACACGGATGGCGACGGCACGATCAGCAGGGCCGAGGCGGAGGCCGGGGCGCCGCGGATGGCAGCGCGCTTTGCCGAGATCGACGCCGACTCCGACGGCCAAGTCACCAAGGACGAGATGCACGCCGCGCGCGCCAGGTTCCACGAGGGGATGCAGGCTCGCGGCCAGGAGCGTTTCCGCAGCGCGGACACCAACGGCGACGGCTCGATCGACCTCGCCGAGGCCCGGCAGGGCATGCCGCGGGCGGCGGAGCACTTCGGCGAACTTGACGCCGACAGCAATGGGCTTCTGACGCACGAGGAATTGGGGGCCGGCATGCACAAGCACCGTGGTGAACGGGTGCGGGAAGGGCAGCAGAAGCCGGCGCAGTGAGAGTACGTGCCAGGCGCCGCCTCGGTGCCTGGCACCTCTTCACATGCTCAGTCGACCTCGATCGGGTCCACGTCCACCGACCAGCGAATCCGGCGGGGCGCCTTCAGCGCGTCGATGCGCTCCAGCCAGGCGTCCAGGAGGCGCTTGAGCGGCGCGCGCCGGGCGCTCTCCAGCAGCAGCTGGGCCCGATAGCGGCCCGCCCGCCGCTCCATCGCGGCCGCCGCGGGTCCGAGGATCCGGACCCCCTCCGAAATATCCGTTGCCAGTTCCCGCGCCTGTCGCAGGAAGCCGAAGACCTCGCCGCGGTCCGGGCCGTCCGCGCGCAGCAGGGCAAGCCGTGAGAAGGGCGGCCAGCCCGCCGCCGCGCGTTCTTCCAGCGCCCTCCGGGCAAAGCCCTCGTAGCCCTCCTGGACCAGGCTCGTCAGCAGCGGGTTCTCCGGGAAGGCGGACTGGATCAGGACTTCACCGGGCCGGTCGCCGCGGCCCGCACGGCCGGAGACCTGGACGATCTGCTGGGCAAGGCGCTCGCTGGCGCGGAAGTCGGCGCCGAACAAGCCCTGGTCGGCGTTGAGGATCGCCACCAGGGTGACGTCGGGATAGTCGTGGCCCTTGGTCAGCATCTGGGTGCCGAGCAGGATGCGGGCCCGGCCGCTCGCCACCTCCTCCAGCGCCCGCTCTATATCGCCGCGCCGGCGGATCGCGTCGCGATCGACCCGGACCAGCGCTACGCCGGGAAAGATGTCGTTCAGGGCGTGCTGGACGCGCTCGGTACCCTGGCCGACCGGCCTCACCTCGCTGCCGCATTTCGGGCAGCCGAAAGGCATGGGCTCGTCGGCGCCGCAGTGGTGACAGACCAGCCTGGCGCGCTTCATGTGGACCGTCAGGCGCGCATCGCATGCGGGACAGGGCGCGATCCAGCCGCAGCCCGTGCAATACAGCGTCGGCGCGTAGCCGCGGCGGTTCAGGTAGACGAGGACCTGGCCGCGGTCCGCCAGGGTGCGCTCGATCGCCGCCAGGACCGGCTGGGCCAGCCCATCGCGGGCCGCGTGGTGCCGCAGGTCGATCACGCCGATCCGCGGCTTGCCCGCACGGCCGGTCCTTTCGGGCAGGTCCACCCGGCGATAGCGGCCGGCATCGGCATTCGACAGGCTCTCGAGGGAGGGCGTAGCGGATCCCAGCACGACCGGGATGCCATGGCGGGCCGCGCGCGCCACGGCCAGGTCGCGAGCCGAGTACCTGAAGCCCTCCTGCTGCTTGTAGGACGGGTCATGCTCCTCGTCGACGATGATGATGCCGAGGCCCGGCAGCGGGGTGAACACGGCGGAGCGCGTGCCGATCACGACGGGTGCCGCGCCGGAGCGGGCGGCCCGCCACGAGGCCAGGCGCTCGGTGTCGGTCATCGACGAGTGGAGCGTGACGACGGGGACGGTCAGCCGGCCGCGGAAGCGTGCGACCAGCTGCGGCGTGAGCGCGATTTCCGGAACCAGCACCATGGCGCTTCCGCCGGCGTCGAGTACGCGCTGGATCAGGTGCAGGTAGACCTCGGTCTTGCCGCTGCCGGTCACGCCGTTGAGCAGCCAGGCGGTGTAGGTACCCAGTGAGTCGCAGAGCGCCGCAAACGCGGCCTGTTGCGAATCCGTGAGTTGGAGCGCGGGGCTGTCGCCCGTACCCGGCGCCGGCGCCGGCGCCGGATGGCCGAATGACTCCAGCAACCCGCGGCCGGCCAGCCCGCGCAGGGCGTCGCGGAGTCCCGCCTCGGCCAGTTCAGTCGCCGCGACAGGCCCTTGCCGGAGACGCTCGACCAGCTGCCGCTGGCGTTTTCCAAGCCGCCCGGGTGGCGGCACCAGCTCGGCCAGGCCGGTCGCGGAGAGTTGCCACATCGTGATCTCGGCCGAGCCCGGCGCGCCCGTACGGATGGCAGCGGGCACGGCCGCTGCCAGCACTTCGCCGACGGGGTGGTGATAGTAGTCGGCCGCCCAGCACAGCAACCCGAAGGTCTCCTCGTCCCACAGCGGCGCTTCGTCCAGGATCTCGTGTGCGGGCTTCAGCCGCGAGGCCGGCAGCTCGCTGCGCTCGGCGAGGCCGACCACGAAGCCCACCGCCCGGCGACGGCCCAGCGGCACTGCGACACGCACACCCCGTGCCGGCGGGTGCGCGCCACCGGCCGGTGGCAGGTAGTCGAGGGTCTGCCTCAGCCGGGCGTCCAGGGCGACCTGCAGAATGGGCTTGTGGCTCAGGGACGGCCTCTTTGTTCCGGGGACGAGTCGGGCGTCGGGATCCCAGTCTAAGGCCCGGCGCGCTCCTGCCACGTCAACGCGTGGCAAGGGGCCACGTTATAGCGGTTGTCGGGGCTCTTGGCACGGCCCCGGGAACCAGGGTTGTCGCATGGCCTCTGTTAGTCTTGAACTGGCGTTACCGGCGATCGGCACCGCCGGGCGTGAAGCCGAGAGGGAGGCCCGCGGGGTGGATCAGTCGCAGGCGCTGGAGCGCTTCCTGGCCGGCATCGAGCGCCGCGCGTACGGCATCGCCAGGATGGCGGTGCGTAACGGCGATGACGCGCTCGACATCGTGCAGGACGCGATGATCCGCCTGGCCAGGAACTACGGCGCCCGGCCGACGGAGGAGTGGAGGCCGCTTTTCTACCGGATCCTGAATAATGGCATTCGCGACTGCATTCGCCGCCGGCGAGTCCGGTCGCGGGTCATGGCGTGGTGGCCGGGCGTCGCGCCGGGGCAGGAGGACCGCCCCGACCCGATCGAGGAAGCGCCCGACCCGGCGGGCCGGCCGGATGAACTGCTCGAGAGCGCCGAGGCGCTGGCGATCCTGGAGGCGGGCCTCGCGGCGCTGCCGGAAAGGCAG
>Ga0210119_1000231_pt1 | contig 12196 bp, 13 predicted proteins | sample China_Bullhead_C_2_FD_184859 | JGI IMG/M metagenome (GOLD analysis project Ga0210119, IMG submission 184859) | Wetland microbial communities from San Francisco Bay, California, USA, that impact long-term carbon sequestration -... | ecosystem: Environmental > Aquatic > Marine > Wetlands ... | reverse complement strand
TTCTGCAGGTCCAGCGACCAATACGGTGACCATAGGAGTAGTGAAAAAAATGCTTGGAACACGCTCACTTGCTATTTACCTGGGAAGTATCGTTGTGGGCAGTATAGTATTTGGATTGGGATTGGATTACCTGTTTTCAGCTTCAGATATCAACCCGGCTTCTTTGGTTCATCTGGATGAAGAATCAGGAGTGGTTGCGATATTGAGTTCTGTGATACTGTGGGGGCTTGTAGGATACCTTTTAGTAAGCAAAAAAGCCTGACTGGCTTTTTAACTACAATCAGTTGTTCACTATCTATCCCTCAGCCACTGCGTATATCCACCAATCTATGGATCGGATATCTTCTTCACTTACTCAATGCGATTATCAATCTTTCTCGTGCCATAGGTGTAACGATCAACACAGAAGGTGTTGAAGAAGCCTAACAGGTAGAGTATCTTAGGGAAGCGTGGGTGTGACATGATACAAGGATATTATGATTCAGAAGCGCTGGATAGTGAAGCATTTGAATCCTATTATTGGTCCAGGGAATCTCTTTAAGAAAGAACTATTTTATGACTCATTCTTGAGAAAAGTTTTAAAGTCCCATATCTGTATCCATTGTAACGCTGCTTCCATGGATACCAGTCTCACTGTCTGCATGTATTGCAGAAGCAGTTATATTATCACCTGAGATAACTACTCCTCCTATACCTGCACCGACTCTAGGTGTACAAGCAGTGAAACATAGCATAAAAAAAAGAGATAGACTGATGAATTTCATTTTTTTATTTTCCTTTATAAAAGAGTAAAAATGTACCCAAAGAAACAGCGGATACGATAATAATAGAAGCGCCTGAAGTCAGGTTATAGGTATAGGAGAACCACAAGCCCAAAAGTGTAAAGAGTGTAGCAATGGCCCCTGAGAGGAACATCATGGAAAAGAGAGAGCTTGAGAGCTTTTCTGCGATATATACAGGGATGGTAAGCATAGCTATGACCAAGATGAGTCCCACTACTTTAATGGCTATGACTACAGTAAGCGCTGAGAGTATGAGTATGAGTGTGTAGAAAAATCTGACATTGACATCACGTAAACCAGCATATTCACTGTCATAAGAGACGGCTAGGATATCTCTGTACCAGAGTGTTACGATCAAAAGTATGAGTGCCAATAAAGCGCCCATGAAATACAGGTCCTCAGAACTTACTGCCAGAATGGAACCAAAAAGATAGCTCATGAGATCTACATTATACCCGGGTGTAAGGTCAACAAATATCACACCGATCGCCATACCAACCGCCCAGATAAGCCCGATAAAGGTATCCATACGATGACGTTTTTTCAGTGTGAGTCCTGCTATAAGCAGGGCAGCACCTACTGCAAAGAAGGATGCACCCAAAAAAATAGGCAATCCGAAATATACAGCAAGACCGATACCACCATAAGAGGTATGTGCAATACCTCCGGCTAAAAATACCATACGATTCACTACAATGAGCGACCCGATGATACCCGCAGCAAAACTAACCAGTAATCCTGCTAAAAGTGCATGCTGCATAAATTCAAACTGGAGAGCTTCTATCATTTTTTTGTTCTCCATTTTGGTGTAGATTCCGGTGCACAGGTATCGCAGTTTTCACTACCCAGCATTTGCAACAGCTCTATTTCACAGAAATGTTCCTCATCACCATGGGTATGGAAAGTCCGTGTTTTGTCTGAAATGTCATGATAGGAGAGGCCTTTATTGACATGCGCTGCTTTGTTCGCATATTCTAAGATTACAGAGATATCATGGCTTACCACCAGTATGGTAATGCTTTCATTGAGTGTTTTTATCAACTCATAGATCTCTTTTTGTCCTGTGATATCTATACTTGATGTTGGCTCGTCAAGTATAAGTATCTGTGGATGTGCACAGAGGGCACGAGCGATCATTACTCTTTGACGTTGTCCGCCCGAGAGTGCACCTATCTTAGTTTGTGCAAAGTTTTCCATACCTACTTGGGCTAAGGCACCCATAGCACAGAGTATTTCCTCTTTACCGTAACCAAAGAGAGGTCTTTCGCCTCCCACATGCCCCATCATGACCACTTCAATGACCTTTATAGGAAAGTCGGTGTTCACATTTGTGTTTTGTGGAACATAGCCTATTTGTGTAAGACTCTTCGAAGGTGCTTTGCCCAATACAGAGATAGAGCCTTTTTGGGGTTTAAGGATACCTAAAATGAGTTTGAGCAGGGTAGACTTACCTCCGCCATTTGGACCAATAATAGCTAAGAAATCTTTCTCTTCTACACTCAGGTTAATGTTCTCTAAGATCATCTGCTTGTCATAAGCAAATGAAACATTTTTGATATCGATGACCGACATTTTAGTTCCTACCTGCGATCGCTTTGGCGATATTTATGAGGTTTTCAGACCAGTTCGGTGCTAAGGGAGTTACCTTCACTACAGGTATCTGTAACTCTTTGGCAATGATCTGGGCTACTGTATCTGAAAATTCCGGTTGGGTAAAAATCGCTTTGACCTTCTCTTCTTTTGCCTCTTCGAGTAAGTGTATGAGTTCTTTGGGTTTAGGCTCTTTCCCTTCCACTTCTACTGCTATTTGTGTGAGGTTATAGGCTTTAGCAAAGTATGCCCAGGAAGGATGAAACACCATAAATTTTTTGCCATCTCCTAGAGAAGAAAGAATGTCTATGATCTGTCTGTCTGTTTCATCTATTGACGCTAAAAAGAGATCGAGGTTTCTTTTATAGTAGGTAGTGTTTGTAGGGTCTTTTTTGATCAAAGCGTTATAGATATTCTGAGCGATGATCTTTACATTGGCAGGATCGGTCCAGATATGCGGGTCTTGACCTTCATGTTCATGCTCACTGTGATGTACTTCTTTCTCTTCTTCTGCCTCACATTGATGCTTTTGCATCTGTATTTTTGTGATGTTGTCTGCAAGATCAACGACCTGCATTTTAGGATTCAGGTTTTGAAACTTAGGGAGCCATACCTCTTCAAACTCTACGTCTATAGCAAAGTAAAGATCAGCTTTTGCAATCTCTACCATCTGTGAAGGCTTTGGCTCATAAGTGTGTGGTGAGTTACCGGGTTGTACCATAAGGGATACAGTTACTTTGTCACCACCGATGGTTTTTACAAATGTCTGTGCGGGCAAGATACTTACCACAGCGTTAATATTAGAAAATATATATGTGGTTGATAATAAGAAGATAAGTGTGATTTTTTTCATGAAAATATTATAGCGAAAGTGTGATGATATATCACTAGTTTATATAATAAATATTTTATTATAAAGTGTTATAATAAATCAGGAAGTAATTTTATTATTGTATGAAAGGTTTTTTATGCTCACATTTGAAAGAAGAAATAAAAATGACTTGTCATTTCATGAAGATGAAATTAAATTAGCACAAAGAATGATGGATAAGTTAAGAAGTACACTGGAATTTCTTTATTATCTGATGGAGCGTAAAGAGGAATTGTCCTTTACGATGATCTTATTTTCATCCGATGATCTAAAGCTGGAAAACTTAATTGATAAGTGGAAGCGTCAAACTGATATTTTGTTTGAGATCGATAAAGAAAACAATATATATGTACTTCTTTGCCAGTCTACTGACAGTGAAGGTGGAGAAGAGTTTGGAGAGATACTCATGTCCAATGTACGTATACATGGTGGTAAATCTAGCTACTGCGTGGAAACAGAAATTAAAACAACAGCATACACGATCCAGGAAGTTATTTTTACCATGGTAGAAAAATACATTGACATTAGACAAGAGAAAGCATTCAATAAAGTATTCTTTACCAGACTTGGAGATATTGAATACTTATAGCATTGAAGAGATCATTCAGTCTATCTAGTACAATACACCTAAGCCGATATCTTCAGAAAGTCTGATATCACTCTCATTAAAAACAATAGATGTTTTTACGGGATGAGAAGCCAATAAACTCACAGCATCCAGATCAAGCATGGTAATGATATCTGCCTTGGCAGAAGCTACATGGACTCCGGCAGCTACAGAGATGGGACCTTCAAGCATGCATCCTATCATACATTTGACGCCAAATTCTTTAGAGAGGTCTGCCAATTCTAAAGCTTGTGTGATACCTGCTGTCTTGGCCAGTTTGATGTTGACATAGTCTATAGCTTCCATTTCAAGTAGCCTTCTTGCATCTTTCACCGAAAATATGGACTCATCTGCCAGAAGGGGGGTCTGGACTCTCTCTTTGATGTAACGAAGTCCGTTTATGTCATCTGCTGCAACCGGCTGCTCTATGAACTCAGCGATAATGTCTTGTTTTTCCAAAGCATGCAGAAGATCTACACTTTCTTGTGCTGTCCATCCTTGGTTTGCATCAAGTCTTAGTGTGATGTTCTCATCCAATGCCTCATGTATAGCTATGATGCGTTCCACATCTTTTTTTGGGTTGTCACCTATCTTTATCTTCAGTATATCATAGCCCAGATTTACAGCATCAAGACTGTCTGATATCATTTTTTCAATCTCACCCATGCTGATCGTAATGTCGGTTTTGAAGGTCGTTTTTGTGCCTCCAAGCATTTTATAGAGAGGTTGTTTGACCGACTTGGCTTTCAAATCGTAAAGTGCTATCTCTAGAGCAGATTTGGCTGTAGTATTTTTGAGTATAGATGTATGTATATTATTTAATATGATATCAAAGTCTTCTATCTCTAATCCAATGATAAATGGCTTGATATACTCGATGGCAGCGATCATAGAACCCATTGTTTCCCCGGTAATGACAGGAGTAGGGGCACCTTCACCATAGCCTATGGTTCCATCATCACATACAATGAGAACCACAAGATCTTCAAGGGCATCTACACGACGCAAAGAGGTAATGAAAGGGTTTTTAAGCGGAGCTTTGAGTGTTGTAGTTCGTATATTGGTTATTTTCATATTATATTGTATCTAAAGATGTTTATGTCATTTGAACGAGAAATATATCCTAGGATCATCCGCCTATCATCTCCAAGACTTTTCCCACCATAAGTCCTCCAAATGTCCCTACGATGTATCCCATCATTGCCATGAGTACGCCTATGGGAATGAGTGCTTTTGAGTAGGCAGATGCCAAGATAGGCGCAGAAGCAACACCACCTATATTGGCTAAGGAAGCCACTCCTAAAGAGAAGAGGTCAATCTTGAAAAGCTTGGCAAAAAGTATCATGATACTTACATGTATAGCGATGATGACAAACCCTGCAATGATGTAAAGAGGTGCTTCAGTCAGTTCAGAAAAGTTGGCGCGTGAAGCGATGAGGGCCACGATAAGATAGAGCATCATATGTCCAAGTTCAGAACCACCCGATATCTTTGACAAAGGGCTTATGGCAAAGAGTATCCCTGCAAGTGTCGCAATGATAACAACCCAGGTAGTTGTGGTAAGAAATGAAGTCGTAGGAAGGAGTGATGCTCCATACTGGGCCAATACAGATACGAGCAGGGCAGTACCAAGTAAAAGAAAAAGAGAAGCAAAGTTTATAGGCTTCTTATGGACTTCTTTCTGCGCCAGTCTTTCACCCACTTCATCTATAATGGAAGTATCTGCTTTGCTCCAGAGATTAAACTTTTTGGAAAAAGGTACGAGAGCCAAAAGTATCATAACCCAGATGGCATAGTCTATAGAGTCTATGAGTAGAGTGTACCCCATGGCAGAATCCGGCAGATCCAAAGCACCTTGAATGGCTACCATATTTCCCGTTCCTCCCATCCAAGAACCAGAAAGTGCTGCAAAGGCTTTCCATGAGCCAGGTTCAAAGTATCCATGAAAAAGAGAAAAAGTGCCTATGAAGCCGATGGCAATGCTCATAGAGGCTAAAAAGAAAGTCAGTAACATCTTTTTGCCCAGCTTAAAGATCTCTCTCATATCTGCAGAGAGCAACATCAAAAAGATCATTGCCGGAAGAAGGTTAGACTTTAAAAATTTGTATGTAGCCGTTACAGACTCAGATTTTTGCCATAGACCAAAGGTGGAAAAAAGCATGACTACAAAGTAGATCATGACGATAGAGGGAAGATACTCAAAGAGTTTATAACGGGTTTTCTTTTCAGTATACACGATGGCAGAACCTATCATTACCAATACAGCTACGTAAGTAAATCCATCTTCGATCATCTACAACCCTTAATACAATATCTATCACTGATCTGTATTATAGCGTATGGCTTGAAGATAATAGATAGAGTGCTTTACTTTTGGAACGATGATTAAAAAACGATTAACCTACATTTTTTATAATTTTATTATCACTATAGTATAAATAAGGAGCACAACATGTTCAGTAAAAAATTTTCACTTTTTGTTTTGCCTTTTATGACAATGGTCTCACTACAGGCAAATGATCCTTTTTTCAATGATCCATTTGGGGATGATATCTTTAAAGAGATGTATCAGATGCAAAAAGAGATGGATAAGGTCTTTGAACGTATGCAGGAGCGTATGAATCAACGTACAAAATTATGGAATTACCCTACAAGACAGACATTCATACCAGGCAATCGTATCAGAACATCAAGTTTATTGGAAGACAAAGGTACTCATTATGAGTACAATACGCAAATACCTGAAAATCAAAACAATCAGATAGATATTTCTATCAATGACGGTGTATTACATTTGAAAGCAAAGGTCGATACCGTAAAGAAGAGTAGCGAACCAAATATGAAAATGCAACAGCATTACGTGAGTATGATACAACGCAGTGAAACATTGCCTCAAGATGCAGATGCTAGAAGTTTAAAGAGTGAATATAAAAATGGTTTGCTTGTTTTAACACTTCAGAAAAAAAAGGGTCTTACCCAGCCAGCAGGAAAAGATAAAGAGGAGAAAAAGCCTAAAGAGACATCCAAAACAGAAAAAGTCAAGGAGAAAATTGAAAACAATACACCAAAGGTAAAAGTCCCACATACAAGTTCACATGTCTAAAGGATCATAAGAGCCCCAATCCTAAGGCTCGTATCTCTTGATATTTGTGGAATTGATATGTTTTGTACCCTTGTGTTTTGGGTTCTATGAGGTAGATATGTTTGTTTGAATGTTCTAGGTGTGTTTTACTTTGGTTGTAGATAAGAAGTCTGATCGACCTTTCAAACATTTCTAATACATTAGCCGTTTTAAAAAAGTTGTCAGGCATAGTCTCCTCAAAAGCATTTTTCCCAAGAACATCTACTGCAAGCACAGTATTAAAAGAAGCTTCGCTGATTCCAAGATTTTCACAGAGAAAGCCGTCACCATACGTTTTTCCCTCTATAATATGCTCTTCAAACACACCGGGTATAGCGATGGTACATAGCACGGCATCTTTAATATAAACATCATCTGAAGCATCAAATACTTTTTTTTGGCCATTAAGTAGGTTCGTTGCAATGAGTTTGAGAGGTATAGATGTGTCATTCATCTTCTTGTCTTTGAAGATATGTTCAAAAATCTTAGCCAGTTTGTCATTATGTACAATGGCATTACCTGAAAAAGAGAACTTGATCCAGTTAAAGATGCCGGCAAAACTTTGAATGTGTTTGTAAATATCCTCTTCTTTCATACCCACAGCCAAGCAGGCACCCACAATGCCTCCTATACTCGTACCGACTATTTCATTCGGTACTAGATGTTGTTTTTCCATATCATGTATGATACCCAAATGTGCGATGCCCAAAGCTCCGCCACCTGAAAGTACCAGAGTGAAATGATTGTTTTGTAGGTTTTTTATCATGAAGATATTATAGCGTAAGTCATTGTTTTTGATTCGTATGATCTATCTGATTTTGCACTTTATAAAACTTTGCTTCCTGGACTTCTCTTTATGTTATAATCAATCCATAAAAGTACTTAGGCTCTTAGAGATGTCTTAAATAGAGGAGTTTCCCATCGACGTTACACCTTTACAGTTCATCAGTACTTATTTTCTGGTTATACTTGCCGGTATTTTTGTGTTCTCTGCACTCAGTCATATTCTTTATCAAAAACGCTCTCCTACCAGTATGATCTCATGGATGTTGTCTATTTTCTTTTTACCCTACATTGTGGTACCGCTTTATTTTCTTATAGGTATACGAAAGCGCGAAGGAAAAAATAAAAAAGAGTATGTTAAATTTAATTATGTATGTGAACATGCCCCTTATGAATTAGATGACCCTCATTATGCTTTTCAAAATCTTCTGCAGAAAAACGGTATGCCTCCTGCGACAAAAGGGAATACTTTTGAACTTATCACAAGTGATACAGAGGCTTATGAGCGTATGCTAAAAGAGATCGATCAGGCAAAACAGAGCATCGATATCTGTACCTATGTTTTTCAATTTGATAAAATGACTCAAATAGTCTTGGATGCATTAACCCAAAAAGCCAAAGAGGGTATTAAAGTACGGTTACTTATGGATCTGGTAGGGTCTTTGGGTGCAAGCTTCAATCAAAAAGGCTTTAAAGCATTGAGAGAAGCGGGAGGAGAAGTGGCATTTTTTACTCCTATCTTGAAAAGACCGTTTCAAAACTACATTAATCTCCGAAATCATCGTAAAATCTATCTCTTTGATCAAACAACACTGCTCAGCGGCGGTATGAACCTCAGCAATGAATATATGGGAGAAGCTGATGGTACTAAACGCTGGGAAGATCTTCTTTACTGTTTGAACGGACCTTCTGTCTACCATTTTTATCATATTTTTCAGAATGATTGGATCTATGCGACAAAGGAAGAGAAAAATATCGATCTGAAGGTAGAGGAGTCATGCGAGGGAGAGAGTAGGGTTCAAGTGGTACCTTCTGGTCCTGATATCCCAAGTGATGCACTTTATGAAGCACTTTTAAATGCCATTTATAATGCGAAAAAGCGTATCTGGATCGTCACTCCTTATTTTGTGCCGGATGAAAATATGATACAGGCATTGGTCATAGCACATCACAAAGGGGTCGATGTCAAGTTGATCACACCTAAAAATTCTGATCATCTTTTGGCAGATATGGGAAGAAGCGCCTATATGCGTGAACTGGATGAAATAGGTGCTGATGTCGTCTTGTATGAAGGAGAAATGCTCCATGCCAAAGCCATACTCTTTGATGATGTAGGAGGAATGGTAGGATCGGTAAATTTTGACAATCGCAGTCTTTTTCTCAATTATGAAGTGGTCACATTTGTCTACTCTCCACAATTTATAGAGAGTATTGAAGCTTGGATGAACGGATTGATAGACAATTCAAGTAGAGGAATGGAAAAACCGTCTAAATTGCGTGAAGCCTTTGAAAATGTTATGAAAGTGTTTGCGCCATTACTCTAATAGTTGTACTTTTTATTTTTTTCGTCCTGTCTGCTTCTTTTTTGATTGAGCGTTCTTTTTTTGAGCATTTTTCTTTTGCATTTTTTGTTTATGAAAGTCAAATCCGCCTTTTCTCTCAACCAGTGACTTTTTCTTTGGTTGCTTTTGTCTTGGCTGTTTGTCTGTCAGTTCAAAACCAGGATATATGTCTCTTTTGATGTTGAGGCGTAAGTTTCTCTCCATCTTTGAAAATACATCATAATCTCTTGTGGTTAAAATAGAGATCACAGAGCCTTTATGGTTTGCTCTACCGGTTCTTCCTACACGATGCGTAAAGTCATCTGTCCCCTCAGGCATGTCATAGTTTATAACCATAGAGAGTTCTTTAATGTCTATACCCCTTGCCGCTATGTCCGTGGCTACCAAAACCTGTGTTTTCCCACTTTTCAAAAGGGCCAGTGATTTGGCTCTGGCACCTCTTGTAAGATCCCCATGTATAATGGAGGTACGTATATTTTGACTTCTCAGGTATTCATATATCTTGTTGGCAGACTCTTTTGTACTGGCAAAAAGTAAGACTTGATCCAAATGCATGTCTTGGATGAGCTTAGCTGTCAATTCTGCTTTTCGGGCTTTGTCTACCTTATATGCTCTGTGAGCAATAAAATCAACTATATCCCTTCTTTGACTCACTTCCACTATCACAGGATCACGTAAAAATTCTTTTGCAAGTTTTTTAATATTTTGTGAAATGGTTGCAGAAAACATCATCGTCTGTCTTGGTTGAGCACAATGCTTGAGTATGCCTTGTATTTCACCTAGAAATCCAAGATCCAACATGGTATCTGCTTCATCCAAGATCACAGTATTAATATAAGACAGGTTGATCTTTTTATCTTCTATGAAGCTTTGTAATCTCCCTGGTGTGGCGACAATAATGTCTGCACCATGAGAGAGTCTTTCAAGTTGAGTACTTTTGTGTATGCCCCCTTGAATCTTTACATTCTTAATATCAAGATATTTGCTAAAGTCATTAATCGTACGAGAGACTTGGTCCACAAGCTCAATAGTAGGAACAATGATCAGTGCTCTTACAACTTTCTGGTCATGTTTTACAATTTTCTGCAGTTTATTAAGCAGTGGCAGTACATAGGCGGCTGTTTTTCCTGTACCGGATTTTGATGCACCCAGTATGTCTGCACCTTTAAGTGCCGGAGGTATGACTTTGTTCTGTATGGCAGTGGTTTGTTCATATTTTGCATGCGCTATGGCTTTTAAAATATCGGGATGCAAATTTAGTTTTTCAAATGATTTGATGATAGTTCCTTTCAAATCTATAGAGTGGTTATATTTAAAATTAAATATATTTATTGGCATTATAGCAAAAATGGGATTGTATTGAATATTTATTCTTCTTCATTGGCAAAGTTGTGCATTGATATGCAAGCATTTAGATGAGATGCCTATTCTGACCATACCAGTTCTATGTATCTTCATATTCTTAGGAAATATCAGTCACCTTTAAAATGCGCATGTAAAAGCCAACCTATAGCGATACCGATCGTAAGCAGAAAAAAAATAAGTAAGGCACGAGACATTTGAAGAGACCAAAATAAAAATGTGATCTCTACTATAGAAATATTTTGAACAATAAACAAAACAACTAGAACAATCAGTGCAATGATAGAAATAATTTTAATATTCATAAAAGATCCTCTTTAGTTGATGGAATACTTTAAAATGCATGTGTTAGATCAAGACTTTTTGTAAGTTTTCTGACCCTTAAACTATTTAAAGTATACCACAATTTAAAAAAGAAGCGTAAAAAAGTAGAAGTCTCTATTGTACCTATGTCAAGACAAGCTTTACCGATGTAGTTTTCATACGCTTATGTTTTTTATCAGTCATTTAAAAGTGCATAAAAATCTCTAGGAGCGTCTATTTCAAAGCTCATAGGCTTTTTATTTACCGGGTGGATAATAGTCAGTTTTTTCGCATGAAGTCCCATCTTCTCACCTTTTGTTCCATAACGTTCATCACCGATGATACTGTGTCCCAACCAAGCCAAATGTGCCCGTATCTGGTGCTGTCTTCCTGTTTCTATTTTGACTTCCAGTAAAGATCGTTCAGGGGTGGTTTGTTTCACTTCATAGTGAGTAATGGCAGGTTTAGCATCGGGATGTTTGCCTACATGCATATGGTACACTTTTTCATCCGCTCTTAAGGGCTGATCTATGGTCCCTTTTTTTTCTTTTGGACAACCCTCAACGATAGCTAAATAGACCTTTTCAGATATACCCCATTTGTCCATTACTTTTTCTCTCATCTCTTTGGATGTTGCAAAGAGCAGTATACCTGAGGTATCTCGATCCAATCTATGTACAGGCCAGAGCTTCACTTGCTTTTTACCGCGTGAGAGTTGATTTCTCAGTATGGCAAGGGCATGCTGTTTGCTTTCTGTCGTGTTCCCTACGGACAAAAGTCCCGCAGGTTTATTGATAGCGATGATATCTTGATCTTGGTAGATGATCTCTAATCTCTGTACTGTCTGTGTCTGTGTCGAAGCTTTTTTAACCACACCCACTTCTACCACATCATTTACATTTAATGGAAAATCATGTTTGGTATTAATTTCACCATTTACAGCGACACTTGAACCTTGTAAGCGCTGTTTTATAGTTTTTTTGGACCAGCCGCTAAGATGCTTAAAAAGAAAATCTAAGAGTTTGGATCTTTCTTGTACTATGAATTTTTCTGCCATGCGTGAGTGCCTTTTTATTGTTTCAATATTTCTTTACGTTACGTTGGGCACGGTTAAATGCTTTTTCATAGCTTATGACCCATTGATTATAAGCTTTTTGTTTTCTTTGAGCCTCTGCAAAATACTTTTCTGCACAGGCATTAGCAGCCGTTGATATG
>Ga0210119_1000229_pt1 | contig 12342 bp, 11 predicted proteins | sample China_Bullhead_C_2_FD_184859 | JGI IMG/M metagenome (GOLD analysis project Ga0210119, IMG submission 184859) | Wetland microbial communities from San Francisco Bay, California, USA, that impact long-term carbon sequestration -... | ecosystem: Environmental > Aquatic > Marine > Wetlands ... | reverse complement strand
ATGATGCTGACCAGCACGCTCAGGGGCGCGGGCCTCAAGCTCGACCAGGTCGTGGCGCTGCTGGACGAAACCACCGAGAAGCTCAGGCTCAACCGGGGGCTGCTCGAGGCGATGATGGACAACATGGCCCAGGCCATCAGCATGGTCGACCGCGACCTGCGCCTGGTCGCCTGGAACCAGCGCTACGAGACGCTGTTCGAGTACCCGCCGGGATTTCTCTACGTCGGCATGCCGATCAACGAGGCGATCCAGCTGAACGCCGAGCGCGGGCTCTGCGGCGCCGGCGATCCCGCCCGGCTGACACGGCGGCGCATGGCGCACCTGCGCAGCGGCTCGCCGCACGTCTCGGAACGGCGGCGGCCGGACGGGCGCGTCGTCGAGACGCGTGTCCAGCCGATGGCCGATGGCGGCATGGTGTCGACGTTCACGGATGTCACGGACTACAAGAAGGTCGAGAGCGAGCTGCGCGAGATCGCAGAAACCCTGGAGATGAGGGTGGAGGAGCGCACCGAGCAGCTCAGGCAGGCGAAGCTCGAGGCCGAGCAGGCGAACCACAGCAAGACCAAGTTCGTCGCGGCGGCCAGCCACGACCTGCTGCAGCCGATGAACGCCGCCAGGCTGTTCGTCTCGGCCTTGCGGTCCCGCGACCTGAAGGACGGGGAAGCCGCCAGCCTGGCGGAACGCGTGGACACGTCATTGCGCGCGGCCGAGGAGCTGGTGGACGCGCTGCTCGACATTTCCAAGCTCGATGCCGGTGCCGTGCAGCCCGAGGTCAAGGACGTCGCGGCGGCCGACCTGCTGGAGTCGCTGGCGGAGCAGTTTGCGCCACTCGCCGCGGACCGCGGCCTGGAGCTGACCGTCATGCCGACGCGCCTGGCCGTTCGCACCGACCCGCGCATGCTCAAGCGCGTGCTGCAGAACTTCATCGCCAACGCGCTGCGCTACACGCGCCATGGCGGCGTGCTGGTCGGCTGCCGCCGTCGCGGGAGCGAGGTGGAGTTCCAGGTGTGGGACACCGGCCCGGGCGTGCCGTCGGAAGCGCTGGCGCTGATCTTCGAGGAGTTTCGCCGCCTGGAGCAGCCATCGCCCTGGGGTGAGAAGGGGGTCGGACTCGGGCTGTCGATCTGCGACCGGATTGCGCGGATCCTCGGCCACCAGCTGGTCGTAAGCTCCAGGCACGGGCATGGCAGCGTGTTCGCCATCCGCACGCCGCGCAGCATCGCGCTCGCGGTGCACCGCAACGTGCCCGACCCGAGAACCCGCGGCGTCCCGCTGCAGGGCATGACGGTCCTCTGCCTGGATGACGAGCTGGATATCCTCGACGGCATGGCCGCCCTGCTGGGCCGCTGGGGTGTCCGCGTGCTGGCAGCCCGGACCATAGGCGAGGCCGAGAATCTGACCGCGGCCGAAAGGCCGGACGTCATCCTGGCGGATTTCCACCTGCGCGAGTCCGAAAGCGGCCTCGATGCGCTTCGCCGGCTGGCGGCGATGAACGGTGGCCGCCCGGGCGCGCTGGTGACCGCAAACGCCAGCATGGAGGTGGTGGCCGGCGCCCGCGCCGCTGGGTTCGAGATGCTTCGCAAGCCGGTCAAGCCGGCGGCGCTGCGCGCGCTGCTAGCGGCCTTTGCGCGCCGCAAGGTGGCCGGCGCAGGATCCTCCGTCGCGGCGGCTCAGGCGGTCGACGCGTCGGCCTGAGGCGTGCGGCTGCCGAGACCGACCTGGTCGAGCGCGAGCTGCTGCGACAGCACGACCGCCTGGGTCCGGTTGGTGGCGCCGAGTTTCTGCATGATGGCGGTCATGTGCGCCTTGATGGTCGCCTCGGACACGCCGAGCTCGTAGGCTATCTGCTTGTTCAGCAGGCCGGCCGACAGCATCGTCAGAACGCGGAACTGCTGCGGCGTCAGGCTCGCGAGCCGCGACGCGACATCGGCCTCGGGACCTTCCAGCGTCGTCGACTCGGCATCCACCGACGCGGGTATCCAGACGTCGCCGTCCAGCACGGCCTGCAGGGCCTCGACCATTTCCTCCACGGTGGAAGACTTGGGCACGAAGCCGGCGGCGCCGTGCCCGATCGAACGGCGGATCACGCCCGGGTCTTCGTTGGCGGAGATGATCACGACCGGCAGCGACGGGTGGTGCGCCCGCATCTGCACCAGTGCGCTGAAGCCGTTCGCGCCCGGCATGTTCAGGTCGAGCAGCAGAAGGTCGGCTTCCGGGTGCCGCTCGGCCTCGTCCAGCAGCGCGGCCACGGTGTCCGCCTCGACCACCGTCGCGTCGGGCACCGCCCGTCCGAGCGCGTGCCTCAGCGCCTCCCGAAACAGCGGGTGGTCGTCGGCGACGATGATTTCGCGGGGCATCTAGCCGCCCGTGTTCATCCGATGATCGACCAGCTCCTTGACCACGGTCGGGTCGGCCAGCGTCGACGTGTCGCCCAGCTGGTCCGCCTCGTTCGCCGCGATCTTTCGCAGGATCCGCCGCATGATCTTGCCCGAGCGGGTCTTCGGCAGCCCGGGCGCCCACTGGATGAAGTCCGGCGAGGCAATGGGCCCGATCTCGTTGCGAACCCAGTCGCGCAGTTCCTTACGCAGCGCCTCCGTCGGTTCCTCCCCTGTGATCAGCGTGACATAGGCGTAGATACCCTGGCCCTTGACGGCATGCGGGCAGCCCACGACGGCGGCCTCGGACACCTTCGGGTGGGCAACCAGGGCGCTTTCGACCTCCGCCGTGCCCATGCGGTGCCCGGACACGTTGATGACGTCGTCGACACGGCCGGTGATCCAGTAGTAGCCGTCCTCGTCGCGCCGTGCGCCGTCGCCCGTGAAGTACATCCCGCGGAAGGTGGTGAAGTAGGTCTGGATGAAGCGCTCGTGGTCGCCGTAGACAGTGCGCATCTGCCCCGGCCAGCTGTCCAGCAGGACCAGGTTGCCCTCGGTTGCGCCCTCCAGCAGCCTGCCTTCGCCGTCGACGATGGCCGGCTGCACGCCCGGCAGCGGTCGGGTGGCCGATCCCGGCTTGAGCGCCGTCGCGCCGGCGAGCGGCGAGATCAGGATGCCGCCGGTCTCGGTCTGCCACCAGGTATCCACGATCGGGCAGCGTTCGTCGCCGACCACGTGGTAGTACCACTCCCAGGCCTCGGGGTTGATCGGCTCGCCGACCGTGCCGAGGAGCCTGAGGCTCTTGCGCGAGCACTTCTTCACCGGCGCGTCGCCCTCGCGCATCAGCGCGCGGATCGCCGTCGGCGCGGTGTAGAAGATCGTGACCTTGTGCTTGTCGACCGCTTCCCAGAAGCGGCTGAAGCTCGGGTAGTTCGGCACGCCCTCGAACATCACGCTGGTCGCGCCGGCGGACAGCGGCCCGTAGACGACATAGCTGTGGCCCGTCACCCAGCCGACGTCGGCGGTGCACCAGAAGACGTCGTCCTCGTGGTAGTCGAAGACGGTGGAGAAGGTGAAATTGGCGTAAACGAGGTATCCGCCGGTCGTGTGCAGCACGCCCTTCGGCTGGCCGGTGGAGCCGGAGGTGTACAGGATGAACAGCGGGTCTTCCGCGTTCATGCGCTCGGGCTCGCATTCGGCGGGCTGGTCCGCGACGATGTCCTGGTACCAGACGTCGCGGCCCTCGACCCAGTTGATCGGCGTCCTGGTATAGCGGATGACGACCACTTTCTCGACGCAGGGCAGGTCGTGTTTCGCCAGCGCGGCGTCCACGTTCGCCTTGAGCGGGATCTTCTTGCCGCCCCGCACGCCCTCGTCGGTCGTGATGATGAGTTTCGAGTCGCAGTCGCGGATGCGGCCGGCGAGCGAGTCCGGTGAAAAACCGCCGAAAACGATGGAGTGAATGGCGCCGATGCGGGCGCAGGCGAGCATCGCGACCGCGGCCTCCGGGATCATCGGCATGTAGATGGTGACGCGGTCGCCCTTGGCCACGCCCTGCGCGCGCAGCGCGTTGGCGAAGCGGCACACCCGTTCGTACAGTTCGCGGTAGGTGACGGCGTAGGAAACCGAGGGGTCGTCGCCTTCGAACAACAACGCGGTCTTGTCGCCGCGGGTCGCCAGCTGGCGGTCGAGGCAGTTGACCGACACGTTGAGCTCGCCGTCCTCGAACCAGCGGATGCGGAAATCGTCCGGGTCGTAGTTGACGTTCCGGATCTTTGTCGGAAAGCGCATCCAGTCGACGCGCTTGGCAATCCTGGCCCAGAAGGCATCGGGGTCGCGCACCGATTCCTCGTACATCGCGCGGTAATCGGCTTCCTTGACGACAGCACCGGCGGCAAACGAATCCGGCACTGGATAGGTCTTGACCATCATCTTCCTTCCCCCGTCGGCGACGCCCAGCCTGGACGCCCGGTTGATTCCACGCCCAAGCATTTTACGCACCCGCCTCTGCATGAATTGGACGTTGGTCGTACGCGGTTACCACCTCGGACCACCGGCCCGCCCGGGGCGGCTGTTGTGTGGGCGCAACGCGCTTCTTAGACCATCCGCCAATGGAGGCGCGAGCCCGCGGGGGCGCATTCTCGGCCCACAGCCCACAAGGGGAGGTCTGACCATGGATTTCAGGATCAAGCGAACTGCAACGGCCATCGCCGTTGCCACTGCATTGGCGATGCCGGGCGTTGCGCTGGCCCAGACGGATGCTGAGAAGGCGCTGGAGGCCCGCGTGGCCGAACTCGAGAAGCTGGTGCAGCAGCTCTCCGCCGACCAGACGAAGACCGCCACCGAGGTGGCCACGACAGCCAAGGCGGTCGAAGAGGCAAAGACGCTGCCAGCGCCGCCGCCGGCTCCCACGGTCAGCACGGCCAACAAGGGCTCGCTGACGGTCAAGGGCTTCGTGATCGCGTCGCTGTACGCGCAGGACGCCAATTTCGCGTTCGGCAACGGCCAGAGCGCGGAATTCCCGACGGGCGAATACTCCACGGACAAGTGGACCTATGGCGGCGACGTCCGCAACACCCGCCTGACCCTGGACTGGAAGGGGCCCGAGGTGGCCAACGGCGCCAAGTTCGGCGGCCTGGTGGAGATGGACTTCTTCGGCGGCTTCGCCGCCGGCGGCGGCTTCACCGACGAGCAGCCAACTCCGCGCCTGCGCCTCGCCTACGTGGACGTGACCAAGGGCGACACGACGATCCGCATCGGCCAGGCCTGGTCGCCGTTCTTCGGCAACGTGCCGGCCTCGCCGACCCACGTGGCGTTCCCGCTGGGCTTCGGTTCCGCGGGCATGGTCGGCTGGCGCTTCCCGGGCCTGTTCGTCTACCACAACTTCTCCAAGAACGCGAAGCTGACCCTCGCCGCCATGCGCGGGTCCTGGAATGATGCTTCGCCGGCCTATGGTAACGGCGCTGGCGAGTCGGGAACGCCGCAGTTCGAGGCGCGCTTCGATTTCTCTGCCGGTCCATGGAGTCTCTACGTCGTCGGTCACTACGACCAGAAGGACTGCAACCTGGTCGGCGATACTTCAGCGAGCGTATGCGGCTACGGCTACACCAAGAAGAACCTCGACGGCACGGCCGTGGAGCTCGGCGCCAAGGCAACCTTCGGCAAGTTCACCCTGGCCGGCAACGTCTACCAGGGCACGGCGATCGGCAACCAGTTCGGGCAGATCACCCAGTTCGGCGATATCTCCGGCTGGGGCGGCTGGCTGCAGGGCAGCGTCAAGTTCACGCCGCAGTGGTCGGCCAACCTGTTCTACGGCATGGAGAAGCCCGATGACGGTGACGTGTTCGACTACATCGCGACGCCGACTGGAACCGCGGTGAACCGCGCGCGGGCCGAGAACGAGATGATCGCGGCTTCGGTCATGTACTCGTCAGGTCCGTACGTGTTCGGCATCGAGTGGCTGAACGACAAGGTGACCATGGCTGGCAAGAACAGCTCGGGACTACCGGTCAGCGACATCAGCTACCGGGGCAACCAGCTGTCGTTCAGCGCCTGGTACAAGTTCTAGGGAGCTGTCTAGACAACGAAGATCCGGCTAAGAAGAGGCAGCTGTCGCCGGTCCGCCGGCGGCAATTGCCCGAACTGAATGCCAGGCACCGCGAGGTGCCTGGCATTTTCTTTTCAGGGACAGGCTGCTGATGCCGTGAGGCCACCGGCCGGCGGCCGGTTCCAGGCCGGGCCCGGTGCGATACCAGCGGATCGTCGCCGGGTTACTTGACGGCGCCGACCGTGAAGCCGGAGATGAACCGGTCGAGGAAGAGGTTGTAGAAGAACGCGATCGGTATCGAGGCGATCAGGCAGGCGGCCATCAGCGAGCCCCAGTAATAGACGTCGCCGCGGACCAGGTAGATCGGCACACCGACGCCGATCGTCTGGTGCGATGCGCTGGAAATGAATGTCAGCGCGTACACGAACTCCTGGGTGACCAGCGTGAAGCTGAAGATCACGACGGTCAGGATCCCGGAGAAGGAGATCGGTATCACCAGCCTCGTGAAAGCCTGGAAACGGGTCAAGCCATCCACCATCGCGGCGTCCTCGAGGTCGCGGGGAATGGACTTGAAGAATCCCATCAGCAGCCAGATGGAGAACGGGACGGTGAAGGTCGGGTAGACGACGATGATCGACCACAGCGAGTCCTGCAGCCCGAGCAGCGAGACCACGCGCGACATCGGTATGAACAGCAGCGTCGGCGGGATCAGGTAGACGAGGAAGATGCCGATGCCGAGCCGCTCGCCCCAGCGCCCGGTCAGGCGCGCCAGCGCGTAGGCGGCCGGCACCGCCAGCAGCAGCGTGATCAGCACGACCACGGCGCCGGCGAACATCGTGTTGAAGAACCACTGCGGGAACATCGTCTCCTCGAACAGTAGATTCACGTGCTCCAGCGTCGGCGTCTCGTTGAAGAGGAACGGGTTGTTGTCGACGTTGTACAGGTCGCTGGTCTGCTTGAAGCTGGTGATGGCCATCCAGACGAACGGAAACGCCAGCAACACCGAGAAGACGCTCAGGACGCTCCAGCGATAGATCCGGAAGGAAAGCCTGCGCCGTGCCGTGGCGTGAAGCGCCATCACACCACCTCGGCACGATGCGCCAGGCGCAGCATCAGCCAGGCGATCACCACCAGGATCGGCACCAGGAACACCGAGATGGCGGCCCCTTCGGCCAGGTCGCCGCCGAGGATGCCGGTGAAGAAGGCCAGCGAGGGCAGTACCTGCGTGCTGTCATAGGGCCCGCCCCGCGTCAGGATGTACACCACGGTCATGTCGGTGAAGGTGAAGATCACCCCGAACAGGACCGCCACGTTGATGATCGGCGCCATCATGGGAAGGGTGATCTGGAAGTGGGTGCGCCAGAAGCCCGCCCCGTCGACCGCCGCCGCCTCGGGGATGTCCTTGGGAATGGCCGTCAGGCCAGCCAGCAGGATCACCGTCGAAAACGGCAGCATTCGCCAGGCATGCACCATGATCACGGACATCATCGCCAGGCTCGACTCGCCGAGCCACATCGGCGTGTCGAAAGGTCCCACCAGGTGCAGCTTCACCAGCGCCCAGTTGATGACGCTGTAGATCGAATCCAGTATCCACTTCCAGCCGATGGCGCCGAGCGAGATCGGCGCCACCCAGGGCAGCAGGATGAAGAACCTGACCAGGCCCCGGCCGCGGAAGCGGTCGACCAGCGCCAGCGCCAGCATGTTGGCGCAGATGATCACGATCAGCTGGGCGCCGACGGTGAACAGGAACGAATGCCACAGGGCGCCGCGGAAGGTCGGGTTCTGCAGGACGCTGGCGAAGTTCTCGAGGCCCACGAACCGGTAGCCGACGCTTCCGACCGTGACGTCGCCGACGCTGTACAGGAAGGCGAGGAACAGCGGGGTGCCCACCAGGGCGAAGATGTAGATCAGGGCCGGCGCGAACATCGCGATGCCCAGCCTTTCGGCGCCGCGGCTCACCCCCATGTCAGCGATCTCGACGCGGCCCGCTTCCCCGTCGTCTTGTCGAAGAAGCGCAGGTTGCGTTCGGCGACGGCAAACTCCATGGCCCTCCCGTCCACGGCGCCAGTCTCGTAGGTCGCCGGCAGCTTGGCCACGACCTTCTGCTCGGCAAAGCGGTCCCGGTCGATGAGCGCATAGAGGATCCGCTCGCTGCCCAGGTACTCGACGCCGGTGACGCGAACGCCGATCGCTACGGCCGGTCCCGGCACCATGTCCCGGGGCAGCAAGTGCTCCGGGCGGAAGCCCACCAGCACGTCGCCGTGATCGATCAGGTTCATCGGCGGCGAGCCGAGGAAGGTGGCGACAAAGGTATCGGCGGGATCGTCGTACACCTCCCGTGGCGAGCCGACCTGGCGGACATACCCCTCGTGCAGCACGACGATGCGATCGCCCATCGCCATCGCCTCGATCTGGTCGTGGGTGACGTAGATGGTGGTCGTGCCGACCCGGTGGTGGAACTGGGTCAGTTCCTCGCGCGCCGAGGCGCGCAGCTTGGCGTCCAGGTTCGACAGCGGTTCGTCCAGCAGGAAGACCGTGGGCTCACGCACGATGGCGCGCGCCAGCGCGACGCGCTGCCGTTCGCCGCCCGACAGCTCGCGTGGCTTGCGCTGCAGCAGCGCGCCGATGCCCAGCAATTCGGCCGCCCAGCGGACCTTGTCCTCGTGCTGCTCCTTGGGTACGCCCTGCGCCTTCAGGGGAAACGCGATGTTGTTGTACACCGAGAGGTGCGGATACAGCGCATAGCTCTGGAAGACCATGGCGATCCGGCGGTCGCGGGGCGCCAGGTGGGTCACCACCTGGCCGCCGATCAGGATGTCGCCGGCCGTCGGATCCTCGAGGCCGGCGATCATGCGCAGGAGCGTGGTCTTGCCCGAGCCCGAAGGCCCGAGAAAGACCATGAACTCCCCTTCGCGGGTCAGCAGGTTGACATCGTTGACGGCCCCCCGCTCTCCCTGCGTGAAGACCTTGGTGATGCCCCTCGCCTCGACGGTCGCCATGCCGAGCCCCCTAGCCCGCTACGGTTACTTCCACTTTTCGAAGATCCGCTTGATTTCCTTTTCGGCCCGCGCCGCGGCCTCTTCCGGCGTCGCGTCGCCACGCGCCACCAGGGCGAACATGGTCGGCACCACGAAAGTGTTGAACACCTCGTCGATGGCGGCCGTGGCGTAACCCGGGTAGCCGACGTTGGTGGCCCAGTCGAGGACGCCGCCGAGCACCTTGTACTTGTCCCGCGGGACCCCGGCCGGATCGTCGGCGATCAGTTCCTGCAGGTTGGGAACGGTCTTGGGGAAGCACGGGAAGTTGTAGAACTCGCTGGCCTTGAAGGCGTTGCCGAAATCCCCCACGTAGTCGACCAGGAACTGCTTCGCGCCCTCGATATTTTCCGCGAACTTCCAGATCACGTAGCAGTCCATCACGTGTTCGGCCGCGATCCGCCGCACCGGCCCCTTCGGCGCGGGCACCAGCTGGATGGCCTTGGACATCTCGGGGTTCTGCTTCTCCGCCGTGCGGGTCACCGAGATCGCGTTGCAGGTGAACGAGAGCTTGCCCGCCAGCATGCCGCGGTTGTTCGACGACGGGTCCCAGGTGAACACTTCGGGCGTCTGGGCGTCCTGGTACAGCGAACGCACGAACTTCAATGCCTCGACGGTGTTCTTCGAATTGATGGCGACGGCGCCATCCTCGTTCTGGACCGAGCCGCCGAAGGACCACAGCAGGCTGCGCAGCGCCATGTTGCTGTCGAGCTCCTGCGACAGGCCGACCCCGCAGGGGTTGCCGAACTGCTTCTTGATCGCGGTGGCGCCCTTGTGCACGTCCTCCCAGGTATCGGGCCCGTTGGGGAAGCCGACCTGGGACCACAGGTCCTGCCGGTAATTGCCCGGATCGGGCACATACGAATCGGAAAACGCGAAATACTTGCGGGTCTTGGGGTTGTACGTGGACTTGTGGCCGAGGTCGATGGGCTTGCCCCACTTGCCCTCCAGTTCCTGGTAGATCTCGGCGTGATCGATGACCTGGTCCTCGTAGGCCGCCGGCGGCGACAGGAACATCAGCAGGTCGTGGCCCTTCTGGGCGGCGACTTCGGCGGCGGCGCGGGCGTTGATTTCACCGAGCGCGATATGGTCGACGATGACTTCGGTGTCGTGCTTCTCGCCCCAGGCCTTGCAGAATTCGCCGTCGAACCACTTGTCATAGCCGGGAACGAAGTGGCTCCACTGCAGGATCTTCAGGGTCTTGGGAGCCTGGGCGCGGCTGACTCCCGGGAACATCACCGAGGTTCCCACGCCGGCAGCCGTAGCGCCGGCGACTTTGACGAAATCGCGACGGTTCATCTTCCCCTTGCTCATTGTTCCTCCTCGCTGGACGCTGTGAACGCCCGAAGCTGATGATCGAGCCTGCGGCCCGACCTGTTTCAGAGAACTCCGTTCGCACGCCCGGCGGAGCCGCGAGTACTTGCATGCTCGCGTGGCAAAGAGCCCGTCACACCGTTGGGCGGTGCCGGTGCCGGTTTCCCGGTCCTTGCCATGCTAGCACCGGCCCGCCATGCCCGCATATTGTCTACGACCAACGTCCTAGGGACCGGCCCGGGGGCGCGCTCCACAGGCTCACAAACCCGCTATTGCGCCGACATGTGGCCGGGGTAGGATGGTCCCGGGGACACAAAAGGAGGTGCGACGATGTCGACCCATGCGCCCAGTGCGGCACAGCTCATGGAGGACCTGCGGGTCGTTGTGGACGATGCGGAGGCTTTGCTCAAGGCTACGGCCGGCCAGGCGGGCGAGAAGGTGGAACAGGCTCGTCACCGGGCCGAGGAGTCCGTGCGCCAGGCCCGTGAACGCCTTGGCGAGATCGAAGGCGAAGTCCGCGCCCGCGCCCAGGAGGCCGCCAGGACCACCGACCGCTATGTCCACGAAAATCCGTGGGGAGCGATCGGCATCGCGGCCGGCGTGGCCTTCATGCTCGGCCTGCTCGCCGGCCGCCGTTGACCCGGATGCAGGAGGAGCCCGATTCCCGGCCGCGGGCAGACCCGCCGGCGGGGCTGTTCGCGTCGGCGCGCAGGATGCTCGAGACCCTGCTGGCCATCACCCAGACGCGCCTGGAGCTGGTGACCACCGAGATCGAGGAGGAGCTGCACCGGGTCGCGGAGATCCTGCTGTGGACCTTCGTGGTCGTCTTCTTTGCCGGCCTGACGGTGCTGATGCTGGCCTTCCTGGTCGTGGTGGCGTTCTGGGAGGACCACAGGCTGCTGGCGGCGTCGCTGACAGCGCTGGGATTCGTCGCGGTGACCGGGATCGCCCTGCTGGTGGTCCGCGCCAAGGCCCGCGCGCGCCCGAAACTGCTCGAGGGGACGATCGAGGAGATCAAGCGCGACCGCGAAGCGCTCGGGGGGCACCATTGACCTCGCGGGTGGAGGAACTGGCGTCGCGGCGCAAGCTGCTCAGGGCGCGCAGCGCCATCGAGCGGGAAACGCTCAGGCTCGACGCCGAGGTCATCGGTCACGCCCTCTCGACCGTTGACCGCGCCGTGGCGATCGTCCAGCGGCTGCGCCGCAGTCCCCTGATCCTGACCGCCGCGGTGGTGGGCCTGATCGTATTCCGTCGTCATCCGGCCACTGCCTGGGTCATGCGCGGCATCGCCGTGGCGGGCACCGCGCGTCGGGTCGGGGCGGCGCTCCGGCGCGTCGCGGCGGAACCCGTCCCGCAGGAAGGCGAGGGCCGCTAGACTCGCGCTTTGCCCACAGAGGCCCGCCGCCCATGACGCTGCGCGCAGTCGTCGTTCCCGTCACGCCCTTCGCCCAGAACTGCTCCGTCATCTGGTGCGACGTCACCGGCCAGGGAGCCGTCATCGACCCGGGCGGCGACCTCGATCGTATCCTGGACGTGGTGGACTCCAACGGCGTGAAGCTGGAGAAGATCCTGCTGACTCATGCCCACATCGACCATGCCGGCGCGGCGGCCGAACTGGCGCGTCGCTTCTCGCTGCCCATCGAAGGCCCGCATCCGGACGACCGCTTCTGGATCGAGCAGCTGCCGCAACAGGGAACGATGTTCGGCCTTGGCCGGTCCGAGAGCTTCGAGCCGACGCGCTGGCTGGAGCAGGGCGACGCCGTCACCGTGGGCGACGTGACCCTCGACGTGCGCCATTGCCCGGGCCACACGCCGGGACACGTCGTGTTCTTCGAGCCCGGGGCGCGCCTGGCCTTCGTGGGCGACGTGTTGTTTGCCGGCTCGATCGGCCGCACCGACTTTCCTCGCGGCGACCACGCCACGCTCCTTCGCTCGATCCGCGAGAACCTGTTTCCGCTTGGCGACGACGTCCGCTTCGTGCCCGGCCATGGCCCGATGTCGACGTTCGGCGAGGAGCGGAAATCGAATCCCTTCGTGGGCGATCGGGCGGTTGGCGGATAGCGGATAGCGG
>Ga0210119_1000228_pt1 | contig 12364 bp, 13 predicted proteins | sample China_Bullhead_C_2_FD_184859 | JGI IMG/M metagenome (GOLD analysis project Ga0210119, IMG submission 184859) | Wetland microbial communities from San Francisco Bay, California, USA, that impact long-term carbon sequestration -... | ecosystem: Environmental > Aquatic > Marine > Wetlands ... | reverse complement strand
GAATATGAGATCTCTGGAGAGCATGGTCCTTGTTATAATATATTTATAGGGGTAGAAGATCCTTCTGTTTTTAAATTAAAAAATTAATATGTCATGTCTTACACAGGATAATAAATGAAAGAGATAGAAAGAAAGTATCTGCTTAAAGATTCCATACTCTCCCTTATAGATGAATATGGACTCAAAAAGCACAAGATCACTCAATTTTATACAACCATCAAACCAGATAAAGGCGTACGGTATAGACAGATGGATGATCGCTATTTTAAGACTGTCAAATATGGAACAGGTGCTTCAAGAGATGAAGAAGAAGTAGAGATATCTGAAAAAAAATTTCAAAAAAAGTTTAAAGATCGCATCAAAGAACCTATAATAAAAAACAGATATCTGTTTGACGTTGAGGGCAAAGAGTACTCCATAGATGTCTTTAAAAAGGCCTTCAAGGGTCTCTATATACTTGAAATTGAGTTTCAAAGTATGGAGGATTTTGAACGGTTCGAATTGTCTCCTAAACTTAAAACGCATGTCATCAAGGATGTAAGCTTTGATGAGTCTTTTAAGAATAAAAATATGGTTTTACATGGCAAACCCCAAACAGTTTATGATGTGGATGCTATATTCACAGAGCTTGACAAAAAAGATATCGATGACCTTGATGCCTATTTCATACCCAATCTCTCATCCATGGATGCACTGCGGGTCATCTTATACAAGTTTTCACAGTCTATACTCGCGTATAAAGAACGTATCCTTATGTCTAATGATACAGAAGACCTGCATCAGTTCAGAGTCAACATCAGAAAATCCAGGGCTTTTTTAAAAGAGTTTGCGTTTCTTTTTCCTAAAGAGCATTACAACTACTTCAATGAGAATTTAGACAGTTTTGCAACGCAAACAAACCAAAAACGAGATCTTGATGTCATCAAAGAACGTTTAAAAGAAGTAGATACAGATCATGATGTCATTCAAGAAGACATTAAAGAACAACAAGTGCGCGAACAGCACGTGATAGAAGAGATGTTAAAAGGAAAAATATTTGAAGATTTCTTTCTAGCTTATCAAAATGCATTAAAACAAGATACGCTTCTTACTTCTGATAACAATCAAGATACCATAGAACATACAGCCAAAAAGGTCATCAAAGCACTCCACATTAAGATCGTAAAAAAGATAAATGCCTTAGAAAAAGAGTTTGACGACAAACAACTCCATAAGATCAGGATATCACTGAAAAAACTTCGTTATCTTCTTGAAGAGTTCCAACATATCTTTGGCGAGAAAAAGATTGAAAAGATGATTGAAAAAGGTAAAAAACTGCAAACCTTACTTGGAGATTTCAATGATACGGTGAATCAGAACAAACTTCTACACGACTATTTTAAATCTAAGAAAAAAAGTATATCGCACAGTCAGGAACTTGAAGAGAGACTGCTGGGCAAAACATCAAAGAAGCAAAAGAAGTTACTGCTTCAAGCCCAAAAGAAGCTGCACAAGTTTAAAAAGCATGCCATCGAACTCTAAGCTATTTCCAATAGGTCTCTAACCGAACATTCCATCCTTTTCGCCAACGTTCTTCGCCACGTGCAGGAGGAGAGTTCTTGATACGTCTGCTTAACATTGCTTTGGCAGACTCAGCAAAAGCTTTCAGTTTGTTTTCTTCCTGTGGATCCATATGCTCAAGTACCTGCAGGAGTCCCCATCCCTGACCTTTATAACGTTCACTCTTGAGTGTCCCTTCACCTTTGAAGTTGGTATAGTCCAAAAGGACATAAAGTCCTCTTTCATTGACGGAACCATCTTTATTGTGCATCACTTCATAAAAGCGTTTCTTGATGCGTGCCTTCTTTTCAGTGCTATCTATGGTCTCCAGCATTTGAGGCAAGGCAGCACTTAAACGCTGTGCCATAAAGGCTGCCTGTTCCGGCATTGTCGTTTTCAGAAATGTGAACAACTCTACATACTTTTTACTCTGTGACCTCTTTGCCTCGAAAAATGCTTCTTTGGTATCCCAAGGCAGGGGTGTTTTGGAATTCAGCCAATCTGGCATCGCTACACCCTTTTCTTCCATAAAAGCCAGTACCATAGGAAAAACCTCTCTGAAACGTTCTGTATGCCCTTTAGAGAACCAAATAAAGTGTCCTATGCCTACAGAGGCAAAATCCTCACCCTCATTCCAATGTACCAGATACTTGTCAAGCCCTGCACCTTCATTCTGCCATACTTTTTGGGCGATGAAGTTGGCTTGTTTATCTGTGAGCTTGATATCTGTAGCAAAAAGTGTCGACTGCAACAGCGATAGTGATAAAATCAAAAATAAAATCGTTCTCATACATACTCCGTTAATCATTTAAATGTACAATTTCATTATACTATATACTATATAATATGAGGGAGTTATACATGCTTTATAGAAAAACACTGATTACTACACTATTGGTATCATTATGTACCAGTTATCTTACAGCCCAAACGCAGACAGTTGACCTCGATGACCTTGATGGAAACTGGCACTTACGTACCATGGATGGCAAAGAAGTACGAAAAGCAAGAGCCATTTTAGACTTTGATGCACAGCACATGAAATTAAGCGGCTTTGATGGATGTAACCCTATCTCAGGTGAATTAAAAAGAAGCGCTGATACACGTATCTTTTCAAAACTTTCGACGAAACATAATGAGTGTAGACAATCCATACACCGCTATGTGAGTAAACGATTACATAAAACCGTGAAAGAAGGCTTTACGGTCACCAAAGCAAAGCAAAATGGCGTAGAAGGCATCCTTATAAAGAGCACGAATCATGAACTCTTTTTAAAATGGATGAGCTCCTAATAGTTTAGACGAAACTCGGAGCATCATTCGCAAAGAGTATCAGGTCTCCTGGACGTGTTTGTTCTACAAGCATCGCTTCCATCTCGCCTTTGGTGGCAAGTTTCACTAATTTGTCAGCCTCTACATACTCTTTAAATATCGCATAGTTCAAGTCTCCTGTCACCACTACGACATCAAACACTTCATTGGCTCTTTGTGCAACTTGAACATTCAGCTCATCATCCACTTCAACAAGGCCTGGAGTGATCACCACTTTACGCCCTTCGTAGGTACTTGCAAGGTCAAAAGAAGCCATCATACCATCGATATTTCCGTTGAAACTGTCATCGAGGATCACTTTTCCACCGGCATCGATACGCTGTAGCCTATGATCCACTGCTTTGAGTGTAGAAAGGCCTTCTTGTATCTGTACATCACTGAGTCCAAGCTCTTTAGCTACGAGTACTGCCGCTGCTAAATTCATCGCGTTAAATGCTCCCAGAATACTTGCTGAATACTTTACCCCATCAAGTGTAAAGCTTGTACTTTCCAGTGTTGCCTGGACATTTTCTATAACATACTCAGGAGCAGCTTCTTTGGTACGTATATCCAAGTTCTCTTTAGTACCGAAAGTATGTACGTTTGACTCTGGTTTGACTCTGGCACTTTCATGTATCCAAGCTTCTTTGAGCCTCTCAGTTTTGAGTATCTCCATCTTCGTATTACGGATGTTTTCGATCGTTTTAAAGTACTCTATATGTGCAGGACCTATCTTACCCACTACCACATAATGAGGGTTAACAAAGGTACTGATCTCAGCGATGTCACCCTCACCTCTTGCGCCCATCTCAACGACATACACTTCTGTGTCATCAGGAAGATCATCGTTGACATCTTTCATTACGCCGCCAAGTGTATTGACAGAACGTGGTGTGGCATATGTTTTGTATTTGGCTTTAAGCAAATGCTCTATGTAGTTTTTAATGCTTGTCTTTCCGTAACTGGCTGTGATACCCACGACTATGAGATCTTCCATCGCTTCGATCTTCTTTTGCGCTTTTACCTTGAAACCGTTGAAGAGCATCTTTTCGATGAACATAGAAACAAAGTAGGCTAAAAAGAGTGGCAAGACTACAGCAAAATGCTTAAATACCACAGCGATGAAAAATGCAAAAAGGATAAGCGCCGTATAAAAACGTTTCACTCTTCCTGTAAACACCAAAGGTTTGTCAAGTCCCCTATACCACTGGAACAGTAAAGCTAAATAAGCGATGACAACAACAAAACCATACTCACTCATACCATCTACAAAGGCATAGAGTGCAAACGGTACTAAAAAGTATACAAAGTGCCACCATGTCTTGGTATGATGGAAAAGTACTCGGTTCAGCTTATAACTGTACCACTGCAAATTGGTGATAAAATAATAGCCTATAGCTAAAATAAAAAGTGCGTAAAAAATAGAATTTAATAGTATCATTTTGTCATTTCCTTACAGTGTTCCGTGATCGATTTAGCGATAAAGTCTTTATGTGTCAAAAAGAAATAATGGTCTCCATCCAGCGGATAAAACACACTGTTTTCAATAAGTCCGGCTATCTTCTCACCTGTATAAAGCGGTGTAGCCGTATCTTCTTTCCCCCAGAAACAGAGTGCTTTGCTTTTACTTTTGGCAAACTCTGCTTCAAAGTCTTCATCCACGACATTTTTAAATGTCTCATACATCTCATGGCTCATGCCCTGCGCATCAGGTGCTACAAAAAGTTCACGTATCTTCTTCATACCCAAAGGCTTAAGGAGTTTGAAGGTAGCGATCTTCACTTTTACAGACCAGGGTTTCACCGTCACAATACCTGCAGATGAGAGAAGTACCAAACAAGGCGTGTTCAAGAGTGTAGAGACTTTTCCACCAAAAGAGTGCCCCATGGCAATGGTAGCTCTGACACCTAACGCATCCAAAAAAAGCTGTACGATATTTGCATAGTCAGCGGTAGTCAGGATCATCTCATTGGTACTCTTCCCAAAACCTGGCATATCAAGATAGATATGTTTGTAGTCGGGTAAAGTATTAGCAAAAGCCTGTTTCATGATCTCTTTATTGCTTCCCCATCCGTGAAGTACGAGCAGTACCTCATCTTGTGCAGGGTTCACCAACTCATAAGCGAGTTTAAAAGTATGTTCTTTGTAGCGTATCTCTTTGGATGCCATATTTCACCGTTTATTTTGAATTGAATTATTTTAACATAAAGGTACTATCCATTGGCTTCAGAAATATCATAGTCTATATTTTAATGTTAGCTTAGTGTGAAAATTGTTGTAAATACCCTCATTGCGACTAGAGTATAGCTAGATGTTACACATAAGAATTGGTTATCAGATTGAAAAGTAATTTGTTTTTAGTCAAATAAGGAGGAAAAGTTGACTAAATGATCTAATCATATATCCGTGCTACTCCCTTTTTGGAAGAGGAGCGCAGCCTTGAGTGATCTCTTTTCGTGTAGATTTTAGAATGGATTGCATCCCAACATCCTCTGTCACAGCCTTTCGAATGACTCTCATTGCATCTTTTTGTCTACCCGTCCGGCATAGAAGATCAGCCAGATTGTTAAGTGCCATGGGATGTGCCGGTTCAAGAGACAAGAGCTTACGGTAGCTTTGTTCCGCTTCAGTGAACTGATGAGAATGATAATAGGCATTGGCTAATGCAAAATGGGCATCGGTATCTTTCGGCCAACGCAGCAGTGCAGATTTGTAAGCGATGATGGCATCATCCCTCATTCCTGTTTTTTCAAGATCATATGCAGCACGTAAAAACAGTTTCGGTGAAGCTGATGCAGGCAGCTGGCCAGGAGGAAGAAGCAAAACTCCCCAGTTACCGCTCCGTTTCCAAAGTGCCATAAATGTAGAGATGGACATTGCTTCATTTGGACGGTCTGAAAAATGCATCAGAACGGTTTGATTTTCCTTATCATATCCTGTCACAGGTGCATAATGCCAGAGCGGATGCCATGAGTAACCACGGTTAACAAGTACGATGACAGGATGCTGTTTTCCCAATTCTGTAAGAAGTGCATCAAACGTTGGTTCCAAAGGGTAGACGAGTAGACCATTTGCCCGTGCGGTGGAGACGAGTTCTATCTGCAGCGTACCGCCTTTTGCTGGAATCAATGTACGTCTATCCAGTTCATTTCGTGATAAACTGGGAACATAAGATGTGGTTGTCTGCCAATACGAGGAGACCATCTCAATGGATGTTGAACCGCATAGATCAGAACGCGGAGGAACAAAAGGGACTTTTATAGTTGAGGAAGAATGGTACTTGTCTAAAGGTGAAAGCTCTTTGGACGTACATCCGCTCAGTAGTACCCAAGCGGAGAATGCCAATAGTAAGGAGAGATAGTTGTTGAATCCCACATTAACGGACTGAACGTGTAAATCCAAACACTTTTGTCAATCCTAGAATGTCAGTGATCACCAAAAGTACAAAAACAAAAACAACAGCACCGATCAATGAACCCACCGCACTGCTTCCAGCTGGTAATGTATCGATCTTATGAGCGATTTTCGAGGCCTCTTCATCTGTCATAGACGCAACTCTCTCCTCGATCATTTTCGGATCAACATCCATCTGTTGCAATATTTTGGCTACATCTTCACGATCAGTAAATTGAATGACTTTCTCTTTTGGAGATACTGTTACCGAGTGTTCAAAAAGTGCCTCAGTGGAAGCCATCTGTGCCCATGAAGTTTGAGTGAGCAGTAGGATACTTAAGATGACGGAGAAAAAAAGTTTTGAAATGCGCATGATAACCCTCTTTATATTAATTTTTAATCTTTTATTCTAGATCAAAGATTCTAATTATATTAAGGTTAAATGTACCTTAATAACTTCCATACTGAGGGGTGGGGGGGATCTATTAGATTCTGTTCTTTGTAACGTATCTCTTTAGATGCCTTGTTTCACCGTTTATTTTGTATTGAATTATTTTTATATATGAGGTACTGTCCATTCGCTTCATTATATGACGTGCTAACAAACGTAAAAAATAGATAGGTTATTTTAATGGTGTTTCAACGAAGAGTTTAAATTAAATGGTTTGATCTTGAGGAATCTTATCATTTGAACCTGTACTTTATTAAAGAGATAGACTATAGATACCTATAGTCTATATTCTAGAATAAAGTCTTACTGTGCACCGTTCTCAACAGAATCAATCTCTTCAATAAACTGTTCAATATAGAAGGTAACAAGGTTTGATATATCTTCTGGTGTCTTGTTTAGATAGTGCTGTTTAAGAGGTAGTTTTTGTTTCATTATATGTGTCCCGCCAGACGCATATTTCATCTCTATATAAGGATCTCCAGAAACATCACAAGTCTCTGATGTTGTTGCTACTTCAGGTATACAATATTCAAGCTCAATGTCTGGATTAGCCATTGCATTATGCACAAGTTCTATAACTTTTTCCAGTTTTTTGTTATTTTCTTGTTTTTCTATTTCAATTTTTTCTGGATTATTCACAAGTGATAGAAGGTTTTCTAGTTTCTCTTTCACTTCTTTTATCAGTACAGTTTCATCTGGATCATTTAGAAGTTCTACAATTTCTTTCAGTTTATCTTTATATACTTTTTCCATTACTATTTCTCCTAGAATTACATCGCTCATCATTTTCTTTGATCAGCATAAAGTATTACTATGATTGAGATACCAATCTAGAGTAGTATCTCAGTCACACCTCTAATCCATTTCTTCATTGTATCAAAAAAACTTAAATTATTGAAATAAAAAGTTTTAAATGATAAATATAATACTATTTGTTAAAATTATATTTAGGTATTATTATTGCATAAAGTAGCTAAATTAAGGAAGCGTTGTATTTTTGTAGGATGTGAGATTCATCCTACAAACTTGAGAAATTGATCTTAAGCAAAAGTATCAGAAAATAAATTTCCTGACCATGAAAACATTTTACTGTAATTACTAGTGGCCGATCCACCTGCAGCTTTATTGGCAATCACCATTTTTTGCTCATTAGCATCATATTTAAAGACTGCTGTTAGCCACGAAGCCTCGGTTGTAGAGGTTGGGCTATAGCAAGCCGAGTTGGTTTTTGGTGAAGCGTATAATGCAACACCGTTCAGTGTTCTTAAAATAGCATCTGCACACACTTTTGCTTCCGAGTTCCCAATATGACCGGCTTTTGGTTGTCCTGTACCTTGAGAATCGCCGATAATATAAATGCCATTTGCCATGACGGACTCATAACTCAACGGATTAATAGGTGCCCAGTTTCCAGAGTTGACTCCTGCTGTAAAGACAACAGGGGCTGCTTTTTGGTTTGGTATAACATTCAAAACTGTTGAAGTTAACGTTTTTGATTCGCCATTTTCCGTGTAGGTTAAAGTTCTGGTATTGTCATCCACAGCTGTGACTGTTGTACTTGGTTTATACTCTACGCCATACTCTGCAAATTTTGCACCAAAAGTGTCTGCTTCTACCGTAATATTTGCATTGGCATCCAATACATTGACTTTACAGTTGCTAAACCCTTTGACATTTTTAAGATAGTCAGCCACCACACATGCTCTCTCATAAGGACCAGGAGGACAACGGTAAGGTGCAGCCGGAATGGTCATCGTAAAGGTATCACCATCCACCAATGCATCAATTTGTTCTTTTAGCAGGTTGGTCTGTTCTCCTGCTTTCCAGGCATGGGGTACTTTAGTGACATCATAATCATTGACTTTTATAAAGTCAATACCGGATGCCAAGACCAATTTGTCATACTTTATACTGTTTCCATTTTCCAAAGTAAGGCTTTGATTAATTTTATCGACACTATTTACTATACCATGAATCATTTTGATACCATATTTACTACTCAGGTCTCCATAAGTAAATGATAGATCAGAGGTCGTTTTCTGTCCGTTTAGAACCAAATTACTTAATATAGGTGATACATAAGTTGGATTGGCTTCTATGATGGTTACATTCACACTGCTGCCACCCCACATCTTTAGATACTTTGCACAGGTTGCCCCTGAAAATCCACCGCCAACTACCACAATGTGTGGAGTGGTTGTATCATTTGCCATACTAGGAGTCACTGCAAATAGTGAGCTTGCTCCTACAAACTTCATAAAGTTCCGTCTTGAATTTGAATGGGTTGTTTTCATCTACTATCCTTTTTTAATCGTTAGTTTTAAGCGTTTTTAGCCAGTTGCCAATAAGCATGATCTCTTCACTGGTATATCCATGAGCCTGGGCACTCATAATCGGTTCATCATCTTCAAACATCTCACTTTCAAGTTCATCTTCGCCTGCAATACTGTCCCACTCAGTGGAAGAAACACCGTTCGTACCATGACACTGGGCACACTGAGAGCCTAAAAGTCTCCCTGCATTAGCTGTGTAAGTTGTAGGTAAAGGAGTATCTGTATACCCATCATTGTTGTCATCGACATCTTCATCATTGTCGATGCCATCATCGTCAGGGTCATTATCAATATCTATTTCGTTATCACCATCATCATCGTCATCATCATGGTTGTGAATACCATCATTGTCATCATCTTCATAGACATTCACTAATCCATCGTCATCATCATCCAGAGGGTTCTCAAGTTCAACTACAACCAATGTACCATCCACTTGAATGCTCAGTATGTCATCTGACACATGATCACCGTTAGCATCATTAATATCAGAAGGATCCATTGCAAGAGGAATGTTGCCAAGATTGATATCTCCTGATGCTGTAAAGAGTGTACCGTTAGCATCAGATGTGATCACACCGATCTGGGTAATCACTTTTGTTGCTTCGTCATCTTCATTTGTTGTCATGACCAGAGAGCAGCTAACCGTGCTGGGAATTTCTATCTCAAATGGATGCTCATTCGTATTGTTGTCAGTAGACTTTACTTTATAGTAACTACCATCCGCACAAAATGCTTCGATAAGTGTTCCAGGAACTGTACCACTGATCTTTGATAGAGAATTGGTTGAAGTAACAGCTGTATCTGTAGTAGATGATCCGCCACATCCTACTAAAATAAGTGCAGATGCTAAAGCCGAAAGTTTCAATGAAGTTGTTTTCATGCCTGTCCTTTTAATTTGTTTATGAGGTAGTTTAACGTGAACAGTGTTATTCAAGTGTTATCGAAGTGTTACTTGAGTGTTAGCTGAGAATGATTTTTATGTGTTGTATTTATGTTAGGGGGTAAGCATATAGGAAGTATATGCTTATCTAAAAGGTAACAAAGAGCAAACAAGGAAGTTTACAGTTTTGGACAAGGAGTAAACAAGCTCTTTTAAGATGTTACCTTTTATGAGTAAATATTGTCTATTAAAGTACCATCAATAGATGTGGAGAGTCCTCATCGATATTGATACCTGCCGTATCTGATTGAGCCATGTGATGTGCCGATGCACTTGATGCCAAACCGATTGCTAATAGTAAAATAGTTGTTAATCTTTTCATTTGAATCCTTTCTTTTTTAAAGATGAGGAAGTATAAAATATTAGTGTGAAGTAAGCGTGAAGATACATAAAGTAAATTTCATACATTTGTACAGTAAGCTTATCATCCAACATAGACTATAACATTTATCACTATGGTATGAAATAGAAATTCTAAACTAGGCATGGAAACCTTATATAAGATTTTCATGTAAGTCAATAGTAAATGTGACACAAAAGTTACATTTACATGATACTGTATGTTGAACCATTAAATTTTATCTACAGTGTGCATTCCTTTTATCTTGTCCAAAAGATAATTATTTAATGGTTCTAAACTTAAGTAGTTAAAACCTTATAAAGTTCTATATTTTATAAGGTTTTCTCTTCACACTAGTTTCACACTACTATTTTATACTTCATCTGAATTTGGATAAAGCGTTTCTGATTTGAATATCAGATAAGCATTACAAAAAAATTAAAAGGATTTATAATGAAAAAATTAACAGCAATCTTACTTCTAACAATCGGTTTAGCTTCAAGCGCTATGGCACATCATCCTGCGCCAGTAGATCAAGCTGGCACAGGAATACCAGATAATTCTGGACACTGGGATGCACTGCTTGGTGGAATGTAACATAGGCTAGTTCATTATATTAATATATTTTGGATAAAAAAATGCAAGGCGTATCCTAAAGCTAGGGTATGCCTTTTTTATTTTCTCTTAGTCTATATATAACCTCACACTTAATTCATACAATTAAACTATACTAACACTATGAAAGCGATATAGCCTTATTCCCTTTTTTATGGTCTGGCTTTCTAGGTAACTTTTTTTTGGTTCCCACGCGGTATAATTTATGTTATTACTGTCATACCTTTAACCAATCACCAAGTAACACATTAACCACAGTTTCTGTTCTTAAGATCCTTTGTCCTAAACTAACTGATGTACAACCTTGTTGGCAAATTAAGTCAACTTCATAGTCTATCCAACCGCCTTCAGCCCCAATACATAGTACCTTTGGCATATAATCATTATTGTTAGTCTTGCACTTTGTAACATCAAGATATGATTTCCAAGATTGTGAAGCATAAGGATGAGCGATCACTGCATTACCTTGCTCTTTATACCCCTTTTTATCTAGTAATAAAGCAGGAAATTCATCTTCAACAAATGGCTTAAAACGTTTTTTAAACTCAATAACTGGTGGCACTGTATCTATGGCTTGTTGTAACCCTTCAAAAATAAACTCATCTATACGGTTTAGTAATGGGCTTTGCCAATAACTTTTTTGAGTACGGTAACTATTTACAATAATAAGTTTATTAACACCAAGAGATGTCATATCCATAATCAATCTACGTAGCACTTTTGGACGTGGTAAAGCAAGAATAACTGTTAAATCAAGTTTGGCTGGTGGTTTTTTATCCAGTGTAACATCAGTAAGAAGTACTTCATTGTTATTGATTTGAGCAATAGTAGCCTTACCTATGTTACCACCAATCTCAGCAATGGTTAAACTATCCCCTACCCTAGATTTCAGTACCTCTTTAATATGAGTAACTTGCTTTGGATCACTAATGCTTTTGGCATTTTTGGGTAATAAAATACAGTTCAAGTTATGAAAATAGGGGTCAGTTGATAACGATAACTCATTGCCTATTCCTCTTAATAACCCCATAAGTAGTAGGTTGTTATATTTTTGATACTTTAGCAATCATATACTGAGAATAGCCTTCTTTATCGGCTTTAAGTATCTATTTATTACGTATTTTCCTCGTTCCACATCTCCTGATGTGGAATGCAGACTACACTATTAAACTACAATTAGAATATGGGTTATATATGAGGAGAGATAGAACCAGTAAAACCTATTAATTTTAAATGGCAAAAATAAAATTTGTAAGCCTTATAATTTTCATGGTGCGCCAGGCAGGATTTGAACCTGCGGCCTACGGATTCGTAGACCAGGATTCTTAAATTTAAAAAATGGTATAATTTCAACCTGTTGATTCTATTACACTTTTTCAACCAACTTTTGGTTACGTTTGGAACTATTAGGAAACATTTGACCTTGACGGGCACAATTT
>Ga0210119_1000222_pt1 | contig 12719 bp, 9 predicted proteins | sample China_Bullhead_C_2_FD_184859 | JGI IMG/M metagenome (GOLD analysis project Ga0210119, IMG submission 184859) | Wetland microbial communities from San Francisco Bay, California, USA, that impact long-term carbon sequestration -... | ecosystem: Environmental > Aquatic > Marine > Wetlands ... | reverse complement strand
AAAACCTTATAAAATATATAAATTTATAAGGTTTTAATTACTGTTTGAAAATTTTTATACGCTGTAGTGACTAACGTTTTTTAATAATTTTTAATTATAATCTTCTTGTTTATACTGTTAAAAGCTACACTTATCGTGAGATAAGGTCGGAAAGCCATGGGTCTTGGATGCTATAACTCTATAGTAGATGAAAAGATCGCCAGGTTACACAATCAATACAATTATTAAAAGATCAATAATGACAAAAATGAATTTACTTACACTTGCTTTTTATGATAAAGCATTTGAAAATACATATATACAAGCTACACAAGCTCGTACACGAATCCAGGGTCAAATCGCAATGTTAGTGGGAATATTTATCTATATATTCTTAGGAATTATAGATCAATGGTTTGTACCACCTGAATATTCAGAGAAGGTATGGATGATACGTTTTACAGCACTTACTGTGCCTATTACTATTTTACTATTAACATTAACCCCAATATTTACACGTTATGCGCATCAACTACTTGCAACAGTTGGATTAGCTGCGGGAATAGGTGTGATTGGTATTCAGATGATGATACCCATCCAAAGTGCACCTTATTATTATCCGCTTATGGTTTTAGTTGCATTTTATACATATAATTTTATTGGTACACGATTTATCTATGCGTTCATTGTCGATATCTCCCTTCTTATTTCCTACAATCTGGTATTTGGATGGATGATGGATTATCCGATACATGTTTTGATAAGTCATGATATCTACATTATTTCTGCAAACTTGATAGGTGGCTCAGTAGGTTATCTCACTGAATGGCAGAGAAGAAATCTCTTTGTGAGTGAACGTAAGTTAGAAGAAGAGCGTCAACATCACATGCATAGAGCACTGCATGATCCTCTTACAGGATTACCTAATTACGATTTACTTAATGACCGTATAGAACAAGCAATGATCTTGGCAGAACGAAAAGGAAATACACACTGCGGTTTTTTCTTGGATTTGGATGGATTTAAAGCGATCAATGACAAGCTTGGTCATAGCACTGGAGATACTGTATTACAATGTATTGCCCAAAGGCTTTCGTCAGCTTTTCGAGAGATGGACACGGTTTCAAGAGTTGGGGGTGATGAATTCTTCATACTCGCTTTGAATATAGATAACAAGAAAACAGCGTCCTATATGGCTAATAAGATACTTGAAGAAATAAGCAAACCCATTCCAGATATTCCCAAGGGAATATCTTTAAGTGCCAGTATTGGCATATGTCTGTTTCCCTATAAAGGTATGACTGTATCAGATATCATTGACAGAGCAGATGAAGCAATGTATAAAGTTAAAAATTCGGGTAAAGAAAACTTTTCATTTTATATTTAAGTTGAGCTGTATAGAATTATTTTTTCTTCATAAAATGGAAACCTTATAAAATATATAACTTTATGAGGTGTTGAGTAGATAATTATTTAATAGTTATATAATGATTTTAAGAGAGAATATTCTGATGAGAGAAAATAAAAAAGGCATACCCCGCATTGCAGGATACGCCTTGATTTTTATCCAGTATATTAATGCAGTGGACTAGTCTATGTTACATTCCACCAAGCAGTGCATCCCAGTGTCCAGAAGTATCTGGTATTCCTGATCCGGCCTGATCTACTGGTGCAGGATGATGTGCCATAGCGCTTGAAGCTAAACCGATTGTTAGAAGTAAGATTGCTGTTAATTTTTTCATATTAAATCCTTTTTAATTAAATATCCATCTGATCTTCAAGATCAGAACCGTTTGATACGTTTGACAGGTTGAAGTATAAACTAGAAGTGTGAAAGTAGTGTGAAGAGAAAACCTTATAAAATATATAACTTTATAAGGTTTTGATATCCATTAAATCATACTATGATCATGGTATAAGAGAATAATGTTATTCGTCTTCTTTGGCAAACTTTTCATATAAGAAACTTAAAATGGCTTCTCTGCATCTGATATACTCTGGGTCATGTTGAAGTTCGACTCTGTTTCTTGGACGCTCCAGATTTACTTCAAGTATCTCACCGATGGTCGCTTCCGGACCGTTGGTCATCATGATGACTCTGTCACTGAGAAGTACCGCTTCATCTACATCATGGGTAATGATGATCACCGTGTTTTCAACACTTTGCTGTATACGCATGAGATGTTCTTGAAGATTGGCTCTGGTCAACGAGTCAAGCGCACCAAAAGGTTCATCCATGAGCAATACATCAGGTTTGATGGAAAGTGCTCTGGCTATACCTACACGCTGTTTCATACCTCCTGAAATTTCGCCAGGAAGTTTGTCTTTTGCGGGATCCAAGTTTACCATGGATACAAACTTTTCCACCCGTTCACGTAATTCCATCGCATCAAGCTCTGGCATCACTTTTTTGACTGCCATCTCAATATTTTCATACACGCTCAACCATGGAAGGAGGGAGTGGTTTTGAAACACCACAGCTCTGTCTGGACCTGGCCCTTTAACCTCATGTCCGTTTAGAATGATATTCCCTTGAGTTTGTCTATCGAGTCCTGAGATCATATTGAGCAGGGTAGACTTACCGCATCCACTGTGCCCAATGATTGAAATGATCTCATTTTTTCTAATTTCCAGATTGACATCTGTTACCGCAATGTAATCCTCTTTTCCCGGAATAGGGAATCGCTTCTCAATATTTTTTAAACTTAAAAATTCACTCATTACGCTCTACCTTTTTTTGTATAATCAAAGAAGTCTGCTATCTTACCCATCATCAGATCTAAAATAAATCCGATCAAACCAACAAGGATAATACCTATAATAATGTGGTCATAGGCAAGATTGTTGTACTCATCCCAGATCCAAAATCCAATACCGATACCGCCCGTCAACATTTCAGCCGCAACAATCACCAACCAGGCAATCCCCAGTGAAAGTCTCATACCGGTAAAGATGTACGGTACTGCAACGGGTAAGATGATCTGAACTACTTTTTCAAGCGGTGTGAATCTTAAGACCTTTGCCACGTTCATATAATCTTCACTCACGCTGCGTACACCTAAAGCCGTGTTGATAATGATCGGCCAGATGGATGTAATGAAAATGGTCGAGATCGCTGTCATGTTAATATCCTGGAATATAAACAGTAACAGTGGTAACCATGCCAATGGTGAGACCGGTTTAAATATCTGTATGAAAGGATCAAAAGCATACTGTGCGTTCTTACTCATCCCTACAAGCAATCCCAATGGAATACCTATAATAAGTGCCAATGCAAATCCGCCAAATACTCTTTTAAGCGATTCTACGATCTGCCAGAAAACACCTTTGTCATCTTCATTTTCTATATAAAAGGGATCAGCCAAAACTCCCTCGACTTCATCTCCTTCAGCATTTTCACCGCCAAAAGCAGCTACATAGGTATTTGCAGGAGTCGGGAATTCGTCGACCACACTTGCGATGCCACTCCAAACACCCAGGATGGCGATAAACACCAACAGTGGTAATACGATTTTTTTTACAAGTTCAATGTTCATTTTTTCTCCTTTAATGTGAACTCTTAAAAACCCTGTAGTTTTTTGACATAGTTATGGCCTCTATGTGGCTCTATACCTATGAAACATGGAGATTTTTAAGAGTTAACATCTTTGTATTTACAGGTGCCTGAAGTGAGATAAGGAGAGATTACATCGTATTCATAAAGGAGGTTTTAATTCACTTCAGGCACTTGTAAATACAAAGCATTATGCTTTGTATTTACGTTTATTTTTTAATAACAAATTTAGGATCTGCACACCCAGCTGGTCCATAAGGACAAACATATTCTGGTTGTTTGGTTTCAACTGTCCAACTGTTTGCTTTAAGTAACTCTTCTTTACTTACTTTTGAATTTACTACCTCTACATCAAAGATATAATCAACAGCTTTGTTAGGATCCCAGACTTTCCCATCGATAAATTTGTTGTATTCATCAACGCCGTCTTTTTTCCATGCACTTGGCGGTAATGTATATCCGACTTCTTTAGCTACTTCAGCGAACAGGTCAGGTCTATAGACAGATTCGATAACTTCTTTCATATCTATAGCCTTGTCAATCTGTCCCCATCTGTACATCTGTGTCATGAACCACATACCATGTGAGTAGAAAGGGTATGATGCATAATAGTTCGCAAATGTGTTAAACATCGGGTTAGAACTGTCTACACCTTTGTTATAAAGGAATGTACCGCTCATAGATTTTCTCAGTACACTTTTGGGTGCTTTTACATAGTTATTTTGTGCCAGATATCCAATCGCCTCTTCTCTGTTCTCCCATGATGCATCCAGCCACATTTGTGCCTCAATGATCGCTTTCATCACTGCTTTTGTTGTTTCAGGATTTTTTTCGATAAAATCCGCTCTTGCCTGAAGCACTTTTTCAGGGTTGTTGTTCCAAATGTCATAGTTTGTCACAAGTGCTGAACCTTTACCTTTAAGCACGATTCTAGAGTTCCATGGCTCACCCACACAATAACCTTCGATGTTACCTGCGATCAGGTTTGAAGGCATAGTTGGTGGTGGAAATGGTTTGATCGTACAGTCTGTATCAGGAACGATACCAGATGCAGCCATCCAGTAACGTAACTCATAGTTATGTGTAGAGACTGGGTGAACCATACCAAAGCTCAGTGGTTTATAGCTGTCACCTTCTGCTTTGTGTTTTGCATCAATATATTTTTTTAAACTTGCTGCAGAAACAGGTCTTTCTGTTTTATCCAAACCATACTTTTCCATCTCTTTGATAATATTGTTACCATAGGTGATCGCATTTCCATTAAAATCCAGTGACAAAAGTGCCTGAAGGTGTGCATTACCATTGATACCTATAGTTGCAGCGATCGGCATACCTGCCAGAGCGTGTGAGAAATCATACTCTCCAGATATGACTTTTTGTTGGATCCCTGGCCATCCGCCGCCTTCTTTTGCTACATGTACGTTCAATCCGTACTTTTTAAAGAAGCCTTTTTCTTTTGCTACTACGATCGGTGCACAATCTGTCAATGCGATAAATCCGATCTTAAGGTCCGTTTTTTCCAATGCTGCCATAGAATAAGTCGTTGCGATACTTAGACCAAGTCCAAGACTTATCACTTTTTTCATTATACTTTTTGCCATTTAAATCCCTTTTTTATATTTGTGTTGCAAGTATAACAACAATGGAGTATTTTATGTACACACTATTGATTAAAATTTAATCAATGATGTCGAATTTATTCTGTATGAATCATTTGATAAGAATAGATCTTGCTAGTATTTCTGTAGATATTGAGGAGTAGATGCGAATTAGCTATAATAAAAATATGAATACATCCATATACAATATCTCACTTTTAAATCTTTTGTGGGTTATGATCCCCGTTGCTATAGTGATCGTGATCTATATGCGTTGGACACAAGACAAGACTACACTTTTTTATGCACTCTTCAGGATGTTGGTGCAATTGATACTGATAGGATATGTACTTACATATATTTTTGATGCAAATTCTCCTTATCTTGTGGTTTTGATACTCTGTGTAATGCTCATTGCTGCGAGTATCATCGCTATGCGTCCACTTAGAAAAAAAATACACTCACTCTATCTCCATGCTTTTGTCGCTATTTTCATTGGAGGTGTATTTACGTTGATGATGGTAGTGCTTGGTGTATTGGACTTGCGGCCTTGGTATGAGCCTAGATTTCTCATACCTATAGCGGGTATGATTTTTGCAAATTCTATGAACGCTGTGAGTATCTCTGCTGAAAGGTTTGAGAGTGAAATGGAAAGAGGAAATGAGTATAGTGATGCCAGGGCTATATCCTATAAAGCTGCGCTCATACCTATCATCAATGCACTGTTTGCAGTGGGGCTGGTATCACTTCCAGGAATGATGACAGGACAGATACTTTCAGGTGTAGATCCTTTGATAGCCGTACGGTATCAGATCATGGTCATGCTGATGATCTTGGGTTCTGCGGGTATATCTGTAGCGATTTATTTGATGTTTTTGAAAAAAAGATATGCTTAAACATAAAGGATGAAAAAAATTAAATATTAATAGTCTTCCAATAGATAGCAGAGGCAATCCTGCATAATAATTTTTTTATCCAGGGTGATCATTGCGGGCATCAGCGGTTTTTTGAGAGAGATGGCACCATTATCATTACAGATCAGCTCATCAGTTAAATCCGTACCATCCTCTGCTGTTGCGATGAGGGGTTTGTCCAGAGTGGTATGCGCAAAAACTTCTGAGATCTTAAGTTGAGTGAAGTTATGACGGTCAAAGTTCTCTACCAGCGTGAGATCAAAACTTCCTTCCTCATCCTCAAATCCGAAGTTCACACCTTCAGCTACTTTAAGCACTGCACTGTTTTGTACAAGTTGCAGGTCATGGGAGGGTAGAGGTTTATCAGGAAAATGGTCCATATGCATCAGATCATCTAGCAGCGCTACCGCTTTGTCAATGCCAAGCGGATTACCAGGGGTAGAACACTCGAGTGTAATGGCAGGACAGATATCATCAAAGGCCATGGTTGAAACCCCTTTAGGTGTATGAAATACCATGGCAATATGGTTAAAGAAACTGCTTAAGTACTTGTTTTTCTCATTGACTACAGAAATACAGCCATAAGGTGGATTTTTTCCAGTGTTATTGTGCAGGTCAATGGCTGCGAAGAGTTCATCTTCTGTGATCTTCTGCATCACTTGGTCAATAAGTTTCACTGTAGGTGTTCCTGTTTCAGTGGTTCCCGGCCAGGCACGGTTAAAGTCCAGTTCATTGTCAAGTCTTCGAAGTCCTTGTGAGGCGGCTTCAACATTTCCTATAAACAACCAGATCGATCTTGGAAGGGTATATCCCTGTGTATCTTTGTACTTTTTAAGTATCTCCTGCATGATCATTAAGCCACTAAACTCATTTCCATGAAGCATAATAGATATAAACAATGGAGGGTTTTTATAACCTTTTATATGTACAAGTGTAGGTTGATCAAACACTTTTTTAATATCTCGATAGGAAATATCTAAAAATGCCTCGGGCAGGTCGTTCACAATGTTCAGATGGTTCATCTACAGACTCCATTTGTGTATGGGGATGTTTTGTGCAGAATTTTTCATATAATCCTCCATAAGTTTAGGTATGCTGTTAAACTTTTTAAAATGTTCAAGTTGCCATGAAGCACCGTTTTGCCCACTCGAGGTTCTCTGTTCTATGGTATGGAGATAGGTATCGATATTAACTATGCCTAAGGAGTCAAGACCCATTTTAGTCAGAGCCAACCCATCATTTAAGATCCACTCTTTCAAAGAGACTTTCTGCGCATTTTCAGGTTCATGAAATTCCGTTTGGAGTCCGTGTTTTGCTACAGAGTAGAAATCATCTTTAACTGTTTCAAAAGGTATTTTTTGAAGGTTGATCTTTGATTTTACCAAGCCATGGATGAGACCTATAAAAAACCATATATTGACTTCTGTATCTATAAGAGTTGGTCCAGATGGAAGTACACGAAGTTCAAGTCTGAGTGTATGTTTATCATCTTTATCCTTATCCAAAATAGGACGGATCCATCTCCAGATCGTACCATTATGTAGATTGAAATGGTGCAGATCACTTGCAGGTTGCTCCCTTACATCGGCAAAAATAATTTTAAACATTTTGTTTTGTTCGAAAAGGTCCAGCCAAGAGTCTATGTATCCATGTGCAAAATGTACTCTTCTCTCTTCACCATGCTCTCTTCGTTCTTTGTCTCTTGTATCGACAGATTGTTCAAAGATAGTGATACGAGATTCATGCCAGGCTCTTTTCCCTAGAACCAGGGGAGAATTCGCACCAAATCCAACCAGTATCACAGATGCAAGCAGTGCAGCATGATAATATTCGACTGCTTGATCAAAAGGGATCTGGAGGTGGATCTGTAGAGACGTTCCAAGTGCTTCAAACATCACATCATCTTTTTGTAAAGATACTTCATCCTCACCATGAAACAGAACTTTGACACTTTCATGTCTTAATTCTTTCATACGTTGGGATACCAGTGTATATCTATGCATATCAGACTGGTACAACTCTTTGTTAAAATGCTCATGTTTTAGACTTGGAAGCACACCAAAAAGTCCGATTTTAGCATCGAACTTTTTAGCAGCGTTCTGTGCTTGTTCCCAAAGTGCCAGTAGGTCATTGTTTAAGGCCTTAGGCGCCCCAGGATCAAGTTTAAAAACATGTCCATTGATCTCCATGTCATATTTTGCAAGTTCATTGGTAAAAAGAGGGGAGTCTATCTCATCAAGTATTTTTTTATTGATCGGATTAGGTTGATTGTTATGGGTGAGTATACATACTTCAAGTTCATATCCTATACGGTACTCATTTGAAAAAACTTTGCAACCTTCGTCAAAGAGTCTTTTAACATATTCAAACTCAGCATCTAATGCTTTTTGAAACGCTATAAAATCTTCTTTAGTAAACACTCTATGACTGATCTCACTGCCCATTGGATACCTTGTTTTAGATTATCTTTTATAAAAGTATAACAGAAAAACCCAATAGCCTATAGAAGAGTACCTAGAGCTTTTTTATGATGTGTTAAAAATTAAGCAATTCAATTACATTGTGGTTATCTTGTAGTGATATAATGCAACCTAAGTATAGAAAAGGAAAAACATGTCATTAAAAGTTGTACTCTCGCATAAGACACATTATAAATACGATAGATATATATCACTCTCTCCTCATACCATAAGACTTCGACCTGCACCTCACTGTCGAACACCCATAGAAGCCTATTCTTTAAAGATCACGCCGGAAAATCATTTTATTAACTGGCAACAAGATCCCTATGGAAATTATTTAGCAAGAATTGTTTTCCCTGAGAAGGTGAAGGAGTTCGGTGTTGATGTAGAGGTGATCGCAGATCTGATCTCCATCAACCCTTTTGATTTTTTTGTAGATGAATATGCGGAAATGTATCCTTTTGAGTATGATAATGAACTCAAAGGAGAACTTGCACCTTATTTTGAGATTACAGAAAAAGGTAAAAAACTCAAGAAATTCATCAAATCACTCGATCTTAAAGAACGTAAGATCAATGATTTTTTAGTCTATCTTAATACAGAGATATATAAATATCTCAATTATACAGTCAGAATGGAAGCAGGGGTGCAGACCTGTGAAGTCACCTTGGATAAAAAGCTTGGAAGCTGTAGGGATTATGCCTGGCTTTTTGTACAGGTTTTAAGACATCTGGGCTTGGCTGCAAGATTTGTTTCAGGATACCTTGTGCAACTTAAATCGGATGAAAAGTCACTGGATGGACCAAGCGGCCCTGAAGAAGACTTTACAGATCTTCATGCATGGACTGAAGTCTATCTACCAGGTGCAGGTTGGGTAGGACTTGATGCTACAAGTGGACTCTTTGCCGGAGAAGGGCATATCCCTCTTGCATGTACAGCAAAATTTGAAAGTGCACATGCGATAGAGGGGTTCAGTGATAAGTGTGAAACAGAGTTTGAATTTTCAAATACGGTCACGCGTATATTTGAATCTCCAAGAGTGACAAAACCCTATCGTGATGATCAGTGGGAGGCTATCAATGCTTTGGGTTATGAAGTAGATAAAGATCTTGAAGAGCATGATGTACGGCTTTCCATGGGAGGGGAACCAACATTTGTTTCGATAGATGATATGGAATCAGATCAGTGGAATACAGCGGCAGACGGTCCCGAAAAAAGAGCACTGGCAGACACACTCTCTAGAAAACTTTTAAGTTCATTTGGTAAGGGCGGGATGTTGCATTATGCCCAAGGTAAATGGTATCCTGGAGAACCTGTACCCCGATGGCAAACCTCTATTATTTGGCGTAAAGACGGAAAAAAGATATGGAAAGATCCTACACTTTTCGCAGATATGAACAGTAGTTACAGTTATACGAATGAAGATGCATTGAAATTCTTATATACACTCTCGCTTACTTTAGGGGTGAACAATGAAAATATTGTTGATGCCTATGAAGATCCAGTACACTATATAATGAAAGAAGCATCGCTTCCTCTAGATATCGATCCATTAAACTGTGATCTGGAAGATGAATTAGAGAGAAAGACGATTGCAAAAGTATTAAGTCAGGGCTTAAATAAACCTGTGGGCTATGTGTTACCTTTGAATTATGGACACAATGAATGGATAAGCTCAGCTTGGTATTTTAGGAGAGACAATCTCTTTTTAATTCCGGGTAATTCACCTTTAGGACTGCGTTTACCTATGGATTCACTGATGCAAAACCCTGAAGAAGAGTTGACCCCACATAATGAACCAGACCTTTTTGCCCAAACGCCTGAACTTAAGAAGTTTTTGAAAAAAGCAAGAAAAAAATGTAAGCAAACAGACAAATTAGTGATTAAAAATGATCCTGACAGTGTTTTTGTAAGAACGGCATTAAATATAGAAGTACGTGAAGGTAAACTCTATATTTTTCTACCTCCTTTAAACCATACTGAAGCGTTCTTGGAGCTCATTGCTTCTATTGAAGCTGTGGCAAAAAAATTGGACATCAAAGTAGTCTTGGAAGGGTATGAACCTGCACATGATTTAAGATTGGATACGATCAAAGTAACACCGGATCCGGGTGTGATTGAAGTAAATATTCAACCGATGACATCATGGGAAAGTTTACGTGATAATCTGTTTACTTTATATCAAGATGCAAAAGAGTCACGTCTTGGTACAGAAAAATTTATGCTTGACGGAAAGCATACCGGAACTGGTGGTGGTAACCACGTAACGATCGGTGCATTAAAACCTGAAGACAGTCCCTTGCTTAGACGCCCCGAATTATTAAGAAGTCTGATCACTTTTTGGCAACATCACCCGGGGCTTTCTTATCTCTTCTCAGGTACATTTATAGGACCAACCTCACAAGCACCGCGTGTAGATGAGGGGAGATTGGAAAATCTGTATGAACTGGAAATTGCCTTTAATCAGATTCCGGAAGATGAAGAGGTGCCTTTCTGGCTGACCGATAGATTGTTTAGGCATATGCTGACAGATATTACAGGGAATACACACCGTTCTGAATTTTGTATAGATAAACTCTATTCTCCTGATTCCAGTTCAGGTAGGTTGGGTATTTTGGAGCTTCGTGCATTTGATATGCCGCCACACTCCCAAATGTCTTTGGTCCAAATGCTTTTGATCAGAACTTTGGTAGCACTCTTTTGGAAAAAACCGTATAAACATAAACTGGTGCGATGGGGCACACAACTGCATGACAAGTTTTTGCTTGAACACTATGTGAAGGAAGATATTAAAGATATTGTCGCATTTTTAAAAAATGAAGGGTATAATTTTGAACTTGATTGGTTCGACCCGTTTTTTGAATTCAGGTTTCCACTTTATGGTATGGCGACGGTTGACAATGTACACTTGGAACTGCGTGCAGCGATAGAACCATGGCATGTACTTGGAGAAGAGAGCAGCTCTCAGGGGACAGCACGATATGTGGACTCTTCACTGGAAAGGGTACAGGTAAAAGTTAATAACTTTGTACCTGAACGTTATGTTCTGACCTGTAATTCAGTCGTAATACCTTTAAGCCCGACTGGTGTGGAAGGTGAATTTGTTGCCGGTGTGAAATATAAAGCATGGCAGCCTTGGTCGGCTTTACATCCAACTATCGGTGTGGATACACCTTTGGTGTTTGATATTGTAGACAGATGGAATAAAAGATCAATAGGTGGTATGACCTACTATGTTTCTCATCCGGGAGGAAGGACATACGATACATTCCCTGTAAACAGTAATGAAGCTGAATCCAGACGTGTGAACAGATTTTGGGATTTTAACCATACACAGGGGAATCTTGAATTTGTATCAGAATCAGTTGTTAAACGCAGTTTATCTGATCTTAATGGTGCAAAAAGGGCTGTATTAACAAAAGAAAAACCAGAGGATAAAGTGTTTTTATTCCAGGAAGTGACACAAAGTGTGGAATATCCACATACTTTAGATCTAAGACGAAAGTGGGCAAAGCAGTAGATGCAGATTTTTGACAGTTATATCTCTGAATCACCTTTTGATGAAGTGTATGATCATAATAAAAATATCAGGCAGTGCTGGAAGGGCATTCTCAATGATATAGAAGATTCAGGTGTAGAACTCTTAAATAAAAAACGTGCTGAACTTGATTGGCATCTTGAGGATAATGGCGTAACCTATAATGTCTATGATGAAAAAGAGAAGACTTCGAGTCGATCATGGAATCTTGACCCCATTCCTTTTGTGATCGATGAGAGTGAATGGGAACATATAAGAGAGGGGCTAAAACAAAGGGCTACACTTTTTAATCTCATACTTAAAGATCTTTATTCTGAACAAAAATTGATCAAAGACAATATTGTTCCCGCTGAAGTGATCTTTGGAAATAAGGGCTTTTGTAGTGAAGTTTTTGATTTTGGAGAAAAGGAAGATTTCAACCTTTATTTATATGCTACGGATATAGCCAGAGGACCGGATGGAAAAATGTGGGTCATTAGTGACAAAGCATCAGCACCATCAGGATTAGGATATGCTATAGAGAATAGACTTACGATGAATGTTGTATCTAATGAACTTTATCCTAATGTTCCAAAGAAAAAACTGACCTCATTTATGAAGGATTATAAGGATTTACTTGAAAAAATGGCGGGTGGTGATATCAGCAGTGCAGCATTTTTGACACCTGGACCTCAT
>Ga0210119_1000220_pt1 | contig 12822 bp, 10 predicted proteins | sample China_Bullhead_C_2_FD_184859 | JGI IMG/M metagenome (GOLD analysis project Ga0210119, IMG submission 184859) | Wetland microbial communities from San Francisco Bay, California, USA, that impact long-term carbon sequestration -... | ecosystem: Environmental > Aquatic > Marine > Wetlands ... | reverse complement strand
TTGCCTCCCGGCGGAGGTCATTCCCTACCTCCGGATCGTGGAGGAGGAGATTCGGGCGATCCAGGCTCCCGGTCTTTGGGGAGAGGATTCCCACCGCCTAGCTCAGAGCGCCTACGCCAAGGTCAAGGACATCGCGGAGAAGGCCAAGCGGGAACGCGAGGAGCGGGAACGCGAGGAGGAGGAGTCCGAGGAGTCCGAGGAGTCCGAGGAGGGCGAGTCCGAGGGCGGAGAGGAATCCGAGGAGGGCGAGTCAGAGGAGGACGGGGAAACCGAGGACGGCGAGGAGGAGGAGTCCGAGGAGAGCGAAACCGAGAAAACTTGGGAAACCGAGGAGGCAGAGGAGGAGGGCGAGGAGGGCGAGAAGTCCGAGACGGACAGCGACGAGTCCGGAGAGGGCGAGGACGACAGCGAGGGCGAGGACGACAGCGACGATTCCGAGGGAACCGAGGAGGGCGAGTCCGAGGAGGGCGACAGCGACGATTCCGAGGGAACCGAGGACGGTGAGGAGGACGGCGAGGACGGTGAGGAGGACGGCGACGAGTCCGAGGGAACCGAGGAGGGCGAGTCCGAGGACGGCGAGGACGGCGAGGACGGCGAGGACGGCGAGGCCGGAGAAGCCGGCGAGGAGGGCGAGACCGAGGAGGGCGGATCCACCGGCGAGGCCACGGATTCAACCGACGAGTCGGAGGAGGATTCCTCCGAATTCGAGGACGCGGCCGATGACGCCATCAACGAGGAATCCGACGTTGAGGACCTCTTTGACGAGGTCAAGGACCAGCTAGAGGAGGACGTCATCAAGGACCGGGAAGAGCACGGGCGCTACATCCCGAGTCCGGAGGCCCAGGCGCTTGACGAGCGCAAAACGGTCGTCGCCCCGGCTAACGGCCAGGCCATCTACGAGCGCGCCAAGGCGGACGTCGCCCGACAGATCGGAGCGCTCAAGGCCAAGCAGCTAGCGCTCCTACAGACCATCGCCCGCAAGACCATCCGCGGGAACCAGGAGCGCGGTGACATCGACTCTGGCGTGCTCGCTACAGTTCGGACCGGAGAGAAGCGGGTTTTCACCAACGTAGTCAAGGGGCGCACGACCGACACCGCGGTCATGGTCCTCATCGACATGTCCGGCTCGATGGGCAGTAATGACCGCCGGGGCAACGCTTCCTACTACGCGCTGCGGACGGCCATCGCTCTCGCTGAGGCGTGGGATTCTCTCGGAATCGCCTCTGAGTTCATGGGGTTCTACAACGACTGGGCCCAGAGGCGCGTAGCCCACGCCGGAACCACCGCCCGCTACCCGTTCGTGTACCCGGTCTTCAAGGCTTACAACGAGCGCCTAGCGCGTTGCCGGGAGCGATTCGCGGCCATCAATGGGCACGGCGACAACGCGGACGGCGAGGCCGTTCTCACCGCCGCCAAGCTCCTCGCCCAGCGCCCTGAAAAGCGAAAGATTCTCATGGTCATCTCCGACGGCTATCCGGCTCACGCGGGAATCCCTCGGAACGTCCTTCACGCGCATCTCCGCGAGGTCATCTCCCAGATCACCAAGTCCGGAATCGAGGTGTTTGGGATCGGCGCAGGGACGGACGCTCCGGCCGAATTCTACAACAAAGAAACCGGCGCCAGCCACCTTGTCATCAGCGACCTCGACACGATGGCGGTCCAGGTTTTCAAGGCGATGCGCGACCGGGTGATGAAAGGGGTGGGGCGATGAAACTTGAGGAGCTTCGGGCGAGATTCTACAAGCAACCCGCTCCGCCGAAACCGGAGGAGCCGGAGGAGGACGTTGGTGGGGTGCTAGAGGAGCCGGAGGAGCTAGCTCCTGGCGAGGAGAGCCAGATCAGGATGTCCGGAAAGCCGACTTGGGCCGCAGTCCGTCCGGTGATTCTCCGGAGGGCAAGGAAGGTCGGCGGATGGCCCGAAGGGACGGAGGCCGGGAGAATAAACAGCCCAGGAATTCACAAGCCGGTGTTGGCCTCAGATGACGTCTACCTCCGGTGGACGCCACCCCAACCCGGGAGGATCCAGATCACGGTTTCGGTCGGAGTCTCCGGTGGCGGTGACTTTGCGTTGGAATTGACCATCCCTCGATTCCCGGGAGCGGTCGAGTGATTCCGCGCGACATCTACGCGGACCTGGAACGGCCGCTCATGCCGATGGTTCGGACGCTCTCGGCCCAGTTCGCTCCGGCCCTTGGGATCGGGATTGACGACGCCTTCCAGGAGGCCCGTCTGGCGCTTTGGGAGGCGTTTCAAGGATACGACTACAACCGGAGTCGGGGAGGCGTCCGGAGTTTCGCCCGGGTTGCCGTCCGCAACGCCTTTTGCGCCCTACTCTACAAGGCCACAACCCAGACGCGGAATCCCCACACGGTCTACGAGGACGAAATGGGGCGCCAACACGTCGCCAAGCACCGGCTCGCCTCGCTGGACGACATCTCGCCCGCTTCCACTCCACAGGTTTTTCCGGACCCGGAGGAGGGCGCCAAGTACCACGAGATTGGCGACCGGGTGCGAGTCCTACGCATGCGCTTGTATCGGTCGCTCTCGGACCGCGAGCGCCAGGTGTTCCGGTGTCGGGCCCAACCCTCGGAACGGTTCCTGCTCTACCTCCGCAACATCGGAGCGGAGACGCCGGAGCCGACCAACGTCCAGATTGCAGAATTCCTCGGACTTAGCAAAAACGCGGTCGATTGGTCGCTCCACAAGATTCGGAAGCGGTTTGTTGACATCGCGGAGGAGCCGGAATTCAGCGAGCTGGTTGAAGGTCTCGTAGAGGACGGAAGTTGGCCGATGATTCACATCAGCGAAAACCCGGATGACGCGGACTTCGTGCGCGACGTCATCGCCTCTCGGAAGCTCGATCCACGCCCCATTCCGGGGCGGAGAGACATCCAAGCGACCGAGGGGTGCGGGCGGATCGTTGAAACCTACTCGTGGGGAGCCGTTATCCACCTCCGCTATGGCGAGGAGGCCCGGACGGTCCTCGTGGAAGGCCGATTCAACAAAGCCACCGGCGAGGTTCACGGTGAGTTTGGCAACTGGAAGTCGCTAGCCGAGTCCATCCCGTGGTACAGGAGACTCAACAAGGAGCTAGACAGGTCATGAAAGAGAGATACCCCCAGTGCTTCGGACTATTCGAGAGGGGCGAAGTTGAGTGCGATGGCGACCCCAATGGCGCCGCCGATGACGACAAAGCTCCTTGCATCTGCCGCGACCGATGCGCGGCCCTTCAGAAAGTGATCAAGGATACGGGCCGGGAGCGTCGGAGCGTCATCGCCATCAAGCCGGTGGAAGTGGACGGCGAGGAGATCCAGTTTGCCTTTCCGAAGGGCGATCCAGCGAAACTCGATGCGCTCTTGAAGCGTGCCATCGCCAAGTACGGAATCAAAGACGGCCGAGTCACCCTCCGCCCGGGAACGGAGCGGAAGGGAAAGAAGCCGAAGGCCGGGACGCGAGCCAGCGGCAAGCGGCTGCTATCCGCTGGCGTACCTGGTGAGAAGGCCGCCACGGAGTCTCGTACAACCGGCGATGAGAAAGCCAAGGAGGAGCCAGCCTTGTTGGCAAGCTGGACCACGAAGCGCCTGGAGGAGTCGTGCTCCAGGCGAGTGGTCGAGTCAATGGCCGAAGCGGAGGAGGGCGAGTTTGTCCTGGTGGACCGGATGGGGACTAGCAACTACATCGCGGTGTATGCCAAGGCTTCAGGCGGGAAGCGGCTTGCGATCTGCACCGGGCAGCCCAATTCCAGGACCAAGCGGATTCAGCTCCGCCTCGCCATCGGTCACGGAGACTACAAGAAGCTGGTCTCGGAAACCTCGTGGAAGCGACTCTCCCCGGAGGACTACGAGGGGAAGGATGGCGCATTCAGGACTCGAATCATGGGATTGGACAAGGAGGGTGTATCGCTCGTTGCGGAGTCTATCGCGGAGGCTATCCGTCAAGGTATCATCGACTTGCCCGAGGTTGGCTGACTCGGGAAGCCAAGCCGGGGCGGAGTGTTCGACCTCTGGACTGATCTCCATCGATACTCCGCCCCGGCTCCGGCGCTACGAGGAGGACAAACGTGAAGTCACGTGTCGTCATCGTAGGCGGAGGGGCCTCGGGGCTCATCTGTTCCTACGTTTTTTCACACTATCGAGATGTTGAAACAGTGGTGATCGAGCCGGGGAAGCCGGGCGGGGAATTCCTCGCGGGTGGCCTCCGCTACGTTCACAGGACCGATGAGATGGTTGGGATGCTGACCGACCTGAATGTGGTTTTCACCACTTACACGGTCCAGGGCGGAATCCTCCTCCACGGGAAGGTCGAGCCGTATCCGCGGTGCCTCCGGTCGCTCTCGAAAGAGCGGGCCGCGAGGATTCAACAAGACCATTATCGCAAGACTCGCCGAACGGAGCCGGGACAGTTCGCATCCAAGGCGATGAACGATCCGGAGAGCGTCGGACCTCGCCGGGCCCTCCGGTGCGACTTTCGCCGGGCGATTCGTGAGCTGGCCTTTCGCACCCGGCTAGTCAATGAGAGGTTGGTCCGAGTCGAACAAGGCGCGATCCAGGCCAGCCAGGTCCGGATCCCATACGACTACCTGGTTTTGACGATACCGTTGTGGGTGATCAAGCGTGTCGTTTCGTTCTCAGTCCCGGACGCGATGGCGGTCCGCCTCAACGTCGTCAACATTGAGCCTCACGCGGACAAGTACGTCAAGTGGGACTACGTGTACACCCCTTACACTCCGGACGATCTGATCCACCGAATCTCCCCAAAGGATGGTGAGTACAGCTGCGAATTCAACGGCGATTGGGGTGAGGACGAGAATCGGAAACTCCACTCTGACCTCAACTACTTGTTCCCGGATGGGTGGGCTTTGGCGGACGTCAAGAGGGGCCTCAAGGGCCATCTCCTCCCGCTATCCGATCAGCCGGAGTGGCCCGCCAACGTCCGGCCTCTCGGAAGATTCGCCCAGTGGAATCCGCGGGCGACGCTGGACGTTGTTATCAACGAAGCGCACAAGATAGCGGAAGGCTGGGGATGGAACAGGATCGGCTAGCGTTACTCTGGAAGCTCCAGGCGGAGCAGCAGGAGGAGTTGGGGCTCAACCCGGACTCGATGTCCGACGTTGAACGGGCCAGAACGGCCTCAGATCTGGAATTGCTTCTGTACGAGGAGACGGCCGAGTTGGCCAGGCTCTCAGGGACGTACAAACGCCACCTCCTCTCCTCGCCAAGACTCCAGCGGGCTGAAGTGGCGGATGCGGTGGCGGACGTTCTCAAGGTCGCTCTGGCTATCGCTCAGCTCCATGGCCTCTCGGACTCGGACGTTGTAGACGGATTCGAGCGCAAGACGCTCGTGGTCCGGGAGCGGTCGAATGGGGAGCGCATTGAGCTTTGCCGGGGCACGAAAGTCATTTGCGTCGACCTCGATGATGTGATCTGCGACCTCTCCGAATGGCGTGAGCGCCTACTGGAAGATGCGGCCTTTGACGCTCCCGATGAGCTATCCCGACAAGAAGGTCTCAAGGCCGACTTTTACGAGGGCGGGCGATTCCGCTCCATGCCTCCGATCCAGTGGGCGCGGGAAGCTCTCCTGAGAATCCGGGCGGCCGGCTACAAGATCGTCATCGTCACCGCCCGACCCCAGTGGCAATACAAGCGACTCCACGCGGATACCATCTATTGGCTGGAGCAGTACGGAATCCCGCGGGACCTCGTTCTGTTCGACCGGAACAAGGTGGAGGCCGTCTACAACCACGTGGCCCCGGCGTGGCCCACGGCCTTCATCGAGGACCACGGAAGAAACGCCCAGGCCCTCGCCGAAGTGGGGATTCAAGTCCTCCTATTCGATGCGCCTTACAACCAGGACGTCGCCGACAGCAAGTTCATTCGACGAGTCCACGGGTGGGAAGGCGTTTTGGCCGCCTTGGACGACATCCGTCTTGCCAACGAGGTTGGACGCTAACCCCACTTACACTGATGATGTACCCTAGTCCATACACCAACACGAAAACACGTTAGAGTGGAAGTGTGACCGCGCGCAGCGCGTTTCGCCCCAAAGGAGATCAGCCGTGAAGAATCCGGAGCCGAAAGTCACCTTGCTGAGCTGGACCAACCTACCGCTGGAGACGGTCTACAGCGTATGGCAAGCGTCAAAGAATGAGATGCCCCTCCTCACCCCGGAGTGGGTGAAGGACAACGTGGATCCGGAGGCCGTCCGGACTCTATTCCGGGCCGTCATCGCACAACGCATCCCCATCGGCGAGCACGTGGACTTCGTTTTCATGGTTGAAAACGTTTCCGTGAGCTGGCGCGAGCAAGCGGTGCGCCATCGCATCGGAGTCTCCCCGAGTCCGGAGCGTGTCGGAGTCGACCTCGGAGCGCTCGCGGTTGAGCGCGTTCCGGATCTGTCCGAATCCTCCTGGTGGTCCCAGTCGATGCGGATCCAGAATATGGGGCAATTCGCTACCAACGGCGCCTATCGCCTACCGAAAACCGTGGGCGCGGACAACGCGCTGTCCGACCTCTTCCACCAGACAATGCTACAGATTGAGGCCGCCTACAACGCGCTGGTTGAAGCGGGCGTCCCGATGGAGGACGCCCGGGAGCTAATCCCGCTCGGAGCGCAGCACCGAATCTCGTGGCGCCTCAACATCGGAGCGCTCCAGCATATCGTCGGAAAGCGCGGGTGTTGGATCCTTCAGCTCGGAATCTGGGGGCCGGTGATCAAGGGAATGATCAAGGAGCTGGTGACGAAGGTCGATCCAATCTTTGGGGAGTTGGTGACTCCGCCTTGTCTCGACGGCGACCGATTCCGGGGTTGCGTTTACCACGAGGAGTGCCACCGCCGGCTCGATGGAATTGACGCCCTCCCGCCCTGCCCGCTTCACTTCCACTACCACGCCTTGCCGGAGTCGTTGGCCAAGGCGGAGACCATCGCGCTATCGAATCAGCGGGAGATTCAGGAGCAATACGGCCTCCATATGGCCGAGGAGATGCGCGCCCGGGCGTTAGATTACATGGAATTCTGGGGGCGAGACCCATATACAGGAGCAAGGTTGGGATGAGCAATCCGAACGAGGACCGAACGGTCAACACCGAGCAGTACAACCGGAGGCTGATGGGGAACGTCGTGCGCCTCCCGCTCATGGTCGATTCCGCGCACGGCTCGGTCATTCACGTCAGGGAGCCGAAAACCAAGATCCTGCTCGACTTCTGGGGTGACGAGGGCGTTTGCTCTCTCGGCTACAACACCCCCGAGTATCGCGAGGCCGTCTCCCGATTCGCCGCGACCGGTCAGCCCCATCAGCTCCCGGACGTCTATCCCAACGAGGTCCGATGGGACGCGGCGGAGATCATATGCGACCGGACCGGGATGGATCGCATTTTCTTCTGCAACTCCGGGACGGAAGCCAACGAGGCCATGATCAAGCTGGCGCGGAAGCACTGGTGGGACATGGAGGGCGGGCCGATGGAGACGCAACACCGGGCCCGCCCGGCGACGCGCCATACCGTCCTAACGGTCGCCGGAAACTTCCACGGCAGGACCGGACTAGCGATGGCCGCGAGCGATCCCATGGTCAGCCCGTATCACCGTTGGGGATTCGGTCCCATCGCCCGAGGATTCGGAGTCATCGATTGGGAGGCCGGGAAAGGATTCCGGTTGGTAGTGACGGATGGGGTGGAAGCGACTGGCGAGGAGCCGAATTGGAACATGGTCGCCGGAGTCCTCCTCGCCCCGGTCCTGGGGAACAATTGCGTCAAGACGTATCCACGTGAATTCTGGGATGATTTGAAGTCACTTCGGGAAAACCACGACGTCATCCTCATGTACGATGACGTCCAGGCCGGATCCGGTCGGTCCGGCTATCACGCCACGTGGCAGAGTCCGGACATCCGGGTCAAGCCCGACATCATGGCGCTCGGGAAGGGGATTGCGTTGGGGCATCCGATGGCGTCGATGCTCGCCAGCGAGGCTATCGCCCGATCATTCACTCCGGGTGTCCACTTCAACACGTTTGGCGGCTCTCCCTTCGTTTGCGCGCTGGCCCATTACTACTTCCGGTGGTTGGATCGGAATCTCCCCGAGGTCCGCCGAAAGGGCGAGGGAATCCGGGAGGCGTTCAAGGGCGAGGATTGGATCGCCAGCTACGATGGCGCCGGACTCCTCAACGCCTTCGCCCCGGACTTTGAACGCCACCATTACGATGGGTTTGACTTCTGCCATACGGCTCGTGACTACGGCCTCTCGCTGGTGACGCACCGCCGGTTCGGTCCGATTCGGTTCACCCCGCCGATGAACGTCAGCGACGGCGAGATTGCCATTGGGATCAACGCGATTCGCCAGACCCACGAACGGCTGATGGGAAGGTATGGGAAGTGATCGTCATCCTTGAGGGCTGTAATGGAGTCGGCAAGAGCGCATACGCGGAAGCTCTCGCCGACTACCTCGGGGCTCCGGTTCTCCGTCCGTTCCGGCCCTCGCCGGACTACCACTGGAATGGCGAGCGTCCGCTTGAGGTGGCGTTGAAGCGTCTTGGAGTCCCGGTGAATACCCACGTGGATGACCTGTACATCGCAGACATCCTTGGTCAGCTTGGTCGGCTAGCTCCTCGGGACGTGATTCTTGACCGTTCCGTCCCTTCGGCCATCGCCTACGGCTCCGCCCGGGACGTGGCTGGGCCTCTGTTCGACTACTGGCAAGGCCAGCTCAGGCGTCTCCGGAGGGTGGTTTATGCCTGGCTGGTCTGCCCGTGGAGGTTAGCCAAGGAGCGGGCCGACGGCCGCCGGTTCCCGGATCGGACCGCCTACGGGTGCCTGGAGAATGAGTTTGACCGGATGTTTTCCGAATTCGCCGGACGCAAGCTCATCATCGATACGGAAACCACGGAGTTGGATGCCGGCGTTCAATTGATACTCAATGCCCACCCTTGAAGAGATTCGGGCGTGGGCCCGTGGCCTCCTGGTTCCCGGTCTGCCTCGCTCCAAAGAAGCTCCGCCGGAGGAGCCGGCCCCAGTCGGCGGGAAGCGGACGCGGACGTACAAGATCAATGCGGAAGGGACGGATGCTCTGCTGAAGTTCGGGAAGCACCGAGGGCGAACGGTCGGATGGCTGGCCGTCAAGCAGCCCGACTATCTCCGGTGGATTCTAGGGGCCGCGTCTGACTCCCGTCCGGATCCGTTTGACGATGAGCTTCGTGACGTTGTCCGTTACCAGCTAACGCTCCATGGCGAACGACACTCCTGATATTGGCGAATACTGGGCTTTCCCAGGGATTCTTGGTGCGTTTGAGGCGCGATTCCCCAGGAATATGTACCGGGACTCCGATGGTGGAGTTCACCGAGTGATGGGGACGAAACTCCTGACCCTCATTCCGCCTCGCCACTGGGACTTCTCCGAGGTATTCGATGCCCACCCGGCGGTCCGCCTAGACCGGTTCAAAACGGTTCCACTTCGTTCCATCCCGGACCTCCTCCCTCACCGGGCCGCCCCGCCCTGCTACTATGCGGATGGTGAGTGGAAACCGGTCAAGAAGGGACGCCAGGCGCTCCGGATCGCAGAGCGGGCCGGAATCATCCGAGACTTGAAACCGAAACGGTCTGAGCTCAGGGCGCTCCTTGACGAATGGGCCGAATGGGCCAAAGGGCGTCACGAGATGGTCATCACCGGGCACTATCGCGAGATGATCCGCAGCCGCCACTTCCACTTCCTGGGGCACCGATTGGACGGAAAGCTCATTGGGGCCCTCGGATACACCGAGGAGGGCGACCAGGCGTGCGTAGGGTTCTGTAAGCACCACGATGTATTCTGGTGGTTCTCAAACTACATCTGGACGGACGCGCTGGTGTACCTCACGGAGCGCTATCGGCTCGTCAACTGCGGCGACACGGCGGATCCGCTCAAGCGCCGAGTCGGCCTCAAGTGGTTCCCTCAACGAGTCCTCGCAAAAGAGGTCGCACCGCGCCTCCTCCCCAACACTAGGCCATTCCAGAAGCAGACGCGGACGCTAGCCCAGGCGGCCGATGCACGTCCTAGAGGCGACAGGAGGGGGCACCGCGTGTGCCTCAAGCGGTCGATGCTTCGTCTCAAGGACCTCTTTGGCGAGCGGTGGATCTGGTGGTTCTATGACGAACGGGTGATGCCGTTCACTCCGATACGCTCGGAGCTACACCAGGCGGAGGCTCCCGGGGACTTCCACGAGGCCGTCTTGGTGCTCGACTATCCGAACCACCGGGCGACCGACTTGGCCCGGGACTTAGGGTGGTTTGAGCGCCAATTCCTCTCCTCCGGATTCCCTCGCGCAATCATCTACTCGGACGCGGCCGTGGGCCGATTCCGGACCCAGCGGGCACGCTATGAGAAGCTGAGAGGGATAGCGCTCCCGACCATTGGGGACTATTGGGGCGAGGTCGCCGCGATGTGGCGGTCAATCGGCGACTACCGGTTGGTGGCCGTCTATTGGCACGACAGGATCGCCCACCTCGTTCTAGTCAAGGGCGAGGGGCCGACCACGGTGGAGATTCGGAGCGCCGATGACTGAATCTGACTTCGTTCACCTCCATACCCATTCTGACATGAGCCAGCTGGACGGGTGCGGAAAGATTCCGGATTATGTCAAGGCCGCGGCGGAGCGCGGCAATCCGGCCTTTGCCATAACCGATCACGGGACCATGCGGGGCTACCGTCAGTTGGCGGAGCAAGCCGGGAAGCACGACATCAAGGGCATCGTCGGCATCGAATTCTACGTGGCGCGGGACCACAAGCGCCGGGGAATCACTCCCGAGGAGCGGGCCCGGATCACCGAGGGCGTCCCGAAGTCAGAGCAGAAGTCCGCCGTCAAGGACTACGAGGAGCGGGAGGGCGTCCGGGACCGTTGGCACCTAACTGCTTGGGCCAAGAACACCGCCGGACTCCGCAACTTGTACCGGCTTTCATCAGCGGCCTGGATTGACGGATTCTACTACAAGCCGCGAATCGACCTGGATCTGCTAGACCGATTCCACGAGGGGATTGTGCTCGGCTCCGGGTGCCTATCGAGCCCAATCAACGATTCGTGGGTTCTCGGCCGACAGCGGGCGGCCGTTGAGTATGCCGACCGGCTCCACGAGATGTTCGGCGAGGACTTCTGGCTTGAGGTTCAGCCTCACGACATCCGGGACCAGGTGGAAGCCAACAAGCTCATGGTCCGTCTCCGGAAGCGATACGGCCGTGCCCATCGCCTCCTCGCGACCCAAGACGCTCACTATGTCGGGGCGTCCGATGGCGTCCACCACGAGGTCCTCTTGTGTATCGGCTCCGGCTCGGTCCTTTCGGATCCGGCTCGGTTCCGATTCGACAACAATGAATTCTGGATGAAGACCCGTGAACAAATGGCGGATTCGTTCCGGAGATTCCATCCATATCTCAACGAACGGCTACTCAAGGAGGCGCTGGATTCCACGGTCGCTCTCGCCGAAACTTGCGACGCCAAGGTGGAATCCGACTACCACGCTTGTCGGCTCCCGGACTCTGGGGTGGCCGCCGAACGAGGGGTGAACGACTTTGAATGTTTGAAGACGCTCTGCCTGGAGGGCTGGGGGTGGAGAAAGATTCCGGACCGGGCGACAGCGCATGCCAAGCGCACCGGCCGGTCGTCGCGGGACGTGATGGACGAGTATCGGGGACGGCTCCGAAAGGAGTTGACGGCACTCGCAAAACAGCGGTTTGTCCCATACTTCCTGATGATATATGACCTGTATAGGTTCGCTCGCGGCTCCGGTATCATGGTTGGTCCGGGGCGTGGCTCCGTCGCCGGGTCGCTTGTCGCCTACCTCCTTGGTCTGACCTCGGTCGACCCCATCGAGCACGGTCTCATTTTCGAGCGGTTCATCAACCCCAACCGCATCGACATGCCGGACATCGACATGGACTTTGAGGACCGTCGCCGGGGCGAGGTGATTGCCTATCTCCGCCGAAAGTACGGCGAGGACAAGGTGTGCCAGATCGCTACGGTCGGGAAGCTCTCTGGCAAGCAGTGTATCCGGGACGTTTCTCGGGTCATGGAGGTTCCACTAGCGGAGGTCAACCAGGTCACCAACTCCATCATCGAGCGGTCCTCCGGAGATGAGCGCGCAAGCCAAACCATCGAGGACTCGTTCAAGGAGTTTGACGTCTGCCGGAAGTTCAACGAGCGCTACCCGGATGTGCTCGTTCATGCCCGGAAGTTGGAGGGGATGGCAAAAAACCTCGGGATACACGCGGCCGGAGTCGTGGCCTCCCCGGTTCCACTCGTGGAGTTGATTCCGCTGGAGATCCGGAAGCACGACGGGGCCGACCTCGTGGTGTCAGCCAACGACATGTACGGGGTGGCTGCGGCTGGCCTCGTCAAGCTAGACGTCCTGGGGCTACGTACCCTCACGGTCCTCAAAGAAGCGTGCGAGGCTGTGGAAGAGAGGCACGGGCGGGCCATTGATCTGGAGTCGCCGGCCGATGTCGACCTCAATGACCCAAAGGTCCTCGCCGGGTTCACCGCTCACGACTACGGCGGGGTGTTCCAGTACGACACGCCAAGCGCCGACAAGGTATGCGCCGGAGTCGCGTTCACCTCATTCGAGGACGTGGCCGCGATGACCGCGTTGAACCGACCGGGCACCGCTCGTTCAGGGCTCGCCACCAAGTACGTGGATCGGAAAAAGGATCCCAGAAAGGTGGCCAAGGTCGACTTCCACCCCCGAGTCTCGGAGATCACCAAGGATACCCTCGGCATCATCGTCTACCAGGAGCACGTCATCAGGATATTCACCGACGTCGCCGGATTCGCTCCCGGGACCGCCGACTCACTCCGGAAGACAATTGCAAA
>Ga0210119_1000219_pt1 | contig 12832 bp, 12 predicted proteins | sample China_Bullhead_C_2_FD_184859 | JGI IMG/M metagenome (GOLD analysis project Ga0210119, IMG submission 184859) | Wetland microbial communities from San Francisco Bay, California, USA, that impact long-term carbon sequestration -... | ecosystem: Environmental > Aquatic > Marine > Wetlands ... | reverse complement strand
CAGAGTTCTTTGACCGCATGAAGTGCATTACTGGACCCTGTAAGTATGACTTTTCTGGCAGGTGCACCTATAAGAGCATTTGCCCATGCCCATCCTCTGTCACGATCTGCGATCATTTGGATCTCATCTATAACACATACATCCACATCAACTGCGCCATTCATCATCTCTATAGTGGAAGAGATATGTGTAGATTCTTCGTCTATGATCTCTTCTTCACCTGTGATAAGTGAGACAGCTATACCTTCTTTTTTGAGGTTTTCATATCCCTCAAGTGCAAGAAGTCGTAGAGGTGCAAGATAGTAACCTGTCGCTGCAGCTTCCAGTTCTTTAAGTGCCGTATATGTTTTTCCCGAGTTTGTTGGTCCTACATGAAAGATGATCTTTCTTTTAAGTTCACGTGCAAGGGGGAAAAGATTTTTAAAATCACGGATCGTTTTTGCAAGCAGCTCTTCACGCTTTTGTTTCTCAAGTAAAGGCTTGATGTATTCTCCAAAGTGAAAGAGTATACGTCTTTTACTTTTTTCTTTGAACTTTAGCACGTTGGAGGAACGTATTTGCGGTTCTACAAAGCGTACGATAAACTCATGAAGTTTTTCTTCTTCTATATCCAGTTTATCGCTCTCTTCTATCATATCGTCCATGACATCATCTATAGCGACTCTGAAGTGAGCAAGTAGATCATCATTGACTCTGTTTATATCTTCTTTTACAGGAAGTTCTTTACCTCTCCAAATGAGATTATAAATAAAAGGTTTTTCATAGGAAACAGAGGTACTGTAAAAGAGGGTAGTACCAAATAGATCATGGTTCTTCTCTTTCTCAATGATGATATGATCTGTACTTTCAAATACTTCATATTTATCACTAATGTCCATCAAGATTTTTTCAATACTTTCAAATGTAATAGGAGCATGATAGAGTAATGATTCTGGCGGCATACTTTTGAGTGCAGTATTGATCTCTTGCTCTTTCAGATAGGGATGTTTAGGATCTTGAACATGTTTCAGAAACTCTTCAATCTCTGCAGTTTTTTTGTTGATGCTTTCTTCTTTTAGCGCTTCAAGTCTAGTGATGATCTCTTCATCGCTCAAATTCCAGAGTTCATCCATATTTAGGGTTGAAGTCGTACACAAAAGCAGTTTATTAAAGTCAAAGCTTTTCAGGGAAAAAGTGAAACTATGGTAAAACTCCATTTCATTAAGGGAATTAAATACGACTTCCAAAGATTTCTCAAGTGTATGAAGTCGGCTTCTCATTCGTAAGTAGGTAAGTTTATTGAGCACTTTTTCTTCAGTGATCTTGCTGCTTTTAACGTCAATGAATGCTTCAAGAATTAGGTTCTCTTCATGTTTGGTGTATGAGGTATCACCTAAAAGTTGGAGGATCTTTTCTACTTTGTCTAAAGGACGTTTATGATTTCCGGAATAGGGTATAGCTTTGTAGCTCTGAGTAAGGTAAGTAACTATCTTTTCTCTAGATACTGCTTCACCTTCACTCCAAACACGTCTGAGTGCACGTATCATTTCTTCATTAGTATGTGAGGGGAGTCTGAGTTCAAGCAGCATAACAAGCTCTATCAGTTTATCTTCATCCAGTGTAGCTACACCTTCATCAAAAGGGAGTCCATTAAAATAGTTTCGTATTTTATTGTTAAGTTTTATAAAGTATTTTTTCTTTTTCTTTGCCATAGTTTCTTTTTATTAGCTCCAACCATATTAGGGTAAGATGATTTATTTGACTAAGTATAACATGAAAAAGTAACCCTTGAGTCTAGTCAATGGTTAAAATATCAACCAATTCCACTCCATCACACTCTTTTTTGATACGTTTATGTTTACGGGCATCTTCTTCTGCTAGTTCAAGTAAGTCTGCAAAGTCATTTTTACTTACAGTCATTTCATACACCTCTTTTTGTGTTTTTAAAAAGACTTCTGACTCTCCAGTATATGACAGTACAAGGTTCCTAAGCCCTTTTGCAAACTCACTTTTGATGGCTTTTTCTATCTTTTCATTGGCCAATATCTCTGACAAGCTTACGGCTTTACTCACATCATTTTTACACATGACCGTGTAACTTACTTTTATCATACCTTCCACCTTTTACTCCTTTTATAGATATGGTCCAATGATAGTATATTTTTTTGAATCGTAGAAAAAACATGTCATATTGTCATATTTTAGGAATCATTGGCTAAAGCATTATGCTGCAAACATCCGATAATCTTTGAAAACTGTTGACGATTTTATTTCGTTGCAGAATCCATGATCTTGGATACAAGGATCATACCCTCGATACTCATATCCTCTTCCATTTCTAGTTTTGAAGGGAATATCCCCTCAAGTGCATCAAGGACATATTTAGCATCTTTTTTTGGGAGTGATTTGAGTTTTTCTTTTATATGGAGCTGTTTATACATTCTGTCTCGCTTTTCTCTGGAAACATGAAAACGTACTTTTTTGGTTTGGCTCTCATCCACCTCGTGACAGGTACCATAGTATTGACTTGCCAATAGTTTTCCCCCTGTGAGGATGTTTCTACTGTGCACGGCTTTTTGCTCTTTGTCAAACGGAGGCACATAGGTGATGGTTGTTGTAGTGATATTACCAAGATTGGTCACTTTGATAAAAGAGAGTCCTTTGTCACCTTTGATGATATTTCCCCTGGATTGACCGGTTTTCCCCTTTAAGGTATACGTACCATTTGTATCGTTTGAAACTATAGTAAATCTTACAGGATCACCTTTGAAAGTACCTTTTTCTGTAGCATAGGTAGTAAATTCACAAGCAAAAGTAGTGTGTTTCGTATCTGCAGCAAAACCAAACACACTTAAGAGCACTGTCAACAAAATATTTTTCATATAAATCTCCCAACAAAATCATTACACATAAATAAACCATTGGTTTAGTAGCTATCATTCTACCATATTAGGTCTATATATTGTAAAGGTAAGTGGTCATGAGATATTTGGGTGTGGATATGAATGGTATCCCCACGAGGACTCGAACCTCGAGCTAGGCCTTAGGAGGGCCCTGCTTTATCCAGTTAAGCGATGAGGACAAAGTGTTTGATATGAAACATGGAAGTGTATCGTGATGTATATAAAAATATGAAATACAATGAGCTCTAGACATCATTATTAACTTCAGTACAATCTTAGTAAATCTTAAATGTCTTCCATAAGAAAGCGCATATAGGTCCTTCATACTTAATTCATACTTCTTTTTTATAATAAATATTATAAAAAGCAATGAAATGCATAGATAGAAAGGATTTTATCATGAGTATAAAGCCAGAGTCAACTTCAGTACTCACTGAAGAACAAAAAGATATGCTTTTTTTCATCTATCAAGAAGAAAAAGTGGCTAGAGATGTTTATATTACATTGGACAGAATTTATAAAAATGAAAACACTTTTAGATGGATGCAGATTGGAGAACAGAGACATCTTGATTGTGCAAGAAAACTTTGTGAGTTCTATGGTGTTGATACTTCATCTGTAGACGAGAGTGTAGTAGGTGCATTTGAATCACCTATATTGAAAACGCTTTATGAAGCATATACAGAAAAAGCTAAAAGTTCACTTCGTGATGCATTGGAGATCGCAGAATTTATTGAAGCTACAGATATTGATATGATCGAACATGCTTCTGTAGGTATGCCAAGTGATGTTGTGTCTGTTTATGAAAAACTCAAGAAAGGTAATTTAAATCATTTAGATATCTTCCAAACAGCGATTTCTAGAGCTGCATAAAAGTTATGATCTTATTGCTTTAGCTAGTTTTTGAAGGTTTAAAATTTACACTCATCACGATTTAATACGCAAGTGTAATTGTCTGTTTCATTTTCAATCTGGATAGTGACATGTGAAATGTCAAAGTGATGATGAAGGTGTTCTTGTATCCTTTCCAAGAAACAATTGTCTATGAGTTTATGGTTAGTCACAAGATGTACTGTTAGAGCTGTTTCTGTGGTACTTAGTGCCCAAACATGCAGGTCATGTATGTCAGATACATTTTCCAAATTATTGAGATAGTTCTGTATATGCTGAACATCTATCCCCTGTGGTACTGCATCGATGGAGAGATCTATGGAATCTCTAAGTAAATTCCATGTTCCAATCAAGATAAATAACACAATGAAAAGACTGATAAGAGGGTCGAGCCAAAGCCAGTCTGTTATCATAATAGCTATACCCGCGATTACAACACCTAAAGAGATCGCTGCATCAGCTGCCATATGTAAGTATGCTGCCCGAATGTTAAGATCATGTTTTTGACCTTTTACAAAAAGTAATGCAGTAGCGGTATTGATGACCACACCAATGGCCGCAACAACAATAATTATCATACCATCCACGGGTTCAGGAGAAGAGAGTCGTTCTACGGATTCCCACGCGATACCACCTAGGGCTACGAGAAGTAATACCGCCGAAACTAACGAAGCCATAATGGTGACTTTACGCAAGCCATAGGTTCTTTTGTGCGTAGGGTGTTTCGTTGCCAAATAGCTTGCACCCCATGCAAGCATAAGGCTCATGACATCACTGAAGTTATGCCCGGCATCTGCGATAAGTGCCAGGGAATCAGCAACCAGTCCATAACCTACTTCAATGATCACAAAAATGATATTGAGGGCAATACCTATGGCAAATGAACGGTTATAGTTGTTGATCACATGGTGGTAATGAGTGTGACTGTGTGACTGTGACATGAACGGTGACTACTTAAAATACTTTTCCATGGAGTCACGCCCGAATTTTTGAACAAGCATCGCTGCCGTGCCTCCTCTTTGGTTGGCGATGGTAACATCAGCGCCTTTTTCTATAAGAAGGGCACAAATTTCTGGCATGTCATCCATCACAGCTTCCATCAGCGGTGTCCATCCTACACCATCCACTTTATCAATGTCTGCTCCTTGCTCCAAGAGATAAGCAACCATATCTCTTCTGTCACGTCTGATGGCTATATGAAGCGGCGTCCATCCATATGTATTTTGAATGTCAACATCCATGCCGTTCTCAAATTCTTTCTTAAATGCCTCTAAGTCATTATCATAGACAATTTTTTCAAGTCTCATAAAATCTTCATCTGCCATAGTCGTCTCCTTATAATGTGATACTCATATATTGTATCAAATAAACTGATAATTGTAGATGGATAATTCAAATGTTGATTATTATTAAATAAAAATTATAATTACTATAAAATTACGCTATAATGTCAAACAATTTAAGCGTACATCGGTCAACGACTTCTATTTACCCTGACTATAGGGAAAAATGCCCTTGGGGTACTACAATAAAATTAAACAAATAACTTAGCCTAAGACCGACCTCTCACTTCAGATGGTAGGCTCGTTCATAAGGTATACATAAATGTCATTTACAAATTTGGGGTTATCCGAACCTCTTTTAAAAGCGATCAAAGAGCAGGGGTATGATACGCCTACTCCCATACAACAAAAAGCCATTCCTATCGTGATAGAAGGAAAGGACGTCTTGGCCGCAGCACAAACCGGTACAGGAAAAACGGCAGGATTTACACTTCCGTTACTTGAGAAACTTTCGCAAACACAACCAAAAATGCAAAAAAAACAGATACGTGCTTTGGTACTTACCCCTACACGTGAATTGGCTGCACAAGTGGCTGAGAGCATCAAGACATATGGTAAACATATGCCTTATACATCTACGGTTATTTTCGGTGGTGTAGGTATTAACCCTCAGCTGGCAACTATACGTAAAGGGGTGGATATCGTCATCGCAACACCTGGTAGACTGCTTGATATTGCAGGACAAAAAGGCATCGATTTTTCTGCCCTTGAATGTCTCATACTGGATGAAGCTGATCGTATGCTTGACATGGGATTCATCCATGACATCAAGAAGCTGATGAAACTCATGCCGCAAAAGAGACAAACACTGCTTTTTTCAGCAACATTCTCACCGGAGATCAAAACATTGGCATCGGGACTTCTCAAGAATCCTGTGCTTGTAGAGGTAGCACGTCAAAATACCACGGCAGATCAGATCTCTCAAGTGGTACACTTTGTAGATAAAAAAAGAAAGAGAGAATTGCTTTCCCAGCTTATCAAGATAAAGGATTGGAGACAGGTTTTAGTCTTTACTCGTACAAAACACGGAGCAAACAAGCTGACTAAAGAGCTTGAAGAGTATGGTATCTCTGCAGCAGCCATACATGGGAACAAAAGCCAGGGAGCTAGAACCAAAGCTTTGGCCTCTTTCAAAGCCAATGAAATTCGTGTACTTGTAGCTACCGATATCGCAGCAAGAGGGATAGACATTGACCAGCTTCCGCATGTGGTAAACTATGAACTTCCAAATGTACCTGAAGACTATGTTCACCGTATAGGTAGAACAGGGCGTGCAGGGCAGAGTGGTGAGGCGGTTTCACTTGTCTGTGTAGATGAGCATAAATTGCTGAAAGATATAGAAAAATTCATCAAGTCAGAGATCAAAAAAGTCGACATTGAAGCATTCAGACCAGATCCGAACATCAAAGCTGAGCCTATCCAAAATGGTAGAGGTGGAGGAAGAAGCCGTGGTAACAGTGGCGGAAATTCACGCAGTAAGCCTCGAAGCAATAGCTCACATGCGAACAACGGTGGCAGTCGTGATGGCGCTAGAAGCAATAACAGAAATAGAAACCGTAATAGAAATAAATCACAAGGATAAAATAGATGAAAAAATTATTTAAACTCACTGATGAGAAAAAACATGAAGATCGTGTACTTGAAGCGGTAAAACATGAGATACGCAAGTATGTAAAACGCGAAAAGAAGAAGAAACTTGAAGATGTGAAGAACACATACTGGGACTTTGATTGTAAAATAGGTGTAACTCCTGAATCAGCAAAAGTGGTAGAGTATGATGATCTCATTAAAGCACTTGATGAAGTAAAAGCAACGGGTGCTACAGAATGTTATGTTGAGATACTTGCAAAAGTGGTTGATAAACCACTGAAAGAAGAAGTTGAATCTATGGAAGATGAAAACAACTAATAAAGTATTAGTAAAAACTTAGTAAAATACTCAAAAAAAAGGATTTAAATATGAAAAAAATAACTATATTAACAATATTTATGACTTTGAGTATGATCATGTCAGGATGTAGTAAAACATGGAATGGCGTCAAAGAAGATACTAGCAAAGCATGGGATTCATCTAAAAAAGCAGTGCATAATGCAACTGCATAATAACATTATACTACGTATCTCTACGTAGTATATTCGATTCCCTTTTCTTTCTAGGGAATCGTGATTGAGATTGAATCTGTTGAGATAGTCTCATAGCGATTCGTCGCACTAGCGTCAAGTGCTTTCATTAAGCCGACTTCAGGCAATTCAGCATTTTTATACAAATCTTGAGCGAAACCAAAAGAGAGTGTTTGGTAGTGTAATGTGGCAGTAATAGTATATTCACCTACCGGTAGATCTTTTATCTCGTACTCTACAGTATCACTTCCCCCAATAAAGTCATCGTCAGTCTCCGCTTTACCATGCGGATTGATAGTTTCGGGTAGATTTACATCATTTTTATCAAGTCCCCTTGGCAAGATACGGTTGTCTTTAAGATAATGCAGTGCATGTAACAGTATATAGGTCATATTATCGTCTGTATCCTCTAAGATCGTTTCATAGATCTGCACCTGTGAAGGATCAGTGATCTTCTCATAGTGGGGTTCATAGGTATTGGTTGCTGTGTCGTATACCACACCAGAGATCTGACCTTCACTGTTAATGGCACCTGATTCAAACACAATTTGATCGACACTATTTTTTACTGTTACATGTAGCCAGGCACGGCGTGACGGAAACCCTGTCGGGAACTTGTGACCGCTGTGGTTTGTAACCAGGACATCAAAATTAAGCAGGCCATTCTCAAAGCTCGGCTGTGTGATATTGACATCTGCTGCGGCCTTAAGAAACTCTCTAGTATCCGTGATGCTCTCATTAAAACTTGTTTCATCTGCCAAAACCCCTAGCTTAACACGGTTGTTCTTGAGGATCTCGAGCATGTAGGTGTTGGCACCAAGGAACTTATGCTGAAAGAACGGTGATCTAGGATTTGGCAAATTATTAGTTGGCATAGTAGAGATAATGACACTGCCTTCTACTTGTGGCATGTGGCAGTCCTGGCAGCTTTGTGTTCCATTGAAGTCACTGTACTCCCATTCGGTGTAAGCTGCCTGTTCGGGGAAAGTGTCATCGGTGATAGTTCCATCTGTAGCGATGACGGGAGTCTCAAGATTATGGCAGCTGGCACAGAGTTTTGATTCATTTATATGAGGACTGTATTCCGGTGTAAACTGGACACTATTCTGCATCGGTCCAGTTCTTGGGTTCGTAAAGGGGCCATAGATTTTACGATCTGTACCGGTGTTATTTGTATCTATAACAAAACCACCGGTAAAGCCTTCAGTCGTACCCAGTTGGGGAGTATCTTCTATTTGATGACAAAGCGTACAGCTGACCCCCTGCATGGCAGCATCATAATAGACGTTGTCATGGTTCAAAAAACCATCTTCAGAGAGTGAAACCGTATCACCATTATATGTTGCTTCTACATTGGCCATAGGTGTGTGGCATCGGCTGCATTTGCCCTCGATAATCTCTTTAAACTCAGGATGTTCTTTGACCTCAGAAGCAACTTTTGCCTTCCAAAATGGATCGGTCGCTGCATTGGCCATCATCGTACCTTGCCATGCCTTGACGATAGATACATCTTTACCAACACTGTCAGTAATACCATCATGACACTGTGCACAGTTTTGTGAACCGCTGAAGTGCGTTGTAGTAAAAGAGGGATCATGTAAGACCACATCAGGGAATGTAATATTGTCATCAGGCAGAGTTGTATTGTCATCAGGTGGTGTATCTGTACCAGTACTACTGGACCCTCCACCACATGCATTTAAGAAAAATAGAAAGATAATGTTTAATATTAGAGAGAAGAGAGGTTTCATAATTAATCCTTCCTTATAGCATGACTATAGATAGTATTTAATTATAATTTAAAAATGTTAACAGATGGTGTCACCTTAGGTAAACATATGTGTTATCCTTCGGTGAAGTAATTCAAATAGTATTTTAAATACTACTTACTCGTCTTTAAGCAAAGGAGCATCACCTATTGATTCTGGGTGGAATTTTTCTTCATACTCTGTACTTACTGTGAACATCAATTTAAGGTCAGCTGGACTGCTTGCATACTGGTATGCTTGTTCCTCAGTGATTTTCTCTGCCAATGTAAGATCAAAAAGTGCACGATTAAAGCTAATAGAATCAAAACTGGTACGTTCTTTCTCAAGTGCATCTGGAATTTCATGATCACGTTTATTTCGAATAAGTTCTTGAATTTGAGGACTCTTAAACATCAATTCTACAGCAGGAATCATATCTCCGGATGTACCTCTGATCAGACGTTGAGAAATAACGGCTTCCAAGGTTGAAGCAAGTGTTTCACGTACACGGTTTTGCTCTTCGTTCGGGAAAATCGCGATAATACGGTCAACGGTTTCTCTGGCATCTAATGTATGTACAGTAGAGAAGACTAGGTGCCCTGTATTTACAGCTTGTAAAATACTTTCAGCCGTTGCAATATCACGCATTTCTCCCACCACGATAATATCCGGGTCTTCACGCATTGCTGCACGCAATGCACGAGAAAAGCTAGTCGTATGCAAACCTAGTTCACGTTGTTCTACGATAGATTTTAGATCATTATGTACATACTCTATAGGATCTTCTATGGTGATGATGTGATGCGGGTATTTTTTATTTATCTCTTCTATAACACTTGAAAGGGTTGTAGATTTACCACTTCCTGTTGTACCTGTAATGAGAACAAGACCACGTCTAAGATGAGTGAGCTTGTGTAAGGCTGCCGGGAGGTTTAGCTCTTCTATGGTTTTGATATAGGAAGGTATAAGACGAAAGGCTAGTGCGAAGCCGGAAAGATGCATAAATATGTTGATACGAAAACGGTAGTTTTCATCAAGGGCATAGGCACCATCATATTCTTTAGTTTCCATAAATTCTTCATAAGCATTACCCGTTAACATTTGAACAAGTTCTTCAATGGTCTTTGCATCTAATTTTTCATTCGACAAAAGAACGATGTCACTTTTTATACGTGCATGTATTTGGCTATTCGATTTAATGTGAAGATCAGCTCCATTCGCTTCAATCAGCATATGTAGCCAAGAATCCAATCTTTGTTTGATATTTTGTGTTATAGACATATATCCCCCTTTTCTTTTATCTATTTATATTATACTACAGCTTATTTGCTTATATTATAGAGAAATATGAAAAAAAGATAAATCAAAGAATAGATGGTAAAATACTATATTGATTGAAAACACAAGGATAAGACGATGTCAATAATGAAATATATACTTTTTGCATTAGTGTTGTTTGGTTTATGGGTGACTGAACCAATGTGGAGGCACACAGATACAGCTACACCTACATCACCCGTGAATGAGCATATTCTGGAACAGAAACAAACAAAAAATGAAGAAGTCAATGTTGAGACTAGATTTTTGAAAAATTTAGAGCTAAAGTTTGGTCCAAGGCCATCTGTTAAAGAGAGCACAGGTGTACCTTCATCAGTGTATACATATTGGCGTAAAACACTTCAATACCCCGATTCCCTTCAAGAGGAAACATGCAGCCCTATACGAGGTAGTGAGGCGGGATGGACAACTGTGTGCAGATATAGAGCAAAGAAGAGTTTCGATACTTTGGAACTAAGAGAGGATAGATTTATTATCAAGAACGGTAATGCATATAAGAAGTAGCATATATACTATATTATAGGCATCCCGTAATCTATCATAGGTCGTCAGCCCATAGGGTAGAGTATCTCTTCATGTACTTTGTCACAAGCGCTTAAAACTTCATCACTGAGTGTAAGATTCATAGCTGCAAGCGAAGCATCAAGTTGTTCGGTATGGGTTGCACCTATAATGGTGGAAGCAACAAAATCAAACTGTTTTGACCACGCTGTAGCCAGTGTGACCGGGTGCAACCCCGCATCTGAGGCTATTTTTAAGTATTTTTGGGTGGATGCCAGTGTTTTGTCATTCATAAAACGCTGTGCCATGATGCGTTGTCTTTGGTTAGGTGACTTCAGGTATGTTGCAAATCTTCCTTTTGCATCTTCTGGTTTTAGTCCCTGGTTGTATTTCCCTGAGAGTACGCCTCCTGCCAGCGGTGAGTAGGGGAGGAGTGAAACCTGTTCTTTTTGAGAAAGGGTAGAGAGCTCATCTAAAAATCTACGGTTTAACAATGAAAAATTGTTCTGTATGGACTCAAACCGTGCTAACCCTTTATACCGGGAGGTCATGAGTGCTTTGCTGGTACCGTAGGCAGTATCATTGGAAGTCCCTATATAACGAACCTTTCCTGCTTTTACCAGCCTGTCAAATGCTTCAAGAGACTCTTCTATGGGAACGATGGTATCAGGCCAATGCATCTGGTAAAGGTCTATATAGTCCGTTTTGAGACGTTTCAAACTTCCCTCTATGGCACGTTCGATGTGAAAACGGTCGATAGCGGTCATCCCATGACGGATAGGAGGAACGAACCAGCCGCTTGCAGCTCCAGCCACTTTGGTAGCCAGGATGATAGCATCACGAGGTTTCGTTTTCATCCACTCTCCCACCCACTCTTCTGTGATACCTGCAAGCTTTGCATCGGGTGGGACAGGGTAGAGTTCAGCTGTATCGTAAAAGTTCACACCATGGTCATAGGCTTTGTCCATGATGGCAAACGCTTCTTTCTTGTCACACTGTGTTCCAAAGGTCATGGTCCCCATACAGATGGGTGAAACACGGAGTCCTGTTTTTCCTATATATCTATATTCCATGCTGGTCCTTGTAAAATGTAGTTTTATATCATAGCTTAAGTTTTTTTAAGGCTTTACTCTCTTATGATGATTCCTCTTTGAACCTGTTCTTTATGAAGTCAATAAAAAAATATTAACCGTTTATTAATAAATTAATATTAAACTATTAAATATAGATATATTTCTATTAAATAATTTTAAAGAGGAAAGCTAGAATGACAAAATTTCTGCATAAGAAAAATTTGAAAACATCTACCATATTAAGTGCTTTGTTAATCGGAGGCATGATTTTTATGACCGGGTGTAGTGGTAAAGGCGGTAGTGGAGATGATGGAACAGGTATTATAGATCCTACAGACCCTACAGATCCAGGTACAGTGAGTATGTGTGATGTACCTCTTGAAGCTTCATTAAGCACGCAGAATCGTATAGGTGGGGCAGTGACCAATGTACAGCTCTTCATGGCTAATGACAACGTCACCGAGTGGACGCTCTACAACATCGCGAATGAACTGCGCGCCACTAGGACTGATACGCCTGAAAGTATGGTAGGCTTGGAAGTAGAAGCCTTTATCCATGACATAGAGATCGTGACTTATAATAGCAAGCGTTATGCATTGCTGGCAATGGGAGAAGAGGGGATCACCGCTGTTGATATCTCTAACCCTACGAGTATGGTCATCGACCCCAATGTAGAGAGTTTAAAGGTGAATTATTATCATGAAGATATTAACTGGACAGAAGGTGGCGGTGATGTCGTACCAGATAACATTATTTCAGGTACGCGTGGGGCGATCAGTTCACTCGCTGTCTATAATGAGGGGAATGCTACAAACCCTTCAGTGCAGTTAATCATCGGAGATGAACGCTATGGTTTACATAAAACAGCACTGAGTAACCTGTTCATTGATACAAATGAAACCCGTGAAACAGACGGTACATTGAAGATAGAAGATG
>Ga0210119_1000218_pt1 | contig 12841 bp, 6 predicted proteins | sample China_Bullhead_C_2_FD_184859 | JGI IMG/M metagenome (GOLD analysis project Ga0210119, IMG submission 184859) | Wetland microbial communities from San Francisco Bay, California, USA, that impact long-term carbon sequestration -... | ecosystem: Environmental > Aquatic > Marine > Wetlands ... | reverse complement strand
GCACATCTCTTGCTGGACAGGACCGTGTTTGTACACTGCACTTTTGGTCTGTTGTTCCATTTTTGTATGGCAACTGAAACAAAGGGCCACATCTTTGGGCCCTTCTTTTAAAAGTTTGTTGTAATTGGAGGCATGAGGAGCGTGACAACCGGCGCACCTTCCTTCGGCCACAGGTTTATGAACTACCGTGGCACTTGCAATTTGCTGCATCACTTTCTCGGTTTTCTTCTTGTGGCAGTCGACACAGAGAGTAAGTTCGTCCTTATTGAGAAGGAACTTGGTTGTTTTGGAGCCGTGAGAGTCATGACAACCGATGCATCCTTCCTCTTTTACGATTTTATGCAGATACTTGGATTGGCCGATCAAAAGCTTCTGGTTTTTGTGGCATCGCCAGCATAAATCCACACCGGTACTGACAAGTCCGAAAGGAGGCTCTTTTTTGATGTTGGTATGGCAAATCAAGCAGGCTCCAGTGGCCACCGGAGCGTGAACATATCTTACCTTGGTCATCTCACTGTGACATTTTGCCGAGACACAGGATTCGCCTTCCTTTATGGGTGAATGGATGGGATGGTACATCTTGGATGTGGCCGCCAGCTCAGCCACCCTCTGGGGCATTTTGGTTTCCATGGTCTCATCTTCAAGGATTCTGGGAGTAACCGGGGTCTTCTCCGGTTTTTGAGGAACCAGCTCCTCAATGGGTTTCAGGTGGAAGGCTAGATCTTCGCCTTCTTTTACCGGTTGCGGAGCAGGAGATTCTTTCTTGCCTGCGTCCTGCTTAGGTTCAGCGGTTGCAAGAACCGCTGTCTCCGCCATAGCGGTGGCTTCTGCGATGGTTTCTTGTTCGATCTGCGAGGCTGTGGGGGCTGGAGCCTCTGGTACTGGGGCGGCTTCCTGAGGAACGGTCTTTGCACACCCAACCAGATACAAAACAATTAGCAGTGAAGCCCCGATGGCCATTGCCCCGCAAGAGGTAAGATACCTCAGCCGTCCCCTTTCCCGTTTTTCCTGTTTTTCGACTCCCATAATGCACCCGTATTAACGTTAGAGTTCACGAGACAAAATCCGAAAGACTTCCTTCCCTATTTTTTTTGTGAAGCCACTTTCCAGCCCAGAGGCAGTTTCTTGAAGCGGCCTCCGTATAGTATTGGATCACCCTTGTAACCAAGATCCTTGAAGTTGAGCCAATCGGTTTCATTAATCTGACTCCGGTCAGCTTTTCGGGTGAGATGTATCAATTTTTCGTCAATGCCAGAAAAAGCCAGTTCCCTGAAATCCACCCCGCGCTTGTCTTGATGGCAGCGCCCACAGGAAAGGCGGTTCCTTAGACTCTCATGGCACTGGACACAGGAAAGGGCAAACACCTTGGGTAGGACTTCATGATTAAGGCTGAGGTACATGGCGGTCTCTACCCACTTATACTCGCCGCTGTAGGCCAGTCCGGAAGCCTCGGCTCCGGAGGCAAAGGATCTCTGCCAATCCAGAGCCTGCCAAAAACCACCAACCCCCTCCAGATGCGGCACCAGGAGGTAGTTGTACTTGGCATCGGCGGCCTGAGTGCCGCCCATGATTTTAAAAGGGTAAATCTTTGACTCCCGGTCCCTGATGTCGCCTGCAGGTTCGTTTAGGTTGGTAACACCTTCGGAATTGATCGGGTCGCCTAAAAGGTGACGCTTTACCTTGCCGTTGTACCAGGCATAAACCGGCTTGATTTCACGACCCCAGGAGAAGTCACCTGCTTCCCAGGCGTAATCCGGCATGCCATCTTCGTCCCTTTTTACTTTGCGCTCTTTGTCTCCTGCCGTAGACCAATCCCAATAGGTTTTCACCGGGGTGTACTTGGCGTATACGGGTTGGTGACAGGTCACACAGGCTATGTGGTCGGAGTGTTTGTTTAGATGATGGGTCAATAGGGATTTTTCCTGGTGTGGCGCATCTGTGTGACAGTGGTTACAGGATCGGCTGCCTTCAGCCACAGGCAGGGCGATACTACGGCCGCTGATCTTATGGTTTCTTGTCTTGTGGCAATCATGGCACTGAAAACCCAGTCCCCCCATGTGGACATCGCAACTGCTGCCGTGAAAATCGAGAAGGGCGTTGAGTTTGCCGTGCCTGACAAAGTCCTGGTCACCACCTGAGAAATGACAGTTGCCGCAGGTTTTTCGACTGGGCTTGCCTACTTTTTTTGCAACCAGAAGCAAATCCACTGAAGGGTCTGGCATACCTGCAGCTTTGAGGTCTTTTCTATACGTTCCGGTGGTATCATGGCATACGAGGCAGTCGATCCTGGTTTTGTCGGTAAAGTCAAAGCTTGCGTCTTTCCAGCCATAACCAGCATGACAACCCGTGCAACGGGGCCAGTTGCTGAAAACGCTCACGCAGAAATTGTTGATGGTTACGGTGGCCTTGCCCATATCTACCCGCTTGTCTTGACCCAGAGTGAATGGAGAAGGACCTTTCCACAGCCAGTGAGTGGAGCTGAGCATCTCCTCGCCTTGGGCAGGGTGGCAACGGAGGCATTCCTTCGTTACTTCCAGTGCATCGGGTTTTCGGGAAAGCTCCACAAGTTCGGTATGGTCCCTGACTCTCTTTTCGTGGCAACCGCTCGAGCACCGGATGGGGCCCCTATGGAGCTTCTTGTGGCAGCCCGTACACTGGCGGTGGATAGCACCTTTGAGCCCTATACGGTCCGGTGCTATGGGGTTGAAGGAATTCTGATGACAGGCCGAACAGCGCATGGTCTCCGAGGCATCGGGCACGTTTGGCCGATAATGATGACATCCACTACAATCATTTGAAATGCTTGCATGCTTTTTGTGCATGAACCGAACCGGCCCGTAAAAATCATCTTCCTCGTTGACCAGGGGACAATTCATCACAAAGAAGTTGTACTCAGCAGGAATATCTTTGGGCCTCAGCCTGTAGGCAAGGCGCGCACGTCTTTCTGAAGCTGTTTCCTTGAATACATCCTTGACCAGAGGTATTGTCTCCTTGCCTCGTTGTCTGGCCGAGGCCACCCGATCGTGCCATGCCCTGTGAGCCGGCGGATTGGTCTTGACCACCGCAGGTTTTGACTCTCCGGCCCTATCTCTTTCAAAAATACTGTCAATCAAACCTACCAAAACCTCTCTAAATCCGGTTTTGTCAGCCCTATCAGGTTCAGCTTCAGCCCAGGCAATTGCCAGGACCGTTCCCAGCGACAGGACAATCAAGCTCATCAGCACGATTGTCAGTTTACCTTTGCTCGAGCGCTTCATGATGACTCCTTTTCGATGCTGGCAAGACTGGGAGCGCTTAGCACAGGAAGATAGGTAACAGCCAGCCGATAAAAAAAGGTGATACTGCAGAGCAAGCAGGCTGTTATCGCTATCTCGCTGATGGAGGGGAAGTAGGATTTGACCGCATAAGGGGGATTGAATCCGATAAGAAAAACATTACAGCGATTCAGGGCAATTCCCAGTACGACAGTGGTGCAGGCCACAAACAGCGTATGCCTTTTTGCGCGCAGTCGCGGGCTCATCAGCATAAACCAGGGAACGATCATTGCCAACATCTCCACAATAAAGGAGCGGCTTTCAATGGAGCCATCAAATAAATAGACGTACGTTTCCCGGAAAATCATGTCACCGATTTTCAGGGTTATGTAGATTCCCAGCAGGTATTTAGTGACGCCGGTAAGGGGGGCCAAAACCTCCATTTCATCTACCCGTTTAAATGAGGCGGTGGCCACTGTGGTTTCAAAAACAACCATGGGATAACCTGCAGCAATAGCCGAAGTAAGAAAGAGCAGGGGTAAAATGGGAGTGTACCAGAGGGGATGCAGCTTGGTCGGGGCGATGAGCATGAGCGATCCCAGCCCCGATTGGTGCATACAGGAGAGGACCACCCCGGCAATGATGAAGACCCACATGGTCTTGCCGAGTATGGAGTCGGCCAATGCTAAAAGACGTTCAACCCGATCATTGAGAATGGAGAATGGTCCAGGGAGGTTCACCCTTCCTCGAAAACGCTCTACCACAATAGGAATGAATTCGATATAGAGAACGTGCAAATAGACCACCACGCACATGGCCACTTCAAAAAGAACCGAGTTTCCCTGCCAGAACAGCAGGGGTTTCGGCATGGCCCAAGAACGTCCGACATCAATGGCAAGACCTATGGCCACAAAGGTGTAGCCCAAGGTGGCGGTCAACAAAGCCGGTCGAGTTACTGCCTCATACTGGTGTCTGCCAAACACGTGGGCAATAGCTGCGGTGGTAAATCCACCAGCGGCGAGAGCCACACCCGTGGCTACATCAATGCCAATCCACAATCCCCAGGGATGCTGATTGTCCAGGTTGCTTACGACCGCTAAGCCCCCGATGTAGCGGGCAATGATAAAACAAACTCCAATCAGCATGACAGCAAACAGGACCAGGACACCCGGGGTCCAGAACCTAATTTCAAGCGGGGCAGGTTTGGGGTGAGCATGAGAACTCATATGTGATCCTCCTGTGCCTGAAATCCCGGAGCATGGTTGATCTGTTCGGGATTAATTTTCCACATGGCCCCTGTGAGAATTGCAAACAAGGTAATGGGCGCCCACATATAGGCAAAAATCGAGTGTTGGATGGTTTCAGTAAGATGGGGCATGGGATAATGGGGCAAACTCAGAAAGCCCAGCTTTTCAAATGGATCCTTTGAAATGTACATCCAGGATGTGCCGCCCACCTCAGACTCGCCGTAAATTTTGTTCAGATAACGCACAGGGTTAGCTGTTATCTTCCGGCGGGTACCTTCAAGTAGTATCTGGCGGTTGCCAAAGGTGATGGCCTCCATGGGGCAAGCAGCAGCACAGCCCGGTTTTCCTCCCATGCTGATGCGCTCGTAACAAAAGGTACACTTTCGCACCCTGGGTGTGAGAGGATCAAAATACTCATAGGCAGGGATCTGGAAGGGGCAGGCCACCAGGCAGTACCGACAACCAACACATTTGGATTTGTCATAGTGGACCGCGCCGTTGTCTTTCTTGCTCAATGCGCCTGTAATACAGGCCGAAGCACAGGCCGGATCCTGACAGTGCATGCACTGGACTTTGACATAGGTGGGAACCAATTGGTTTTGCTCATCAAGCCGGCCGGAATAGTAGCTGTTTATTACCGTAAAAGCGCCGGTGCTTGGCCTGCGCTTTTGGTCGAGAACGGTCCGATCGTCCAGCCGTTCCTTGGGTGGCGGCAGGTGGTTCACTCGATTGCAGGCCTGTTCGCAGGTTCGACAGCCAACGCAGGCTGTGAGATCCACTACGCAGCCATAGGGATTCGGAGGGGCTTTGGGCTGGCGTGCAGCAAATACTTTTTTGCAATTGCCTGCCGCAGCAGAGCTTATCATGCCTCCTGCAACACCTAAAAAATGGCGCCTGCTAATGTTCATATTCAATCCTTCAGATCCATAGTTTTCATGAGAGGGTGGCTGTATCCATATCGGAATGTCGTTTGTGTGCTAAATAGTTCAAGTAAGCTTTATTCGATATGTAAAAATTCTCACTTTTTGGCTAAACCAGATTGTAGAAGACCCACATGGAGATAGCTGGGTTTCCAGCCTCTCCAGCCGCGGTGACAGTCGAAGCACCGCGCCGTGGGTTTGGCGACATGCTCCGCATGCATCAGCTTTTTGTTGTCTTTTTCTTTAAGCGCTTTTTCCTGGAGGTGACATTGTTGACAATTCTCTCTTGTTCCGCCGGCTCCCATTATCAAAGCGATGTTCAGAGTTCTATTTTCGAAGTATGCTCGGTATGAAGCGCCTCCGACCGCCTTTATCAGATCAAGGTGACACCCGGCGCACGAGACCTTTTCTCTTTTAAGCATGGCATGGGTAATCCGCTTTCCCCCGGATTCCTGGATGGGCTTCTTAGGAAGCGTGTGGCATAACTCACATTTGCCTCGGCCCTGGTTGTATTCGGCGTTCTTGAAATGACAAAGGGTGCAGGATGCCTTGCTCACTTCAAAGTGTTTGTTCTCGGTCAAATGTTGGTGGCAGGAAGTACAACCCATTTTCATGCCCTCTATCTGTTTGTTCTCGTCAAAATGGGGTTCATGAACAAACTTTATTTTTTTATCGCCGAGCTCAATTCTTTTGGTCATGAACTTGTCCTCAGGCTTGCCGTGGCAGTCAAGTGTCAGGCAACTGGCATCAACGATAGTCGACCTTGTTTGGATGGATTCACCACCAATTGGAAGATAGCTGAAACGGTCTTGCACCCCGGCTGAGATATTTTTGGGGATATGTGTGGTCTTTGCAGTGCTATTCATTCGACGACCGTGCTCCACCCTTTCACTGTTTTGAGGCGGGTAGTGGCAATCGATACAACTCGCTTTAATGTGTGGGCTCATTTTCCAGGTTTGGTACCCCTTATTAAAGATGGCTGGATAGGTCAGCAGATGGCAACTGCCGCAGTAAAACTGAGGTTGAGAGATTTCAGGCTGTGGCAGCTCTATGAGGATCTCCCCCTTTTGTTCGGCCCTCGAAGCCGAGACGGCCAAGATCAGGATAGCCACCACGGCCAGGACGAAAAGCTGATGGATTTTTTTATCACTGCGCATGGTCAGGTACCTCTTCCTTCGAGGGGTGAAACGTTTCCCCTAAGGTGTATGTCAATATGCAGGACCACAAAAACAGCACCGATATACAGCGAAACTTGTTGCCTTTTGTGTCCAGCAAAGACTCCCTTGTTAAAGTCCAAGCCAGCCCGACTAAGACTTTAAGCCTTCATACTTCTAAGGAGCTCTTGACCCAAAAAAACAGCTCTTCCTCGTCAACAGGTGTGCCGAGGCAGGCGTAGATGTGACTGCCTATGGCCTCCTGCAATTCAGGATGAAACGACCGACTAGAAAAACCTATGATGCGAAGTGAGGGATTTTTTCTCTTGAGTTTCCTGATGTATCTGTTATCTACAGGCAAGCTATCCAGATCCAGAATCGCCAAGCGACAATCGCATCCCGTTATCCTGCCAGCCAAGTGCTCAAGTGAATCCAACAGCCTGATTCGATAATCCTCTCCTTCCAAGGCAGCACAAAGCTCGAGACAATGCTGTTCATTGGCACTTACAACTAAAATCGGATCTTGCATCCGGATCTCCTAGGGAACAACACTCTATCCCGCCCACCTTACTGTCACACTTATTGCGCAAATCCTGTGCCAGCAACAAGGATTTGAGGGTTAAAATCGGGGCGGCATTGAGAAGGGTCGAAAAAGATCTGCAGCTAACTCATTGAAAGTATGAGATGAAGCTGCTCAGATGAAGAAAGGCTGTAATGCTGAAAAAAGCAAAACAGCCTCGTAGTTGAGGGAGGAATTGGTCCAGATAATCGAGGTCGTTTGCACAGATAGTTTACAGCATTTTCTTGCAATTAGATTTGTCATGAAATTCCAATGGCTTAGCCCTGTAAGGAATCCTTACATCTGCATTTTACTTATCATTTTAAAGAGTTAGATGGTAGGAGACTGAAAAACAAAGTGGGAACTAGAGGGGTTGTCTAGTTTAGCAGGCTACTGAAAAAACCTGGTAACAGCCATAATTTGTCATCCCGGCCAAGTCCCGCAAAGCGGGCCGCGAGCCGGGATCCAGGAAGAATTAGACTATATTGAAATCTCGCTGGATTCCGGATCTCGTCCGCTGTAAGCGGACTCGTCCGGAATGACGGCTTCGGCCAATTGTGACACAGGTTCCCGAGGAATGGGTAGACGCGTTTCCGGATGGACACTTTCTGGAATTTCCAATTCATAAATGAGGAATTTGCCGCAAGGTCAAAGAAACCAAGGGATTGCGCGGAGGCGTACTGTATAGTACGTCGCACAAGAAATCTCGCTGGTTGACACAGAGATTGCGGCAAGGGCCCATTTATGGATGGAAACTAGTGAGTGGTAGGCTTGCTAATCTGATACCTCTTGAGCTTGTCATAAAGGGCGGTGCGGCTGATCCCTAAATGTTGGGCCGCCTCTTTCTTGACCCAGCCGCACTGCTCCAAGGTTTCCAGCAGCAGATTCCTTTCCTGTTCCTCAATGGTAGGCAGTCTGTCGGTCAGAGTGTGACCCGTTTGGGTCTGGACTATGGCGGGCAGGTCCGAGGCCTCGATTCGGCCGCCCTTGGCCAGCACGGTTGCGTGCTCGATACTGTTTTCCAACTCCCGGACATTGCCAGGCCAGTTGTAATCCAGGAGCAATCGCATGGCCTCGGAGGTAAACCCTTGAATTTTCTTATCCTGTTCCTTGGCGAAACGGCTTAGGAAATAGCGGGCCAGCAGGGGGACGTCATTGGGCCGTTCCTTTAGTGGTGGCAAGTTGATGGGAATGACGTTGAGACGGTAGTAGAGATCCTCGCGGAAATGACCATCTTTCACCTCCTGGAGGAGGTCCTTGTTGGTAGCTGCAACTATGCGCACGTCCACAGCCAAAGTCTTTTCGCCTCCCAAGCGCTCAAATCTATGGGATTGAATGACGCGAAGAAGCTTGATCTGCGCCGATGGAGCTATTTCGCCAATTTCATCCAAAAATACGGTGCCGCCATGGGCCTGCTCGAAGCGCCCGATCTTTTGACGGATGGCTCCGGTGAAGGCGCCTTTCTCGTGGCCGAAGAGTTCGCTTTCCAGAAGGGTGGCTGGATAGGCGGAGCAATTGATGACAACAAAAGGCTTGTTATGGCGAGGACTTCGTCGGTGAATGGCCCGGGCCACCAACTCTTTGCCGGTGCCGCTCTCGCCCTCAATGAGAACGGTGGCGTCGGTGGGAGCGATATCCTCAATCAGCTTGTAGATCACCTGCATTTTGAAGTCTTTGCCAATGAGGCCGCTAAATTCTGCCGTACTCTCCACCCGTTTCTCAAGATCGCGTATTTCTTCTTCATACGATACAGCCTTTGTTATTGTTTCAGAGGCATAATCCAGGACCAACGACACCATCTCGAGTGCCTTTTCGTCACAGAGGCAGTCCGATTGACAGGCTATGACAAAAGCGCCCTCGAGCTGATTTCTGGGCAGTAAAGGAATGACGGTCTGCCGTCCGGTTGGAAAGTAATCGGGAACAAGCGGGGGGTTGAACTTGTTTTTGGGTGCGACAGTCATGCCATCCATACCTTCCAGGATAGTCTGAGCTGCTGAAATCAGTTCCGGGTCTTCAATGGTAGAAATTCCCGCCTCCATCAAAGTGAAGACCAGATTGCGTTCGCTATTAAAAATATGAAGCAGCGTGTACTGGCTACCCACGATGTTTTGCACTGCCTTCATCAGTAAAGCAGCTACTCCATTGAGCGTCCTCTGGGAGCCGATCTGTTTGAGGATGCTGCAAAATGTTTCCATCTCACTGTGTGCCCGCTCGAGATCCTTCTCGGTCTGCTTACGCTCAGTGACATCTGCGGCAATCTGCAACACAACTTTACGGCCGTCCACCCAGCGGATTGCCCGATCCCGAACTTCGTACCATTTGCCGGTGACCTTCTTTTGAACTTCTCGGACATTCACTCCGGCCGGCTCACCATCAGGGGTGAGCAGTCTCTCTTTTGTACAGAAATCACAAGGACCGGATTGACCATCCTGCAAAACCTGCCAGCAGGTCCTGCCCACCACCTCGCCATAGAGATCTCTAACATACTTGTTGCCATAGAGGATTTCGTATGTTTCCACATCCGCCACGTAAACAGCGGCATCCAGGCTGTCCATAACGGTGAGAAGTCTTCGATGAGATTCTTGAAACTCCCTGGTCTTAATCTCGACGTTCCCTTCCAGAGTCTTGTTATAGCGAAAAGACATTGCCAAGGCATAGGAACAGCCAAGAAGGATAGATATGCTAACGAGTGCTACCAGTAAAAGGTGTTTAACATAAGCTGAGCGGATTAATCTGCTTGCATCTTTCTTGGGTGCCCATAGTCCCAGTGCCCACAGCTGTGCCCCCAGGCGTGCCGGCATATAAGCCATAAGCTTTTCTTCTTTGTCTTGCGAATACTTACCGGTAGAATAATCGAACCGGTAGTAGGAATATTGCGCTGTGCCAGTATCTCCGGCTGTCATCCTTTCCAATATCTGTTGAAATGACGGAAACCCCTCGACCTCTTGCAAAAAGTTTTTTCTGAATAGCGAGCTGTCAGGCTCCCAGAGTACTTTAGATTCGTTGTCGATGAGAAAAGCGTGTCCTCCCTCGGTAGACTTGACAGGGGCAACCAACTTGTCAATCAAGTAATCTAAGTCCAGGCTGCAGAATGTTACTCCTGCAAATCGGCCAAAAGAAGATGGGTGGCCCTTGTCTGCCTGAGCCGCAAACATAGGGACGGCCACTACCATCCCTGCTTGGCCCGTCTCAACCGGCCTGGAGTCGATGAACTGGATCATGTAGTTTTCGGCGGAGGTCATCTCCTTTGCTTCCAGATAATAGCTCCGCTGTGATAAATCACCACCCTCCAAGTGAGGAGCCCTTGCACTGAATTTCAAAACGCCATGTGCATCCAACACTCCTATGTCCTTGACTCCCAACCGCTCAAGTTCATGGATTTCGAGTGCCAATACATGTCTGGTTGTGATGTCATCAAAGCCAACAACCCCGTCCATTCTCGCCATGGCGTGCATGGCCTCTGACAGGGTTCTGAAGTAGAGCTCGATCCCGCCAACTGCTCCTCTGGCCATCACGAGTTGCCGCCGATTGAACTCGTTGAAAGTCGCCTGCTCTGTGGCTTTAAAAGATTGATGCCCAACTAGTAGGATCACAGCTACCAGTAGAAGGCCACTAATGGCGATGAGCCATGGCCTCTCATTAAGTACCGTTATAACTTTATTTATGTTCATGGTTTTTCGATATCAAATGACAAGGTGATGGCGCAAAACGCCGATGGCGCCAGGGAACTGCTTAAATCAGCCAGAATCTGGCGGTGATTGATGAATGTTCCAAACGAATGGAGTTAACCAATCAATTTGATAATTACAGAAAAGTTATTTTACTAGTCCATTAAGACATATATCAATATATGTGCCAGAAAACTGTGTGGCTTGATACACTTTTAAAAACAACAGGTTAGATGTTTTCAGGTCTTTCTCCACCTTGGGGATATTTGGTGAAATGACCAAGTATGATCGGTGATTTCACCCGGCGCGTAGATGTACTGCAACCTATAGGCCCTAATCAAAGGGCGACTGGTACTCCATTTGACCCCTTTTGGGGGTTCATTTTGCCAGTCTTGCCAGCCGGATGTGAGAGATTTGCGATATTCTTGCCAATAACGAGCTTGACAAGAATTATAGGTATGAGGATCGTATCTAGAAGCCCCAAAGAAGGGTGCCCTTTTCCAGGCGAAGAAAGTGTTGACAACATCCGGAAGTCCAATAAATACGGAACAATACGTATAAAAAGAACGACTCTTCGAAACACATGCCTCAAGGGGTGCACCTCACATATCATCCGCCGCGTCACTCCCCAGACCTACTTCCGGGTGCCGCGCTGATAGAAAACTCGCGATATGACCTGACCGTTCGGGTCCCAAGTCATCTCGATTCCGTGGGGCACTCCGCCGGAGTAGTCGACGAAGCGCTTGAGTTCGCCGCCTTCGTACCATTCCGTCCAGATCCCGTCGGGGATGTAGTGGCCCGTTGCATCAGGTTTCATTTGTACGATTCTGAGCAAAGCGCCGGATGGGTATCTTTTCAGGGCGACCTTTGGCAGCGCAATGTTTCGCGCTACAGGTCCAAGTCGTTCACGGAGTCGGGCGACCAAAAATTCGGTATCTTTATTTTGCGGATTCAGACGGCGTGCCTCCAGGAGGTCTGAATAGGCCGCCGCATAGCGCCGGCGTTGGGCCATGATGCGGCCGAGGTGTTGATGAAGCATGTCCCTGTGTTCTCTTGACCAAAACACGCTGGCAAAAAAGATATGTGCAGCAGCGACCTCAAGTTCCGAGTTTTGTCTGTCTATTGATCGCAACCCAATCTTTAAGTGCAAATCCGGGCTCTTAGGATTCGCGTTCAGCGCTATTCGGAAATACTTCTGTTCCTTTTCGGTGTCTCCCTGTAGGGCATAATGTGTCGCGAGAATACTGGCGGCATCCATAATGACCGTCGGATCTTCCACGCCGGACTCGAGTACCTGGGATGCCAGCGGGCTGGCATCCTCGTATTTGCCGGCCCAGGCCAGCACTTTGGCAAGATTAGCCAGAGATAACGAGCGCAGCTGAGGGTCCAAGCGGGCCTCAATCTGCAAAGAAACTGCGGCAATCGCCTGTTCGCCCCAGGTATCGACAGGCTGCAGGATGCCAAGCTCGCTCATTGCCTCGACCAGCCTGATCGCCAGCATTCGATTGCCTTCAGTTGTCGGGTGGACATGGTCCAGGAAGTATTCTTCGCCGGGCACACGGTGGCCTTGCTCAACCAAAAGGCGCTGTTCAACTAGATCGTCAAAGTCGACCAGCGGTGTGCCGGTCTCCCGTGACACCTCAGCCAGCGTTTCTTGCATTGGCGACAGGGCCCGAAGCGGGCAGACATCCTCATCCCGGGCGCGTCTGAAGGCGGCCTTTGCCCTCTCGTGTTGGCCGAGCGCGAAAAGTACTTTTCCCCGACGGTAATGGAGCTCCGCGAATCGCGGATCGATCACGAGTGCTTCGTCCAGTATCTTGAGCGCCTCGGACCATCTGGATTCTCTCATTAGCTCCAGCCCATTTGTCAGCGAATTTTCTACGCGCAACCGATCCGACTCACTGAGACCGGCGGTATGCTGACTCTTGAAAGGAGAGAAGTCTTTCAGGTTTGAAGCCGGTGTGACAAAGATGACATCCGCATTTACGGATTCTGCGATGTGGACCATTCGTTTAAGACTGACCCGGTAGTGCATTAGA
>Ga0210119_1000217_pt1 | contig 12909 bp, 12 predicted proteins | sample China_Bullhead_C_2_FD_184859 | JGI IMG/M metagenome (GOLD analysis project Ga0210119, IMG submission 184859) | Wetland microbial communities from San Francisco Bay, California, USA, that impact long-term carbon sequestration -... | ecosystem: Environmental > Aquatic > Marine > Wetlands ... | reverse complement strand
GGTTGTTTTAATAAAATAAAACAACATTATACCTGCTAGCAGATGAATAAAAATATTTACTAGATGATAACCCTTTTCTTCGAGGCCATGAAAATAATAATTTAGAGCAAATGAAATATTTGCTACAGGGCGGTGATGATTAACACTCTCAAACCCTGCTTTTAGTAACTCATCTAAAGATAAGCTGGATATTTGTATAAAGTGGTTGCTCCAAATATTCGGAGCATCATCAAAATGGAATGAATGGTTAAGGGTACCTGAATATATTATGACTGTGAGTAACAGTAGGCTTACTGTTTCTAACAATAAGTATTTTTTAGTATAAAAATATATTGAAAAATTGTTTTTCTTGGTTTCTTGAGGTGCGGGAATCTCTTCGTTAGGCTTTTCCTCCTCTTTGGAATGGGACTTGAAGCTTTCAGGATTTTGAGATGATTTTATATTATGTATTGGTGATTTTTCTTTATTGGATAACTCGTTATTTTTTAAATTCTTCTTTCTCTTTGATCCCTTCTTTTTTTTACGAGAAAGTTTTTTCTTATCTACCATTTAACTACCCAAAGTGTTTATTAACCAAAACTACAAATAGTTATTTCTTGCCAACATCTATAATCTGGCTCGGACAATTTTTATCTTCAATATATACTGGCTATCGTCATTTTTTTGAGAAAGCAAATAAAAGTATGGCTGATTGTCAGGCTTAATTCAACTGTCAAGTTCTCACTTGTCAGTTCGTAAACCAATTACTGCAATTTAACTCCTTGACAGTTGTAAACCTTACAAGTACCTTTTTTCTCGACAGATGCTATGGAGGTTTGTCATTTCAGGTGGTTAGGGTGTACAAGTTTTTTAAAAGGTGATCCCGCTTAGCTCCACCAATCAAACAAGAAACAGATGCTGCTGAATAAGCTCCCTCTCTTTTCATATATGCCCCTTTCCGAATGCGCTGTCCGGTGAAGGGGCTTTTTTTGTCGTGATTCCACAAAATGTTTGAAAACTTTCAACATATAAATCCATGAAGGTTTTTACCACAGAGATCACGCATTCCGAAAAACAATGCAAAAATATCTTATTTGCATTGTTTTCCTATTCTGGAAACGCCGCTTGACAGGAAGAAAAAACCACTCACGCACAACTCTTTCCGCCTCTCATCAAGACAACGAAAACAAGTTGAGCGCAGCATATGTGCACGTATAAATATATTGTAGTATATAACTAGATTGTAAAATTGTTGCAGAGTGAGAGTTTGTATAATATATATCTTAACTCATTATAATGATTCACAAGGGTAAAAAGCTTAGATCCTAAAAAGAGGTTGGAGAAGATGTTCGGAAAATCTATTAGAAATGGCATATCAATTATAACGCTCTTCCTTCTTCTGCCGATTATTAACAGTTGCAGCGATCAACAGGAAGCACCACCAGAACCCCAAGCTCATCCCCAAACAAAGTTTTATCTGGGGCTTATACCGGAACAGGATCTTTTCAGCCAGAAGGAGCGGTATGCCCCTCTTGCCCGCTATCTTTCTGCAAAAACAGGGGTGGATGTCGAACTCAAGATTCTTTCGCGCTACGGCAACATCATTGATAATTTTATTTCCGGCAAATTGGACGCTGCTTTCTTCGGAAGTTTTACCGGTGCCCTGGCAATCAAAAAACTTGGAGTGGAGCCTCTTGCAAGACCTGAATATCTTGACGGCACCTCAACATACTATGGTATGGTTTTTACCAGAAAAGACAGCGGCATAAAAGATGCGGCTGCCATGAAGGGGAAGCGCTTTGCTTTTGTTGACATGGCAACAACCGCAGGCTGGCTCCTGCCTCTTCACTATTTTCAAGATATCGGTATTGATGATTACCGGACATGGTTTGCTGAATCCTATTTTACCGGAACCCACGAGGATGCCATTTATGATGTTCTCGACGGCAAGGCGGATGTCGCTGCTGCAAAAAATACGGTCTTTTATCGGCTTGCCGGCACTGACAAGAGAATCTTGAATGATCTGCAGATATTGGCAACTTCACCGAAGGTTCCTGCCAATGCACTGGCAGTGAGGAAAGACCTGGACGGTTCTTTAAAAATAAAGTTGCAAGAGACCTTGCTGCAGATGGATCAGGACGATCAAGGCAAGCCTATATTGCTGAAATTCGGGGCGAAAAAGTTTATAGAAACAACTGAAAAAGACTACGAACCTGTTTTTACCTATGCCGATGACATCAAACTCGACCTCCATAGATACGATTACAGGAACCAATAACATCCACAAACACACATTTGTCCATTTTAAACTTTTTGTGCAGTATGGTGTATCTTTGTAGAAAATGCAGGTGCTTTGGAGGCATCCCTACTTTATGAAACAAAAAGTCTACTTCGCCTTATTCCTTCTTATTGTCTGTTTTCTGGCAGGAGGATTTTATATATTAAAAACAATAGATGGGGTTACAGACAATCTCGAAACTATCATCACCCTCAATAAAGTAGAATTCTTAAGAGAAACTTTGCTGAACAAGATCGTTGTCGTGCAGGCGGATCTGCTCCTTAAGGATACTCCCCACGCCAGACAGGTAGATACCTTTATTTCACATGTGGATGAAATGCATGAAGCTTCTCATAACTGTTTGAGTTGTCATCATTCAGAAGAGGTGAAAAGTCGTATCATACAATTTCAGCAGATGATTAATCAATATATGAAAAAATTGAGCCGGATCTATACATTAAGGGCGAATGAAGCACGGTTGAAAAATGAGAAGCAGAGCGCTTTTGATCTTGGCCAGCTAACTCTGGAGGTCGTCAGCAACATCGTCATCTCATCTCAGCACAAAACGTCTCGGCGGATCCAACAGGCACGGCAGGATATTAAACATTCAGAGCTATTCCTTTATACTCTAATGTTACTCGGACCTCTTCTCATTATCTTTACGGCCTTTTATTTTTTCAGAAACTTTACCCGGTCTGTCCTGACTCTTACCAATGCCACCCGGAAAATTAAAGATGGTGACATGGACTATAGGATAAAAAACCAATTAAAAGACGAGTTCCGTGAGTTGGCCAAGTCCTTTAATGACATGGCAATTTCTTTGAAAGAGCAGCAGCATAAAATCCAACAGGCTGAACGTCTGGCCGCAGTCGGTGAGCTTGCCGCCGGACTGGCCCATGAAGTAAAAAACCCTCTGGCAGGAATAAAGGTCTCCATCGAGGTGCTTAAAAGCGAACTGAACCTCGAACAGGAAGATAAAGAAATATTTTTGCGAATCATCAATGAAATAAACAGGATAGAGTCATTACTTAAAAATATGCTCAACTATGCCCGCCCTTCAAAGCCACAGCCAGAGTTTTTTAATATTAACGGAATTCTGGACTCCATAATTAAAATCTCAGAGTATTCACTCAAAAGTCCAAGCGACCCATCCCGTTTGACTAAGGATATCAATTTTGTCAAAGATTTTGCAGAAGATATCCCGGAAATTTATGCTGACCCCGGGCAACTGCAGCAGGTGTTCCTGAACCTTCTCTTAAACGGGATTGATGCTATAGATGAAAAGGGAACTATAACCATAAAAAGCACGAGAACTGCGGACGAATGCCTGCAGATCCAGATATCCGATACCGGCAAGGGTATTGCCCCGGAAACTCTCGACAATGTATTCAATCCGTTTTTCACCACCAAGTCAAAAGGAAACGGATTGGGATTGGCGATCTGCAAACGCCTTATAGCGCAGCACAAAGGCAACATCGAGGTCTTCAATAATCCAGAAAGTGGAGCTACGTTTGTCATAACTCTGCCGGTGAAACTGAAAATCGAGGAATCCACATCATGAAAATAAATGGCAGAATCTTTCTTCTCGATGATGACGAACTGATCGTTACCATGCTCTCCAGGGCCCTCAGGAACGAAGGATTTGAAACACATGTGCAGACCAGTAGCGACGATATTATTAAGAAGATGGAGGCGTGGCATCCCAATGTTATACTGCTGGATATTAACCTGGGCGAAGACCGCAACGGTCTGGACATCCTGGCTGAGATCAAGGCAAATGAACTCGATGTCCAGGTTGTGATGCTGACAGGCGATGATACTGCTGAATCGGCAATCAAGGCCATGAAAATCGGGGCCGCTGATTACCTGACCAAGCCCTTTAATATTGATGAAGTCATCATGGTCGTCAAGGGTGCGCTGGAAAAAGTAAAACTGAATGATGAGGTCAGGTATCTGCGTAAGTCCCGCATGGATTATGCCCATCATGAAATGGTGGGCGAATCCCAGGTGCTAAAAGACCTTATTGAAAACGCAAAAAAAATTGCAACCGCCGGGGTCCCCACCATCCTTATCACCGGTGAGTCAGGGACGGGCAAGGAAGTCCTGGCTCGCTATATGCATTACTGGATGCATCAGGAACGGGGAGAAAATCCTGAAGATGTGCCCTATATTGCTGTGAATTGTACCGCTTTGCCGGACAACCTTATTGAAAGCGAACTTTTCGGCCATACCAAAGGGGCTTTTACCGATGCGAGGATGGATAAAAAAGGCATGTTTGAGCTGGCCGACGGTGGCACCATACTACTCGATGAAATCGGTGACATGCGGGCCGACCTCCAGAGTACATTCCTCCGGGTTCTCGAAAATAGAAAGATCCGCCGGCTGGGCGGCACGGTCGATCTTTTGGTTGACGTGAACGTGATCGCCACAACGAACAGAGACCTCAAAGAGGCCGTGGCTGTCAAGGACTTCCGCGAGGACCTTTTTTTCCGTCTAAGCACCTTTTCCATGCATCTGCCGCCTCTCCGTTCCAGGCGCGAAGACATTTCGCTACTGGCTCGATATTTTCTTGAGAACTTCAAACAGAAATATGCCAAGAAGGATCTCGAAGGCTTTACCTCTGAGGCGGAGAAGCGGTTAATTGAATACAACTGGCCTGGCAATGTCAGGGAATTAAAGAATGTTGTCGAAAGATGCGTTGTCCTGGCAAACAGCGAGCTTATAAGCCTTGAGAATGTGCCCCTGGAATTGGGCGCAGAAGGCGATTTGCCGTTTGTCGAAAGACGCAAAAACCCGCGGCTTATCCTGCCTGAAGAAGGTATTTCTTTAGATGACGTGGAAAAGGATCTGATCAGACAGGCCATGGATCGGGCCGGCAACAACCAGACCAAGGCAGCAAAACTGCTCAATATGTCCTATGATACCCTGCGCTACCAGATTAAAAAGTACAATTTGAAGTGAAGGTTCATGGCCCTGAGAACCAGGCTTTGATGCGCCTCTTGAAGAGGCTGCTGCCGCATGCAACTAAATGACATTTTCAGGCACAAAGGCACAGAGGCACAAAGTTTTAAAAACTGATTTGATAATATTTCATAAAAACACAAGACTTTCTATTTTCCCTTATTTACATCGGTCTTAAGACTCTGTGCCTCTGTGCCTCTGTGCCTGTCGCATAAAATCAGGCAAACCTTATCCCCACTCTACAATTATCTTCATCCATCATTTTGCTCCAGACGACCACTCCGGTTCTGTTGTTCATTTTTTCATCAAAACCGATAACCTGGGATTCCCGCAAGGGGTACTGGGACAGCAGACCTATGCCCCTGTCGCTTATATCAACTACCTGCGCCACAAGTGACCAGCGGGTATAGTTCCCCTGATCGATGACGCTCATCTGGAAAGGGATATTTTCTTTATTTGGCTTCCTGGGGGTCTTTCTTGATTTTTTTTCAAAAGCACTGCCGGTGAAACGGAAACCGATCTCAGCGTTTTCCTCTCCTGTCAGCACCTGCTGCATCACATCCGTGAGTTCAGATAGGTTAAAAGGCTTGGGGATAAAGTGGCATGCCTTGTTGGCAATGGCCGCGTCATTATTTTCACTTAACTCGGAAGCGTCCAGGCAGCTTGCGGTCATAATAATGATTTTGACCTCGGGACAGGCATGCTTCATTCTTTTCATTAACTCCAGGCCATTCATATCCGGAAGATGAATATCGAGTAGGCACAGGTCGTAGATGGAGCAGCTTATTTTTTCAATTGCCTCAGTGCCCGTAGCTGCTGTATCAACATAATATGACTGCTCTTTTAAGGCTCTGGCAAGGGAATATAGTATGAGTTCGTCGTCATCAACAACAAGGACAAGCTTTTGCATTTATCCCTCTGGATGGAAAGTTTTTTAGATGTTAGTTCGTCTTAAGTTTTGCTTACGCAAAATTAACATAGCAAAATATGGGCCATTAATTATCATTCTTGAAATAACATTCAATATATTTCTAACTACATGTATATATTCTATATTCTTCAAATATTGCTCCTGCTTTAAGAGTGTTCTTGTCGATACAATGAATAAAAATTCAGGATTTTGGCCAAAAATAATATGGGATATTCCCCACTTTCTAATTGAGTAGAGTAAGCAATTTATTAGGATATGGGTGGGCTAGACCAAACTCGATAGTGCCCGACTTCCGCGTGGGCCCTTTTCCCGCTTGAGCACATCTACCCTGCATCTGCCACCTCTTCACACTACAGGCGTAAAGATATTCTTCTGCTGGCCCGCTATTTTCTGGAGCACTTCGCCCAGAAATATACCAAGAAGAACGTAAAGAGCTTTACAAGGGGACTTCATTTGATTATTTAAACTATACATTCAGAAGAGTTCTGGGCAACCCTGCTCCAGGCATCCTTGATTCGCCATTGAAATCTCTTGCTGCACATAATCTTGATAATTACGCTAACGTAATGGGCAATGGATATGTTCACAAATAAAATAACACAGCAGCAGGCAAAAGACACCGGAATGGCAATGGTTCTGATCTGTCTGCTGATTATGTTTATGAGCGGGCGAGACTTTTTGCTTCCTCCGGCTATTGCACTTCTTGTCCTGACCATGACCTGGCCTGCACTATTCAGACCCCTAGCCAAATTGTGGTTTGCTCTCTCTCACTTCCTCGGAAGTATCGTTTCCAAAATCCTTCTCTCATTACTCTTCTTTACAATCGTGACCCCCATAGGATTAGTCAGGCGTCTTGCTGGAGCTGATTCCCTGAAATTAAAAAAGTGGAGGACAGGAAGTACATCTTCATTTACTGACCGAAATCAGACATATTCCGCTGAAGACCTCGAACGCCCTTATTAATTTTCCCTTTCACGAAGGACAGATACAATGGATTTCATAAAAGACCTCTGGGGCTTTCTAAAGGTGCGGAAAAAATTCTGGCTCCTGCCGATTATCCTCTCCCTGCTCCTGTTCGGGATCCTGATCGTCCTTACCAGCGGATCGGCCATTGCTCCCTTTATTTACACCATATTTTAGGTTCTGAAGAAAGTGGCTTCTTCCATCCTTGGCATATCTGCATTTTACCATGATAGTGGAGCTGTATTGTTAGTGGATGGAGAGATCATCGCAGCAGCCCAGGAGGAACGCTTTTCCCGCCGTAAACATGATGCGAAATTCCCCTCGCAGGCAGTGCAGTATGTCCTGACAGAGGGAGGTGTGCGCATTGCCGATCTCGACGCCATTGCTTTCTATGACAAGCCCTACCTGAAATTCGAACGGCTGCTCGAAACCTATCATGCCTTCGCTCCCCGTGGATTAAAGAGTTTTCTTGCCGCAGCTCCGGTCTGGGTCAAGGAAAAACTCTTCATGCGTAAAATGGTCTGGGAGGAGTTAGAGCGGATTAACAAGGATCCTTTAGCGCAGAAACCACCCCTGCTTTTCCCGGAGCATCACCTCTCACACGCTGCCAGTGCTTTTTATCCTTCGCCCTTTAATGAGGCCGCTATCCTGACAATAGACGGCGTTGGTGAGTGGGCAACCACGACAATCGGCAAAGGGGCAGGTAAGGACATAACGATCCTGAAGGAACTCCCGTTCCCTCATTCCCTCGGTCTTCTCTATTCTGCCTTCACCTATTACTGCGGCTTCAAGGTAAACAGTGGTGAATATAAACTCATGGGACTTGCTCCTTACGGGAACCAGGATAGTAAACGTATCGAAACATACAGGAATCATATTACAAGCGAGCTTGTTGACATTAAGGAAGACGGCTCGATCCTTCTTAATATGGATTATTTTGCTTATGCCACTGGCTTGCGCATGTGTAATGATGAAAAATGGGAAGCTCTTTTCGGCATAAGCAGACGGCTGCCGGAAAGTGATGTAACGCAGCCATATATGGACATGGCCTTGACCATTCAGCAAGTTACTGAAGCAATCGTTCTCAGGCTCGCAAGGACTGCCAGGAAACTTACCGGCTCTCCAAATCTGGTCATGGCCGGGGGAGTTACTTTAAACTGCGTTGCCAACGGCAAACTGCTTCAGAGCGGGATATTTGAACAGCTTTGGATCCAGCCGGCTGCCGGTGATGCCGGGGGTGCCCTCGGCGCCGCCTATGCTGTCCGGCATATCTGGCAGGGAAAGGAAAGGCTGGTGAAAACCGCTCCGGGTGGAGATGCCATGAAGGGTGCCTTCCTGGGCCCCGCATTCACATTCATAGACATTGAGCGGGTCTCCAGGAGATATTCTGCCCCATATAAAAAATATGATGATTTCTCTTCTCTCTGTCGTGATGTAGCCGGATATCTGGCAGAGGGGAAAATTACAGGCTGGTTTCAGGGAAAAATGGAATTTGGCCCCAGGGCACTTGGGAACAGGAGCATTCTTGCTGATCCCCGCCATCCGGAAATGCAGAAACGGCTCAACCTGAAAATCAAATACAGGGAAGGATTCAGGCCATTTGCCCCATCAGTTCTCATCGAGAATGCTGCAGAGTACTTTGATTTGAACGTGGTTTCGCCTTACATGCTTCTGGTTGCCACGGTCAAGGAGAACCGGCGGAATCCACTGCCGCCAGGATACGAAGAGATGGACATGCATGAACGTCTATACCATCTCCGCTCAGACATCCCTGCTGTGACTCACGTCGATTATACGGCGAGAATCCAGACGGTTCACAGGGAGACGAATGAACGTTACTGGCAACTGATAATGGCATTCAAGGAATTAACGGATTATGGACTGGTGGTGAACACCAGTTTCAATGTCCGCGGAGAACCCATTGTCTGCACACCTGCCGATGCCTATCGCTGTTTCATGAGGACCGAAATGGATTACCTGGTCATAGAGAATTTTCTCTTTGACAAACGGGAACAGCCCCCATTGAACGATGGCGAAGACTGGCAACAGATGTATGAACTTGATTAGGTGCTGATCATCTTATTGTCATATTCCAATTGGAAGTTGCAGAAGATAATCTGGCAGGCAAACTTGAAAAGGAAGTTCATGCTTATCAAGCTGTACAAGCAGGTTAAACATTTTGTGAACAAATCTATCACTGCATCAGGCTTCATGCTTCGTAGCGCTGGTGAATCAATTTAAAAGCTATTTTTCTAATATTAAACGATTATTGAAATTGTCTTTTTCATAGCACTACCTGAGTCAAAGAAACGCTTTACAAGGATGACTTTATTCGATTACATTTACGCCAGACAGGCAAAAGAGTTCCGGAGAACCTTACTCCAGGCCTTAATTTTTATAAAAAGACTTTGGGGAGGGCTTAAATGGTTTTTCTCAAAGGATCAGCCTCTGCAGGCAAATCTAGAATTGGCCTTCTTCTTGCCTCAGGGGCTTTTTTCTCATTCTCTTATCGGACATAAATCATGGCAGCAGCAAAACAGAAAAATAAAGAGGAAAACATCCCTGAACCGGCACGTCGGCCTGTCAGTGATGAGGCGATTCTCAAAGTAACCAAAGAGGTTGTAGTGAAATTCATCGAAGTAGGACGGCTGACCCCGGCCAACTTTGACGAAACCTTTCAGAATATATACAAAACCGTACACAATGCTGTCCGCTCCTGACCCGATTCATTCATTTCAGAATTGCTCATGAATGAATCTGGCTAACCCATATTCCTTGTATCGGTGAATCTTCTTTCTTCTCTTAATCGCTTCCCTGATCATGTCCGCCACATTCACATTATGGGTGTCTGCGGCACAGGCATGGGTTCACTTGCCGGCATGCTCAAGGATTCCGGTTATGTTGTTACCGGGTCTGATGAAAATGTCTACCCTCCCATGAGTGATTTTCTGGCCTCCTGCAATATTGAAATAAAAAACGGCTACAGTGCTGAAAATTTAGTGCCGCATCCCGACCTTGTTGTGGTCGGAAACACTATACGGAAAACAAATCCTGAAGCCCAGGCTCTGGCCGAGCTTGGCATCCCCTATGTCTCCTTTCCCCAGGCCCTGGGCCATTACTTTCTTGCCAATAGAACTTCACTCGTGGTGACCGGCACGCACGGGAAGACCACCACCTCATCCCTGCTGGCGACTATGCTGCACAAGACCGGCCAGACACCTGGATTCATGATCGGCGGCCTGGTACAGGCATTCGGCCGTAATTACAATTTAGGGGATAGCCCCTATTTTGTCGTGGAAGGCGATGAATATGACACGGCCTTTTTTGACAAAGGGCCGAAGTTTCTGCACTACCAGTCCCATATTGCCATTGTCACTTCCATTGAATTCGATCATGCGGATATCTTTGCCGACCTTGAGGCTATCAAGGACTCATTTTCGCGCCTGATGGCGATAATGCCGAAAGACGGCTGTGTTGTGGCCTGTTTTGACAGCCCGGTGGTGCAGGAAATAGCTGCCAAAGCACAATGCCCTATCCTAAGTTACGGGATGGATAAAGGAGCTGAGTGGAGCATCAGAAACCTTGCGGTTAAACCCGGAACTACCTATTTTGATGTTATGCACAAGGGCATGCTCTACGGAACATGCAAAAGCCCTATGCCCGGCAGGCATAATGCCTTAAATGCGCTGGCCGTGATCGCGGTTCTTGATCGGCTCGGCATGGATAAAGAAGCAATCATTGCCGGACTCGGGAGCTTTGAGGGTATTCGGAGGCGCCAGGAGGTCCGGGGAGTCGTAAACAACATTACGGTGATCGATGATTTTGCCCACCACCCTACCGCGGTTCGTGAAACCCTGGATGCCCTCAAGCAGGCATATGACGGCCACCGGCTGGTTGCTGTTTTTGAGCCGCGCACCAATTCCAGCAGGCGCCAGGTTTTCCAGAAAGATTATGTGTCGGCCTTTGACGGGGCAGACATGGTAGTGTTGAGGGAGCCTTTGCCGCTGCCCGAATTTCCTGCAGCCCAGATGTTTTCATCCAGGCAGCTTGCTTTGGATTTGCAAGACCGGAGCATAGATGCCTTTTCCTTTGCCGACACTGATGATATTCTGAGTCACCTACGCACATTCCTGGTGCCCGGTGACGTGGTGGTAATCCTTTCCAACGGTGGCTTTGATAATATTCATGCGCGGCTGCTGGAGATGTTGGGGGAAAGATAAAGGACTGAGGACTGAGGAAGTGAAAAGTGAGGAGTTAGGAGTTAGGAGTGAAAGAAAAGGGCTGAGGGCTGAGACAAAACTGGGGAAATAATATATATATCAAACAATTACTTATAATATGTCCACATGCGGATAATTTTTACAATCTTTTTTTCTGTAAGCACCTGATAAACTAACCTGTGCTGGATATTAATTCTGCGAGAATAGGCACCGCTCAAATCTCCAACGAGTTTCTCGTATGAGGGGGGAGTATGGAATGGATTTTCTTCAATGATAGATAGAAGATTTTCTACCCGTGGCTTTAAACCTTCTCGTTTTATTTTTTTCGCATCCTTTTGAGCCATTTTGGTGAAAATTATTTTCCAACTCACCAATCCAGCTCCTCAGAACATTCTTCAACTGAAGTTGCTAACCCTTCCTTAATCGATTCCCTCATACCAGGAACCGATGTCAAATAAAGGGTCTCTTGTATTGCCTCCCAATCATTCTCTGAAACCAGGACGGCACTGGCTCGCTTGCCTTTGATCGTAACCGGTTTGTGATCGGATGCGACTGCGTCCACTAATCCATATAATTTTGCTCTTGCTTCTGAAACAGTAAGTGTTGTCATAATATTGCCTCCTAAAATTAACGTACGATATATCGTACTAAATTGCAATGATTTATTAAATTTGTCGAAGGACTGTTGGCTGAGATTAAAGGCAGAAGGACTGAGGACTGAGAAGTGAGAAGTGAAGAGTAAGGAGTGAGGAGTGAGGAGTAAAAGAGAAGGACTGAGGACTTTTGAGTAAGAAGTTAGGAGTGAGGAGAAAGAAAGACTGAAATTACGACGGAGTTACGAGAAAAGAATTAGAGCTGCGAAGTCAGGAATAGTTCTGCTCTATCCACTCTTGGTAATTTTCACCCATGACAGTTTTACACCATTCCAGGTTTTCCAGATACCACCCGACAGTTTTTCTCATGCCTGATTCAAAGGACTCAACCGGAGCATATACGAGTTCGCCGGTTATTTTGGTGGCATCAATGGCATAACGCCGGTCATGACCGGGGCGGTCTTTTATGTGGGTTATTAGTGAGGAGTAAGAATTAAATGAAGAGGTCTGAGGACTGTGGACTGAGGACTGAGAAGAAAGAGGTTGCAATTCATCCAAGATAGCGCAAACGGCATGGACGACTTCGAGGTTTGTTTTTTCGCAATTTCCGCCGATGTTGTAGGTCTCGCCGATTCTGCCTTTTTTGAGAATCAGATCAATTCCTCGGCAATGATCTTCCACATAGAGCCAGTCTCTGATATTAAGACCATCACCATAAATAGGCAGGGGTTTACCCTCAAGGCAGTTGAGAATAAGCAGGGGAATTAATTTTTCCGGGTGCTGATATGGTCCATAATTGTTTGAGCAGTTGCTGATAGTCATGGGCAGGCCATAGGTTTTGTAATATGCCCGCACCAGAAAATCCGAACCTGCCTTGCTGGAAGCATAGGGAGAGTTTGGTGCATACGCTGTTGTCTCTGAAAAACCGGGGTCGTCAGGGCCAAGGGATCCGTAGACTTCGTCGGTGGAAATGTGGTGGAAACG
>Ga0210119_1000216_pt1 | contig 12913 bp, 9 predicted proteins | sample China_Bullhead_C_2_FD_184859 | JGI IMG/M metagenome (GOLD analysis project Ga0210119, IMG submission 184859) | Wetland microbial communities from San Francisco Bay, California, USA, that impact long-term carbon sequestration -... | ecosystem: Environmental > Aquatic > Marine > Wetlands ... | reverse complement strand
GAAGATCTTGGAGGCGCAGATCTTCTCGGCGGCATCGCCAAGGTCGGCCGATGAATCGATCACGACCGGTACGTTGCCGGCGCCGACGCCGATGGTGACGGTGCCGGACTGCATGGCGCGGCGGACGTTGTCCTGCGAGCCGGTGACGACGGCGAGATCGACCTGGCGGATCATTTCCTCGGTCATTACCTTGGAAACCGGCGGCGGCAGGATCTGCACGAGATCCTCGGGGTGACCGCACTTTTTCAATTCGGCGCGCATCAATTCAACGGTCTTGCGCGTTGTTTCGGCGCCGGCTGGTGACGGCGCGATGATGACAGCGTTGCCGCCCTTTAGAGCCATCATGGCCTTGTTGACGGGGGTGGCGGCGGGATTGGTCGAGGGACAAACGGCGCCGACGACGCCGACGGGCTTGCCGTATTTGACGATGCCGCGCTCGAGCTCCTCGGAGATGACGCCGACGGTCTTGGCGCGTAGAAGATCGCGCAACGTACCGAAGGTCTTGCGCGTGTTCTTGATAACCTTGGATTCGACGTTGCCGAGCCCCGTGTCTTCGACGGCCAGTTCGGCCAGCATGCGCGCGTGCTCGGGCTTGTAGATGGACCACGCCAGAGCACGGACAGCATCGTCGACGCGCGCCTGGTCACGATTCTCGTAGGCCAGCATGGCGGCGCGGGCGCGTGCGACCGTCTCAGCGACGCGCGCCTGGGAATTTTCTTCGCGCCCCTTGGCGGCATCGGGCGCTGTCGTCAGCGTGCTCATTTGCAATCGACCTCCGTGTCCCGGGCGTTCATGACGCCCGGGGGTTGCTTCTTCAAGTCTTGCGTCGCCTGTAGTGACAGGCGCCGGGCTTGGCTATTTTCCGTCGGCCTTGAGGTCCTTCAAAAGGTCCGTCAGGTAGGCCTGACGCTTTTTCCACATGGCCTGGACCTGTTCACGGGTCATGATCTTTACCGGCGAGCCGCCCGCCTTCATCTGCTTGAGGACCTTGGCGTCCTTGAACATTTCCGGTACCACCTTGGCCAGTTTGTCGATCACCGGCTGCGGTGTTCCCTTGCGCACCATGATGCCGCGGAAGTTGACGGAGGAATCGTCGACGTCGAAGCCCTGCTCCTTGAAGGTGGGAACGTCTGGCAGGAACTCTGTGTTGCGCTCGTCATCGGCGATGCCGATGATCTTGAGGGAATCCTTGCTGCGAAAGGCGTCGGAGAGATTGTTGACGCCGGCCATCACCTGTCCGCCGATCACAGATTTGAGCGCCGGAGCCCCGCCCTTGTGGGGCACGTAGGAGAGCTTGACGCCTGTAGCCTTCTCGATTTGCAGATAGGCGATGTGGTGGCCGACGAAGAGGCCGGCTCCGGACACGGTGATCTTGCCAGGGTTTTCCTTGGCGTACTTCACAACGTCGGCGATGGAATTGAACGGGCTGTCCTTGCCGACAACAAAGACATTCGTGCCTGCCTGGGTCTCCACCAGAGCTGTTTCGGGAATCAGCAGGGCATCGGGGTTCTCCCCCAGGATCAACCGGACCGGGGCGTACTGGCCCGGAATAAGGTCGTAATCACCTGTCCCGATGTGTTTGTTCGAAAACACGGCGCGAACCGTGACCGAGTCGGTGGCGGGATCGATTTGAAAGCTGATAAAGTTAATCTTCCCCTGCTCCGGGTAACTGCTGCCGTCGGGCAACAGGAGCTCTACCTTCATTTCCTCAACCGCGAACAGTTTTTCTTGCCGCTTCAGCAACTGGATCTGGTAAACGTGGTTGCGACTGAGGTTAAAGACCACGTAGATGGGATCCATCTGCACCAGTGTGGTCAGCACATCCCTTTGTTTCTGCACCAGGTTCCCCACATTGATGCGGGTCTGCTGAATACGCCCGCTGAAAGGGGCTTTTATACGAGTAAAGCTCAGTTCCAGTCTGGCGTTTTCGATGTCGGCCTTATCCTCTTCAATGTTAGCCCTGGTTTCGTTCAACTTGGTGATGGTGCCTTCTTTTTTTTCCTGGGACGCAGCCCCTTGTGCGGCCAAGCGCTCGTAACGCGCCGCTTCGTTTTCCCAAAAGGCCAGGCTGGCTTGGTGACTTTTCAGCTGCGCCATGTTGGCGTCCAGCCTTGCCTTGAAAGGCCGGGGGTCAATGAGATAGAGGGGATCGCCTTCTTTCACGAAGGTGCCTTCCTCAAAATAGCGTTTCTCGATATAGCCAGACACCCGGGGGATGATATCCACCGTTTTTACTGAGGTAATGGTGCCGCTAAACTGCATGATGATTGGAATCTTCTGCTGAGCCACTTCCGCCACAGTGACAGTGGGTGGGGGAGGTGCCGTTTTCTCCTTGGATTTATCACCGCATCCCGTCAGCATTAGGATCAATACACATCCAACCGCAAACATCACAGGCCGGTATGTGGATCTATTTTGTTGTCTTGTGTGCATAATTAAAGCCCTTTCCCATTTTTTTTCCATTCGCCAGGTTTAAACCTTCGCCTTTCAGTCGAGCAGCTTGAGCTTGTTTTGCAATCTGAATATCGAAACTGGGGACCCGCCCGCAGGGTGGGGAGTCCGAAGGACAATGTCGAACAAGGAATTTCGAACAGCAGAAGTTTTTGAAAGCAATGAGACAATGTTTTTCACTTCGATATTCTGCGGTTCCTTGTTCTGCGGTTCGAAACAAAAATATTTCAGTCGCAACAAAAATCTACCTGTTTCAACATGTGGTTTAATAGTGAGATTCTCGTTTTAAACGTCCTAAGCTTTTGCACCTGCATCAGCGGCGGTGTCACCTTCCTCAGGAGCAGCATCTCCCGTTTGGTTTTGAGATTTCCTTTCCCTGAGCGTTTCAATGGCATAGTAAAAAATGGGTACAAAGATGATCAGAACTGTGGCAACCGTCAACCCCCCGACAACCGTGGTTCCCAGGGAACGCCGGGCATTAGCCCCGGCACCGCTGGCTATGACCAGGGGGATCAGTCCAATGATAAAGGCAAGAGCCGTCATCAGAATTGGCCGCAACCGAATTTGGGCCGCCTTCATGGCCGCCTCCAGGACGCTGGCCCCCTGCCTTCGCTGCTCGGCGGCGAATTCCACAATCAGAATGCCGTTTTTGGCGGTCAGGCCGATCAGCATCACCAGGCCGATCTGACCGTAGGTGTCCAGATCCAGGCTGCGTAAAAGGAGCGCCGCCCCTGCACCTAAAAGCCCGAAGGGAACACCGAGAAGCACCATGATCGGCATGGACCAGCTCTCATACTGGGCGGACAGCACCAGGAAAACGAAAACTAGCGACAGGCCAAAAATGATGGGAGCGAGATTGCCGGCTTTTAGCTGCTGGTAGGTCACATCGGTCCATTCCGTGCCAAATCCCTCGGGCAGCGCTTTTTCCGCCAACTCTTCCATAGTTTGGATGGCCTGCCCGCTGCTGTAACCAGGGGCGTTGGACCCGTTGACGGCAATGGACTTGTACATGTTGTAGTGGGGGATGTTGTATGGGCCAAACACGGGCCGCGTCCGGATGAAGGCGCTCAGATCGATCATGTCGCCGTCGGCGTTGCGAACCTTGAGACGGGTGATGTCGGCTTCATCGGAACGGGCCTCTGCCTCAGCCTGAAGGTACACCCGGTAGACCCGGCCGTACTTGTTGAACTCGTTGACATAAAGAGACCCCAAATTGATCTGCAGGGTGTCGAAGATATCGGTAATCGAGACCTTGCGGGTTTTGGCCTTGGTGCGATCCACATCCAGATAGCGCTGGGGCACCGCCGGGTTAAAGGTGGTATACACCCCGGTCAGTTCCGGTCGCTTGCGGGCCTCGCCGATAAAGTTTTCAACCGCCTTGCTCAGCGCTTCGATTCCCTGATCGTTGAGATCCTGGATTTCATACTTGAAGCCGCCGGTCGCCCCCAGGCCTGGAATCGAGGGTGCATTGGCGATCAGCACCACGGCCTGGGGGATTTCGCTGGTTTTGGCGCGCATTGCGGCCATGATGCCTTCCACCCGGGTTTCGGGAGTCTTGCGTTCGTCCCACGGCTTCAGGATCACAAAGGCAAAGCCGGCGAATGGCTGTTTGATCTGGTCAATGACGTTATAACCGGCCACTTCCACCACGTCCGCCACCCCCGGGGTTTTTAGCGCCATTTCACTGACCTGGTTCATCACGGACTTGGTGCGCTCGATGGTGGCGGCGTCGGGCAACTCCACCAGCGCCAGAAAATAGCCCTGATCCTCCTCCGGCACAAAGCCTCCGGGTATCGCCCGAAAACAGAATACGGTCAAAAGGCACAGTCCGGCGAAAACGGCAAAGACCAGGTACAACTTGCCGGCCATGACCTTTACAGTGGCGGCGTAACCGCTGGCCAATTTGTCGAAACCCTTGTTGAAGGCCCGGAAAAAGGCGTTGGTCTTGCCGGATCCAGGCCGCAGAAAGACCGCGCACAGGGCCGGGCTCAGGGTCAGGGAGTTGAAGCCGGAGAGGCCCACGGCCATGGCAATGGTCAGGGCAAACTGATTGTAGAGCATCCCGGTCATACCGGGGATAAATGCCACCGGCACGAACACGGCCATGAGCACCAGGGTGGTGGCGACAATGGGGCCGCGCACCTCGTTGACGGCTTCGGCCGTGATCTCCTTGATGTCGCTCTTCCCGCCCTCCTCCAGCTTGCGCATGACGTTTTCCACCACCACGATGGCATCGTCCACCACCAGGGCCACCGCCAGAACCATGCCCAGCATGCTGAGGGAATTGATGGAAAATCCGAAGATTTTCATGAAGGCAAAGGCGCCGATGAGGGACACCGGAACAGCAATGGTGGGAATCAGCACCGCCCAAAAATTTTGCAGAAATACGAACACCACCAGCACCACCAGGGCCACCGCCTCGAACAGGGTGACGATGACTTCCTTGATCGACTCGGTGATAAACAGGGTGGTGTCATAGCGCATGACCCACTGCATGTCGTCGGGAAAGTGCTTGGCCAGCTTGTTCATGGTTGCGGTGACCGCCGCTTTTATCTGGAGCCCGTTGGCCTCCGCCAGCTGAAAGACAATGATGGTGGCCGTGGGTTTGCCGCTGATCTTCGTATTCCAGTCATACTCTTCCGCGCCCAGTTCCACCCGGGCCACATCCCGGATGTGCACCACCGAGCCGTCGGGATTGGCCCGGACAATGATGTCCTCGAATTGGGAGACCTGCTCCAGACGTCCCAGGGTGTTGAGCTGGTACTGGAAGGCCTGACCGGCGGGCGCCGGGGCCTGTCCGACCTTGCCGGTGGCCACCTGCTGGTTCTGCTCCTGGATCGCATTTTCCACGTCCATGGCTGTAAGCCCCAGATTGGTCAGCCGGGCAGGATCGAGCCAGATCCGCATGGCGTATTTGCTCAGGCCGAAATTCTCGATCTCGGCCACCCCCGGGATCCGGGACAGGGCATCGGTGATGTGAATATCGGCGTAATTTTGCAGAAAACGCGCATCGTAAGCCCCATTGGGGGAGATCAGATTGACCGCCAGCAGCATGTTGGACGAATGCTTTTGGATGGTGAGCCCGACCTGGTTCACCTCGGGCGGCAGTTCAGACAAGGCCTCGTTGCTACGGGTCAGGAGCTCCATTTGGCCGATATCCTGGTCGAAACCCACATCGAAAGTGACGGTGATGGCCGCATCCCCGTTGTCGGTGCTGGTGGAGGACATGTAGATCATGCCCGCCGCCCCGTTGATCTTTTCTTCTAGGGGGGCGGTCACCGTACTGGCGACCACATCGGCCCCGGCGCCGATGTACTGGGTGGAAACCTGCACCTGGGGCGGCACCAGGGGCGGATACTGGGAGATGGGCAGGACTAGCATAGAGATGGCGCCGGCCAAAATCATAACCAGTGCAATGGACATGGCAAAAATGGGACGCCTGATGAAGAAGTTCACGCTGCAGCTCCTATGCTGTGTGTGATCGTATCAAGCTGACGTTAATCTTTCTGAACCAGCATAAAACTTTTGATCGGACGGTTTGTACAAATTAAGCCAAAGAATCACTCGCAGTTCATTGGCGCCAAGGGGCGGGATAAAGTTTGCAATAAAAGTTATCGAATAATAATAAGCGACTTATCTTGGGATTTCAAGGAATACGGCCCTTGTTGAGTAAAGCATCCCCCCCGACGCCGGGGGGGCTTTGGTCCATGAGCCAACCCGAAAGGGTGGCGAGCCCATAGGGGGCTAAGCAACATTCATATTGACAAAATGCAATGAATATGTAAAATATGATTATCATATTATACATGGAGGTTTGTGAATGGAAAAGCGTATATCCGCAACCCGGGCTGTAAGAGATTTTTCAGAAGTATTAAACACCATAAAATTCAAAGGGGTTCACTACATTATTGAAAGGGGCGGAAAAGCGGTCGCTTCCATGAAGCCCATCGATGAAAAAGCAGACTTCAAGACGCTGGGAGAACTCAAAGGTTTATTGAAAAAACTGCCAAGACTAGATGAAGAACTGGATGCCTTTGCGGCGGATCTTGAAGATATCCGGAAAGATCAACCTCCGGTGGTAATGGGGGATCTATGGGAGTAATCCTCGATACAAGTGTTCTTATTGAAGCAGAGAGGCGGAAAGCTGAAATCGACAAGCTTACAGAGGATCGCGAAGAAGAGATTTTTGGGATCAGTGTTATCACCGTTGCTGAACTCCTACACGGTTTGCACCGGGCGGATTCAACAAAGAGACGTTTGAAAAGAAGTGCTTACGTTGAGAAGATAATCGAGTTGTTTCCAATATATGCTTTTGAGACTTCCATTGCTAGAATATACGCAGAACTATGGTCTGACTTAAGCAAGAAAGGTATTCAGATCGGTGCCCACGACCTCATCATTGGCTCTACCGCTCTCTCCCTTGGGTTTTCAGTGGCTACCCGTAACATGAGACATTTTGAGAGGATTGAAGGGCTAAAAATCGAAATTCTGACCTTGCAAGAGTAGCCGTTTTGCCTTAGCTGGTTCCTGCCTACCAGCGACTGAACATTGAGCCAATCCTCAAACCCTGACACCTGCTTGCCGCGCCGAAGCCCTTGAGGCGAAGGCGGGAAACCTGGTACCTCAATTACCCCTGACACCTCCATCCGTCCTGAAACCTGAAAGCTCTATTGTTGACAGGTTACTTTTGAATGATATATACTGCGGTATCTATCAATAATAAACGGAGGTTCAAGATGCAAACAGCTCGTATTTTCATAAATGGCAGAAGCCAGGCGGTGCGTCTACCAAAAGAATTCCGGTTTTCCGGAACAGACGTCTATATTAAAAAAATAGGTAATATGGTTATTCTTTTGCCGAAAGATGATCCATGGGCACCTCTGATCAACAGCCTTGATCAGTTTACAGATGACTTTATGCAAACCAGGGATCAACCGACTCAAGATAAAAGAGATTCCGTATGATCAAATACATGCTCGATACGAACATTTGTATTTACATTATCAAACAGAAACCCAAGAACGTAATAGAACGTTTCAGGCAGGCCCAGGTTTCGGAAATCGGGGTTTCTTCCATAACCTTAAGTGAACTCGAATACGGAGTGATGAAAAGCGCTAAACCAGAACAAAACAAGCTCGCATTAGCTCAATTCATTGCGCCGATTGAAATTTCGGCTTACGATGATGTCGCCGCGCAACATTACGGTGTTATTCGTGCCCATTTAGAAAGACAGGGGACACCGATTGGTTCTCTTGATATGCTTATCGCCGCGCATGCACTATCGCAGAATTCCGTGTTAATCACCAATAACGAATCGGAATTTAAGAGAGTATCAAATCTTAAAATTGAAAACTGGGCAACTTGAATTTACATTGATCTTTATGATTCGCACCGAATATTCGAGCAGCCTTTCTTCCAAATCATATGTCCGTTTCTTCATCTTTTTTCATTCAATGTTCGATGTTGGACGTTCGATGTTCAATGTTCTTTTTTTCTAATCCCTCCTGGGAAAAAACAAATTAGCGCTTATGGGAGATGGGGGGCTGGAGAGGCAGGGTTAATCCATAAGCCCTGCATCTAGTAGTTTCTTGGCAATCTTATAGATGTCTTTCTTGTCGCCTTCTTTTCTGATTCCGGCCGCAAGAACATAAATGATCACAGTCCGTTTATCAATTTTGTATATGATTCTATATCTTCCTGCAGCATGTACCGAGAGGAATCCAGATAGATCTTTAACCAGCTTTTTACCTTGCTTTTCCGGTTCGTCAGACAACTTTTGAATGCGATCTAAAATTGAGCGTTGGATTTTTTTGTCAGGGATTTTTCCTATCAATCTAAGACAGGTGTCGGTGATGAGAATGCGGTATTTCACAACCCCAGCCTTTCATACGCTTCCGATAGTGAATAGGTCCTGCCGGCTTTGACGTCTTCTATGCCCTTTTTTAAATGATTCATAAGTTTGGGATCAGACAGAACCTCTAAGGTTTCTAGCAGGCCCTCATATAATTCCCAGCTCATGACCGCCATGACTTCCTTGTTTCTTCTGGTGACGGCAAGGATTTTATGTTTGGCGGCCTCCTCAGGGAGTTTCATAAACTTGTTCCTTGCTTCGCTTATCGGTATTTTTTCCATTTCGATACCCTCCGTTTTTAAATGTACATCTTAATGTACATCTAAGTGAACGGTATGTCAACTAGTGTTTCTAAGAGGTAACCTTAGCGGATGAGACAACCGGCTTGCGCCGAAAAAACATGTCGATTACCTCACGGCGGCCAAGGGCGCGGACGAGTTCACGGAACCCACAGTAGACAAAAAACAGCACCAAATTATAAACAAATCTCAAATTCCAAATCACAAATCACAATGACTAAGATTCCGTGATCCCCGCTGCCGCTTCGCTCCAACACGTTTCAGCTTTTTTGTTCTTTTCCTGACACCTGAAACCTGACACCCGAAACCACCGCGAGGTTCTGAGTTTTTAAATCCGCAATTGTCCTTCGGACTCCCACCCTTCGGGCGGGTTCCCAGTTTCGCAATCCGCAATCTCAAATCCCTTGTGCTATTTTCCGAATATTTTCTCGAGTCCCTTGCCGAACTCCTTGATCACATCTTCCGCGGCCTTGCCGGTGTCCTGGGTTCCCTTTTTTCCTGCTTCAGTGATTCCCTTGGCGGGGCGGACGCGGATCTTGGGGTCTTCCAAGGGCCCCTCAAGATGCAGATAGACGTTGGTTAGTTTTCCGGCAGCTTTCCCCAGGACCGGCACCAAGTCGAGCACTTTGTCCAGGGTGCCCAGAAGTTCGATGTGGGCCTTCATGTCCAGCCGTTGCTTCACAAGGTATACATTGCCATCAGCGTCCAGATGTAAGGCTGGACTCAACAACCGGAGCTTGTTGACGTCCATGGTGCCGTCTTGAAAGGTTGCCTGATAGGTTAAGGAGTCGAAAGGGATACCTTTCTCGGCCATGTCGTCGAGCTTCTTTCCGGAAAACATTTGTTGAAGGTTGACAAAGGCGAGTATTTTGAAGAGCGTATTGCCAACAGGGCCGATATCAGGTATGCGACCAGGGCCAGCCTCTGCCTCGAGATTCCCACGCAGACTGGCAAGCAGATCTTTTTTGCTCCCGGTCCTGCCCTGCAGCCGGCCGGTCATGGTGAGGGGAGCCTGCACAGAGATCTTATCAGTATTGAGAAGTGAGGCAATTGATTGCAACCTGACAGCACTGATATCAGGTTCAACGGTAAATGGGATTCGCTCCGGGTTCCTCAGGTCCGCAGAACCTTTGGTTTGGATGCGGCCACCTCCAATGAGGACATCAAACTCGTGGCTCTTGAGCACCCCACGCTCGTAGTCGGCCCTGAAGGTAAAATTTTGAAATTCTTGCCCCCGGTACTGTCCGCGGGTCGCCTCGGCCTGCACTTGCGCCGTGAGTTTGCGCAGGAGAGGGGGGAGTTCAGATTTACCAGCTTTCTTTTTTGCCGGCTCTTCGGTCTTTGCCGGCTCTCCAGATTTTGGCGTGCCTTCTTTTTCCGCTGGGGGCTTTGAGCTGGGCTTCGCCTCGGTTCCTGTGCTTTTGGCGGGAACAAGCAGACGATCTACATTCAGATTGGCCGATTTTGCCTGGAGCCGTGCCGTGGGCTCACGAAAGTTAGTGACTTGTCCTGAAAGGCTCATCTTCTGATCATTTGCCTTTAGGGTCATGTCTTTTAGTATTACCGTGTCTCCTGCAAGCTCGATATCTCCATCACCTTCGGTAATGGTAAGGTTGTGAGCTGCCAACCTCAAACCTATACCGCGGGTCTTCACTGTACCACTGAACTTGCTCTTGCCAGGATCGGCGTGGGGGTAGTGGACATCGATGTTCATGTCCAAGATCCCGGCCAGTTCAAGGTCTTTGAGCGGCGGAAACAGTCCACTGAGCTGCTTGAGATCCAGCCGTTCTGTCCGGGCCTTACCGTCAACGACCAATTGGGGGGTTCCTCCTCCCGAGAGCTTGCCCTGGAGTTGGATCGGCGACTGATTTAGCCGCGCCATGAGGTCCTCTACCGTGATTTCCAGGGTCTTTGTGCGCTTCACTGTCACCCGCCCCTGGAGGTCATCGAGACGCGCGCCTGCCGGGTGGCTTACGGCTTTTACCCCTTTTAGTACCAGGGAGCCTCCGGCATACCACTGGCGTGGTGTGGCCTGATCATAGTCTGCGCGCAGGTCAATCTCCCCACTCCCTGAGAGACTTTTGAGACCATACTGCCTGAGGAGTTTTTCCACCTCAGCATCCGCGGTTCTCTCTAAGCGCATGGGCCCCTTGGCCGCAGCCGACACCTTGACCTTGCCCGTAAGGTTTGTGGCACGTGCCTCCAACATGGGCAGGGTCAGGGGCCCCATTCTGGCCTGGACCTTGGTGGCGGTCAGCACTCCCTTTTCCAACTGGAGGGTGCCGCTAATATCCTCTAACTTTGGCAATGCCGGTGACAGTCCCGCCGACATATCGGACAGTCTTATGGAACCTTCTGCACCGGACAAAAGAGTTTTCCACTTCTCCGGCAGGTGTGCGAGTGGGAGTTCAGGCAAGGCTACCTTCTCTATAAGGACTTTGCCGCCACCTTCCAGTGATGGCCGAATGACCTTCGCCTCCTCACCCAGTTTTTTCCAGGGTACCAATGGTATCAACTCGATCAAGGGCAATTCGGAGGAAAGCACGCCATCCTTAATAATTGGCTTGTTTTGCCAATCTTGCAGAAGGGCTGCAGCGCTCAGTGAAATCTTACCGAGGTTTACGTCCAGCTTCTCTACTTTGATTTGCTCTGGATCAAGCGTTATTTGATAGGTAATCTTGGTTTCAGCCCCCGGAAGAGCTGTTTCCCACAGCGAGGTATCCGTATAGGTGAAATCACTGAGATCAAGGTGTCCCTCGGCGCTGAGATTTTTACCGAAATCGCCTTTGTAGTTCACATCCAGGGAAATGCTGCCACCCAGCCGCTGTGCCAGCGATTTGTTCTTGAGGTAGGGTTTGAGGATTTCCACATTGAGATCTGCCAGGGTCAGTTTCAGGTTCAGTTCTGGATTCTCAACGGTGAGAGCTTCGGTAAGCCCGGTAAAGGTTCCCTGGCCTCGCACGGATCCGAGGCCGGGTGTGGCCTCATCCCGGAGAGCAAGCTTGAAGCCTATCTTCTTGCCGGGAGCGAGGTTCGTAGCTTGGATTAAAACGTCGGCAAGGTTGTAAACAGTTTCTTGACCCGGCAAGGTCAAGGAGTCGCTCAATCGAATCCGGCCTTTATCTATCTTGAGCTCTTCGATGAGTATTTCTACCGGGAGCGGGGAACTGGGCGAAGTTGGATCATCACTGGGGGTGGAGGCACCTTCGGCTGTAGGTGTTTCGGACCCCTCGCTGCCCGGTTTGGTCGCTGCCTTTTTACCCTCGGGGGGAGAGGGCGCAAGATTCAGCGCTACCACCGGTTTATCCAAGAGCAGCTTATCCACCACGACTTTCTTGGAGAGCAGGGGAAGAATCGACACCTTGGCATAGATGCGAGACAGGTCCAGTTCCCCAGGAAAGACAGTGGCTCCTTTGGAGGTAAAGCCTTCAGCCTTCAGCCAAACACCGTTGCTGATGCCCCAGGAAAGATGGCCGAGGGTAACCGTTCCCCCCATGGCCTTCTCGAGTTCAGAGGTTATGAGTTCGTTATAGCGATTCAGGTCGAAAAACTGGGGAATGATGAGAGCGGCAGCGATCACCACCACCAGGACAACAGCGAGGACGATGCCAACCTTTTTCCATCTGGTTGATTTCACGAGACTATCCTTGAAGCTGAGACAGAAAGACAATTATAAAGGCTGTCCGACAACGTCATTCTGAGGCTTTAGCCGAAGAATCTCGGTGCTAGTAAAATCAACATGTTACGAGATTCTTCGTCGCCTGCAGCTCCTCAGAATGACATATTCTGTGATTTTTTCAGCAGCCTGCTAGGCTAAAGAGTCATCTTACTTGGGGGTGTATTTAAACTTCTGCCCCCCGACACTGGCTTCTGCCATCGCACCCTTCCTTGGCATGGTGAAAACGGCCACTCCATGAGCGTAACTTGAATCTTTGGACGCCCCTTGCTTCACTATGATTGCCGATACCTGAGCGCTGAGTTCCCAGTTTCCCTTTTTGAAATCATCAAGCGTCTTTTTATCTTCAAAAAAGATTATTTCCCTGAAAGACTGGCCCCCGATCTGGGCGCCCACCGTTAGTTGTGTCAGGGTGGCACTGCCAATATGTCTCCCTTTTTCATACACCCAGCCATTCCCGTAACCACCACCAATGATAAAACCTCCTTTACCGATTCCCGGAAAGACAAGGTAACCATATGCCTTATCAAAAAACACTTTCATGCTGGAATCCGCTTGCTTAAACGCGGCAATAGTTTCTTCTACCATCGCCTTTTCCTTTTGCTCCTTAGTCGGATCCCATGCTGCCCATGCCGA
>Ga0210119_1000211_pt1 | contig 13100 bp, 10 predicted proteins | sample China_Bullhead_C_2_FD_184859 | JGI IMG/M metagenome (GOLD analysis project Ga0210119, IMG submission 184859) | Wetland microbial communities from San Francisco Bay, California, USA, that impact long-term carbon sequestration -... | ecosystem: Environmental > Aquatic > Marine > Wetlands ... | reverse complement strand
TTCCACTGCTGGGCGATGGACAGGACCGTGTTGGTCAACCAGTACAGGACCAGCCCGGCCGGGAACCAGGCGAACATGGCCGTCATGATGACCGGCATGAACGCGAAGACCTTGGCCTGCACCGGGTCCGGCGGCGTCGGGTTGAGCTTGAACTGCAGGAACATCGCGCCGCCCATCAGCAGCGGCAGGATGAAGAACGGGTCCCGCGAAGACAGGTCCTGGATCCAGAACATGAACGGCGCCTGGCGCATCTCGACGCTTTCCAGCAGCACCCAGTAGAAGGCCAGGAAGAACGGGATCTGCACGATCATCGGCAGGCAGCCGGCGACCGGGTTGATCTTCTCCCGCTTGTACAGCTCCATCATCGCGCGGGCCTGGCCCTCGCGGTCGTCCTTGTAACGTTCCTGGATGACCTTCATGCGCGGCGCCACCGTGCGCATCTTGGCCATGGACCGGCCGCTGGTTTCCGCAAGCTTGTAGAAGACCAGCTTGATCAGGAACGTGACGATGATGATCGTCCAGCCCCAGTTGCCGATGAAACCGTGCACTTTCTCAAGCAGCCAGAACAGCGGCTGCGACAGGATGGTGAGCTTGCCGTAGTCGGCCGTGCGCTGCAGTTCCGGTCCGGCCTCTTTCAACTGCTCCTGCAGCTTGGGGCCGACGAAGAGCCGCTCGTCGATCCTGGCCCGGCCGCCCGCCGCGACGGACTGCGCCGGACCGACGACCCGCAACAGGTAGTCCTTGTCCTGCACCTTCAGCGCGTACCGGTAGGCCTCGCCCGGCTGCGGGACGATGGCCGCGACGAAGTGGTGCTGCAGCGCCGCGACCCAGCCGCCGGTCACGGTCTGGGTGAACTGCTGGTCCTCCTCGTCGTCCACCTGCAGCTTGCTGTACTTCTCGCCGTCGTACACGGCCGGTCCGCGGAAAGCATAGCTTTCGACATTGAACATCGACCGTTCGACCGGCACCCAGTGGCGCAGCAACTGCGCATAGGGCGACAGCGGCACGGCCTCGGCAGTCGCGTTGACGATGTCGTAGCCGACATCGATCGCGTAACCGCCACGGCGAAGGACAAACGTCTTGGTGACCGACAGGCCCTGCCCGTCGGTCCAGCTGAGCGGAATGCGCAGCTCCTGCTCGCCCGCTTCCAGGCGGTATTCGTTCCTGGCCGCGGTGAACTGCGCCTTGTGGTTGGGCTCCGCCCGGCCGGCCTGGCCGGTGGTCAGCCCGGACTCGTAGACGAAAAGCGGGTCCGTGCTGTCGGTGTTGAAAAGCCGGACCTTGAGGTCGGGATTGTCCTTCTTGAGCGGATACTCGAGCAGGTCCGCGCGCACGATGTCGCCGCCGGTGAGCGAGATGTCCATGTCGAGCACATCCGTCACCACATGAATCACCGCGCCGGGCGCGAACTCGCTGCCTGCGGGCACGGCGCCTTCGGCCGCCGCTGCCGGCGCAGCCCCCGCGGCGGGCGCGTCGATCGTCGGCAACGACTCGGCAAGCGGCGAGGCGGCGCCATTGCCCGCCACCGTGGGCGTCGCCGCCGGCGCCGTTGCCGCGGGCGTGCTGGGCGCTCCCGGCCGGCCGTAGTCCTTCATCCAGGCATCGACGTTCAGCCAGACGAGGAACAGCAGGGCGAGCCAGAGGAATATGCGCGGGTTATCCATGTGGGGTCTCTCGTCAGTGCGTTCGCGCGTGCCGCGCTTCAGGTACCGGGTCGTAGCCGCCTTCGTGCCAGGGGTGGCAGCGGCAGACGCGCTTCGCGGCGAGCCAGGACCCACGGGCCGCGCCGTGTTGCTCGATCGACTCGAGGGCATAGCTCGAGCAGGTCGGGTGGAAGCGGCAGTTCGGCCCGAGCAGCGGGCTGATGAACCACCTGTAAAAGCCGATCAACGCGCGAAGGATGTGCTTCATGAGATGCGTATTTGACCCCAGAGCCGCTTCAGGCTCGCAAAAATTTCTGCGTTGCCCGCCTCCCTGCTGGCCGCGCGGGCAGACACAAAGATATCCGCTGCCGGCAGCTCGTGCTGATGGAGCCTGAAGCACTCGCGGATCGCACGCCGGATCTGGTTGCGCCGCACGGCGCTGCCCGCCACCCGCACGCCCACGGCCATGCCCAGCCTGGCGTGCCCGCGGCCGTTCGCAACGTACTGAACACCAAAGAGGGCGTCGCCCGTTCGGCGGCCGGCCTTGCGCGCCTGCTCAAAGTCCGCGGCGGTGCGGAGCTTCTGGGCTGGCTTGAAACCGAGGCGAACCGTGGGGCTGTGGCCTATCAGCGATGCGCGCCCACGGCAAGGCGCTTGCGGCCCTTGGCGCGACGGCGCTTCAGGACCTGGCGGCCCTTCTTGGTGGCCATGCGGGCGCGGAACCCATGGGTCCGCTTCCGCTTGATTTTGCTCGGCTGGTAGGTGCGCTTCATGGCAGCGGCCTTAAATCTTTAAGAAAACAAGGACATGCCCATACGGGCAAAGGGGCGCAAGATTAAGGTTCGGCTGGGCCCAAGTCAACAAGCATCGCGGCCGGCTGGGGCGTGTCCGGGCTCGCCGGACGGCCGTCCGGCCCGCTCCGGCAAAGGGGCCGGCCTGGCGCACCCCCATCCCTGTGGATAACTCTGGCGCGGAGCAACCGCCAGCGATAGACTTCCCGGCCTTTCCAGTCATTCGTCATCAGGACGGTCCAGGGGGACTGGCTCGTGCACGGCTCGCTTTGGCATCGCTGTCTGCGCCAGCTCGAAGGCGAAGTACCCGAACAGCTGTTCAATACCTGGGTGCGGCCACTTCAGGCTGTCGATTCCGAGGGTGTCTTGCGCCTGCTGGCGCCGAATCGCTTCGTGGTGGACTGGATTCAGCAGAACTTGTATTCGCGAATTGTGGAGCTTGCGTCGCGCGAGTCGGCTTCAGGCAGCCAGCAAGTGATCGTCGAGGTCGGCTCCCGCCCGCGCCTTGCCGCGGCGCCGAGCCCAGGCGCTCCCGGCGCTGCGCCGCCGGCCAGCCGGGCCGCCCCCGCGGTCGTGGGTGGCCGGATCAATCCGGATTTCACTTTCGAGAATTTTGTCGAGGGCAAGAGCAACCAGCTTGCCAGGGCGGCCGCCGTCCAGGTCGCGGAGAATCCCGGCCGCGCCTATAACCCGCTGTTCATCTACGGCGGTGTCGGCCTGGGCAAGACGCACCTGATGCACGCCGTGGGCAACACCCTCAGGCAGCGCAACCCCGCCGCGCGGGTGGCCTACGTGCACAGCGAGCGCTTCGTCAGCGACATGGTGCGCGCGCTGCAGCACAACAGCATCGCCGAATTCAAGCAGACCTACCGCACGCTCGACGCGCTGCTGATCGACGACATCCAGTTTTTCGCTGGCAAGGATCGCTCGCAGGAAGAGTTCTTCCACACGTTCAATACGCTGCTCGAGGGCCAGCAGCAGGTGATCCTGACCTGCGACCGCTACCCGAAGGAGGTGGCCGGGCTGGAGGAGCGGCTGAAATCGCGCTTTGGCTGGGGCCTCACGGTTGCCATCGAGCCGCCGGAACTCGAGACCTGCGTCGCGATCCTCATGTCCAAGGCGCAGGCAAGCGCTGTAGCGCTGCCGGAGGAAGTGGCGTTCTTCATCGCCAAGCGCATCCGCTCCAACGTCCGTGAGCTCGAGGGCTCGTTGCGCCGCGTGATCGCGAACTCGCGCTTTACCGGCCGGCCCATCACGCTCGATTTCGCCAAGGAGGCGCTGCGCGACCTGCTGGCGCTGCAGGAGCGGCTGGTCACGATCGAAAACATCCAGAAGACGGCGGCGGAGTATTTCAAGATCCGCGTGGCCGACCTGTTGTCCAAGCGCCGGAACCGCTCGATCGCCCGGCCGCGGCAGGTGGCGATGGCGCTGGCGCGCGAACTGACGAACCATAGCCTGCCGGAGATCGGCGACGCCTTCGGCGGGCGCGACCACACGACCGTCATGCACGCCTGCGACCGGGTGAGGGATTTGCGTGAAACTGATAGGCGCATGGGCGAGGATTACCTCAACCTGTTGAGAATCCTGACCGGTTGATGTGGATAATGTGTGGGTGGCCGGCGGATGGTTTTTCGTCCACAGCTCGCCCACAGGGGGGGCATAGCCTGCGGCGTGTTTGCTCCGTATGCTGTGCCCAGGCCAACAGGCTGAAAGACCGGGTTTTTTAGTGCTTTTCCACCGATCCTGGCTTGCTCTGTATCTATAACAACTATCCTAAGGTTTTCTCGTTTAACCAAGAAATGAAAACCCATTGAGCGGGAGCGCAGATGAAGTTCACTGCCGAGCGTGAAGACATCCTGGCCGCATTGCAGGCCGCCATCGGCGTGGTTGAACGCCGCCAGACCATGCCGATCCTGGCCAACGTGCTGTTGTCGGCCAGGGAGAATCGCCTGTCGGTCACAGCGACCGACCTGGAGGTCGAGCTCGTCGCCCAGGCCGACATCAAGTCGGCAGCCGACGGCGCTATCACCGTGCCCGGGCGCAAGCTGCTGGACATTTGCCGGTCGCTTCCCGACAAGGCACGGATCACGGTCGCGGTGGACGGCGAGCGCATCCAGCTCCGGGCCGGCAAGAGCCGCTTCACGCTGACGACCCTGCCGGCGGCCGAGTTTCCGGTCATTGACGAGATCAATGCGCAGCAAACCATCGACATTCCGCAGACAGACCTCAAGCGCCTTCTGGACAAGACGCACTTTTCGATGGCGCAGCAGGACGTTCGCTACTACCTGAACGGCATGTTGCTAGAAACGGACGGGAAAATGGTCCGAACGGTCGCGACCGACGGCCATCGTCTGGCTTTGTGCGAGATGGCGCTTCCTACCAAGGGCAAGGGCCAGCAGATCATCGTGCCGCGGAAGGGGGTCCTGGAATTGCACCGGCTGCTGGGCAGCGAGGGGACCGTCACGCTGACGGTTGGGAGCAATCACATTCGCGCCCAGATCGCCGACATTCGCTTCACTTCGAAGCTAATTGACGGCAGGTTCCCGGAATATAGCCGCGTGATCCCGGCCAACCCGCCACGCATGGTGGTGGCGGACCGGGAGGTTCTGCGCGGCGCCCTGCAGCGCACTGCGATCCTGTCGAACGAGAAGTACCGCGGGATCCGCCTGGCCCTGAAGGGCAACAGCATGACCATCCAGGCGCATAATCCGGAGCAGGAGGAGGCGGAGGAAGAGATCGAGGTCCAATATGACAGCGAGGACCTTGAGGTCGGCTTCAACGTCAACTACCTGCTGGACGCCATCGCGGCTGTCGAGGGCGCCGAGGTGGAGGTCGGGCTGACCGACGGCAATTCCAGTTGCCTGATTCATGCGCCGGGCAGCAGCAGCAGCCGGTACGTCGTGATGCCGATGCGCCTGTAGCTTCGGCGCAATGCCGCTGACCTGGATCCAGGTCGAGCAGTTTCGCTGCCTGAGCAAGGTGGAACTCGAGCTCGACCCGCATTTCAATCTTTTTATCGGACCGAACGCCTCGGGCAAGACCAGCTTGCTCGAGGCGTTGTTCTTTCTCGGGCGGGGCCGGTCGTTCCGTTCACGACGGCTCGAGACGCTGATTCAGCAGGGCGAGCGGTCCTTCCTGGTCGTTGGGAAGTGCGCGGAGGACGGGACGACCACGACGCTGGGCGTTCGCGGGAATCGGGCAGGTACGGAAATCAGGATCGGCGGCCGCCCGGCGCAGTCGGCGGCGGAGCTGGCCGAACATTTCCCGCCACAGGTCATCGATCCGGAAATTCACAAGCTTCTTGAGGAGGGCCCGGGCCGCCGCCGCCGGTTTCTGGACTGGGGCGTGTTCCACGTGGAACATGCGTTCCTGCCGACGTGGCAGCGCTATCACAAGGCGCTTCGGCAGCGGAATGCTGCACTCAAGCAGGATCTGTCGGACACGGCGGTGGGCGTCTGGGACACGGAGCTGGCGGAGGCCGGCGAAGCCCTGTCGCGGCAGCGGGCCGCCTACCTTGAGCGCCTCGCCGGCCCGCTGGCGGCGATGGGCCAGCGGCTGCTGGGGCTGGACGCCGCCGTGGCCTATCACCAGGGCTGGCCAGAAGAACAGGGCCTGCGCGAGTCGCTCGCCCGGGACCTGGCGCGGGATCGGAAGTATCGGGCGACGCAGCATGGGCCGCATCGGGCCGACGTCGTTGTCCGCGCGGGCGGGCATGCGGCCAAGGACAGGGTTTCGCGGGGGCAGCAGAAGTTGCTGGCGGCGGGGCTGACGCTGGCACAGCTTCAGGTTCAGGAGCGCGACCGGCCGGGCAGGTCGGCCCTGCTGCTGGACGACCCGGCGGCGGAGCTGGACGCCGGGAACCTCGCTCGGCTGCTGGAGTGTGTGCGGGAGCTGCCGGTACAGCTGCTGGTGACCTCGTTGCGGGCCGACGTGGCGGGGCTCCCCGGGGCCGGGCGGCTGTTTCACGTGGAACGAGGAAGCGTGGTGCGGTCCGCGCAGTAGAGAGGGCGGCGCAAGGCGTTATCCACAGGTGGCGGGTGAGGCGCCCAGGCGGGCCTCGCCGCGAACCGGGCGACGCGGGGGCCGGAGTGTTTCACGTGAAACATCCGGTAAAGGACCCGGCGAGCGACGCCGCGAGTTCCGCCGGCACGATGCGGCCGCCCGGCGACGCAACTCCCCGAAACGACCCCGAGGCGACCACCGATCCACAGCCTTATCCACAGCCCGCCGCCGGCGGAATCGGGCCGGCACCTGCCGACGCAGCCGGGATGCCGGGACCCCGGGCCGCGGGGAACCAAGCGTCTGAAAACAAAGTAAAAAGAGCGAAAAATTGCTATAATTGATTGGTTATGGCCTCGGGTAATCACATGTCTAACGAAGACGTCTACGACTCCAGTAAAATCAAGGTGTTAAAAGGGCTCGAGGCTGTCCGCAAGCGCCCGGGAATGTACATCGGCGACACCGACGACGGGACCGGCCTTCATCACATGGTTTTCGAGGTCGTCGACAACGCCATCGATGAAGCGCTGGCGGGCTACTGCGACCGCATCGTCGTCACCATTCACGCCGATGACTCGATCACGGTGACCGACAACGGCCGCGGCATCCCGACCGACATCCACCCGGAGGAGGGGCGGTCCGCGGCCGAAGTGATCATGACCGTCCTGCACGCGGGCGGAAAGTTCGACAGCAACTCGTACAAAGTCTCTGGCGGCCTGCACGGCGTAGGCGTGTCGGTGGTCAACGCCCTGTCGCAGGTGCTGGAGTTGACTATCTGCCGGGACGGCAAGGAGTATCGGCAGGAATATCGCCTCGGCGAGCCCCAGGGGCCCCTGAGCGAAGTGGGTCCGTCGGCTGAGCGCGGCACGAAAGTGCACTTCAAGCCCAGCGACAAGATCTTCACGAACACGATCTTTTCCTACGACTGGCTTGCCAAGCGCCTTCGCGAACTGTCTTTCCTGAATTCTGGAACGCGTATTGAGCTGATCGACGAACGGGACGAGCGCTCGGAGGTGTTTCAGCACGAGGGCGGCGTCAAGGCGTTCGTGCAGTACCTGAATCGCAGCCGCACCGGTACCCACCCCAATATCTTTTACTTCCAGACCGCCGACGGCCTGGTGACTGTCGAGGTCGCGGCGCAGTGGAACGATTCCTACCAGGAATCCATGTACTGCTACACCAACAACATTCCGCAGAAGGATGGCGGCACACACCTCGCCGGCTTCCGCGCCGCGCTGACCCGCAAGCTGAACGACTTCATCGACAAGGAAGGCCTGGCCAAGCGCGAGAACGTCGGCCTCACGGGCGACGACGCGCGCGAGGGCCTGACCGCGATCCTTTCCGTGAAGATGCCGGACCCCAAGTTCTCGTCCCAGACGAAGGACAAGCTGGTGTCGTCCGAAGTCAAGGCGGTGGTCGAGTCGGCGACCGCGGCCAGGCTGGAGGAATTCCTGCTGGAGCGGCCCGCCGACGCCAAGGCCATCTGCATGAAGATCATCGACGCCGCGCGGGCGCGCGAAGCGGCGCGCAAGGCCCGCGAGCTGACGCGCCGCAAGGGCGCGCTGGATCTCGCCGGCCTGCCCGGCAAGCTGGCCGACTGCCAGGAAAAGGACCCCGCGAAGTCCGAGCTCTTTCTGGTCGAGGGCGACTCGGCCGGCGGTTCCGCCAAGCAGGGACGCGATCGACGCACGCAGGCGGTGTTGCCGCTGAAGGGCAAGATCCTGAACGTCGAAAAGGCGCGCTTCGACAAGATGCTCTCGTCGCAGGAAGTCGCGACGCTGATCAGCGCGCTCGGTTGCGGCATCGGACGCGAGGACTTCGACCCCGACAAGACGCGCTATCACCGCATCATCATCATGACCGACGCGGACGTCGACGGGTCGCATATCCGGACCTTGCTGCTGACGTTCTTCTACCGCCAGATGCCCGAGCTGATCGAGCGCGGCTACATCTACATCGCGCAGCCGCCGCTGTACAAGGTCAAGCGCGGCAAGCAGGAGCAGTACGTCAAGGATGACGCGGAACTGGAAGCGCTGCTGTTGTCGACTGCCATCGACGGCGCCGCGCTGCACGTGAACCCGGAAGCGCCGCCGCTGGGCGGCCCGGCGCTGGAGGCGCTGGCGCGCCGCTACATGGAGGTGCAGGCCATCGTTGCGCGGCTCTCGCGCCGCTATGACGCCCGCCTGCTGCAGGAACTCGTGGCGGCGCCGGCCGTCGACGCCGCGCACTTCGCCGACGAAGCGTGGATCGACGCCTGGGCTGCCGACATGCAGCAGCGGCTGAATGCGGCGGGCGACATCGCGCGCCGCTACCGGCTCGTCGTGAAGCGCAATGCCGCCGGGCAGCCGGCGCGCATCAACCTGATCCGCACCGAGCACGGCGGCGACATCGAGAAGCACCTGCAGCGCGAGTTCTTCGATTCCGCGGAATACCGGCGCATGGTGGACTTCGGCCGCACCCAGGCGGACCTGATCGGCGCCGGGGCCTACGTCACGCGGGGCGAGGCGCGGCAGGACGTCGGCAGTTTCCAGCAGGCGATGAACTGGCTGCTCGAGCAGGCCCGCAAGGGCCAGGCCATCCAGCGCTACAAGGGCCTGGGCGAAATGAACCCGGACCAGCTCTGGGAGACCACGGTCAACCCCGAGAGCCGGCGCCTGCTGCAGGTTCGGATCGAGGACGCGGTAGCCGCCGACGACATCTTCACCACGCTGATGGGCGACGCCGTCGAGCCGAGGCGCGAATTCATCGAGAAGAACGCGCTGTCGGTTGCGAACCTGGACGTCTGATCCTCCCGGGCGCGCGGTAGCGAACCAGTGGAGCCCAGCGCGGACGCCGTGACGGACTCGACCGGGAGCGCCGCGACGGCCGGCCCACCGCCGGGACGGCGGTTGCTCCGGCTCATCCCGACCGTTTCCTATCCGCTGCTCGCGCACGCCGCCATCCTGACGCGAAGCGCCGCGCTGACGATCGCGAGCGTGGGCGTGCTCGCCGCCGCGGTGCTGGGGCCCGGCCTGCTGAGGCGAAGCGCCGCAGCGTGGCTGGCGGCCGCAGCGGTCGTCGCGGGCATGGTGGAGCTGTCGCGACTCGGCGCGGCCGAGCTGGCGCTGTTCCTGCCGCCGACGCTGATCAACTGCTACATGGCCTGGCTTTTCGGGCACACGCTGTCGGCCGGCCGCGTCCCGTTCATCGAACTCATCGTCCGGCGGATGCAGGACCCCGGGGAAACGCTCGAGCCGGACGTTTCCCGCTACGTGGCCAGGCTGACCGCCGCCTGGACGGCGCTGTTCGTCGTGCAGGCCGCGGCGAACACGGCGCTGGCACTCATCGCCTCTCCACAGGGCCTGCTGCTGGCGGCGGGCATCACGCCGCCCGTGACGGTGCCGCTCGAGTTCTGGTCGCTGTTCGCGAACGTCCTCAACTACCTCATCGTCGGGGCGTTCTTCGTTCTCGAATACGGATATCGTCGGCGTCGCTTCCCGCAGCAGCCCTACCGCAACATCTTCGATTTCCTGCGGCGCGCGGGCGCGGCCGGCCCGGCCGTCCTGCGCGACCTCGGCCACGGCGGCGGGAGGGGGCGGGGATGACGGCCGGCGAGGAGCGGGAGTCCGGCTTCACGGTGGATGCGGCGCACCCGTCGCTGGCCGGCCACTTCCCCGGCGACCCGGTGCTTCCCGGCGTCGTCGTGCTCGACCGGGTCGTCGAAGCCGCCCGGGCGTGGCTCGGGCCGGGGCTGACGGTCGTGGGGTTGCCGCAGGTAAAGTTCATGTCGCCGCTCGCACCTGGCGACGAGGCGCAGATAGGGCTGCGGCGGACCGGCGACGAGCTCCGCTTCCGGGTGGCCTGCGGTGAGAGGCTCGTGGCGACCGGGGTCATCGAGTTCCGCAGCGGGAAAGGCGGAACGTGACGACGGCCACGAAGTCCAACGAGAGCCCGCCGGACGGGCGCGCGGATTCATTCCCGATCGCTTCCAGGAAGCACCAGATGCTCATGAACAGGACCATGGTCGCGCTGCTCGCCTCGTTGCTCCTGACGGCGGCGGCCGACTCTCCGATCACGGACCTGGTTCGCAGCCTCGCGCGGCCGGCGCCGGACACGGTGGACTTTGTCGAGGTGCGCTTCTCGCCGCTGCTCGAGGCGCCGATGACCGTGTCGGGCACGCTCGAGTACCTGGCGCCGGGGCGACTGGCGCGTTCGGTCGCCGTGCCATACGAGGAAGAAACGACCATAGACGGCGAGAATGTCGTGGTGCGAAGGCCGGGCGAAAAGGACCGCCGCTTTTCGCTGCGGCACGCGCCCGAACTGCGCGGCCTGCTCGGAAGCTTCTCGGCCATCCTGGCCGGGGACGCGGGCGCGCTGGAAGAATTCTTCGACCTGTCGCTGCAGCGGGACGCCGCGGACGAGTCCTTGTGGCGCCTCGAGCTCGCGCCGCATGACGCCAGGCTGCGGAAGAAGATCGGCACCATCCGGGTATCAGGCCTGGAGAAGACCGTCCGCTGCATCAGCATGGGCAACAGCGGTGAGACCGCGAGCGTGATCCTGCTCGGCCGCGCGACGGCCGAGCTGCCCTCGCCGCTGACGCTCGATTCGCTGGGCGGACTGTGCGCCGAAAAGCCGTGAAGCCCACGACAGGGTCCGGCGGATGGTTGTGGCTGGCGGCCTGGACGCTGGTGGTGGCGCTCATGGGCGCCTACGTGTGGGACACGCTCAGGCTCAGCGGCGACCTGCGGCTGTTCCTGCCGAAGCCACAGACCGCGGAGCAGCGCCTGCTGCTGGAGGGAATCGGCGAAGGACCGGCGTCCAGCCTGCTGCTCATCTCGCTGGAGGGGGCGCAGCCGGAGGAACTGGTCGCCGCCTCGCGCGGCCTGGTGAACGAAATTCGTGGCCAGCGTGGATTCCTGCGTATCGACAACGGCGACACCGGCCTCGACGCCGTGCCCGAGCGGCTGCTGCCGTACCGCTACCTGCTGTCGCCCGACATGGACCGGCGGCGCTTCGATGCCCCGACGCTGCGCGCTGAACTCGAGACCCGGGTCCGCGACCTCATGTCGCCGGCTGCGCCGGTGCTCGAGCCGATCATGACGCGCGACCCGACCTTCGAACTCCTGCGGCTGGCGGAATCCTGGACGCCGCAGCACGAGCCGGGTCGCCTGGACGGGGTCTGGTTCGACACGACGCGCGGGCGGGCGCTGCTCGTTGCCCAGACCCGCGCCGCGGGATTCGATCCTGACGGACAGCAGGCCGCGCTCGACGCGCTGACGGCCGCGTTCGAGCATGCGCGCGGCAAGAGCCGGGCGATGATGCTGGTCAGCGGGCCGGGAAGTTTCTCGGCGCTGATGAAGGAGCGCACCCAGACCGAGGCCCAGTGGCTCGGCGGGGCCGCCACCGCCGGCCTGCTCCTGCTCATCGCGGCGGCCTACCGGCGCGCGCGCGTCCTGTGGCTGGGCAGCCTGCCGCTGGCGTCGGCCGGGCTGGCCGGGCTCGCCAGCGTCAGTTACCTGTTCGGTGAGGTGCATGGCATTACGCTGGCATTTGGTTTCACGCTGATCGGCGTGGCGCAGGACTACCCGATGCACCTGTTCAGCCACCAGCGCCGCGGGGTGGATCCGGCCCACAACGCACGCGCGCTGTGGCCGACGATGGCGACGGGCGTCGCGAGCACCTGCATCGCCTATCTGGCCTTTCTGGCTTCCGGCGTGACCGGCCTGGCGCAGCTGGCCGTCTTCACGATCTCGGGGCTGGCGGTGGCGGGGCTGACGACCCGCTACATCATGCCGAGGATCATTGGCGACGATTATCCCGACAACGGCGGGTCGGACAGGCTCGCGAGGCTGTGGCGAACGCTCGCCGGCCTGCCGGTTCCGCGATGGTTGCCGGCGGCGCTGGTGCTGGCCTGCGCGGCGGGCCTGGCGATGCCCGGGCCGATGTGGGAAGACGACCTGGGCGGGCTGACGCCGGTTCCGCGCCCACTGCTGCAGCGCGACGCGGAACTGCGCACCGAGCTCGGCGCGCCGGATGTGCGATACCTGCTGGCGGTCAGCGCGCCGACCGAAGACGAGGCGCTGCGGCAGCTCGAGGCGCTGACGCCGGCGCTGTCGCAGGCGGTTGCCGCGGGCGTGCTCGACGGATTCGACGACGCGGCGCGGTACCTGCCCTCGATCGAGACGCAAAGGCGCCGCCAGGCGGCCTTGCCTGAGAGCGACACGCTGCGCGCGGCCCTGCGCGAGGCGCAGGCGGGGCTGCCCTTCCGCACGGACGCCTTCGAGCCATTTGTCGCCGACATCGCGGCGGCGCGCGAGCTCGAGCCGCTGACCCTCGCGGACCTCGCCGACACCCCGCTGGCGGCCCTGGCCGGCAGTCTGCTGAGCCGCCGCGCCGACGGCTGGATCGGCACCGTGACGCTGTCTGGCGTGCACGATGCCGAGGCGCTCGAGCGGACCGTCCGGGGGGCAGCGAGCGGCGTGGCGCTGGTCGACCTGAAGCGGGCGTCGACATCGCTGGTCATCGAGCAGCGAACAAGAATCCTCTGGACGCTCGCGATGGCCGCGATGCTGCTCGTCGCCGTCGTGCGGTTCGCGCTTGGCGACTGGCGGCGGGCGACAAAGGTGCTTGCGCCCATGGCCCTGACGACGGCAATCGTGATTGCCGTGCTGCACGCGGCGGGCCAGCC
>Ga0210119_1000204_pt1 | contig 13226 bp, 14 predicted proteins | sample China_Bullhead_C_2_FD_184859 | JGI IMG/M metagenome (GOLD analysis project Ga0210119, IMG submission 184859) | Wetland microbial communities from San Francisco Bay, California, USA, that impact long-term carbon sequestration -... | ecosystem: Environmental > Aquatic > Marine > Wetlands ... | reverse complement strand
ACGAGTCTTTCTGCTAGGGATCTGCACCTTCTGGATCAGTACGCCCGGGAGACCGCCTCTAACTACTGCGCAGGCTGCAGCAACATTTGCCAAACTGCGTTGGCCGAAGATATTCCAGTTGCTGATGTCATGCGCTATCTGATGTACCATCAAAGCTATGATGATTACGATCGCGCCAGGTCTTTATATGCCAGACTCTCACCTGATATCCGTGAGCGAATTGGGAATGTCGACTATTCCCTGGCCGAAAATAGATGCCCGCAGGGAATTCCTATTGGCAAGGCAATGAGAAAGGCTCAGAAATTATTAGCTTAGCCCATATGCGGGCTGGAATACCATGATTATCGAACCTAAAATTCGGAATAACATATGCGTGACCGCACATCCTTTGGGTTGTGCGGCTCAGGTTAGGGCTCAGATCAACTATGTAAAGGCTGGCGACAGAATTGAAAGTCCGAAGAGAGTTCTCGTGATTGGCGCTTCAAACGGCTACGGCCTTGCCGCCCGAATAGTTTCCACCTTCAGTTCAACCGCTTCTACCATCGGTGTTGCCTATGAGAGACCTGGAACAAAATCAAAAACAGGTACTGCGGGTTGGTACAACATTGAATCTTTTAAGAAAGAAGCGGTGTCAGAAGGCTACCAGGCGTGGAACATAAACGGAGATGCTTTCTCACAAGAGATTAAAGCACAGGTTTTGGACATTATCAGAGGAAACCTCGGAGAGGTTGATTTTCTCGTCTACAGTATTGCTGCACCAAGGAGAATGGATCCTCACACAGGGGAACTCTATTCAACTGTCATCAAGCCCATCGGAAATAAGCTAACCTCCAAGACGGTAGATTTCCTCAACGGCCAGGTAAATGAAATAACCGCGGAGCCGGCAACAGAGGAGGAGATTGCCCATACAGTAAAAGTCATGGGCGGGGAGGATTGGAGACTCTGGGTTGAAATGCTCCAGAACGGCGGCGTACTGGCGGAGAACTTCCTCACCATTTCCTTTTCCTATATTGGTCCAGATTTTACCAAAGCTATCTATCGGGATGGGACAATTGGCAAGGCCAAAGAGGATTTGGAAAACAGCGCCGATCAGATCAATAAGGTTCTGGCACCACTTGGGGGTAAGGCTATCATTAGTGTCAACAAAGCACTGGTAACAAGGGCCAGCGCAGTAATACCGGCGGTTCCCCTCTACATATCCCTTTTATACAAGGTTATGAAAGAAAAGAACCTGCACGAGGGCTGTATACAGCAGATCTACCGGCTTTATCACGATTTTCTTTTTACAGACAGCCCTCCCACATTAGACGATAAGGGCAGAATCCGCATGGACGATTGGGAAATGCGCCAGGATGTCCAGAGAAAAGTAGCCGAACTGTGGGAACAGGTGACAACGGAAAATTTGTCTCAGCTTGCAGATATTGACGGATTGCGCCAAGAGTTTCTCAGACATCACGGTTTCGGCATGCCTGGTGTAGAATACAGTCGGGATGTCGAGCCCGACATTTTCTAGAGCGGGGTTGATTTTAGATTTAAGATTGTAGATTGCGAATTGCAGAACCTTATGAGTTGCCCGTCTAAAAAGGGGAGCCCCCACCAGCGCACTCGGCTCTGATGGGGGCAGGGGCCATAAAACAAGAGCAAGACAAGGAGTTTTTGAACCACTGTTCTATTGACATAGGCAGGAATGATGCCAAGGAACACATAAGGCAACTTAACTCAATCAATACAATCAGTTATCGGCTGAAATCTAAGGTGAATACGTTTTGTGAAATCACCAAATTTGGCGAAATGGACAAAGTCAGTTGGCCCATAAGCCAAACCCCCTTTCCCACCCTAACCGTTTTCATAGAAGCCCTTGGGCTGCAGCTCTCTTGAGCTCACTCCTACCTGCAAAACCAGGTACTTTCTGATGTCAAAGCAGAGGTCACATTTGGACATGTATTCCCTGGAAGGTTCGAAGCCATATTTGCTGGCGGCGAGATCCCCAAAACCACCAATGCCTTCACGGAAAAGAGTGGTCAAGAAGGGATAATCGTTTTGGGAGAGAGCAGTGCCGACATGGTCACATCTTATGGCAAGACCAGAACAGAGTCCCGGGATATAGTTCCCATATAGGTCGCAGTGGAAGTGACTGACGTCCAGGAGTTCCCTGCATCCTCCCTTGTTTGCTGAAAGAGTGTCCTGGTAATTTCTCGTTCCATAAACTCTGGCAAAGGTCTTTAATGCCCTTCCACCAAAATGTATCCAATACCGCGAAGGAATCCTTGAGAGATAATTGTCCCCATATTTTTCTTCATACTCGGAAACCGTGTGAGTAGTCCGGTCGTCAAAAGCAGCAATCTCCGGATAGAATTCTGATATCCAGGGGAAAACGCTTATATTAGCCTCTCTGCAAGCTTCTATTACCCCTTTGACTTTATAAAAGGGTATGTGCTCGTTATGAAATGGACTCATGGATATGAGCAGAGTGGAAAGGCCCCTTTCTCTCAGAGAAGAGAGAGTCTCTATCGCAGACTCTCGTTCTTTGAACCAGGAAGAATTCGTCTCCACATACTCAATATTGACCCTCAAGGAGTGAACTGTTTCGACAACCATTTGCAGTCCAGCAAGGTTGAGAAACGGCTCCCCGCCGCCGATATGGACAGAGCGGCAGCCGAGGCTCTTGATCTTTTTTAAAACTTCTATCAGAGTCTCCCTGTCAATGTATTCCTTCTTCCACCGCGGACTGCAGTAATAGAGGCAATGACCACAGGCGGAGGTGCAGTAGTAATTGCTGATTATTCCTCCGGAGTGAAGGTGCTTTATCTCAAATTCACTTTGTCGTCCAAACAACTAGATTTCCCCTTTTAGAAATCGCGGCTGGAAAGCCGCTCCCACAGCAATTATTCCCGCCGTATTTGATTCGCCTGACTCGTGCCTAGTGCATACTTCCTAGTGCCTAGTCTCTCCTGCCACTGACAACTGACTATACGAGATCCAGTCCCCATTTTTTCAGAGCGGCCACGCCACCTTGAAGGTTACAGGTATCTCCTATCCCCATTTGGTCCAGGGTTACTTGAGCCTCATAGGAACGCACGCCGGTGTTACAAATCAGCACGAGCTTCTTATCTTTAGGCACTTCCGCAATTCTCAGCCGCAGTTCATCCTGAGGAATGCTTTTCCAATGATCCGAATACTTCTCAACAAAAGGTTCCGCATTCCCCCAGCCGCGGCAGTCCAAGAAAACCACGTCGCCTTTCTCTCTTTGTTTCCAAAGTTCATCGAAATCATCCACATCCACAACCCTGTTCTTCCCGGCCAAAATGTTCTCTGCTGTGTTTCCGAGAGCATTTAGAATATCCATGGCCGCGGAAAATGGTGGAGAATAGGCCAGTTCCAGGTTAGCTATATCGTCTGTGGTGGGGTTGTATTTGAGAATGGAGGCCACCGCATTGATCCGGCCAACCGTGCCGTCACCCATATTGCCCACGCCCTGGATCCCGAGTACCCTGCCGGTACCTCTTTCCACTACCATTTCTAAGGTCATAAGATCCTTTTCCGGGTAAAAATGAGCCCGGTCAAACTGGATTACCAGAGCACTAATGGCATCAAATCCTTCACTGCGTGCCACATCACTACTTAATCCGGCAGCGGCAACAGACAACTCAAACACTTTCACAACAAAACTTCCCACAGCACCGGGAAACTCACTATTCCCCCCGGCAAGATTGGCTCCAATGATTCGTCCCTGTCGGTTGGCCATGGAACCAAGGGGGTAATAACCGGGCTTGCCGGTTATCAAATTGGTCACTTCCACGCAATCTCCGCCTGCGTATATATCCGGATCGGACGTTTGCATTCTACTGTTCACCACGATGCCACCCCTGAGCGAAACCTCCAAACCAGCAGCCCTGGCTAGGTCAGAATTAGGTTCAGCTCCCACGGCAACGATTACCATATCTGCTGCAATGATTCCCCCAGTGGTGATGGCCCGCTCCACCTTCTTATTTCCCTCCAGACGCTCAACCCTGTCCTCCAGCTGAAAAGCGACTCCTTGCTCTTCCATGTGATGTTGGACAATCTTAGCCATGTTCTTACTGACCAAACCTGGGAGGAGCTGGTCGGTGATCTCCACCACCGTGGTCTCTATGCCCCACATATCAGTGAGAGCTTCTGCCATCTCCAAACCAATGAACCCTCCACCAATGATGAGCGCGTTTTCGACCTGGCCGCTGGCAATTCTCTCTTTAATAGCAATGGCCGCATTCATATTGCTCACGGCGAAAACTCCCTCCAGATCGATTCCGGGTATGTCCAAGCGCCTGGGACGACTGCCGGTGGCAAGCACAAGCTTGTCATAGGGTAGGGTGGCATCTTCCCCGGTTGTTAGGTTCTGGATATGAACTTTCTTCTTTTGGCGGTCAATGCTGAGGGCCTCGGTGTTGGTCAAAACCTCGATGTCTTTGGCTCCTTGGAAAAATTCCTTATCCCGGAGCATGTGAAAGCTGGTTTCCTGGAGTTGCCCCGGGTCGCTGACATCACCGGAGATGAAATAGGGAATACCGCAGCCTCCATAGGAAATGAGGTGATCCTTATCCACCATGACCACTTTGGAATCTGGCTCCAACCTCTTGAAGCGACAAGCAGCTTTCGGTCCGAGAGCAACAGCACCAATAACAACAACATTTTTTGGCATGCCTAATTCCTCCTAGTTCGTGCCCATCCGGAAACCGCGTTTATGGGTGTCATTCTGAGGAGTCCCGCCGAGGCGGGACGACGAAGAATCTCATAGTTACTAGATCCGCGGAGATTCTTCGCGGAGCCTGTCCTGAGCCCGTCGAAGGGCTCAGAATGACATGGAGTGGTTTCCGGATGGAAACTAGCTCGTTCGAAGACTCGTTATCCCTTATAAGACAGTTCACTAGCAGATTTCAATGGCACATTTTACTTTGTTTAGCCCAGGGGGTGATTCATTATTTTAACCCACACTACCCAGACGGCAATCAGAGGTATGAAAGCATCACTCCAAAACCCCAATACTCCATTCCTCCTAGGCAACAGGGCTCGGAGTTTGCAGAAGAGCGGAGAGGTTTCAGATCCTATCGTGTTTCAATGAACCACTATTGGTATGGATTTTGCTGTTACCTGCACTATACGATGAATAATCACTGGGCTTGTGATGTGGAGTAACTCCACACAATAAGGACCTGTACAGAACAGTAGAGCCGGAGGTTCCCGTCCCGGTGGAGAGCAGGGCTGGACGAGCCTCATTTTCCATAAAAGGTATAAGGATAAATTGTGTATGCGGACGTACAAAAAAACACACAATACATCATTAGCCCCCAATCCAACGCAGTGAAATAAGAGGAGGTTCCCATGTCCTTCACAAAACTTCTCCTAATTTGGCCGGGATCCCCAGTCCTATCCATGCTCATTTGGATTGTGGTCATGGTTGTTTTGCTTTACCTGGCGCGCACCCCTGCCCACAAAGCAATCCACTCCTTGGCCCGAGTTATCCACAATGGCTTCCGTTTAATGTCGCGATCTGTAATGCTTGCTGAGGAAAAACTGGCGCAGCGCAACAAAGAGGTCACGCTCTCCGCCGGAATAGAATCGGTGGAGCGCTTGATCGAGAGGGAATTTCACCGTGTCGATGCGGTGGTGAAGAGGGACCTCAGTGGCTATCCCACCCTGCACCGTGCTCTGTCTGATCAAACTACCAAAATAGATGAGGACTATAGGGAAAGCTCTGAGACACCTCCTCCTCCTCCTAGTTGGGTAGGTGCAGTAGAAGCGGTGGCAAATCTTCCTTCCCAAGGTGACGGAACGGTTGCCAATATTTTGAATGAAATCCACAAAACCACCGTCTCTCAGTACAAAACCGCTATGGACGAGCACCGAAAGGCGGTGGCTGAACGTCACAACCTGCTCAAGAAAATGATGCCCTACTGGCGCCGAATGGCTCAAACCCTTGAACAAGTGGGCAAGACCATAACTGGATTACACGAGCGCGCCAGGGTAATCGACAACCGGATGACTGAATACGAGGAAATACGGGAGCAGACTGACAAGGCCGCGCGAATGTTAACTGCCTCATCCCTCACCCAGTTTTTTATCTCTGGCTTCGTCCTGCTCATCGCCATAGGGGGTGCAGTAATTAACTTCAACCTCATTGCTCTTCCCATGTCGGAGATGGTTGGAGGCGGAAGTTATATCGGTGGTTTCAAAACCGCTAATGTTGCCGCTCTGGTGATTATTCTGGTGGAAGTTGCCATGGGCCTCTATTTGATGGAATCACTTCGTGTTACCAGGTTGTTCCCGATTATAGGTCAAATGGATGACAAGATGCGCACTCGCATGATTTGGATTACCTTCAGCATCTTATTTGTCCTGGCAAGCGTCGAGGCCGCACTGGCGTTCATGCGAGATCAAATCGCCGCAGATATGCAGGCTTTGAGACAATCACTTGCAGCTGTGGAGGCAACTGGTGCTGCTGTGAATAGCTGGATTCCAACTGTGGGCCAGATGGTAATGGGCTTTGTTCTGCCCTTTGCCCTGACATTTGTGGCCATACCTCTCGAGTCTTTTGTTCAGTCTTCCCGCACTGTATTGGGTGTTATAGCAGTCGCAGTCTTGCGCTGGCTCTCCTTTTTCCTTCGCTTGCTGGGAAACGTCAGCCACTATTGTGGCGAGTTGCTGGTGAATATTTACGACCTGTTCATTTTTCCGCCGCTCTGGGTGGAAAATCTGATCAGGGACAAGAAACATCCAACTGAGATTATAATAGAGGAGGAGGTGTAGTGATGAAAAAGTATCTAGCCCTAATACTGGTTCTTTTACCATTTCTGTGGGGCTGCCCTGATACCACCAGTCATTCCAGGGGGGTGTACATGCTTCTGGACACCTCGGGCACCTATACGAAGGAGTTGAAGCGAGCTGAAGCGATCATCAACTACCTCCTTGGTACTTTACAACCCGGAGACAGTATGGCGGTGGCACGCATTGACAGTGGAAGCTTCAGTGAAAAGGACATTGTGGCCAAAATGACCTTTGACAAACGCCCATCGGTGGCAAACCAACAGAAACGTCTGTTCAAACAGCAAATCGACAACTTCGTACAGACTGCAAAAGGCAGTGCCTACACGGACATTACCGGCGGAGTCTTGCAATCAGTGGAGTTTTTAAACGAGGCCGGAGCGGGACAGAAGTACATCCTCATATTCTCAGATCTTAAAGAAGAGTTGGTCAAAGGGCACATCCGCAATTTTCCCATCCAGGTGGATGGTTGCAATGTGGTTGCCTTAAACGTCACGAAGCTGCGTAGCGACAACGTAGATCCTCGGGAATACTACAAGCGGGTTGAAGACTGGAGAGCGCGTGTTGAGGCAGGTGGCGGCAACTGGCGAATCGTCAATGATCTGGAACGGCTGGAAAACATATTCGAAGGTTGAGTCGACTCCCTAGCCCGGATATTTATTGGGAGAGCGAGTTCTGCTTCAAACCTGAGTGACACAAATGGGCACTCTTGGCCTCAATCCGACTGTACCTGTTGAGAGGCAGAGAGTGTCCATTTATATAAGAGGCTGATTTTTAAGAATTAATTGCTCCAGTAACGTTTGGCACACTGCTTGCTCTATTCAGTTTCGGAGACGCAATCACACATCTTTTGTGCTCAACGAAACGGTGCCCATGAAAATTTACAGGAAAAGCTCAATCCGGCCCCTCATGATGGGGTTTTTTCTTCTGTTTGCGCTCAGTGGCTGTGCTGTGGCAGTGGGCGCTCTCGGCACTTTAGGGTCAGGCGTTGCCGGTGGCGCTGAGTACTTCACATCGACCCCAGTTGCTAAAACGGTCTCCTATGACTACGACCGGGTGAAAAAAGCCCTTCTGGTAACTCTATGCAAGATGGTTATCGATGTGGAGAAGGTCAAAAAAATCGAGAATGGGGAGAAAATTTTCGCCACGGCGGACGATTTGGAAGTTGTGATAAAACTGAAAAAAATCACTTCTAAATTGACCCGTATTGAGATCAAGGCTGGAGAAGGTATGGTGAAAAGGGACGAAGCAACCGCTACAGAAATAGTCCAGCGAACCACAAAAGCAGCGGCAAAACTAATAACCTAATAAATCCTGTATGAGGCCTCACTTTCTGTGCTGTTTGACAACCAACTTCCCCGCAACCCAACCCCTTTTCTTCACCTGAGGTACCCACATCTGGTACCAGCCCCTCTTTTCGTCCAATAACAGATATTCCTGCCGCTGCCTGGCTTTATAAACAATCCGAGCCCGTGTTGAAGCCGTTTTCCTAATATTCACCCTCTTTTTTAGGATGTGCAGGATGGTAAGGTATTTGGTGGGAATGGTCTCCTTGTGTGAAGTCTCCTTATGGATGAGGTATACCTGGTGTTTCCTGACCCAGCCGGAGATTCGGAGTCTTGGGGTCCAGACCAGAATCCAGGATTTTCCAGCATCTATTTTCTTGATTTGCTCCCCTTTCCTCAGAGGGCCAAAAAAGGGTGCATCCCCGTCCGGTCTCACAAAGACGTAACACTCATCCACTCCAACAGCCATAGTAGGGAGCAAATTGGCAGAGATCTCCTCCGGTATATAAGAGGCTCTCTTCTTCGATCCACCCTGTTTATCCTTGCTGCTGCTGGCGCAGTTCACAGCTACAAACGCCACCAAGGCCATGGCGAAAAACAATTTCATCCTCGGGCGCACCAATGTACTAACTCCTCAAAATCATCTGCTGATCAAGGTCAAACGGGCTAAAGCGGCAAGCTTACTTCTCTGAAGTGTTCTGCAATACAGACGAAGTAAGGATTATGCAGATCCCTCTTGTTATAGTCAAGTGGGGCCTTTTTTTCCATGTCCACCACTTTTCCGCCGCTTTGTTCCACCACGCAATGGCCGGCCGCAGTGTCCCACTCCATGGTGGGGCCGAATCTAGGGTATAAGTCAGCACTGCCTTCAGCCACAAGGCAAAGTTTAAGGGCACTGCCGGCAGGAACAAAATCCACCTTTTTATACTGCTGCTTCATTTTCTCAACGAAGTCGGAAAGCGCTTCTGTGCCATGCGAACGACTCCCAACTAAATTCAATTGATCCGGAGACTTCTTGAAAGACTGCTGTACAGGCAGTCTAATGGCAACCTCAATCAAAGACTTTAGTGGTTTGTTTTTATCAGAGAACTCCCCCGCACCAGCCACAAGTTGCCCGATTGCCCCCAAATCCTCCAACTTGTAAGAACCAATTCCCTCAGCGGCGAAGTACAAACAGCCTATAGCTGGTAGGGAAACAACGCCCAACACCGGTCTGTTTTTCTTAATTAACGCTATATTCACGGTAAACTCGTCTGACCGTTTTACAAATTCTTTGGTCCCGTCCAGAGGATCCACGAGCCAATAATATTCCCACCCCTTTCTCTCTTCGTATGGAGTATGTTTCCCCTCTTCACTGAGGACGGGAATGCTACTTGTGGAGTCCGACGATAGATGGCTTGCGATAGCACTGTGAGCACGTTTGTCAGCGAGAGTCAGGGGTGAATCATCTTCTTTGTATGAGACGTCAATTTCGCCATGATAGACCTCAAGTATCGCTTCTCCAGCCTTCTTGGCCGCTATCAGAGCCGACACCAAGCAGTTTTCTAGCAATGTGCGCAAACTTCCACCACCTTTCTAATATGAAATCCCAAATTCCAAGCACCAAGTCTCAGGGTCCAGGTGTCAGGTGTCAGGAAAAAAACATAAAAGCTGAAACCTGTCGAAGATCCCGTCTGAAGCGAAGCGGCAGCGGGGAACACTGCTTGCCGCGCCGAAGCCCTTGAGGCGAAGGCGGGAACAATGAAACCTTTGAACTTTATGCATCAAGCCTTGGGCCTTACGCCTGCTGGCCACCGGCTACTAACTCCTCTCTGTCTCAATCCATGGTAACCTACCGGAGCTGAAAACATTTCGCAAGCAAAAGATCTCCCGCGAAACCACTCGTGGAACTAACGCTAGATATTTACTGTTCCTCATAGTACACATTACCTATTGACCCGAGCACCACATCCAAACTCCCAGGAATTAGAGGATCGAAATGCAAGAAAGAATAACAAGGGCAGCACAGGTTATCTGTCAATCCAAAAGAACTTTGGCTCTCACCGGGGCAGGAATTTCAGTTGAATCGGGAATTCCAGATTTTCGTAGCCGCGGTGGCCTCTGGGAGCGTTTTGACCCCATAGAGTACGCCACTATTGAAGCGTTTCAGGCAGATCCGAAAAAAGTCTGGCAGATGCTCGAGGAAGTTTCTGTTCTGCTCGACCAGGCTCGTCCCAACCCTGCCCACACTGGTTTGGCCAGACTCCAAGAGATGGGACTGCTGCAAGCCATCATCACGCAAAATATAGACAACCTACACCAAGAAGGTGGCGCCTCACGTGTCATTGAATACCACGGAAACGCCAAAACTCTTTTTTGCCTCGGGTGTAATCAGCGATACAACGCCAATGAGATAGAAGGGCAGAGACCCCCAAAATGCGACTGCGGCAAAATACTCAAGCCTAATGTGGTTTTCTTTGGAGAGCCCATTCCTCGCAAAGCCTTACAGGAGTCCTATGACTTGGCCTCTAACTGTGGTGTGCTTTTGGTCTTGGGTACTTCAGGCGAGGTGGCTCCGGCAAATACCATCCCCCAAACGGCTAAAATGGCAGGTGCAACTGTTATTGAAATTAATGTGGAACCCACTGTTCTCACCAATTACTTGACGGACATCTTTCTACAGGGCAAGGCCAGTGAGGTGATGACCCAGTTGATGGAAGAGGTTGAAACCATGGTGGCTCAAGGCTAAAGCTATGGTTCGGTACTGAGGGCTTCGTGGCTCGCCCGGGCAATCCCGAGCACCTACGACGAGTTCAGGACAGATAAAGAGGAGATATTAATCGCCATGATCAATCTCTTCTCTCTGTTCCTCGGTGATGAATCCCTTGTGGGTGAGGATGTTGAGGGCGGTCTTTCTCTCTTTGGGAGGCAGATTGAGAACGTCACTGAGCACTCGCTCTATTCCTTGCTCACGCACCAGCTCCACATCGTGAAGCATCTTCAGGGTAAAATAGCGAATAAGACTCCGATGGCTTTCTACAAGATCCAGGAATTGGACACCAGAAAAATGAACCTGTTCCTTCTTTTCCACTGTCTTGGTATCATAGCGATACCATACCACCTGTCCACCGAGACGGACAGAAGTGAGGGTGTCCGGCAGTAAGAATTCAACCGTAATTTCTTCCTTGGCGAACACAGGGTCGTCTGTTTTGATACAAATGCCTTCCGTGCTTAAATTTATCACCTTTCCTTTCACCACGATTCCGTCTTGCTGATCAACCCGCACGTCCAGATAGACCGGAATTCGCGGGCACTTTCTCCTCTTTCGCCCTTCTTCCATAACCATGTCCTCTGATGAGTTGTTTCGTGCCTTGCTGAAAGAGGTGACAAATCTTAATGATGATCTTCAAAATGCGGTCTGGTATTGAAAAACGCTCGGATACGTATACTACATTTCAATGAGAACAATGTAAATCCAAAAAGTCCTCCTTTAGAGAGTAATATTTTGCCACTGATTGCTCAGGAGATCAGCAAAGAGGACTGTATTCTCTCTTTTCTTTTTCCCCAGCAGGAGCTTGATTCCCTCGCTCACCATCAAAGTCGCGATAAGCGCGGGAGTAAAGGGCGGGTTTCCAAGAGTCTTCTCGATTCCCTCCCGTTTCGTTCCGTAGATGTTGCTCAACAGCTTGCTTCCCGGCCAGACAACGGCCACTTGTCCGAACCAACCCCCAATAGCGCCGTGGACAAGAGGTATGCTATAACGCTCTCCCATTTCCTGGAGATGGAGCCTAGAAGGGATGGTGTCGAGGCAGTCGAAGATCAGGTCCACGCCATCATAGGTATTGCCCTCCAGATCTTCCAATTTACGAGTGAAAGGGTAGAATTCCACTGCGTCATTTATCTTGGCAACCCTATTTCTGGCAGCTTCTGTCTTGCTGAGGCCAATCGAGTTGATGTCGGAATAGAGCTGGCGGTTAAGATTGGTCTCATCGAAATTATCTGCGTCAACTCCAACCAGTTCGCCGACGCCACAACGGACAAGTTGCTCGACAACATGGCCACCAAGTCCACCCAAGCCAGCAACCAAAACTTTAGATTGTAAAAGTCTTTTCTGCCCCTTAGAACCCAAAGTGCCCGCGTTTGCCTTGTACCGCTTGGGAAAAATATTCAGACCACATGCGAGTGCCTCTGCCACTCTCTTGGGGATACCATGGTCGACCGCCAGCGTCTCTATAGCTATCTCCACTTCTCCAGTGGTTTCTATCAGCTGTTCCAAAATTTGGCTTAAGTGTTCCTCATTCTTAATTATCTTAGGCAAGTCATCCTCCCGCGATTGGTGGGAATGCAGCCACGGTTTCACCGTCATGTAAAGGTTGGTCTAACGTGGCATGTCGGCCGTTCACAAGAACTATGGCTACTTCTGAGGGTGGAATGCCAGCTTTGTCAAAAAGTTCAAGTATGGTTATGCCGTCGTCCACCTCTATTCTCTCCAGCTCTTGGTTGAATTTCCGCAAACTAGCAAAAAGCTTTATCTCCAGCTCCATGATATTTCCTCATATCTCTCAAGAAAAGTTTTCACCTTACATTACGATTAACCCGGATGTTTCATGAATTGCCGTCGTGAGACCGTGGAGATGGGTGTACCACCGGGCAACCGCAGGGGGTTGGATCCGAGGCGTACTTAAACAGTACGTCGCAGGGTCCGACACCCGAGGACGCCCGGAAGGACGGTCATATCCGCGGTCGCAGCAGGCGATTCGTGAAACATTCGGGTTAGCCAGTATAGCAGTTTTTTGAAAGCCCTCCAACCAAGCGGTTTTACGGCCCTTGAGTGCACATAGGGTGCATTTAGGTGCATAAAAAAAATGGAGCCAGTGGCTCCGCCAGTAGGGTTTGGGAAATGAATAGGCACTAAAGGATTACGCCGCAATTATTGGTTTTCCACTTTGCGAAGAATGGTCCGTCTTTCAACTGAAAGCCAGCGACCATCATCGAGGGCTTTGGGCAGATCCTAATCCAGTACCGCCTTGGGAGTTTAGGAGAAGAAAGAGAAAGTGAGGTGGGAACTCAGTAAGCAACTGAGTAAACTTGCTCCTCAATCGCATCGTAAAGCTGAGTGCGCTGGTCAACATCGATTCCCGAAAAACGGACTGCCAAGTCATA
>Ga0210119_1000203_pt1 | contig 13295 bp, 10 predicted proteins | sample China_Bullhead_C_2_FD_184859 | JGI IMG/M metagenome (GOLD analysis project Ga0210119, IMG submission 184859) | Wetland microbial communities from San Francisco Bay, California, USA, that impact long-term carbon sequestration -... | ecosystem: Environmental > Aquatic > Marine > Wetlands ... | reverse complement strand
CCGCACATGCCGCAAAAACGATCTTAACGATGACAGACCTAAGGGGAAGCTACAAACCTATAGCCGAGATCGTTGACGAAAAAAGTTTTGTTAATGCTATCGTAGGGCTGATGGCAACAGGGGGATCTACGAATCATACGATCCATCTTATCGCTATGGCAAGAGCTGCTGGAATACTACTGAACTGGGATGATTTTGACGAGATCTCAAAAGTGACCCCTTTGCTCTGTAAAATGTATCCTAACGGACAGGCAGATGTGAACCATTTTAGAGACGCAGGAGGGATGAGTGTTGTCATTTCAGAACTTCTTGATGCCGGACTGGTACATAATGATGTGGAAACGATCGTAGGTAGAGGTCTGGATGCCTATATTGTTGAACCGAGCATGACTGAAAGCACTTTGACATTTGAACCAGGTCCTCAGGTTTCAAGTAATACAGAGGTGATTTCGAGCAGACAAACACCATTTAGTGAAGAAGGAGGTCTTAAACTTCTCAATGGAAACCTTGGACGCAGTGTCATAAAGACTTCTGCATTGAAGTCCGAACAGTTTTTCATTGAAGCACCAGCGATTGTTTTTGAATCTCAGGAATCTTTACAGGATGCATTTCATCAAGGTGAATTGGAAAGAGACTTTATCGCTGTAGTACGTTATCAGGGTCCAAAGGCCAACGGTATGCCGGAGTTACACGGACTGATACCGCCGCTTGGTGCACTTCAGGACAAAGGATATAAAGTTGCCATCATTACAGATGGACGGATGTCCGGTGCATCGGGTAAAGTGCCTTCTGCCATTCACTTTTCTCCTGAAGCACTAGACGGGGGTATGCTGGCAAAGGTTCAAACAGGTGATATGATCCGTTTTGATGCAAAAAAAGGAGAGATCATGCTTTTAGTTGAGGATACAGAATTAACAGCACGCACCATTGATAGCCCTGACCTGAGTGCCAATACCCATGGGTTTGGTAGAGAACTTTTTGTCTCTGTACGTCAAAGTGTAGGTATGGCAGAAGAGGGTGCAAGTCTGTTTGATATTTCTGGCAAGGAGCGAGCATGACAGCTGAAGCAGTGATGAAACTTTCACCTATTGTTCCCGTCATTGCACTGGAGAATGAAGAGGATGCCCTACCGCTTGCAGAAGCACTGTTGGAGGGTGGCATTAACATTATGGAAATCACACTTCGTACCCATGCAGGTCTCAAGGCCATAGAGATCATTTCAAAGGCTTTGCCACAGATGCATGTCGGTGCGGGAACAGTCCTTAACAGCAGTGATTTTAAGAATGCAGTGGCCCATGGCGCAGCGTTTGTCTTCAGTCCAGGTATCAGTGAAGCATTGATGCAGACTTCAAAAGAATTAAATGTTGCATTGATCCCTGGTGTAGCAACTGCTTCAGAAGTGATGCTTGCGAAAAATAACGGTTTTGAACATTGTAAACTTTTTCCGGCAACACTTGCAGGAGGGGTTGAGATACTGAAGGCGTTCAGCGGACCTTTCCCCAGCATGAGATTTTGCCCCACGGGAGGCGTTAATCTTAACAATATCAATGATTTTCTTTCACTTGATAATGTACTCTGTGCAGGAGGAAGCTGGATCGTTCCCAAACAGGCTATGAAAGAAAAAAATTTTAAACAGATCACAGAGCTTTGCACAGAAGCCATGCAGACAATAAAAGGAAAAAAATAACATGATAAAAAATAAACTCTATTTTAGTTCGATCAGTAAAAGAGCAGAAGAAAAGGCATTTGAGGCCATTGTTGAAGAACAAAAGTCTATAGGATATTATGCTTTACCAGATCAGGATATCGCTCCTATACTTGAGTATTGCAGTACGATCCCTGAAACCATAGAGACGATTGCAGTGATCGGGATAGGGGGAAGTTCTTTAGGTGCGAAAGCAGTCTATGAATTCATGAAACCGGTAAAAGACCTCTCTAGAAAACTCTATTTTTTTGAAAGTACCGACCCCATCAATATCAATGAATTACTCTCTAAATGTGATATCCATAAGACACATTTTTTAGTCATCTCCAAATCAGGAAGTACGATAGAGACTTTTTCCATCTATAAATATATTTATTCTTTACAAAAGGATCCCTCTTTTTATACCTTTATTACGGATCCTAGTTCTCCACTTGAAAAATATGCCAAAGAGATAGAAGCTTCTGTACTCTATCTTCCAGAGAATGTAGGCGGTAGATTTTCTGTACTTTCTACAGTAGGGCTGGTCCCTTTGGCACTGTGTGGTATCGATATTAAAGATCTGTTAACTGGTGCACAAATGATCAAAGAGCGATTCTTTAACAGAGGATATGTTCAAGATATGCTTCTTGAAAAAGCGGTGTATTATGCTGAAAATCATGCACGATATAGTATTAATTGTATCTTTGCATATTCTGAAACGCTGAAATACTTTTGTCAATGGTATGTGCAACTTTGGGGTGAGAGTTTAGGAAAACACCAACGTCACAGTGCCTTTCATGTAGGACTGACACCTATTGGTCTTATTGGGCCTAAAGATCAACACTCTTTTTTACAACTGATCATGGAAGGTACCAGAGATAAATCGGTCACCTTTATAAAGATCGAAGATTTTCATGACAATACCACTATACCTGACATCACACTGCCTCATTTGGAAATGCTTGACAGTTTAAATAATCTTCCTTTTTCAAAACTGATCAATATGCAATGTGATTCTGTGATCGAAGCATTATTGGATCAAAATAACATCCCTTTAGATACGATCACCATTCAAAGTGTGACAGAATCAAATATCGGTTCTCTGATGTTTTATTATGAGTTACTCACATCTTTAGTGGGGGAACTGATAGATGTCAATACCTATGATCAGCCAGGCGTGGAGGCAGGAAAAATTATTTTGAAGAGTAAATTGCAAGCGCTATGATTACGTAGTAAAAAGCAGGTACATAGGTATGTCTCTAGACTGGTGCACATTATTTAATAAATAATGTAAGATAATGAAAATAGTTTTTAATTGTATATATATTATACAGTGATTTATGAATGATATTTGACTAATATGTTATAGTATTCGTATGAAACGTTTAATATTTACTGATCTAGATGGTACTTTTTTAAATCACCATAATTACTCCTTTGAAGAGTCCCTTGAGGCACTGCAAAAAGTCAAAGAAGCAGGGATCCCCCTTATTTTCACTACCAGTAAAACGAAAGCTGAAGTTGAGTACTTACAAGATAAAGTCGGTATATCAGAGCCTTTTATTGTTGAGAATGGTGCAGCACTTTTTATACCTGAAGGGTATCAAGGATTTGATCTATCATTTCTAAGCAATTATGACGATAAGAGAGTTATGGTCTTTGGTGAATCTTATACGAAAGTTTTGGAATTCTATAGAAAGCACAAAGAAGAATTTGGTATGGTTGGTTTGAGTGATATGTCTGATGCTGAAATTATACATTTAACAGGATTGAGCCAGAGAGATGTTATCCTCACAAAACAGCGTGATTTTACGGAACCATTTATACTGAAAGATGAGACAAAATTAAATGAATTAAAAAAATTGGCTCACACGTATGGGTTAAAAATCACACAGGGCGGACGATTTTATCACTTAATGAGTGAATTACAAGATAAGGGTATTGCTGTGATCAAGACCATAGAGCTTTTTGAAGCGTTATATCAAGAGAGGATCAGTTCCATTGCCTTAGGTGACAGCCAAAACGATACTGCAATGCTGGAGCGTGTTGATATACCTATTTTGATTCAAAAATATGATGGAAGCTACCTTGAGACCAATGTCCCTCATATACAAAAGTCAAGCTATCAGGGCAGTAAAGGCTGGAATGAAATGGTATTGAAAAATGTCTAATAAAAAAATACTGACAGAGATCTATAACCATGCACTTCAGGCGGTAAAAGCCGATACAATCGTACATAACAATATTGCTCTGGATGAAAAAGATCTTACCATTTGCAACACTACCTATCCTTTGAAAAAGATCAACAAGCTGTATCTCTTTTCAGTGGGAAAAGCCGGCTTAGGTATGGCAAAGGCTGCAGAAAATATATTAGGCTCTCTTATCCAAGGAGGGGTTGCCATTTCACATCAAGAAGGTCAATGTAGCTTTATTGAACACCATACTTCAACACATCCCTTAGTTTCACAAAAGAGTATTGAAGGTGCCGATAAACTGATCGAAACTATGCAAACCATGGGTCAAGATGACTTTTTCATCTTCTGCCTTTCAGGTGGGGCTTCAGCTATGATCGAGAAGCCTATTGATGGCATAAGTTTAGAGAATTTTCAAAAAATATCCTCTGCATTACTCGGTTCTGGTATTGATATTCAAACACTAAACAGTGTACGAAAAGCCATCTCACAAATCAAAGGTGGCAAACTGGCTAACTATACGAAGGCTAAAGGGGTAGTTTTGGTATTGAGTGATGTGATCGGCGATGATCTGACCACTATCGGTTCAGCTCCAATGATGAATGGCAAAATACCTCACCATATTATTGGAAATAATGCCATCGCTTTAAAAGAGGCAAAAAAGTATATCAAACCCAAAGTTGAGAAGGTTAAAATAGTGACGAATACACTCAACGGACCTTCTAAAGAGGCGGTTAAATATCTTGTTAAAAAAATGAAAGAGTATGACAAAAAATATGGCTCTTTTTGTCTGCTTTTTGGTGGAGAGACGACAACAGAAGTGAAAGGTACGGGTCAAGGAGGTCGGAACCAGGAGTTGGCCCTCAGACTCTTAGATAAGGGATTGGTTTCTGACAAGATCTCGATCTTAATTGCAGGAAGTGACGGTATAGATGGAAATTCACCTGCAACAGGAGCCTTTTTAGAATCAAAACTCTATAAAAAAATGAAAACAAAAGGCTTAGATCCAAAAACATATTTAAAAAACAGTGACAGTTACACTTTTTTTAAAGCACTGGATTCTGATTTTACTATAGGTGCAACAGGTACCAATGTAATGGATTTTATGATCATATTAAAAAAATAAAGGAGAAGCAATGGCAGATTTTTTTCAAAACGGACTGATCACAACACTACAATACCTCTCAAATCGAACGCTTGAAGAGATGGAGGCCGAGCTAGAAACATTCTCAGATAGACACAATATGGTGCTGCTCCTGCCTGCATTGTACTCTGAATTTGAAACTCCGGCTATGAAACAGATCCTCAAAGAACTGAAAGGGGTCAAATATCTTTACAAGATCATTTTGGGTTTAGACAGGGCGACGAAAGAGGAATTTGAAAATGTTAAATCTATTATGTCTACCCTTGATGTGAGGGTAGATGTACTTTGGAATGATGGACCTTGCGTACAAAAACTCTACAATGAATTTAAAGATAAAGGGTTTAACAGTGTTGATATTAAAGGAAAGGGTCGAAATGTTTGGACGATGTTGGGCTATGCCCTCGCTGATAAAAATGCCTATGCATTCGCCTTGCATGATTGTGACATTGTAAACTACAGCCGTGATGTTCCTGCACGGCTTTTTTACCCCATTATCCACCCGGCATTGGATTTTGAATTTAATAAAGGCTACTACTCACGTGTGACAGACAAACTCCATGGACGTGCAACAAGACTCTTTTACACTCCACTGATCAAAGCACTTAAAAATACCTACGGGGAGAGTGCCTATTTAGACTATATGGACAGTTTTAGATATGCACTCTCAGGAGAATTTGCTTTTATACGTACACTTGCACGGGGGATTCGTATTTCTCCTACGTGGGGCTTAGAGGTTTCAACACTGAGTGAAGTCTATGATAACACCTCTGTACGACGTATTTGTCAGACAGAGATCATGGAGAGTTATGAGCATAAACACCAGGAACTTAAAGGCGATACTCCTTCACAAGAGCTTGAAGGTGGGGTGGCAAAGATGGCCATAGATATTGCACAAACCATTTTTAGGGTCATGGCGCAACGCGGGGTGACATTTTCTAAAGAGTCTCTTACCACACTGCGAAGCTCATTTTTTCATGAGAGTCGAAAAGCCATTGCCCGCTATGATGCTGTAGCTAAATTTAATGCTTTGAATTTTGATAGAAAAAAAGAGATAGATGCTGTTGAAACTTTTGATAACGCACTCAAAGAGGCGTGTGAAACTTTTCTTGCCGATCCACTCGGGGTTCCATCACTTTCAGCTTGGATCAGTCTGCGTTCTGTATTGCCAGAGATATCAGATCAATTTAAAGAAGCTGTCAATAAGGATAATGAATCATGTTAGAAAGAGATAGTAAAGAAAGATTGAACCTCATTAAATATTCTCTTGAAAGTATCTACAACAAAGAGGATGCCACTTTGGCATATGATGCTATATGTGCACTGATCAAGGAGTACCAAGAGAAAGTTGAAAGTAAATCCTATGTGATGAGTGAAAAAGATGTGATACTCATTACCTACGGTGATCAGATTTTTCATGAAGGGGAAACGGCATTAGCGACGCTTCATCGATTTTTAAATGAGTATGTGCAAGACTGCATTAACAGTGTACATATTTTGCCATTTTACCCATACTCAAGTGATGATGGTTTTTCCATTGTCGATTATAAAGCTGTCTGCCCTTTAAAAGGTTCATGGAAAAATATTAAAGCATTGAATCAAGATCACCGTCTTATGTTTGATGGTGTCATTAACCACATGAGCCAGCTCAGTCACTGGTTTGAGAAGTTTTTAGCCAATGATCCTGAATATTATAACTTTTTTACGGAACTTGATCCTTCACTCGATTTATCGGCTGTAGTAAGACCTCGTACCACCCCTCTACTCACTGAATTCATTGATGATGAAGGAGCTATTCGCCATGTCTGGACAACGTTCAGTGCGGATCAAGTGGACTTAAATTATGCCAACTACAAAGTATTGATAAAAGTGCTGGATGTTTTACTTCTGTATATAGAAAAAGGTGCATCGCTTGTAAGACTTGATGCCATTGCCTTTATCTGGAAAGAGATAGGCACAAACTGTGTGCATTTACCTCAAACCCATGAGCTGATACAATTGATGCGTGAGGTGATTCATGCCGTGGCTCCTGAGATCATTATCATTACAGAGACCAATGTTCCACACGATGAAAACATCTCCTATTTTGGAACAGGGAATGATGAAGCACATATGGTTTACAACTTTGCCCTGCCGCCACTCTTGGCATTTTCTATTTTATCGGGAGACACCACTAAATTGACAGCATGGGCCAAGACCTTAAAGCTTCCAAGTGATAAGGTCTGTTTCTTTAATTTTACAGCAAGTCATGATGGTATCGGTGTACGGGCAGTGAGTAATATTCTTGATAAGGATGAGTTAAACTTCATGGTTAACTCTTGCAAAGCACATGGGGGTTTGGTCTCATATCGGAGTGTGGGTGGGGAGGAGAAATCTCCCTATGAGTTAAACTGTAGCTATATAGATATTTTAACCAGTCCTGATGAGGATGATGCGTTACGACTTAAACGTATGATACTTTCCCAAGCTGTTGTTTTGGCAATGCCCGGGGTTCCAGGTATCTATTTTCACTCACTGGTCGGGTCGCGAAATTATCATGAAGCAGTGAGAAAAACGAGACGAAATCGAGCCATCAATCGTGAGAAATTAAATTTTGATAATATCAAAGAGGAGCTGAGTGAAGAAGGAAGTCTACGTAATAATTTGTTTAAACGTTATAAACAACTCATTTCGATACGTATTCATGAACCCTGTTTTGACCCTTTTGCCAAGTTTGAATTTTTATCACTGGGTAAAGAGATTTTCGCTGTAAAACATTATGCTAAAGAGGGTGATGAATTTCTTATTGCTCTACACAATTTCAAAAACATGGATATCGAGGTAGATCTGTCACCCTATAGTGAAGGTGAATTGATGGATATCATTGCACATCAATGTCACTGCAAAGAACATGGAAAAATTAATATGCAACCCTATGAGATATTGTGGTTGAAACCATTAAAAAAAGGAGAAGATAAAAATGATTAAAAAATGTTTATTCCCGGCTGCTGGATACGGTACACGCTTTTTGCCTGCAACCAAAGCAACACCAAAAGAGATGCTCCCCATCTTGACCAAACCACTGATACAGTATGGGGTAGAAGAAGCAAGTGATGCTGGGATGGATGTCATGGCGATCATTACAGGACGTGGGAAAAGAGCTTTGGTAGAACATTTTGATATCTCTTATGAACTGGAACATCAAATTAAAGGAAGTTCCAAAGAAGCGTTACTGAAAAGCACGCGAGAAATGATGGATAAATGTACCTTTACGTTTACGAGACAAACAGAGATGTTAGGACTTGGTCATGCCATTTTAAAAGGTGAACCTTTGATCGGTAATGAGCCTTTTGGTGTGATCCTGGCAGATGATCTATGTGTGAATGAAGAGGGGGATAATGTTTTAGCCCAGCTGGTAAAGATCTATGACAAATATAAATGTTGTGTGGTTGCCATTCAAGAAGTTCCTAAAGAAGAGACTTGCAAATATGGTGTGATCGATGGGAAAGAGATCCAAGATGATGTTTTTATGATATCAGATATGGTGGAAAAACCGGACCCTGAAGATGCACCTTCTAATCTAGCAATCATTGGACGATATATTCTTACCCCAGATATTTTTAGAACCATAGAAGAAACTCAACCTGGTAAAAATGGTGAACTTCAAATTACTGATGCTTTGATGAATCATGCCAAAAAAGGTATGGTTTTAGCCTATAAATTTAAAGGGAAACGATTTGACTGTGGTAGTGTTGACGGTTTTGTTCAAGCAACCAACTATTTTTATGATAAGATGAAAAAAGAATCAGAATAATCATTTTTACTGTAGAAGAACCTAAGTAAAACAATCTTGACAGTTCTAAAAATGCCTATGATAGCTAAACTAGGTCATTTTTTAGATCTCCAATTTTAAACTTTACCCAATATTCATTCTAGGTAGACCTATTTGTTTTCGTTTAAAAGTATTTCTTGAAGTTCATCTGCTGATACAGGGTAAAAATAGTAGTGTCCCTGAACGTACTTACAATTTTTACTTTTTAAAAAATTTATCTGTTCTATCGTTTCTACACCTTCAGCAATGACCTTAAGATTGAGACTTTTTGCAAGTGCGATGATCGAGTTAATAATAGCAATATCCTCTTCATCTTCGGGTATGTCTTCAATAAATGATTTATCGATCTTAAGTTTGTTGATGGGTAGACGTTTTAATAGAGACAATGAAGAGTATCCTGTTCCGAAGTCATCGATGGAAATATTAATGCCCAGCTTATTGACCTGTTTCAGTTTATTAATGATTTCCATAGCATTTTTCATCATATGACCTTCTGTAATTTCCAATTCTAGCCACTCTGCTTTAAAACAATACATATCCATAGTATTTTGAATACTATAGATGTAATGAGCAGATTCTAACTGTGTCATCGAAATATTTAATGCAAGTTTACCAGGGTCTAATCCGTTATTATGCCATTTGGAAACCTGTTTCATAGTGGTATGCATCACCCAGTCATCAATTTCAAGTATCATACCAGTTTCTTCTGCCACAGAAATAAACTTTTTAGGTGTGAGCAGACCTTTCGTTGGATGTTGCCATCGCAATAGGGCCTCAATCCCTATTAATTTATTGGTAGATAGGTCGATCTGTGGTTGATAGTGAATAATGAACTCTTCATTATCAATAGCTTGACGTAAACTGGTTTTCATATGCATTTGTTCCAGTGCATGTTTTGTCATTTCTGGTCTATAGAACTGAAAGTTGTTACGTCCGCTTTCTTTTGCCCTGTACATCGCCGTATCGGCATACTTTAAAAGGTCTTTTTCATTATCTGCATCCTGGGGATAAAGACTAATACCGATACTGCTTGTAATATATAATACATGCTCGTCAATATGTATAGGGTCTGCAAACATATTGAGAATAGCGTGTGCTAATTTAGATGCATCTTCTGAATAGATCACATCTTCCATGATAATAGTAAATTCATCTCCGGCTAAACGTGCCAGCGTATCTTCTTTACGGATAGAATTTTTCAGTATTTTTGTTATTATTTTTAAAACTCTATCTCCTATGTCATGACCCAACGAATCATTGATCTCTTTAAATTTATCCAAGTCAATAAAAAAAAGTGCTAATCCTTTCTCTTTCTTTTTTGCTTTTTGGATCCCTTGTTTCAACCGAGTGCTAAATAGTGCACGGTTAGGAAGTCCTGTAAGTGAATCATGGTTGGCTTGATGCTGCAAAATATTTTTTTGTTTTTCTATTTCTTTTTCAGCTTCTGTGCGCTCAAGAATATCTTTCGTTAACTGTTCTTTGGTGATCTGAAGTTCTTCTGTTTTCTTTAAGAGTTGTTTATTGATGCTAATAAGATCACTTGTTTTTTCCTGAATCTTAGTCTCTAAAAACTTTTGATTGCTCTTTCTTGCTTTTAAAAGTTGTTTTTGTCTGTGTATTTTCTGGAGATTCAGTTCACTGTACTTGTTGGTCAAGATAAGTGTAAAAAAGATGATTTCAATAAAGGAACCTAACAGAAAAGCGTACCTGTTTATATCTGTATTCTCTAAGACGCCATTAAAGGTTAAGGTCATCAGACCCATAGCGGGCATATAAATGATCAGTGCAATAAGATAGTATCTGGCACCTATAAGACCTTGATACCAGGCTTTGACTGCGACAACAAGAAGGAGTGCAAAGAACAATGATGAATAAATGTTAAAGCTCAGACAGGCATAGGGGATATCCTGTGTTATCAGCAGTGCAAAAAGTAAAAAGACTGCTGCTGATATCTTAAAGAGCTTATTGACCATGGGCATGCGTTTTTCCAGCTCTAAAAATCGGCCTGAGAATAGAACCAGAAACAATACTACAATAGTACCTACAACATGCAGTCCTTCACTCCAACCGGAAAAACCAAGCTCTAAGTAAAAACCACTTTTCATACCTATAAATACAATAAAAGAGAGTATATATGCGATGTAATACGCGAAGATACGATTCTTAATGATGATCAAGTTATAAAGACTGAATAAGACTATAATGAACAATATACAAGCATAGATAATATAGATATCGGTAATATCAATACGGTTGGGTCTAAAAAACTCTTCTTCCGTGAAGATCTTAAATTCCCCAATATGTCCCGAATCTGTCTGACCTTTTATAAAATATGTCGCACTTTCGTTTGGTGAGAGATGTAGTTTATAGGCTGGATTGTAATTTTGAATACTTCTCTCTTGAAGGCTTACACTGAGACCATTTTTCTGTATATCCCACGCATCATTATTTTTTGTATACAGATCTAACGTTGACCAAAAAGGTTCTGTAAAATAAAGTACATAATCTTCAGTATCACTATGGTTTGTTACATGAAGTTTTATCCATGCAGTCCCTGAATAATAACCTTGAGAAAATTGACTTGGTATCACCTTTGTAAAATCTATCTTTTCAATATCATTAATATCCAGTGTACTGCTCTCATCATAATAATAGTGGAGTGTAAAGTGGTCATATTTTTCTTTTTTATTGATAAGTGTAACAGCGGCATAGGATGTCACTGCAGACAAGAGTAATACAAGGAATATTTTTTTAAACATGTTATCCAGCTATGTATATATATTTGTTAATGAGAACTCTACAATTGATTATTATAGATTATAATAGTTTATTCTTAACTTTAATATGATTGAACTGAAGTGTGAAGGTATGTTTAAAAATTTCTAATAGAAGCGTTCGTATAAAATATATGAAATGCCACGAAAAAAAAGTGTCATAGCTAAGATAAACATACTAAAGTTGAAGACTTCTTCAAACGGGGCATTGAAAAGGTAGTAGGTACCCCATAACAGTATACTCATAAGACCAAGCATTAGCCAGGGAAACCAACCATTTATCTTGTATCCCGAATAAAATGCATAGGCATTCTGATGTTTGATACTGTCAAAGCATTCATTATGAAAAGTGAGAAATGCATGACCTGCCACTGCCAAATCATTTTTATGTGTTATGGGTCTCTTTCACTCCCTGCAAAAAAATTCTTTTCTTTTCATACTATATCTTGTGTAAAGCTTTATGCTTCTCTTTTTTCTTTTCTTCTGTCTTTTCCATTGAATGCAGTAGAGGATAGATCTCTAAAGTCATCATTGAGACGCACACCTGCCATTTTTTCAAATTCATCAAAATCAGCATATAATACGGTGAATGAAATTTCCGTGACATGCACCATGTTCCACTTTTCAGCAAACACCTCTTTTTGGAAAGCAACATAAGCGGATGTAGGATGATCTTCTTCAGTATCAATACCTTTTTTATTTTTACTCTCGTAAGAGTATCTTATAAACATCGGTACCAGTTCCAGTTCTTTTATCTGGTCTATCTTTTCCTGCTTTGCTTTGGCAATAGTATCTTCATCTGCATTTACATCTGAACAGCCAAAATATCGTCCTGTTAGAATTCTATTGAAAGTTCTTCCTGGAGGATTTGGAACATCAGTTTGTTCCTTTTTTTTACCAAATATTTTTTTAAACATCTCTATCATACAGCTCCCTTCATTGTTCATATTATACAATATATTTTAAAAAGAAGAATAAATGTGTATTATTTTAAAAAATAATTATGACAAGTGTAGATATGAAGTATATTGGCTTGGAATTCCTATTGAAATATTATCAAGAACGGGCAAAAATAATAGATTATAAATATAATTATTTGCTTTATAAATACTTCTGGTTTATTGTATAGTGTGTAAGATTTATTTAATTAAATATCCAATATAATGAATTGCGAAAGTTATTTTTAAATACTGTTAATTGAGCCAAACTTGTTGTGAAGCAGGGACGGAAAGCTATGGGTCTTATATATTAAGATCGCCAGGTTGCTACATACTGATACTTGTCTGTTATGTATAGTTCTTCTTTACTCTTTTACTCATAAATCTTGTTTGATTTAAAATTATTTTATTTTAAAAAAGCTAACCCATATCATATAATGTATTACATTTTAAAGATGCAATACTTACAGTAGAGGATCATCATGTACGTAAGAGAAGAGACCATAGAAGAAGAAAATTTAGATTGGGGTGAGCTTACACAAGCATCAAAAGATAATCAAGATAAACTTATAGAGGATACGAAAGAAGAAACTGCTCAAGCCCCTGTCTCCAAACCAAAGAAAACATTTTTGAACAACCGTGCCAAAATTCATAAAATAGGCCCTAAGTTCACACTCAAAAATGAATTGTCTGACCTTTTTAAACAAAATGCAGAGATTTCTTTACTTTTGGGGATTGTCTTTATCCCTTATCTT
>Ga0210119_1000200_pt1 | contig 13460 bp, 12 predicted proteins | sample China_Bullhead_C_2_FD_184859 | JGI IMG/M metagenome (GOLD analysis project Ga0210119, IMG submission 184859) | Wetland microbial communities from San Francisco Bay, California, USA, that impact long-term carbon sequestration -... | ecosystem: Environmental > Aquatic > Marine > Wetlands ... | reverse complement strand
CCTTTTACCTTAAAGTTCACAAATCAACCATAAGCCGCGAGATTCGGCGTAATCAAGGGCATAAAGGCTACCGCCCTCGTCAGGCACACGAGAAGGCCGCGTTCATTAATCTTGTTCTCAACGTGTATCAGATCGACATGATGCGAGGGATGATCTGCTTGAAAAAATCCCGCGACCATACGTCCAGGGCACGCTGGTCCACAATGAAGGGGGCGACTTCCCGGCGCGCTTGTTTCACATCGAGGTCATCTACGGCTTGCCGCAACAGATGCTGGAGTCTGTCGGGTGTCAGCGGTTCGTCATCCCGGTAATCGCCGGACTGACGCATCCGGGATTCGAGGTGGCTTATCCGAACTTGCGGGTACCTGCCCGAGTACCATACCAGGTCGTACCAGTCGCGTCCCTTCACGCGTGTCTTCCACTTCCGGCAAAGGATCGCGTGGAGCTTCCCGGCGAAAAGGTCCGGCAAGCTATAGACGCGAACGGGAAAGGGAATGGGCTGCAGAACATACTGAGTTTCCGTTTCGAACCCGCCTGGTGGGTCGGTGTCCACTTCTAGTCTGATCTTGAGGTTCTTCGCGGGATGTAGATCGCGAAGCAACTCCTGGGCGGCATCAATCACAATCAACTGCCTGTATGTATTTGTCTTGAGAAACGCCGATTCAATCGCGCTTGCCTGGGCCTTCCGGCGGCTTTCAAACTCCACGTCGAACCCGAAGCTGCTGATTTCTCGCAGCAGAGCATCCCCATAGGCCTTCAGCGAGAACGACTCATCGGGCTTGAGCAGCGAGAAGTCCAAGTCCTCGGAGTATCGATCCAGTCCATGCAAGATCCGAAGCGCGGTGCCGCCATAGAACGCAGCATGCTCGAAGAACTTGGAACGCCAGAGTCCGAGCAGCGCGACATCCTGCAGGATTTCCCTGAGGGCGTTGACGTAGTCGTCACGGCTTTGGCATTCGTAGCGGTCCAGCATGCTGCGGATAGCGTCATGCATGAGTAGTCTCCTCCAAGCGCTTCAAGTACCGAACCAAGTTGTTGATCTTGGCCGAATCATATGCTGTGGCAATGACCTGCAATCGGGAATAGTCAAACCTGCTGAGGGCTTCCCGATCGATACGAAGATCGTCGGACAGATATGCATCATAATCGGATAAGCGGAGTCCGCTGAACCGCTTGTCAGTCCAGACCTTGTCCGCCAACGCCTTTTCAGGGGAGGCCACCAGGAAAGACGTCTTGCCAGCCGTTTCGAGGATAGCGCCAACGGCATAACGGGGGCCCTTGAGCATGCGGTAGGAAAAGGTACCGAAGGGCGTGTCGAAATCACGCGAACGGCGGGTGGTTATCGAGGTGATGGTCTCCACCCGCTCCGGGATCAGACCGTGATGGCTCAGGGCATACTCAAGGCTGACATACGACGGCCCATAGATCAGGTTGGCCAGATATTCGCGGCTGAGCGGTTCCCTGCGAAAGGCCTCACCGAAACAGTACAGCCCCTTCTTGACCCTCATTATCGCCCCGCTGGCTAGCAGTCTGGTAATTCTGTCCCGAGGCTTGCGGTATCCTGCTAACGTGTCCAGCAGGACCTGGTAGTCAAATACCTCGCCGCCAACGTTCCGCCGCATCTGCGCAATGGCGTTCACCGGATTATACTCCAATTGAAATCATAGTATGTCCATGAATCGTGGACATACTATACAACAAACTGGCAATAGTCAAGCCTTTCCTTACTTACGAACCGCCAGCCGTCATCATGGATTCGCAGCACACAGCTCGCAGCCACCTAAACTTACCTCATAATGGCGCGGGCGCGTGGTCGGGCCAAGTTAACTAGTTGACAGAATTAGAAAAGTTGTCGAAAATAAGTGCTATCGGGGGCCAATAACGCTCTTTTTAGGGGCAAAAATAGCGTTTTTCGGCAGGCGCACGAGAGAGCATGGAGCAACCTTCGACCCATTCGACAGGCTCCCCGGGACCCTTCGACAAGCTCAGGGCAAGCTCGCCCGGGACAGGCAGGTCAGGTAGAGCATGGAGAAAAGATAGAAGGGGCGAGTGGTTCTCGAGATAGATTGGTCCGACCACTTGCCCAAAGGCAGAAAAAGAAAACCCTCACTGACCGGGGCATGGTGGCCAGTGAGGGCCAAAGTCTGAGGGAGTAGGGTGATGCAGTATGCAAAATCCCCTACTCTGTTAATGTGTTATTCTATCACAAATAAATAAATTGTCAGAAAAAAATGACCCCAGCGAGGGACGCGCTCCCCACTAGTCGAAAAGGGCTCTTTAAGAATAAGTGAAAAGAAGAGGTCAGGTCCCTTTTTTGCTGCTTTCTGCTTGGACTCATTGATATGAAGGGAAAACAAAATGGAGTTTGAACGTTACTATCTTGATTTATTCGAGATGCTTAATTCTGCATGTAAGAAGATTGCGGCTGGTCAATATGAACAATCAGATGCCGATAGATTATTTGAGCTTGCAAAAAAAGGCAGATATCCAAGTTTGCTGGCAGAATTAGCCGAATCATTCGGGATGATGTTGGTCAAAGTTGAGGCCAGAGAATTTGAACGCTCGCAAATTATCGAAGAACTGGAACAGGCCAAAGCCAAGCTTGAAGATTATTCACAAGGATTGGAAAAACACTTAGAAGAATGCTGCCCAGAAGAGTAAGGGATTCAGAAGTGGCCTTATTTCCAGCCGATGGGTTCGTATCCCTTTTCCAGGAGACATTTCTCAACAAATCGCCGAAATACAGGATCTGGCTCAGGTGAACGGAAAAGTCCCTGGAGGCATCCTACGGCGGCACCCCCGGCAGCACCTGCCGCAGCACCGCGCCCGACACTACCTAACACGGCCCCGGTAGCAGCACCGCCTGCAGCGCCAACTGCCCCACCTCCCGCAGTACTTTTTGCCACCTTGCCGCTGGAACTTGAAGAGGTACCATACTCTTTGGCAAGGCTTATACACTCGTCGATTTCAGTTTGAGCCGTCTCATTTCCCACCTCTTGCAAATGGTAATTGGGATAAAGGACAGGGCGCTTCTGCGAGCATGCCACCAACAACAGCAAACAACTTAAAGCCAAAACTTTTAATGTTTTCGGCCAGCTCATCATTTCTCGTCCCTCTAATCTGTCTGGAGACCCTAGGCTATTATCCTACTGTGTTAAGAAAAGACAAGTGTTTTTAAATTTTACGAGCACGACGCGTAGCCACGACGCCGAACGACGCCGAAAACTATGCTGGCGCGGCGTGAGGGTGGAGAAGACTAATTAATGAGCCGCCTTCTCATGAGTAGAATTGCTAAGATAAAGGTAACAGCTGAGAAGAGAACCAAGTAGAGAAGACTCAGCAAGAGCTGACCCTCCAGTTTGCCCATGGCCAGAGCCCGCACTAGGGCGACAAGGTGGGTGAGGGGAAGAACTTGGGCCAGAACTTGAGCCCAGTTAGGTAGGGTCGCCAGGGGGAAGAAGGTACCACTAAATAGGAACATGGGCGTGATGAAAAGAAAGATGGGAAAGTTGAATACCTCAATTTGGGGCACCAAGGCGGTAAAGCACATGGCCACAGAGCCAAAAGCCAACCCTCCAAGCAAAGCAAGGGGTACGATCAAAATGGCTTGGGGATAGACGAGGAGTTTAAAAAAACTTATTACCGCCATCATGAGGATCGTTGCAATGAGAGATTTTACCGCGCCCCAGACAATTTCACCGGTGATGATCTCATCCAAGTTGAGGGGAGTGGCCATGATGGCATCGTAAGTCTTTTGGTAGTACATTCGCACGTATGAAGCGAAGGTGTTTTCAAAAAAGGCGTTATACATAATGTTTATTGCAATGAGTGCCGGTGCGATGTAGGCAACGTAGCTTACAGGTTCCCCTTGGTAAGAGATCTCCCGAACCAGTAGCCCCAATCCGGCTCCAAAAGCGAGCAAATACAGGACAGGCTCCAGGACTGGCGGCAAAAAATTTACCTTCCAAGTGCGCCGCAGCACCTTGGAGTTTCGCTGCAGTATGCGGACAAATCTCGGTGATATCTGTGGTAGCCAGTTCATTTCCCTAACAGCCATCAATCTCTCAGTTCCCTTCCCGTAAGCTTTAGAAAGACGTCCTCAAGGGTGGCCATTCTCAGGCTGCAGCCCCGATCGCAGAAACCCTCAGAGATCTTGCCAAAGAGTGTCTCACCATCTCTGGTGTAGATGAGCAGCCGATGGGAAAGCTCCTCGTGGTCCAGATCGCTCTCTTTCACAAAATTTAGCAGTGATTCACTAGGTGACTCAACTTCGATTACATTGGCTCCCACATTTTGGTGGATCAGATCCAGTGGTCCGCCCTCAACTAAGATGCGCCCATGATCCATGATCACTAATCTGTCGCAAAGGTGTGCCGCCTCTTCCATATAGTGAGTGGTAAGGAGAATACCCAGTCCCTGATCTTTTAGCTCTGCCAGCCGCCCCCACACCTGATGTCGGGATTGAGGATCTAGACCGGTAGTAGGCTCATCAAGAATAAGGAGTTCAGGTTTGTTGATAAGGGTGCGGGCGATAACCAGTCGCCGTTGCATACCACCGGAGAGCTCCAATATTTTAGCGTGCTCCTTGTGCTCCAAACGCATGAAACGCAGCAATTCGGAGGCTCGCTGCCTGGCAGTAGCTCGCGGTATGTCGAAATAGCTGGCAAAAGTGACCAAATTTTGAAAAACGGTGAGGTCTGGATCTAAATTGTTTTCTTGCTGGCACACACCGCTTTTTGCCTTAATAAGCCGGGCGTGTTTCTGAATGTCCATGCCAAAGACCTTGAGAGTTCCGGAACTGACCGGGCTGAACCCGTAGATCATGCGAACGGTCGTTGTTTTTCCAGCCCCGTTGGGACCGAGGATACCGAAGCACTCTCCCCTGGACATGCGCAAAGATATACCATCCACCGCCTTCAACCCATTAAAGGTCTTGCAGAGATCTTTAGCAAATATGATATCCTCGGACATTTTCTTTTCACCTTACACGAACTAGATAATTACACCTTTTGGGACCATAGTAATCACTTTGCGCCAAGAACACCAGAATAACAGTCTTTCGCCACTGACGAATTTTTGGGTCGGGGGGTCGGTGGTCGGGCCAAGTTAACTAGTTGACAGGATTAGAAAAGTTGTCGAAAATAGGTCTAATCTGGGGCCAATAACGCTTTTTTTAGGGGCAAAAACAGCGTTTTTCGGCAGGGGCACGTGCTCCGCTGGCAGCCCTTCGACCCATTCGACCCATTCGACAGGCTCAGGGCAGGCAGGCTCCCCGGGACTATGCCCGGGACAGGCAGGGCAGGCAAGCTCAGGGCAAGCTCGCCCGGGACAGGCAGGACAGGTGGACAGATTGCAGCGGGCGAGCGATATATGTCACAGCAGATGGCAGCACTAAACCGATACGTTAAGGAAATCGTATGACTGAACACACACTTGAAGGCAGGGTAGCTATTGTCACCGGTGGCGGGCGCGGATTGGGCAGAGCGATGACGCTGGGTTTGGCCCGCGTCGGCGCGCGGGTCATTGCAACTGCTTCCCGCGAAGCGGATGAACTCGAGCAGGTGGCGGCTGAGGCCCGTGCCGAGTGCGGCGAGGACCGGGTTTTGCCTGTGGTCGCCGACGTTACTAGTCTGAGCGACTGCGAGAAGGTGGTGGCCGAGGCACTGCGGCATTGGCAGCGTCTGGACATTCTTGTGAACAACGCCGGCCGGGGCATGAAGTATGTCAGCGAACGCTTCCTGACCGAACCCACCCGTTTCTGGGAAACCGATTCGGATACCTGGAAGATGGTGATTGATACTAACGTCAACGGCCCCTTCCTGATGGCCCGCGCCACGGTGCCACACATGCTTAAGGCTGGATGGGGGCGCATTGTCAACATCTCCATGAATCACGAAACCATGCGTCGACGCGGCTTTTCGCCCTATGGCCCGTCCAAGGCGGCACTGGAATCCGAGACCATTATCTGGTCACAGGACCTGGAGGGGACCGGCATTACCGTCAATGCGTTGCTACCCGGTGGCGCCACGGCGACCGGCATGATTCCACCCGGGCTGTCAGAGGACATCCGGGCGCAGTTGCTCGACCCGCGGGTGGTCGTCCCGCCCTTGCTCTGGCTGGCCAGTGCCGAATCTGACGGTATCACCGCAAGGCGTCTGGTCGCGAACCGCTGGGACATCAAAAATCCGGCCTCCGCCATGGAAGACGCCGGCTGGCCTTGAGTACAGCTATCGACAATGGGGTCGGGCCAAGGAATGAATAGCATAGAGCATAGAGCAGGAGAGCTCAGCTCTCGTCGAGCTTCGCGTAATTTGGCTGCGCCGTCATTAGGTCAGAACGCTTTGCTGTCATTTCTTGCAAGAGGTATAAGATCGCGGCTGGAAAGCCGCTCCCACAGAACTTGTTCTACGATTTGAACGACCTTAACGACTTCTAGATCTCCCACTTACCGCTGCTGTCGTAAGCGAGAATTCCTTCTACAATTTGCAGAAGATCGGCCGACGGCGCCATCCCACCGTTCTAATGTCTGAGTCGGTTATCGTCAGAGTTTATAATTAGTTTCACAAATATACAATTATCTTGACAAAAAGAGCAGTTGGAACGATATGCATTCTATTGATCTTCGTGCTGTGTGAAAGAGTGGGCCAATCCAATAAAACCCTAATTTTTTAGAAACTCTCAATCATCGCAACAGGTAATTGTGAGGAAATGAATGAGTAGAATAGCTGTCTACCTTGTAACGCTCCTGCTACTGCACACGCTTCCCGTGCATGCCGATGAAGCCATGGATTATTTTAACCGGGGGCGAAAGGGATCGGTTACCCGCAAAAAGATCGAATTATTTACCAAGGCGTTGGAGTTGAATCCAAAAATGGCGGCTGCTTATGAACAGAGAGGTTTGCTCTATTATTTTCAGGGGAAGTATGACAAGGTGATTCAGGATTACCAGACATATCTAGACTTGGCGCCTGAAAAATTTGAGGCCTATCGGATGCTGGGTCTGGGTTATCTCAAGAATGGAGATTATGAACCTGCCATCGCCCATTTCACCCGCGCCATAGAACTGCAACCACAGCATCCCGCGGGTTACGCTTACCGGGCGGAGGCCAATCGATTGTGTGGCAAGGATGAAGAGGCAATCCGGGATTCTACTGCTGCCGTCGAGCTCAGAGGTGATACGCGAGCCAGGTCCGAAGCCTATAAAACAAGGGCCAGAATCTATCGAAAGATGGGTCTCATGGACCTTGCCTATGCCGATACCCGCTCTGCTTGGGAGTCAGACCCCAGATGGTCCTATTGGGTTCGATACTGGTATAAATACGCCAGTCTGGAAGAGCTGAGAGGAGCAGGACTTATTGGTATTATAGTATTAGCGCTTGTCTTGGTCTTTGGGCTGAAAATCAAACCTCCCTGGAAAGATGACTAGCTTGCCTCATTTTACTCTACGTACTTAATTGTAAGCCCCAAGAATAAGGACACGATCGCCTCTGGCCTCGTTTTAGAAAATCCGTGCCAGAGTCCTTGTGTATAATCTTTGACTTGGGCGGCCAGTCCACCAAGCCCTCATTCTTCTCATTGAAATATCTAAAAACCTAACCCCAGAGGAGGAATAAATGACGACGAGCATATATGGGTGGTGTGGCAAGATACTTAAGATAGATCTCTCTGAATCACGCATCAGCGAACTGAAGACCATGGACTATGCGGACCGTTTCCTTGGCGGGCGAGGGATTGCCACTCGGATTTACTGGGAGGAAGTGGGACCTAGTGTGAGTGCTTTTGATCCAGAGAATCACCTGATTTTCATGACTGGTCCTTTGGGGGCTACCGGAGCCCAGGGTGCTTCCAGGTTTGAAGTTGTTGGCAAGTCCCCCATGTTGATGCCGGAAGGGTTCTGTTACGGGAACCTTGGCGGATTTTTCGGTCCCTTCTTAAAAAAAGCAGGCTGCGACGGTGTTGTCATCTCAGGACGGTCTGCAAAGCCGGTGTATCTCTGGATCCACGACGGGGAAGCCCACATTTTAGATGGTTCTTTGCTTTGGGGAAAAGGTGTTTATGAGGTTCGGGACATCTTAAAAAAGTCGCATGGGAAAAATGTGCGATTCGTAACCACCGGTGTGGCCGGTGAAAACATGTGCCGCAGTGCCAATCTGATGACAGATAATGAAGGGAGCGCCACCGGTGGGTTCGGTGCGGTGCTGGGATCTAAAAACCTCAAGGCCGTAGCGGTATTGGGTACGGGAAGTCCATTGGTAGCAAAACCGGAGGAATTAAAAGAACTCAATAAATTGACAATCCATTTAAATAAGCGTGACCCACTCCACGCCCCTTTTCCTGAGGAACAGGTTCGTCGAACCGGACAGTCGTCTTGTTTCCAATGCGGTCTTGATTGTAAATATAGAAACTCTTTTCGCACGGCGTCCGGAAAGAACGTGGTGAGAAAATGTCAATCCATGTTCGTCTATTTGCCATGGGTTTTCGGAAGACCGGGTGAGTCCACGGAGACCGCTGTTGACGCCACAGGAATTTGTAATGATTTGTCGCTCTGCACCATGGAAATGTACAATGTCGTTCAGTGGTTGGATACCTGCTACAAGTCCGGTTACCTTACCGATAAGCAGACCGGACTTGATATTTCAAAGCTGGGCACCCGTGAGTTTTTTGAGAATCTCGCCACTATGATTGCTCGCCGACAAGGATTTGGCGATATTCTGGCCGACGGTCTTCTTCGAGCCGGCGAAAAGCTCGGTGAAAAGGCCAGGGCTCATTTTTCAAACGAGGTATCCGGCGTCGGAGATGGTGCCAGTTACTCTGCACGCGAATATCTTATGAACGGTTTGTTGTACGCTTTGGAACCGAGACAGCCAATTGCCATGCTTCACGAGGTAAGTTGGTTAACCGGTTTATGGGTCATGAATCAAGCAAATCCCAAATCTTCACCGGTGACATCCGAGGTATTTCGGGCCGCGGCCACTACATTCTGGGGAAGCGATAAGGCGTGGGATCTGAATACCCATGAAGGAAAGGCCGTGGCGGCAGCCAGAATAATCGATAGAACCTACGTGAAAGATAGCCTGCTGTTGTGTGATTCCGCCTGGCCTTTGATGGTTTCCTGGAATACCCCCGATCACCTTGGAGATCCAACCCTCGAGAGTCGAACTTTTTCCGCGGTAACCGGCATCGAAACCGATGAAGCAGGGCTTCATCAGTATGGTGAGAGAATATTCAATCTTCAACGGCACGTTCTTTTACGGGAAGGGCGGCGACCTAAAGTAGATGATGTTCCGGAAGAATTCAATTTTGTTGCTCCGGTTGAAACCGTGTTCATGAACCCCGATGTGATCGTACCAGGGCCGGGCGAAGAAGTAATCAGTCGAAAGGGCCAAATTTTGGATAGAGAAGTATTCGAAGAGATGCGGAAGGAATTTTACGAACTACGAGGCTGGGACTCTGGGTCAGGCTTGCAAAAGGCTGAAACACTCGAGCGGCTTGGGCTGTCTGACCTCGTGTAAGATCTGAAAGACTGTTTTAGGAAAATGGTGCCGGGCCAAGCTAAGTCTTATCGCATAGCGCAAAGCGCATGGCGCATAGCGTCAAAAAGATAGCTCGTTAGACATCTGCCCAGAAGGCCTAGTATAACCTTGCCATTGTTCAGGACCAGTGGTTTTTTTTGTTGCCACTTCTAAACACCTTCTTGTAATCTGATCAAAACCAATTGATCATTTGATCCGACCACGACGCCGCTTTAGTTTACATAGAGCTTCCCTAAATACCGAACCAAAGGACCAGTCCGCATGGTTTCTGAAAACAAAAAGCAGTTCTTTATTCTTATCCTGGTAATAGCAGCCTTATGTGCAGCATTCCCTCTTCCCCCTCTCTCTCTTCAGTCACTTCCAATTGACAAAGTGCCAGATGATACTTAAAACCTTTTACTGAATGCAGTTTAGCGCCATAAACCCACAGTTCGAGGCGATTGATATGAAGATAAATACACTGCCTGTTAGTTTCCTTTTGGTTTTCTTGCTTGTTTTCTCTGTGTCTCAGCCAGTCCGTGCAGATGTGATGAAACTGATACCACTGCTGACGAAAAATCTTGGAGTCACCGAACCACAGGCCAAGGGCGGGGCTGGAGCTATTTTTGACTACGTGAAACAGAAAGTAAGTGCTGAAGATTTTGCCAAGGTGAGCAGCGCCCTCCCTGGTGTTGATTCCCTCCTGGAATCTGCACCCAAAACCAGCGATTTATCACGACAGGTTGGAGGTCTTTCCCCGGCGTTTGGTGGTAAATCCGACCTGGCTGGAGGGATGGCCGGTTTAACGGAAAGTTTCGCCAAACTGGGTTTGGATGCTGGCATGGTAGACAAATATGTCAAGACCATCCTGGACTTTACCCAATCTGAGGCCGGAAAAGCTGTCACAAATATCATCAAGGGTGCTCTGGTGTAGAGAATTTACCCTCAGACTGACCCACCTGTCTAAGGAACATGGTGGGAAGGTCAAGCAAAGCTTGTAGGTGGATTATGAAAAAGGTCATCAAGTGGGTGTTGCTCATAACCGCAACTGTATTGATACTTTGTTTCCTGGCCCTTCTAATCATTCCCAGATTTGTTGACGTCCAGAAGTACAAGCCCTTGATTGAAAGTAAGGTGTCTGAGGCCTCGGGGCGTCCTTTCACGCTGGGCGGTGACCTGAAGCTCTCCCTTTTTCCCTGGGCAGGCTTGGCCTTGTCAGACCTTCGCTTGGGTGCCCCACCCGGTTTCAAGGAAAAAGATTTTATCACAATAAAATCATTCGAGTTTCAGGTGAAGCTCCTGCCCCTGCTCTTCAAAGATATCCAGGTAAAACAATTTGTTCTGGTCGAACCGAGGATTGTTCTGGAGAAATCCAAAGACGGTAAGGCCAACTGGGAGGGGCTGGGAAAAGTTGAGATTGAAGCTCCTGCCCAGCCGAAAGCAAGAGAGAAAAAACCGAAAGACAAGGGGGGAGGGGAGTTTCCCATAGAGAGCTTGGTTGTTGGAACGTTCATAATCAAGGACGGTAACATTCTCTGGATCGACCACGTCCGAGAAGAGCGGCGCGAGCTCAAAGAGCTAACCCTAAGTTTGGATGGGATTTCTCTGGACCGACCCATCAGTATGTCTTTGTCCGGACTCGTTGAAGGCAAGGCTTTATCACTGAAAGGAAAAATAGGCCCCCTGGGCAAGAAACCCGGCGAGGGAGCAATAACCCTGGATTTGTCGGCAAGTGTCTTTGAAACCGTGACCGCTAAGGTCAAGGGCCTGGTAACAGATGCGGCAACTCGCCCCGTATACGATCTGGACGTCCAGATTGAGCCATTCTCGCCCAGAAAGTTGGCCACTGCTTTCGGCAAGCCGCTGCCGCTAACCCCAGCTGATCCTGCTGTCCTGAAACGACTGGCTCTGAAGGGTTCGTTCCAGGGTAGTGCGCAAACACTGAGGGTGAAGGACGGAGCTCTGGACCTTGATGATTCCAAGCTCAGGTTCTCTGCTGATATAAAGGAATTTTCCAAGCCCAACGTGACCTTTGATCTCAATCTGGACCAGATTGACCTCGATCGTTACGTGCCGGCCTCTCAGAGCGAACCCGGTAAGTCCGGGGCTGCTACTACTCAGCCTGCAAATAAGACCGATTACACTCCACTGCGAAAGCTAGTGCTCGATGGTAGAGTCCACATCGACAAACTCAAGATAAAAAACGCTCGGGTTCAGGATATCGATCTAAAGATAACCGGCCGTGATGGTGTGCTGAACCTCGATCCCTTTAGCATGAGACTTTATGAAGGAACGGTGAAATCGAAGGCGACCTTGGATGTGCGTCGAAATACCCCGGCGACTGAGGTCAGCTTGCAGATGAACGGGGTTGAGGTGAGACCCCTGCTCAAAGACTTGCAAGGCAAAGATTTTCTGGAAGGAAATAGTCGCGCCCAGCTGGCTCTGACCATGAGGGGCGATAGCGCTGAAAGAATTAAACAGACGCTGAGCGGCAAAGGCGAATTTCAGATCAATGACGGGGCCATCGTGGGCGTCGATCTGGCGTCGATGGCCCGCAACGTTAAGTCCGCCTTCGGTCTCGAGGTGAAAGGAGGTGAAAGACCCAGGACAGACTTCGCCGAGCTTAATGCGCCTTTCACACTAACCAATGGTCTCTTCGAAACTCCAAATACCACATTAGTAAATCCCTTCCTCCGCTTGGCGGCGAAGGGTAAGGCCGATCTGGTGGCCGAGACCCTCGATTTTCGGGTGAAACCAAAGTTTGTAGGCACGATGGAAGGGCAGGGAGGTGACATGTCCCGATCGGGGGTGGCAGTGCCGGTGCTGGTGACGGGCACGTTTTCTTCTCCCCGGTTCCGCCCAGACCTGGAGTCAATAATTAAAAAGGGTCTCCAAAAGGAGCTACCCGATGCTTCCGGTCTGGAGAAAATCTTACAAGACCAGGGAAAGGGAGAGGACGAGTCAACTTCCGTGGAGAAAAAAACCAAGGACTTTATCAAGGGACTGCCGTTTGGCAAGTAATGATCATGGTCAGACCAGGGATCTAAATGCTGTTGTCAGGTCTCCGGTTGGAAAAAGAGGGACGTCCATAAAATTATAAGTTTCTGCATGAGGCACAAGGCGCAGGGCGCAAGGCACAAGGAATGGAGCATAAGAGCTCAGCTTGCATCGAGCTTCGAGTCATATGCCTTCGACGTCATTAGGTCAGAACGCTTCGCTGTCAATTGTTGCAAGAGGTATAAGATCGCGCCTGGAAAGCCGCTCCCACAGATCTTGTTATACGATTTGAACGACTTTTACGACTTCTAGGTCTCCCACTTACCGCTTAGTGCGCGAAGCGTCCTGAGCCTGCCTACCCTGAGCCTGTCGAATGGATTGAAGGGCCTACCATTTTTTCAGCATACCTCAAAAAAAATCCATCCAATTGACCTAATCTGGCAGAAAAGCAGCGTTCAGCCGTCAGCTGTCAGCTATCAGCAAAAAACAAGACAGGGCTATGCAATTCTATTAATTTGAAGAAACAGTTAAACCTTTTCCTGCCTAACCATAAAAACTCTTCACTTTGACCTCATTTGTCACAGACCCCTGTTATGGTGAGAATAAAGGACCATAGAAGGGGTTCTCTTATGCAAACTGGTGGGGTTTCTGAGAGGACCAAAGTGAGTCCACAAGCTACATTTCCTCATTGAAAGGGGGATACCATGAAAGTATTTAGCTTGCTACTACTCGTAGCTATCCTATTGGGGAGCTGTGCGCCTACGTGCAAGAACGTTAAAGCAGATGAAGAATATCAAATGACCTTTGTAGATAAGATGAAGATACTGGGCGGGTTATTTGTAGCGTATCTCAAGGATACTGACTACGAGCCGAGGGAACAGAGGAAATACATCATATATGATAGGTGGAACAACTACCTTCCCATATATGACGTGGTGGAAGTAGCCCCTA
>Ga0210119_1000198_pt1 | contig 13705 bp, 12 predicted proteins | sample China_Bullhead_C_2_FD_184859 | JGI IMG/M metagenome (GOLD analysis project Ga0210119, IMG submission 184859) | Wetland microbial communities from San Francisco Bay, California, USA, that impact long-term carbon sequestration -... | ecosystem: Environmental > Aquatic > Marine > Wetlands ... | reverse complement strand
TAGCTATTTTTAACATTGAGTTCTATCCCGCCAGAGAATCAATCTGCTGTAGTCAGATGAAGAGAGACATTCAATGCCCTACTAATTGAAAAAATAGGAGATGACAAATGCCGTTCTATTTAAAAGAAGTCGATGTCGTTCCTGAAGTTGCAAAATTCCAATCAGCCCTGATTGTCATTTGCCGATTCTGTCCTGCTGCCAGTTTGGCCGTGAGAAACCAGCAACCTTACCTTGAGTTCTTTCGCAGATTCCTAAAGACCGAATCTTGGGAACAGCACGTCAACAATGTGCGATCCCGTCTGGAAAAAGAAGGTGTCAAAACAAGTGTGTTTAAAGGAAATCTCCTCAATTTTATTATTTGCATGTGGACTTCAGGGCAACGGAAGAAATTATTAAAACGAGCATCTGAATATGAAGCTGTGGTGGTTATGGGCTGCGAAGGCGCATATGAAGGTGTGAGTAATATGATCAAATCAACCGATTGCCAAGTATTCCAGAGCATGAAATCAGAAGGTATTTTGGCTGCTACACCGAAATTCCATTTGCCTTTCAACATCTCACTTGAATTATTCGGTGTAACTCAGATACACCAAAAGAAAAACGAGTAATAAATCTTGTCGATGAATTTCAGCCAAAGATTGACTTTCTCGTACTAATTTCCGTTCTGACCGTCAATCTAGCGGGCGCAGCAGGCCTGAAGTCCAAACTGGCCCCCTTGAATGTGGATATCATACTTAAATCCGCAGTCTGGAGTTCAAAAAGCTACTATCATATATGGTGGTTTCTCTAATGGGGTCCGATATAAAGATACCTGCTATTTATGTTAAATCTGGGACCCCGCCAAAATGTTTTGATCTCCTTTTCATATCTGCACTCGACAACTTGAGACGGAATCAAGCTTAACCGTTATAGGTGTCAATTTCTCAAGGGTAGGGTGGTAACTGGCCACCACCTGATAACTATCTGAGAAAGTCGAACCTTTTCCCCTTCCACTGTCAGATCGAATCTCAGCAACTGCAATTAATTTGATCAATAAGATGTACCTTGGTAAGATCGGACTCACTACAAGTCTGCAATCCGAAACAGATTAAGAAATTAAGGAATTGTGGTTCAATCTTCGACCCTATGCTGGATTGACACCGCCATGGAAATTGTCACCGCATGTACCCTCGATTGCCCGGATGCCTGCTCTCTGCTGGTCAAGGTCCTTGCCGAAGGGACCATACGGGTCAAGGGTAATCCCGATCACCCTATTACTGCGGGATTCACTTGCAGGAAGATTCGGCGGTTTGGCCAAAGGTTGACAAGCGGGCATCGCATAATCACCCCCCTCTTAAGACAAGGACGGGATTGGAAGTCCATTGGTTGGGATGAGGCTCTTGAGCTTTGCGCCGAAAAGATTCAGCAGAATCGCTTTGAACCAGAGAGTATTCTGCACGTGCGCGGTGAGGGGGACAAAGGTGTCTTGAGTCAGGCAAGCAAACTCTTTTTTGCGGAACTCGGATCCAGCCAGATGGCAGGTTGTTTGTGCGATATAGCTGGAATTGCCGCCTGTATTGCAGATTTTGGCTCGCTGGAGACCAATGATGTTTTGGACCTTGCCAATGCGTCAGCAATTGTTAACTGGGGTAAAGACCTCTCCCGCAGCTCAAATCATGTGGCGGCGCTGGTTCGCAAGGCCCGCCGAGGGGGAGCAAAGGTGCTGACAATTTCCCCCGGCGGGGACGGCAACCTGAGTTTTTCCGACAGAATCATCCGCATCAGGCCGGGAACGGATCGATTCCTGGCGATAGCGGTTATCCAGCTTTTGCTTCAGCGAGGCAAAATAGACAAACACATCCTGGAACGTACGAAGAACTGGGAGCGGTTCCAGCAACTTGTCACCATGTGGCCGCTGTCGGTGCTCGCCCAAACTTGCGATGTTTCCGAGAGTGAAGTGGAAAGACTCTTCGACCTCTATGCGCGGTCGGAACCAGTGGCCACCCTGATGGGCTGGGGATTGCAGCGGTACAAATATGGTGGGGAAACTGTTCGCTTTATTAACGGACTTGCTCTTCTTTCGAGAAACATAGGCCGGTCTGGTGGGGGATGCTATTTCAACATATTGTCCATGCGAGACTTCGATCTGAGTTGGGCTGCAGGTTCTGCCGGTCTGAAGAGGAGAACCCTGCTGGAGCCCACTGTGGGGAAAGACATCCTGGAGGCAAAAGATCCACTAATTAGACTGATCTGGGTAAACGGTTTCAACCTTGTCAACCAGGCTCCTGACAGTGGTACAATTGCCCGGGCATTTCAAGCAACCGATTTCAAGGTGGTGGTAGATGCGTTTATGACTGACACCGCTGCACGGGCTGACCTTATTCTCCCCTGTCAACTCATGTTCGAGAAAGAAGATATAGTAGGGTCTTTCCTCCATAATTACGTGAATTACGTTCGGCCAGTGTTGGCACCACCGAAAGGTGCCCGCAGCGATTTCTGGATCCTGTCAGAACTGGGCAAGAGACTCGATCCCCCCATTTTATTGCCTGCGGCAGAGGATTGTATGAAGGCCAGCCTAGATTCGCCCTATCTGGGAATATCCCTCGAAGATCTGCGTCAGCTTGGTTTTGTCCGGGCTAAGCGGCCTGTGATTCCTTACGCCGACCTCGAATTCGACCACCCCGACGGCAAGTACCACTTGCCTACAGAAATCCATGAAGAGCCTCCGCCGCCAGCGGGGTTCCCATTAAGATTGCTTACACTCGTCCGGAGGAATTTTCTTCACTCGCAGATCCTACCGGAAGAGCATGATCAGATGCCCCAGGTGTGGCTCTCGGCGAAAAGTGATGCATTTATAAGACTGGATCTGGAGAGAGATGTATATATGGCTTCACCCCTTGGTAGGCTGAAAGTGAGGGTGAAGTATCTTCAAGGATTGCACCCCGAGGCGGTCATCTACAGGAGGGGAGACTGGATGAGGATGGGTGGAGGTGCCAATCAAATAATTGCTGCGGAGCTAACCGACATGGGAGATGGGGCTGCCTATTATAGTCAGTACGTAAGGTTGGAGAACTAAACCGAACTAGGCACTAGACACGAAGCGGTGAACGGTACATGGTAAGCGGTAAGCAGTCGAGATGGGTGTGCTGATCCGTTTACCGTTCACCTCTTACTCTTTACCCATATGCTTTGTGCACTTCGTACCACCTTGGCAATAGGACGAAGTTGTGTTAGATTCACCCGTTCTCAAATGCGGAGGCTGCGGCCACCATTTTCCAGGGCACCAAGGAGTGCATGAGGAGAAGTTGTGATCCCGATTGACGAACTCAAGAAGTACGAAATCTTGGCTGAACTGGATCCGGCTGAATTGAAATTCCTGTCGGCGATGGCTGAGGCCACCCAGGCACGGGAGGGTGAAGTACTGATACAGGCAGGACTTCCGGCTCGCACGCTTTATATCCTTCAAGAAGGAGATCTCATGGTGGCCTTTCCTGATGGTCGCGCCATTACGTTACACAAACCCGGTGGGGTGGTGGGTTGGTCGGCACTGGTCAGTCCAGCAGGCTACACGGCATCGGTTACCTGCCTGACGGACTGTACGTTCGTTACCTTTTCCGGCAGCGAGCTATTACGTCTGGTCCAAAGAAACGTGGCGATGGGGACCAAGATCATGCGCAATATTTCCAAGGTGCTCAGCAGGCGGCTTCCTTTTTTACAGGAAGAAGACAGGCAAAGACTGAGAAAGGGGAGGTAAACCCATGGGTGGATTTTCTGCAATCAGCGCTGGCAATGGCTGGCTGATCGCTGCCATGGGAATCTCTGTGGTTTTTTTCGGGCTGGCATCCCTCGCGTTTATCATTACCTATTTCCCTCGTGCAATCCGCTGGTGGAATGATCATGCTAAAAGTCCCAAATATACCGTTCAACTGCTGAGGAGTCTTTTCAGCCAGCGCAGCAGAAAGGCAGTTGTAAGAGCAGATACTAGGGAAGGCCATGAGACTGGGGAATTCGATGACGTGGAAGAAGCTCTGCGGTTGCTCACTGCTCACATGAAGGAGCCATTCAAGCTTCCCCGGCTCATCGAGGTGGCCGAGCAGCGAGGGCTGGCCAGGGTTCACTCAAAAATCAATCGCTTGCTTGTAAAGGGCACGATGGTAGGTGGGGCAGATGGCCTGTTCCGCTGGGCAAACGGAAGCGAGGACGCAAATCACAATGATTAAGGTTTCAGTGTTCAGGTTTCAGCTTCTATGTTTCTTTTTCCTGACACCTGACACCCGACACCCTGAGATTGGGTGCTTGGGATTTGATATTTTACAGTGCTCCATCATTCCATTACTTCATTATTTCACTTGATCGGTGGCACGGAGAACGTGCGAGGAAATTTTTATGGAGCTCCTAATAGACTTTTTTCAAAATACCGGTTTTGGTATGGCTGACTATCGCCACTTGGTCATGATCAGTGTGGGGCTGGTCTTCATTTATCTCGGTATTGCCAAGCACTACGAACCGTTGCTTTTGGTTCCCATTGGCTTCGGTATCCTGGTTGGTAACGTCCCGGTTTTCAAAGGGTTGGGCTTGGGCATCTATGAGAAAGGTGCGGTGCTCAACTACCTCTACTTTGGAGTGAGTAAGGGTATTTATCCTCCGTTGATCTTTTTGGGTATTGGTGCCATGACAGATTTTTCCACACTTCTGGCCAGGCCCAAACTCATTTTGCTGGGTGCAGCTGCGCAACTGGGAGTTTTTATGACATTTTTAGGGGCTCTATTTCTGGATTTTGTCCCTAAAGAAGCAGCTTCTATCGGCATAATTGGTGGTGCGGACGGCCCTACCGCCATCTTTTTGTCGGCCAAGCTGGCACCTCACCTGGTGGGACCCATTGCCATCGCAGCCTATTCATACATGGCCTTGGTGCCGGTGATCCAGCCACCGATTATGAGACTGCTCACCAGCCGAGAAGAACGTCTCATCAAAATGAGTGATCTCAGGGAGGTGAGTTCGCAAGAGAAAATCCTCTTTCCCATTGTGGGATTCTTGTTTTGCTGCTTCTTGGCACCTGCCGCCCTGCCATTGCTTGGCATGCTCTTTTTTGGCAATCTTCTAAAGGAATGTCTGGTTACTGACCGGTTGGCGAAAACCGCCAGAACTGCTGTGGTGGATACAGTAACAATTGTTCTCGGTCTAACCGTAGGTGCAAGCACCCAGGCTGATGTATTTCTTACTGGCAAGTCCATGGGCATATTTATCCTTGGCGCCTGCTCCTTCATGGTCGCCACGGCAGGAGGGGTGATTTTTGCGAAACTGATGAACCTCCTTAGCCGCGATAAAATTAACCCTCTGCTCGGTGCAGCCGGAGTGTCGGCGGTGCCGGACTCGGCCCGAGTAGTCCAGATGGTAGGCAACGCAGAGGATCCAAGTAACTATTTGCTCATGCACGCCATGGCGCCAAATGTTGCGGGGGTTATCGGTTCTGCCATAGCCGCCGGCGTTCTCTGGAGTTTCATTGGTTGATAGACTAAAAGGACATCCCTGGAAAACCACGTCGGTGGGAGACGAGACCGACTCCATCTGTCCCCGTTGTGATGATGAGACCATCCACCGGGTGGTGGCCATGAAGGAGAAGAAGATCCATCTGGTGATTTGCAGCCGGTGCAACAGCCAACACCGGTATCGCCCCTCACTGGCTACCATTACCAGGAAGGTTCCTCTTCCATCCGAACGCCAAGCAAAGGTCTTGAAGAAGGTTGAGTCAGCCAGGACCCCTCGTCGCCAGTTGTCCTCGAAGGAGTGGCAAGCTCTCAAGGAAGTAGCCGGTGAGATGGAGCCTCTGCCATACGACCCGACCGCTTCTTACAGTGAAAAACAGATTGTATCCCATCCTACCTTCGGACTCGGTTTCGTGCGCATGGTGATTGACAAATCGAAGATCGAGGTGGTTTTTGAGTACGAGGTCAAGGTCCTAGCGATGAACCGCCCGAGGTCTCAATAATTCATAATTAACCGCGGAGAACGCGGAGTTCGCAGAGTGCTAAGCTGGGCCCTGTGAGATTAAACCACGAAGGGCGCGAAGGACACGAAGAAGAGTTATAGATAAGGTTGCCAGCAACATCTGACTCTCTGCGCTCTCAGCGTGCTCTGTGGTTAATCTATCTCACGTCTCTGGAACGGCTGATGGTGGCCAAGAGATGATGAAGGGCAAAATGGCCGTCAGATTTACCAAGGCAAGAATAAAGAGCGTCTGATAAATTCCCAAAGAAGGTATGAAAATGAGTCCCACCAAGAGACAGCCCAGGAAGGATCCTAGAAGATCAACACCATAAATTAAGCCCGCGATTCGACCGACTTGCAGGTGCTCTTCCAGCAATATCCGGTTGGCCAGTGGAAAGTGAGCCCCGCCGAGAAAACCCGCCACCAAACTTACAACAGAGAATGTTTCCCGGTACAAGAATTCGTGACGGCCAAAGCTCAACCAGTCGGAAAAATGGACAAACATGAAAGCCAAACCAAGACAGAAGCAGGCTAGGACGAACTGGAAGATGACGAGGGTTCTAATCTGCAGGGGTCTATTTCTAGGGTAGTAACTAAAGGTGAAACTCCCCAGAGCCAGCCCCACCATAAAGAGGGCTAGCAGAATACCGATCTGATAGTAGACATAGCCGAAGAATACTTGGAAGGCAAAAACGATAAGAATTTCCAGGGATATTCCAGTAAGGCCAAAGACAGTCACAGAGTAGAGTATTCTGGTCTTTGGAATCTGGGAAGCACCGGACCTAAAGCCTTTGGCAAAGCTAGCAACTGCAACAACGAGACAGAAGAGAAACATGCCTATCCAGATGGTACGTTTGCTCAGAGCGGAGAAGGTTTTTGCTATCATGGGCGAGTAGTGTGAGCCCCAAAGAAGGAGATTATAGGAATAGGCCCTGGGGTTAAGATCACTATTTACTTGGTTCTCGTCTGCTTGCTCGATCATGGCCATAAAACTTTCTTGTCGCCAGGGCGAAAGATCCCAGAGTATATAGTGATCTTGTACGTAGAGGAGCTCCAGCTTACGCTGGCGCAGTCGTGCCACCAAGGTCTCCGGTTGTTTAACTAGGATGCCAGGAGAATTTGAGCAAAAGAAACGGGCGGTCTGGCCAGGGAATACCAGCACTTCAGAGAAGACACTAGATGCGGTCCTAAAGAGGAGTTTTAAGTATCTCGCCTGAATAGGACCGAGTGCTGTCTCAGCTGCACTGGCAGTAAAAAAGAAAACGCCGCCAGCACGCATCTTACTGGCGGCCAGCCGGAAGAATTCCTGGGTGTAAAAGCGGTTTATCTGTGCGGTAAAAGGCTCAGGAAGATTTACCAATATAACGTCGAACTTATTAGAGGTATGGAAAAGATAGCTTCGCCCATCTTCATGGCGGACTGTGGCCCGGCCGTCTTGCAGGGCAGCAGTCACATCCCCCGGCAGATATGTTTCCCCCAGCTGGATGAGTTTGGGATCCAGTTCCACATACTCTACCTCCCGAACACTGGGATGTAGGAGCAACTGCGCCAAGGATCCGGATACCCCCCCGCCGATGAGAAGTACACTCTCAGGCTGTGGGTGTTGTAACAGTCCATAGTGAACCGCCTCTTCAGCGCTCAATTGATCTGGGACTGTAAAGTTCCAGAGACCGCTTTCAAAAAAGGTAATCTGGTCCTCTCTGGCTACTACAACGATGTGACCGTAGATGGTTTCTTGGGAGTCTAAAAGACGAAATCCTGGCCATTGCCATTGGCGACTGGCCCTGTCCATATCTGTGCTTCGGTATTGCACAGTGGCGAGGCCCAGGAAAATACATGTAAAAATCAAAATATCAACCAGGCGGTTTCTGCCAGACTGTAAGACGATGATCAACCCTGAAGAGCAGAGAAGGAGCCCGATGGAGCTGGCGATCTGTAGGCCAGTGAAATGGTGAATCCATATGAGGGTAAAAAAGAGTCCTCCGATACCAGCTCCCAAACCCTCCAGAAAGTAAACCAAACCTGGAGACCTCCTCCATCTAGAGAGCTGTACTGCCAGCACAGAGCAAGCCAGGCTGAACAGCATCCCGGAGATCAGACAGAAAGGTGCGAGAGTGAGGAAAGAAATTGCCAGCATCTGCCCCAGGGTGACTAACTCTCCGGCGCCGACCTGAAAGAGAGTGCGCGCCGCCCTGATCAGGAAGATGGTCGCGGCAAGGATGAGACCGCTGACCCCCTGAAGGTAACCAAACAAGCGTGGGCTGCCGCGATAATGTTGTGACAGTTTGCCCCCCAGCAGTCCGCCAAGGGCCGTCCAAAAAAGCCAGGCAGCAAGAACAATGGCCACTGCCAATTCAGTGCCGGAAAAAACGGTGAGCAATTCCCGCAGGACGAGAATTTGGCCAATGGTGGCCGCAAAACCTAGAAGGGTAAAAGCAAAGATGGTGGTAACTTTCATATCTTGATCAATACACTATTTTGCCGGGCCAATCCAAGGGTTTTCACACAGGCGCAAGGCGATGCGAGTCAGTTGGCTTCGCCGTCATTAGGTCATTACGCTTCGCTGTCATTTGTTGTAAGATTAAATTCGAAACCTGCAATTACTTGCCTCCAACCTAAAGCGAAGCGCTCCTCCAACCTCCAACCCTATGCTCTATGCTTCTTGCCTTGTGCCCTGAGCCTGATGCCTTGAGCCTTCATTGCTGATAGCTGACAGCTTTGGAAGTTTGCCCTTGACAAAAGCAACCGTCGAAGCTATTATCGCAATTCGTTCGCAATAAGGATCCACATGAAAAGTGAAATTGAGGTATTCAGAGAATTCATTCGCAATAAGGGCTTAAGAAAAACACCCGAGCGTGAACAGGTAGTCAGAGCGGTGTTCGCCATCCACGATCATTTTGACGTGGATGAACTTTACGTGCTACTCCGTGGTCAGAACGAGAGAATTTCCAAAGCCACAATTTACCGTACCATTCCACTGCTGCTTGAGAGCGGCCTCATCCAGGAAGCCTACTTCGAGGATGGCCATCTGCACTACGAACATATCTATGGGCATGAACACCACTGCCACCTTCGTTGTCTAGATTGTGGCAAGGTGGTGGAATTTACCGAAGAAATTGTCAAGGATGTAGAGGAGAAGGTCGGGGAAATTTATGATTTTCTCGTAACTGGACACAAACTCGAAGTGTATGGTCATTGTGGCAAGTGTAAGGTGCACAAGTGACTAACACAGCAGACGGCAAAAGCGTGCAACATCTTATCGACGAAATGCTGGTTGTATAAGGGATTCGAGGCTCGATGGAACGGTTACACCAATACGAGAGAGATGAGTTCATCAACATCTGCAAAGAGCATGGTCTGAACTATAGCGATAAGCGGTTGCTGGTGCTCGAGGCATTCTTGGGGACAACAGAGCATCTCACTATTGCTGCTCTCCAGGAGCACCTCGAAAGCCAAGGCCAGCGATTGGCCAGTGACTTCATTGGCGAGACCTTGGAACTTCTCTGCCGCTATGGATATGCTTACAAAAAGGAATTTGAGGGCCAGGAAATCCAATATGAACATCGTCACATCGGTTGGCACCATGACCATCTAATTTGCGCCGACTGCGGTAGAATTCAGGAGTTCCACAATAAAGAAATTGAAGCATTGCAGCGACAAATCGCCCAGGATAGATATTTTACCTTGCTGCATCATAACATGGAGCTCTACGGCATTTGTGGAGAGTGCCGGAAACAGCGGCGGCCCGGTATTCCTTTGTCTTTTGTGCTTCCCGGAGAGGAAGTAGTTATTGAGCGATTGCTGGGTGGGAAAAAGGTTCAGCAGCGATTGGCTGACATGGGACTCACCCCCGGAACAACTATAGAAGTTATCAAAGCAAGCGGACCCGGCCCTATCATCGTTGCCTTCCGAGGTAGCAGAATCGCCCTGGGACACGGCCTCAGCCAGAAAGTGCTCGTCTCTACCAACAACAACCCCGCCAAAGACATTGGCTGAGGAGTTCCACTCATATTGGTTCCCGGTTACAATCCTTATCATTTCTTCAGACTAGAGTGAATTTGGTCGGGGACCTTATTCGTCGGATTTGGAGCTATGTTGATGATTCCATTGAGTGAGTTCAGAGAAGGTGAGCGCGGTGTCATCAAACGATTGAACGGCAGGGGCACCTTTCGCAAGCGACTACAGGAGATGGGCTTTATCAGGGGATCTGAGGTATTCGTTGAAAAATATGCTCCTCTTCGAGATCCGATTGAACTTGTGATCAAAGGCTACCATGTGTCGCTGCGGGTGGAAGAAGCGGCGCAGATAATGATGGAAAAACTGGAGCAAGAACAAGAGTGAAGAAAGAAGCCATTACTATTGCCCTGACCGGCAACCCGAACTCTGGGAAAACCACCATTTTTAATAATCTTACAGGTACTCGCCAGCATGTGGGAAACTGGCCGGGGGTGACGGTCGAGAAGAAGATGGGGACCGTGATCCATAACGGCCACCGATTGCAGGTGGTTGATCTGCCGGGGACCTATAGTCTGACCGCATATTCCATCGAGGAAATCGTGGCCCGCCGTTTCCTGGTTGACTCGAAACCGGATGTGGTTGTGGATATTGTCGATGCCTCCAATCTGGAGAGAAATCTCTACCTCGCCACCCAGCTTATAGAGCTGGGGGTAAAGCTTATTCTTGCCCTTAACATGGCTGATGTGGCACAGGCGCGCGGCCACGAGATTGACGCTGACCGTCTGGGTATTCTGTTGGGTGTGCCTGTGGTTTTCACTATCGGTACCAAGAATCAGGGGATGAAGGAATTACTGGACAAAGTGCTGGAAGTGGTCGAGGACCGGGATACGGTGAGCCGGCACATCCACATTTCCTACGGCTACGAGCTGGAGAAAGAGATAAAGAAGATCCAGGACGTTATCTGGAGGGATCCCTCAGTTGGTGAGCACTTTTCAACCCGCTGGCTGGCCGTGAAACTGTTGGAAAATGATACAGCCGTGCAGGAGAGGGTAAGATCGCTCGGGGAGATCGGCGAACAAATTTTGGCTCAAGCTGAGGCGAGTCGCGAACGGTTGGCTGAGTTTTATAAAGACGACGCTGAGATGGTACTCACAGACCAGCGCTATGGCTTTATTGGGGGGGCTCTCAAGGAGGTCCTTAAAATCTCCGCCAAAAGCAAACTTGATGTCTCCAGGCAGGTCGATCTGTTTCTTACCAATAGGATTCTGGGTTTTCCCGTTTTCATCTTTTTCATCTGGGCCATGTTTCAGCTGACCTTTACTGTCGGAGCCTATCCAATGGAATGGATAGACGCCGGGGTGACCTGGCTTGGAGCCGTTGTGACTGCCCTGCTGCCGGCGGGACTCCTACAGGACCTACTGGTCAACGGCATAATAGCCGGCGTGGGTAGTGTAATCATTTTTTTGCCCAACATTTTGATTCTCTTTTTCTGTATTGCCGTGTTTGAGGATACAGGCTACTTGGCGAGAGCCGCCTTTATCATGGACAGGGTAATGCACATCATTGGGCTGCATGGCAAGTCGTTTATTCCCCTGCTCATGGGTTTTGGTTGTAATGCTCCGGCGATCATGGCTACGCGCACCTTAGAAAGCGAGCGTGATCGGTTGCTGAGTATTCTGATTAACCCTCTGATCAGTTGTTCAGCCCGATTACCCGTGTATATACTGTTGGCGGGAACATTTTTCGGAGCCAGTGCCGGCAACGTCATTTTTAGCATCTATGCCCTCGGCATTGCCCTGGCCATAGCCATGGGCAAGCTTTTCAGTGTCACTCTTTTCCGGGGTGACATGGCTCCCTTCGTGATGGAACTTCCCCCTTATCGGGCGCCAACATTGAAGAGCTTGTTAATTCACATGTGGGATCGTAGCCAGATTTTCTTGCGCAAAATGAGTGGGGTGATCCTGGTTGGCTCCATCTTGATCTGGGTCCTCAGCAGCTTCCCCCGAAGCCCCGATTTGCACCGGGGCCAGGCTGTGGAGAGAGGGGCCACGAGTGCCACCCAGGAAAGGGTGCTCACCGTTGCTGAATCCGAACAGCCAGTGTCGCCCTCGACGCCGGAGGATTATCTGAAGAATTCAGATTTGAACAATGAAATGGCAAGGCTGGAAAGCAGCTTACTCGGGCGCTTGGGCCATTTAATTCAGCCAATCTTTGCTCCCTTGGGTTTTGACTGGCGAACGAGTGTGGCCGTGCTCACGGGATTTGTGGCAAAAGAGATTGTGGTGAGCACTCTCGGAGTATTGTATGCAGCCGGAGCGGATGTGAACGAGGAGAGTGACGCGTTGCGCCGGTCCTTGCGGGCCTCAGGCATGACTCCTCTGGGGGCATACACCCTCATGGCTTTCGTACTCATCTACATTCCGTGTTTGGCTACAGTGGCGGTGATTCGGCGCGAGACCAATTCTTGGAAATGGACCGGGTTCAGCATTGGCTATTCCTTGGTCCTGGCATGGATGGTCTCCTTCCTGATCTATCAAGGTGGGAGGATTGTTGGACTGGGATAAGAAGTAAAAGAAGCATAGGGCATAGAGCATAGAGCATAGAGCATAGGGAGGCAATTTCGAATTGCGGATTTCGAAACTGGGAACCCGCCCGAAGGGTGGGAGTCCGAAGGACAATTGCGAATTTAAAAACATGGAGACAGGAGTCAGGAGATAGAAAATTTCGGATTTAGATAAGACGGAAGGCAATAAAAGACAGAGCATTTTCCTTGCGCCCTAAGCCTTGCGCCTTGTGCCGCGCTTTTCTCTAAATTCTAGCTCCTTTATTTTTAATTATGGCGATGAAAGATTACCAAGTCAAAAGAATGTTCGAGACCATAGCCTTCTCCTATGACTTCCAGAACAGCTTTCTCTCATTAAGAAGAGATTCATATTGGAGGCGAGCCATGGCTCAGTGTCTCACGTTCCCAGGTGAAGCCCTGGTTTTGGACATGGCTACTGGCACGGCAGAGGTTGCAGTCGAGATATGCAAGTACCACCCACAAGCCAAGGTCGTGGGTGTGGATTTTTCTCCTGAGATGCTCAAAATGGGTCGCAAAAAAGTGAGATCCAGAAGGATGGATAGCCGTATTCACCTGAGCTTGGGGGATGGACGTCAGTTGCCGGTGAAAGACGGCTATTTTGATGCTGCGACTATTGCCTTCGGCATCCGAAACATAGAGGAGCGAGAGCAGGCACTAGCCGAATTCCATCGTGTATTAAAGCCAGGTGGTCAGTTGTTGGTTATGGAATTTGACATCCCCGACGACCTATTGCTGGGAACGATCTACCGGCTCTATTTTGATGTCATCATGCCGCCGCTGGGAAATTTGCTGTCGCGGACCAATTATGCTTATAGCTATCTGGCCGACTCGGTACACGGTTTCCCAACTGCAAATGATTTTCTAAAGGAGATTGGCAGAGCCGGGTTCACTTCTTTAGGGATTAAGAAACTCACCTATGGAATTGCTAAGATATTTCGAGGGATCAAAAGCGCATAGGGCCATGTACAGCTGGCAGCAAGCAGCACGCAGCGAGAATGCGGAGAGGCACACGGCTCAAGGCTCAGGGCGCAAGGTAAAAATTTTGTCTTCCATTACCTTGTGCCTTAGGCCTTATCTAAATTCGCAATCCGCAATCCGAAATTCGCAATGCTCTTCCATGCTCTATGCTTCTCTGCCACGGACAACGGACCACTGACACCACAAGGTGATAGATGAAAGTCAATTGGCCTGAAAGAC
>Ga0210119_1000197_pt1 | contig 13773 bp, 14 predicted proteins | sample China_Bullhead_C_2_FD_184859 | JGI IMG/M metagenome (GOLD analysis project Ga0210119, IMG submission 184859) | Wetland microbial communities from San Francisco Bay, California, USA, that impact long-term carbon sequestration -... | ecosystem: Environmental > Aquatic > Marine > Wetlands ... | reverse complement strand
GGTGGTCGCACGCAGCACCACGCCGGTACGCCTCGAGTTGCTGCCGGCGGAAGACGGCCTCGACGAGGTCGTCGTGGTCGCACGCGCGGTGCAGGCGGATACATACGGTGCCGCGAGCTCAACCTACCTCAACCGCGAAGAGCTGCGCAGCGCCGTTGGCGCCGGGAGCGACGTGATGAGGGCGCTCGACGGCCTTCCCGGCCTCGTGTCCACCGGTGACTTCGCCAATTTCTCGGTGCGTGGCCGCGGCCCGCGCGACAACCTGATCTTCGTCGACGGCATGCCCTTCGACAAGGTCGTGCACTTCGACCAGACGCTGGGCGAGGAAGAAGACATCGGCGGTGGCGGGCGCTTCTCGATCTTCGCACCCAACTCCATCGCGGGCGCCGAATTCTCGCCCGGCGGCTGGAGTGCCGCCTACTCGGGACGATCCGGTTCGCTGCTGCAGCTCGATGTCGTCGGCGGCAGCCCCACGCCGAATGCAAGCCTGCGCATCGACATTGCCGGCGTCGAACTCGGCTACGACGGCCCGAGCGGGTTCCACGACGACACGACGCTGTTCCTGACCGCGCGCAGCTTCGACTTCGGCCGTGTCTTCGACCTGATCGACGAGAAAGATATCGGCCAGCCGGAACTGTCCGACTTCATCCTCAAGACGGTCACCGAGATAGACGATCGCAACAGCTTCGAGGTGCTCGCCATCGTCGCGCCGGAAACCTATACCCGGGACATCGATAACGTGCTCGCGTCGCCCGACTTCGAGGACGTGGCACTGCTCGATTCGGAGCAGGATCTCGGCCTGCTGGGATTCACCTGGCGGCGCCTTGTCGGCGATACCGGCGAATGGACCAACCGCCTCTATATGCGCGACAGCGACAAGACCAGCTCCGAGGGCGAGGCTTACCCCGACCTCGTGCCCGAGGGAACGCCGGCCGACGCGATTCCTGTCCGGGAACGGCTAATCACCGTTGACGAAGCCGAAACCGAGATCGGCTGGCGCAGCGATTACTCGTGGATCAACGGCTTCGGTCCCGCAAGCGCCGGACTGCGTGTCGTGCAAACCGAAGTGGATTACTCGACGTTCCTTCGGGAGGACTGGATCCGCTTCGTCTACCGCAGCACCGACCCGCGCCCGCCGGGCCAGGATTACATTGTCCTGACACCCGAGAACGTGAACTCCGCGTACGATGCCAGCGAGACTAATTACTCGGCCTACGTCGAACAGGTCTTCGAGTTCGGCTCCTGGGACCTGCGTGCCGGCCTGCGCTACGACCGCGACGGCTTTTCCCGTGAGTCGCTCGTGTCGCCGCGTCTCGCGGCAAACTGGCGGTTTTCGTCAACCACGCGGCTGTCGGCGACAGCCGGCATCTTCTACCAGTCGCCGCGCTATCTGGTTCGAGCGGCGAGCCCCGACAATTTCGACATCGGCAACGAGCAGATCACCCACTTCAGTGTGGGCATCGAGCATGACTTCGGCCGCGACTGGCGGTTGCTCGTGGAGCCTTACTACCAGCAACTCGACGACCTCGTGGTGGCCGAGGGGCGCAGCAGCGGCCGGGTGACGAACGACGGTGAAGGCACCAACTACGGCGTCGACGTGGTGCTGTCGCGGTTCTTCGACAACGGCTGGTCTGCAAATGCCACCTACTCTTACAACAATGCCCGCTACGACGACAACGACGGCAACGGCAAGTACGACGCGGACTTCAACCGGCCGAACTTCTTTTCAGTCGGCGGCAGCTGGGAGATCAACGAGCGCTGGAAGATCGGCGCACGCTGGAAATGGGCGCAAGGCCGGCCGACGGATGCGTTCATCATCAACGAGGACGTACTCGGCCCGGGTGAGCCGCTGCGGTATTCGAAGGAACTGACGGAGCAGAACGCATTGCGTCTCGACGACTATCACTCGCTCAACATCCGCGTGGATTACCGGCGGCCGATCGGGCCGGTGGACCTCGTCGCGTTCATCGACGTCATCAACGTCTATGGCGGCCCGGGCTCGAATTCGCAGGAGTTCGATCCGCGCCGCGGCATCAACGTCGTCGAGGAGAACGAAGCGTTCCCGATCATCGGCATCATCTTCGAGCGGACCTGGTGAGCCCCGGCGCCGGCGTCTAGCCCGGTTTGCCGTCCGCTCTCGGGGTAACGAGTATCGGCGCGTAGACCACGAGATACAGCAGGAAAGCGGCCATCCACGCGGTACCGGCAATCATGACGACGGCGGCGTAGGACGCGGGATACAGGCCCGGGCCGAACACCCGGATGACGACGGCGGCGGTAAGCACCAGGTACGCCAGGGCCGTGACGGGATGTGCACGCAGCGGCCGCCCCGTATGGCCCAGGGAGGCGCGCGTCATCACGGCAAGGATCATCGACCCCGCGGCGCCGGCACCCAGCGCATGCTGCCAGTGCGCGGCCCAGGGGAAACCGCCGAACAGGAACGCCGCTTTCAGCGCCAGCCCGATCGGCAGCCACAGGTACGCAAGGTGAAGAATCCAGACGATCGGCTGCGACGCCGTGCGCACCCCCTGCCAGCCCGCAAACCGCACGCCCTGTAACGCGGCCGCCAGCAGCGCGACCCATGCCGTCATCGGGCCCGCGGGCTGCAGCATGTCGGCCACCGCATACGCCAGCATGACGGGCACGACCAGCTTCTCCACCAGCGGGTAGGAGCGCATCGCACCCTCCCGCCCGGCCTGCGCCAGCGCATTCCTCGTGAAAGCCGGCACGATACGGCCACCAATGACGGTAATCAGCACGAGCACCAGCCCGAGCGCGCCGCGCAGTACAAGCGTGCTCGTCGCCATGTCGCCCGTCGCAATGCCGTACATGAACAGCGCGTCCATCGCCCAGAACGCGAGTAATACCACCAGGAGCGGAGTGTTGCGGTTGCTGCTGCGCAATAGCGACGGGGCAACGAGCAGCATCACGCCGGGCAGGAAAGCGAGTTCCGCCACGGCGAGCAAGGCGAACGGAAGGCTGTCACCGAGACCGAATGCGATGCGCCCCGAAAGCCACGCCGCCGTCAGAACGACGAGCGGCGCTCCGGAGAAACCCCGGTTCCCTGTCCAGCTGGGCACCGCGGTGAGCAGGAAGCCCGCGATCGCCGCCGCGATGAAACCGAAAATCATCTCGTGCCCGTGCCAGAACTGCGGCGGAATACGGGCATCCGGAACCGCTCCGGCGCCGTACACCCACAACCAGGCGAAAACGGAAACCACCGCGAACATGCCCGCAAGCAGGAAGAACGGGCGAAAGCCGTACGCGAACGGCACCAGCCGCTGAGCCGGCCGGCCGCTCATTGAAGCCCGGCCTGGATCATGCGCAGCGGCCCTAGCGGGTCGTGGGCGCGTGCGACCAGGTACATGCACGCGAACACGGCCAGCGCGCCGACGAAGCAGGCGAGCCGGACCCTTGCCGTGCGGCCCCGTTTCAGGGCCAACGTGCCGAGGCCGACGTACACGACGAGCAGCCCGATCTTCACCCACAGCCAGCCATTCGCGAACACGGCCGCGGGCAGCAAGGTCAGCAGCATCAGGGCGGCCGTCAGAAGCAGTATGTCGATGCCGTAGCTCAGGTAGCGGACGGGCGTTGCCATGCCCCATGCCGCGCCCGCCTGGACGGCGAGTCCGCGCAGCAGGAAGAGCGAGCCGCTGGCGAAGACCGCGCCGACGTGAAGCAGCTTTATCTGGGGATAGAACTCGATCATTGCTGGCATGGGATACTGGTGAAGCTTATCCCGGAACGCCTTGATCTACATCAGGTCCGGGTTCACGCAGGAACACCTCGGAATCGCCGACTCCGCCCGCCTGGGTGAACGGCCGGAGTTCGCGCGTGCTATGGCTCTGGGACGAATCGCCGATTGGCGGGACGAGTCAACAGCCACCCGCCGGCTCATGTAGCATGACCGGCAACCACGCAATCGGAGGCATGATGAACCTCATCGGCAATATCGTGTTTTTCATCTTCGGCGGGTTCGCGATCTTTTTCGGCTACCTGCTCGGCGGGATCGTGCTGTGCCTGACGATCATCGGCATTCCCTTCGGCATCCAGTGCTTCAAGCTCGCGGGCGGCGTGCTCGCGCCGTTCGGCCGCGAAGTGCGCGAAACACGGCCGCCGGGCGGCGCGCTCGCGCTGATCATGAACATCATCTGGATTATCCTGCCCGGTCTGGAACTGGCCATCATGCACCTGTTCCTGGCCGCGTTCTTCGCGCTCACGATCGTCGGCATCCCGCTCGCCATGCAGCACATCAAGCTGCTGCCCCTCGCGCTGCTGCCCTTCGGCCGGGTCGTGCGGGACATGGAAACAGGACGCGAGTACCCATGATCTTCGTCTTCGAAGTGCACGTACACCCCGGGCACACCGCGGACGCCTATGCCGAGGCCTGGATTCGCGCGAGCGAGATCATTCAAAAAGCGCCGGGGGCGCGCGGCACCCGGCTGCACCGGAAGATCGGGGACGCGAGCACGCTTCTTGCGATCGCGAGCTGGGACAGCAAAGCCCGGCGCGACGCGATGGAGTCGAATCCCTCGGCAGAGGTAAGGCGCATCATCGCGGAGCAGGCCGAGTTCGTCGACGTCCGCGTGATCGGTGAATTCGAGGATCCCGACTGGATCGTCAATCCCGGCTAGGCGCGTTTTCCAGCCAGTCGATTACTTCGTCCCAGATCGGCTCCGAGCCGCGCCGAAAAAATCCCATGTGGCCCAGCCTGCTGAGGCCGTACTCGGCAGGCACCAGGTGCCTGCGGGTAACGTTTCGGTAGGCGCGCATCATGGCGTCGACGGCGAGCGCCGTGCCCCAGTCGTCGTCCTCGATGCTGTAGGCGAGTATCGGAGCATCGAACTCGTCGTAGCGGTCGAGTGGCAGCGTCTCGTCACCGAGCAGGTAGTCGGGATGCCTGCACCATCGCGCCCATTCGAGCGCAATGCCTTTCGGCAGGTCCTCCCCGGCTGCGAACAGGCTCCAGGGAAAGTAGCCGAACAGGCGCGTCAGGACAGGGATCAGGACGGTCACTGCAAATCGTGCCCTGTAACGCTCCGCGCCGCCCTGCACGCCCCAGTATCCGCTCTGTGCCGAAACGCCGACCAGGGCGGCAATGCGCTCCGGACGCTCGACCAGCCCGATGCCCTGCCCGCCGAAACTGTGGCCGACGGCGAAGATGCGCCGCGGCCGGAACTCGGAGGACAGCCAGCCGATCACCGCGGGCATGTCGATCAGGGCCCAGTCACGCATGCGGACTTCAAGGCCGCGCAGGCTGGACGGGGCCGACTCGCCGATACCCCGGTAATCGTAAGTAACGGCAGTCCAGCCGTGGTCGCGAAGATAGCCGGCGAAATTCCTGTAGAACTGCCGCGGCACGCCGGTGGCCGCATTGACGACAACAACCGTGTCGGAGCCCGGTTGCTCGAATACGCTGGCCGCAAGTGCATGGTCGCGGGCGTCGATTCGGCAGTCGACCGCGCTGCGTGTCACGCCTTTTTCGGCCTGATTCGCCTGACCAGCTCGTGCGCGCCGACCAGTATGCCGCCGGCCACGATTCCGACAATGCCGTTGTACACCAATGCCGCCAGGCCCGAGAACAGGTCGGCCGCAACCGGCAGTTCGTGGGCCACGCTCTCGATATCGTGCAGCCAGGTGGCGAGCAGCGGCAGACCGTGCGCGATGATGCCGCCACCGACGAGGAACATCGCCGCTGTACCGAGCACCGACAGGGTCTTCATCATGACGGGTGCAAAGCTCAGGATCATCCCGCCGAAACGCCGCTGCAGCGCAGCCAACCTGGACTCGCCGCTCTTTTCCATGAAGTGCATGCCCACGTCGTCCAGCTTGACGATGCCGGCGACGAGCCCGTAGACGCCGACCGTCATCACCGCCGCGATCGCCGACACGACACCGATGCGAACGGCGAGGTCCGCGTCTTTCACGGTGCCGAGCGCGATGACGATGATTTCAGCGGACAGGATGGCATCGGTGCGTATCGCGCCGCGGATGCGCTGCTTCTCGAATTGCGCCATGTTCACACGGCGATCGGCGAGAGCCTCGACGCGCTTGGCGTGCTCCTCGTGCTCCTCCTCGCGGCTGTGCAACAGGCGATGCGCGACCTTCTCGAAGCCCTCGTAACACAGGAACGCGCCGCCAAGCATCAGGAGCGGCGTAATGATCCACGGGAACACGGCGCTGAGGAACAGCGCCACCGGGACCATGACGAGCTTGTTGAGCGCAGACCCCTTGAAGACCGCCCACACGACGGGCAGCTCGCGTTCGGCACGCACACCGGTGACCTGCTGCGCATTCAGGGCGAGATCGTCACCCAGGACGCCAGCCGTCTTTTTCGCCGCGACCTTCGTCATGACCGACACGTCATCCAGCAACGTGGCGATATCGTCGAGCAGTGTTAGCAGGCTGCCAGCGGCCAAGTTTGTCTCCGTGGTGGGGCCGGGTTACGCGATCACTGGTCGGAGCAAGACGCAGCCAGGTCGTGCCGGGTACGAATCTCGCCGATTTCGCCGAGCGCCTCGTCCAGCCGCGCCTGCGCGACCGCGGTATCCCTGATTTCGCGATCGTGTTCCACGATGGCTGGCAGCAACGCGGTCGCAGCTTCAGATTGCCCGCGATCGGCCTCGGTCAGTGTCTCTACCCAGAGGCCGGCCAGGGCGAAGTCGCGGTTTCGCGATTTCTGTGCCTCACGTGCGTTGGCCAGGGCTACCTCGTGCTTGCATTCCGCGAGCGCCACGAAGCCGTTGAATGCATCGCTGCCGATCTCCTCTCGAAATTCCTGCACGCGCCGTTCGTATTCGGCCTGCTCCTGTGCCGCGACACGCCGGTCTGCTTCGGCGCCCGACATGCCACCCACCACCGCCCCGCTGGTGCCGCCATAGACCGCACCGCGGGCTGCAGCTTCGCCGACGTTACCCCCGAAGATCAACGCCGTCGCCGCAGCACCGACCGCACCGGCGATCGCGCCCGTGCTCGCGCCTTTGGATGCACCCTTGGCGGCATAGCTGTCGCTTGCGCAACCGGAACTGGCAAGCGCTGTAGCCGTGATGAACAGTATGCCCAACAGCTGCCGGGGCCTGAACGAATCTGCAAACATGATTGGCTCCTTCATCGTTGGCAGCCATCTGCCGCGAAACGGCTAATCCGTACTTCGTTCGGCATCGCTGCTCTGCGGATACGGGAACTTGACGTGACCGTAGCGTACGACGAGGACGGCGATCGCGATAACCAGGATGCTCGATGCCACGGCGATCACCCGCAGCGCCTCCATGTCCTTGACGTCGATGATCAGGTAGCGCGCGATCGCGACGATGGCGATATACAGCGGCATCCGTACCGGCAGTTTGCCCGACTCCCAGTAGACCTTGACCATGGTCACGGTCTCTACATAGATGAACATCAGCAGCAGGTCGGTCAGCATGACGTTCTGCTGCACCCACATGTGCCGAATCTCGATACCGCCGGCGACCAGTGTCGCCAGCAAAATAATGCTGAGGCCGACGTCTTCGACCAGCCTGGCTACGCGGATGCCGTGGCGGCGGATATCGCTGTGGACGTGCTGGGTTGGATCGCTCATCGCTGCATTCTACCGGCTATTCTTCAGGACATTAATGCCGAGCACCCCCATATCCATGCCGTCGAACACCGGGAAGCCCTGGCGCTCGAAGACAGCCCGGTACCGCTGATAGGGTACTCCGGCGTCAATGACCACGCCAACGAGCCGCCCGCTCGACTGCGCGAGCGTTTTCAACCGTGCGGCGAAAGCCTCCGCCTGTGTCAGCTGCTGCGTGTCGAGCTGCTCCGACAGCGGCACGAGTCCCAGCATCACCACGCCCGCACCGAAGCCGATCATCGCCTCCACGCAATCGAAATAGACCGCTTCGTCGGCCATCGGCGTGAGGTCCAGCGGGTTCGCTGCCGCCACCAGCCCCTGCATGCCGTGACGTTCGAGTATCCCGCCCAGCGCGGCACGATCCTCTTCGCTGAGCTGGTACAGGCGTTCGGTGTCGTTGTCGCCCAGCGTATCGACGCTGCCGACCGTCTCGTAGCCGGCATTCGTGACGATCGCCAGCTTGCCGAGAGTGCGCAGCTCCGGGTAGGCGGCCATCCATTTGAGCACCGCGTTGAACTGGTTGAACGACTCGGTAAGTATGGCGCCCGCCTTGTGCAGCAGCCTTTTCTGCACGTGGTAGTCACCGGTCATCGCACCAGTATGGCTCTGCGCCGCCGAGCTTCCGAGCCGTGAGCGGCCGCCTTTGTAGATGATGACGTGGCGATTGTCCGCGCGGAATGCCTCGACCAGCTTCGCAACCGCGCAGGCATCGCCGCCGACGAATCCCTCGACGTAGATGCCGAGTACGCGCACGGACTTGTCCCGCGCGACCAGCGCCATGAAGTCCGACAGCCTCATGTCCAGCTGGTTGCCGATCGAGAAGCCGTACTTGAGGTGCAGGCTCGAGTGACGCGACAGGCGCGTGATCAGGAACGCGCCGCTCTGGCTGATCAGCGCGACGTCCGAGTCCGGCGCGAACTGAACGTTCAGTTTGCTTTGCGGGATGAAAAGGCTGTTGAGCTTCAGCGGCGACAACAGCATGCCGAGGCCGTTGGGTCCGACGATGGCAGGGCACCACTCGCCTTCACGGCGGCGCGACTCGATGAGCTTCGAAAGTCGCTCGCCGAAGCCTTCCCTGTCAGCGCCGTCGCCGATGCCGCCGGCGACAATGTAAACGACCGCTGCGCCGCCACCCTGCTCGCACAGCGCTTCGATCATCGGCACGCACTGGCTGGCCGGCAAGGCGATTATCAGAATATCGACCGGGTCTCCAGCCAGCGCGGCGACGTCCGGAACGCAGCGGACACCGGCAAACTCGTCGATGCCGGGCTTGATCACCCGCAGACCATCCTCCGGCAACGACGATTTGCGGAGGTTCTCGAGTATCAGCCCGCCGACGCTGCCGGCTTTCGCGGATACGCCGGCGAGCGCGATCCGCCGCGGGTTGAGGAAGCTGTCGTCCTGCAGCGGCACGGGGCAGGCTTCTTCGTGCGCTTCCGTGGAGCGCAGCCCGACGCCGTCCAGCGCGACGAAATCGCCCTTACCGTCCACGACCACCGGGTTCAGCTCCAGCAGGCCGAGGTGCTCGCGCGCCATCAGTTCGTCGAGCTTCCAGAGCTTCTCGAGAAAATCGAGCAGGGTTGCACGATCCGTCAGCGCCGCCTGCTGGCGGGCGCCTCCGAGCAGGATCTTGCCGAGCCAGTGCCCGGCCAGTTCATCGAGCGCCTCCTCCGGCGTGTACACGGAAGCGGGCCAGACGAGCAGGGACTGCTTGAGCTCCCGCGCCCAGTCCTCGGTCAGGAGGCCGCCGAAGCCGAAGCTTATGATGGCGCCGCAACACTGGTCTCGTTGCAGGCTCACGAAGATCTCGCTGGGCGCCTGGCTCGCGCGCCGGAATTCGACTCGTTCCGCGACCAGGGTCCCGAGCCAGTCGAGCTGCCCACCGATCCGCTCGCGCATGCTTGTGTGCATCGCCGCGATGGCGTCGCTATCGTAATCGCAGAACGCCAGTGCACCGCTATCGGACTTGTGCCACAGGTCTCGCGCGATTCCCTTGACGACCACCGGGTCACCGTCTTCGAACGGCGCGTCGGCGAGCTTGCTCTCGTCGTCGATGAAACTGTGGCGAGGCGTCCCGATGCCGACCGCGGAAAGGAATCCGTAGACCTCGTGTTCCGGGATGAAAGCGCTGGTCATCGCGGGGCCCACCCTATTCGACGCCTTCGGTCTCGATCTTGATAGGCACGCCGCAGTGCTTGCAATGCAGGGCGTCAGGATCGTGTCGCTTCAGGCCGCATTCGGGGCATTTGTGCCGCACCTTGGCCGGCTGAAAGATTGCGCGGGCCAGGCGAACGAACAGGGCCACCCCGAAGATCATGATGAATACAGACAGGATCTTTCCGCCGGGGGTAGTCAGCGTGATGTCGCCAAAGCCGGTAGTCGTCAGCGTCGCGACCGTGAAGTAAAGCGCGTCGATGTAATTGACCACACTGGCCTCTTCGCCGAAACGCAGTACGTAGACGATGGACGTGGTGACAAAGATAAAGACGAACAGGTTGACCGCTGCAAAAATCGCGTCCTCGTGCACGCGGAAGACACGCACATCGCGGCGGAGGTCGTGCAGCAGGCGATAGGAATGTATGAGCCGCAGGCCGCGAAGCACCCTCAGCGCAGCCAGGTTCTCCGTGAGCAGCGGCGCGAGGAACAGCGAGGCAATGACGATGATGTCCGCGATCGTATAGACCCGCAGCAGCGTCTTGCGACGGTCGTCGGCGACCCATAGCCGGGCGCCGAAATCCAGAAGGATGAGCACGCCGAGAATCAGGTTGATGACAATTATCAGCGGCTGTTGTGCCGCCGCGACCGTGAGCAGGAAATAGATGATGGTGGCGACGTCGAAGGCGACCAGGGCATAGCGAAATATCGCGGCTTTTTGGCTGCGCCCGTGGTAAAGCAAGCGAACGCTTCGGTGCAGGCTGCTTTCGTCTTTGTGGTCAGTCATGAATCGACGCTATGCTGGCGGAACTGTTCAGACCTTCGCAGGTGGTTCTCCGCACCGGGGCGACCTGGGCGTTAGCGCTGGCCGCCCGCGGATCCACGCGCGCCGGACAGTGAAACCTCGCCGGAATCCTTGACGCGGATCGCCGGCCGCAACGCGCCGGGGTCGAGCTTCGCCTCGAAGCTGTAGCGGAGCGTATCCTTCTGGCTCGACATCAGCTCGCGGACCAGGCCCACGCCAGCGAACAGGTCGGCTGATGCATTGAGCGTGATGTCGCCCTCGCCGTAGCCTTCGATCACCGGCAAATCGTTGCCGACACCCTTGATCAGTTCATGACCTTCGAGACTCACGGTGTAAGACACGCCGGCGAGCTTCAGGGCCTCACGATTCGGGTTGACCACGTGCAGGTCGATTTCGAACTCAGGCAGCATGCCCTGCGACGGGATCGCCCGCACCGATTTGACGGTGACCGTCGGAGTTTCCCAGCCCGGTCTCATGCCCGCGCAGCCCGCCAGCAGGATTGCAGCCACGACACAAACAACCGCTAAACGCGTCATCTAGTACTCCTGCTTTGCCGTATCTTCGACCATGATCAACATTACTTCGACCGTATTGCCCGCACCGCGCGTCAGCACGGGATAGTGCGTATCGCTCGTGAACAACAATCGATCCGCCTGCTTTATCGTGGCGCGCACAGTGTATTGCATTCCTTCCCTGATCTGTTGCGGGTCGTACTCCAGCGCGAAGGGAATCGGCGGATTCCCGGGATCATCGATCTTCTGGTAGGCAAGCTCGACGGCCGGTGCATCGGCAAGCGATGTATCCAGCAACCAGACTTCGGCGACAACGCCAGGCGGCAGAAATATACGCTCGCGGTACATCAGCGTGCCGGTGACCTGGGCCGTCGTGTCGGCGGCGCCGACACCGGTCGCAGCCGGAACATCGGACGGGTCGGAACCGCAGGCGAAAAGGCCGACGAGTACCGCCAGCAACATCGCTTTAATCTTCATTCGCTGTTCCCCGGTCATTCTGGCGGCACACTTCTCTGCGCAAGCGCAAGATGTTGACCGCATGACTGAATCCTATAGCACGCAATGTTTGGCGTAGGACGCTGCTTCGTCGGCGGTCCAGTCGCCTTTGGGCTTTTCGGACAGGTTCTTACACCACTTTTCGGAGCCCACTTCCATGCCCTCGATCAGGCAGTTCTTGGCGTAGGTGCCCGCATCTGCGGCAGACCACTCGGATTTGGGCTGCTCCTTCTTTTTGGCGCACCATTTCTCGCTGCCGGGTTCCGCGCTGCAGGCGACGAGGAGAAGGGCTGTGCTGGCGAGGATGAGGTATTTCATATCACGCTCCAGTTACTGATGAGGTACATACGACAGTATCGCGCCGGGCGCCTGCTACTGCCACCTTTGCCTGGGAAATGGGGGCCGAGAGCTGCCTGATTCTCGGCTGCGCGGCATCGTCGAACAAGGTCCGATCCGGATGCGTCCGACAGACGGGCCTCGTGTCCCGGGATGAATGCGCTGCTCATTTCCGGTTGCCGCGTGCTAGCCGATCAATGTGATGACGCCAATGACGAACAGTGCCAGCAGAACCGTCTGGATCACCATGACACCAACCGGCGCAGGCCCGACCTCCGTCAGTGCCTTCAGCGACGTCTTGACGCCGAGTGCCGCGACGGCGGTCAGCAGGCACCAGCTAGACACCGGCGTCATTGCGTCATGAACCGGCACAGGGACCCAGCCCATACTGTTCACCAAGACCAGCGCGACAAAGGCCACCAAAAAATACGGCAACAGAGGTGCATTGACGGCTTCGGGATCGCGCCGGCGATGCGTCAGCAGAGAGATCGTAATCACGACCGGAACCAGGCAGGCGACGCGCATGAGTTTGACCACGGTCGACATCTCGCCGGTCTGGTCAGAGATCATGTAGCCCGCACCGACTACCTGCGCGACGTCGTGGATGGTCGCGCCGAGGAATACGCCTGCGGTCGCGTGGTCATAGTGCAGGTAGGTGACGAAGACCGGGTACACGACCATCGCCATGGTGCTCAGCGCCGTGACACTGGCGACGGTCAATATCGTGTTGCGTTCGTGGTCTTTGTGCGACGGCAAAACCGATGAAATTGCGAGCGCCGCAGATGCACCGCAGATCGCGACGGCGCCAGCGGAAAGGACCGAGTGACTGTTTGCCAACCCGAAAGCACGCCCGATCAGGCCGCCCAGCAGGATCGTCACCGTGACGCTCGCGACAACCAGGGCGACCACCGGCCAGCCGAGATCCATGACTTCGCCGACCGTAATCCGCAGACCAAGCAGCGCTACACCGAAGCGGAGTATGTGGCGACTCGCAAAGCGAATTCCGGTCGCGAATCGCTCGTCCTCCGTCAGGAAATTGAATGCCATGCCGAACAGCAGGGCATACAGCATGGCGGGCCCGCCCAGCCGGTCACTGACGAACCGTACCGCGAGCGCAATCGTGGCGCTGAGAAGCAAGCCGGGCATGGCTGCTCTCAGCGTGTCGCTAATCTTCGTCATCGGGAACCACAATAAAGCGAAGCCGGACAGGTCGGCATATCGGGTCGACGTGAAGATACCACGGCTCGGGGAACCTGTTGGCGCGGGGTCGAGGTCGGCGCGCCCGACAGGATAGCCGCTCGCTGCGCGAGACGGCTGTCGCACGGACACGCCGTGCCCGGATGACCCGGGTCTTCGGTCTTTGCCGCTCGATCCAAATTGCTAACGCAATTTGTAGAACAAGGTCCGCCGCCCTGGGCGGGACAACTCGAAGAGCAGCATTCACCGAAAGGCTACTTTCAGCTTGACTACCAGCGCTTTTTCACACCGAACGCAACGAATCTCGGCAATTGTTCAATGTTCTTTCGCTCGGAATAGTCTTTACTATACTCGTATCTCAGCACATTCTCGTGACCTGTTACGTTGATAATCTCAACGTAAAGTGTCGTGCTTCGCCACCCGGTATACCAATCCAAACGAAGGTCAGACCGGAAATACGCTGGCAGCCGATCGCTGTTTAAAGCACCGTATTCGGGCAGATACCCATCGGGTCTGTCCGGATCCGGTCGCCCCCCATAGATCGGCGTCACAGGTGCACCAGAATGAAATGTGGCACGACCGCTTATCGATATTGCGTCCGACAGTTCATATTTTGCGACCACCGAGGCATTTAGTGGCTGGTCATATTCGAATCGAGAAGT
>Ga0210119_1000195_pt1 | contig 13866 bp, 11 predicted proteins | sample China_Bullhead_C_2_FD_184859 | JGI IMG/M metagenome (GOLD analysis project Ga0210119, IMG submission 184859) | Wetland microbial communities from San Francisco Bay, California, USA, that impact long-term carbon sequestration -... | ecosystem: Environmental > Aquatic > Marine > Wetlands ... | reverse complement strand
CTTTTGCAAAGATGGAAGATGCAGAAGGTTTGGTTCAGATCTATTATAACAGAGATGAACTTCCGGAAGGTTTTTACAACAATGTAGCAAAGAAACTCTTTGAGGTCGGAGATATCATCGAAGCCACAGGATACCCTTTTGTTACACAAACAGGTGAACTCACACTGCATTGTAAAGATATGAAGATCGTTTCTAAAGCTATCTCTCCACTACCTGAAAAGTTCCATGGACTGCAAGACCAGGAACTTAGATACAGACAACGTTACCTTGACATGATCATGAATCCTGATGTCAAAAAGAACTTTGTCATGAGATCCAAAATTGTTTCCATGGTCAGAAGATTTTTTGAAGAGAAATCATTTCTAGAAGTTGAAACGCCTATGATGCACCCTATCCCTGGTGGTGCAAATGCAAAGCCATTTATCACACATCACAATGCTCTGGATGTGGAGCGGTATCTGCGTATCGCACCTGAACTTTACCTCAAACGTCTTATCGTTGGCGGTATGGAAGCGGTTTTTGAGATAAACAGAAACTTCAGAAATGAAGGAATGGACCATACCCATAACCCTGAATTTACGATGATAGAGTTTTACTGGGCCTATAAAACATATATCGAACTTATGGAGATCACCGAAGAGTTATTTGACTATCTCTTTGACAACCTTGGTCTTGAAAGAAAGTTACCCTATGGTGAGGTAGAGATAGACTTTGCGACACCGTTTGCAAAAATACCGTATATCGAATCACTGACAAGCATCGGTGGTGTACCGACAGATGTTGCTAACGATAAAGAAAAAGCATTGGCGTATCTCCAAGCACACAATGTCAAAGTAGACCCTAACCTTACATTGGGTTATTTACAGGCTGAGCTTTTTGATGAATTTGTCGAAGGGAAACTCGTTAACCCTACTTTTATCACAGATTTCCCTGTAGATATCTCGCCGCTTGCAAGAAGAAGTGATGAGAATCCGGACATTGCAGAGCGTTTTGAGCTCTTCATGGCAGGTAAAGAGATTGCCAATGGTTTCTCTGAGCTGAATGACCCTATCGACCAGTATGAGAGATTTAAGGGACAAGTAGATGCCAAGGAAGCGACGGGTGATGATGAAGCAATGCATATGGATACAGACTATGTTAAGGCACTTAGCTACGGTATGACTCCGACAGCCGGTGAGGGTATCGGTATAGACAGACTTGTGATGATGCTTACCGACCAGCACAGTATCCGTGATGTACTTTTATTCCCAGCTATGAAACCAGAAGTCCCAAGAGAAGAGCTTGCACCTATCTGTGCAGTTGAGAATAAATGTAAAAAATGCGGTAACGAAAATATAGAAGAACTTAAACCTGCCAAAAAAGGCAAGGGTATGTTCTGTATAGATGTAGCTGCCTGTAAACAAAGAGTTCAAGAGAAGCAAAAGTAAAATTTGGATATAAATCCACTAATAAACCTAACAAAGGATACCTTATGAGTTATGCCATAGAAACATTTGACCCAGAGATTTTTGAAGCCATTGAGAATGAGAGAGAAAGACAAACAGATCACTTAGAGATGATCGCCTCTGAGAACTTTACTATACCTGCTGTGATGGAAGCGATGGGTTCAGTATTTACAAACAAATATGCCGAAGGTTACCCATATAAAAGATACTATGGCGGATGTGAATTTGCTGATACCGTAGAACAACTGGCTATCGACAGAGCATGTGAGCTTTTTGACTGTAACTATGCGAATGTTCAACCGCATTCTGGTTCACAGGCAAATGGAGCTGTGTATGCTGCACTTCTTAAAGCCGGAGAGAAGATACTCGGAATGGACTTAAGCCACGGAGGTCACTTGACACATGGTTCCAAGCCAAGTTTTTCAGGTAAGAACTACTCGTCTTTTACTTACGGTGTAGAGCTTGACGGTCGTATCAACTATGACAGAGTACTTGAGATCGCTAAGATCGTACAACCTAAGATCATCGTATGTGGTGCTTCTGCTTATGCAAGAGAGATAGACTTTAAAAAATTCAGAGATATTGCTGATGAAGTGGGGGCGATCCTTTTTGCAGATATCGCTCACATTGCAGGTCTGGTATGTGCAGGTGAACACCCTAGCCCATTCCCATATGCGGATGTAGTCACAACGACTACGCATAAAACACTTGCGGGACCTCGTGGTGGTATGATCATGACAAATGATGAGGATATAGCCAAAAAGATCAATTCAGCTATCTTCCCTGGACTCCAAGGCGGGCCGCTTGTACATGTAGTCGCTGCGAAAGCTGTCGGATTCAAACATAACCTCAGTGATGCATGGAAAGTATACGCTAAGCAAGTCAAAGCAAATGCTTCTAAACTTGCTGAAGTACTTGTTGCAAGAGGTTATGATGTTGTTTCAGGAGGAACAGACAATCACCTTGTACTGGTTTCTTTCCTTAACAAAGACTTCTCTGGTAAAGATGCTGATGCTGCGCTTGGTGCAGCAGGTATCACAGTTAATAAAAATACTGTTCCTGGTGAAACAAGAAGTCCATTTGTGACTTCAGGTGTACGTATCGGTTCTCCGGCACTTACAAGCAGAGGGATGAAAGAAAAAGAGTTCGAGATCATCGCAAACAAGATCGCTGATGTACTTGACAATATCAATGATGCTGCACTTCATGCAACGATCAAAGAAGAGATGAAAGTACTGGCACAAGATTTTGTGATCTATGATAAACCTATCTACTAAGGTGCGACAATAAAAGTTTTTGATTTAGATCTTTTTGATGACCATTATTACATTAAAAGAAATACGATTGTTGAACAAATACAGTTTAGCAATCGTACCTTTTATGCCAAGTTTGAACGCATCAATGAACCGCTTACACCTCTGCTGGTTGAACAACACCAAAATAGACAATATAATATTGCAGCACCCTTACTGAAAGATAATTGTACCAACTATTTGCTCATTGAATACAAAGGTGATGAACATAAACGATTTCAGTATCTTATCAAGCACCTCTTTAAGACACTCAATATCACTGATTATCATATCTATCAAGGTAAAGATATTGAACGACTACAGGTATTTATAAGAGTGGAGCAACTGCCGTTGGAAGAAGCAGATGCCCAACTTCAGACACTTTCAAATGCACTCAAAGAAAAAATGACTAAAAAGTGGAAATGTTTACCTTCAATGGCACTGCCAGAAGCATACAATATCGTCACACTGCCCTATAATAGACTCTAAAATTTAAATAATATATAAATATGATATAATCAATACAAAATTATATCTGGAGACCCTCCCCTTATGCATGATCACAATCTTGATGACCTTATTATCGATAATATCGAACCTAAAAATAGTAAAACCAAAAGCTTTTTAACCATTATCGCATTACTGATCGTTGTATTGATAGTGGCTATTATCCTCACGAAAATTCTACTTAAAATGCCAGATGAAAATGGGCTTGCTTTTAAAGAGGATACCACAGAGTTGATAGCTCCAGAGCTGCAGTTGAAAGAGACACCTAAGCCACAAAAAGTCAAAGAAGAACCATCTCTTTCAAACATTATAGAAAGTAAACCCCAAGCACCGATAGTTGCAACAAAAAAAACTGAGAGTATTGAAAAACCGGCTGTAGTGATTCAAAAAGAAGAACCAAAACTACCAGAGATACCTAAAGCAGTCGAGACAAAAAAAGAACCTGTACTTTCAAATATACTTGATCAAGAGATTAAAACACCTGCTGTACAAACAGCCAAACCTGTCATCGTTCAAGAGCCTTCGCTAACGCCAAAAGAAAAAGAAGCAAAAGATGCAGCCGATATAGCCTACTGGAAAGCAGTACAAGAGAAGAGAAAAGCCGAAGAAAGAAAACTGAAAGAAACCGTTCAGGTTACAGCACCTGTCAAACCTAAAAAAGTACAAGCTCCTATAGTTAAAACACCAAAACCTGTAGTACACTCTATAAAAAAACCGGTAGTTACGAAGCCTGTTCCTAAAATGTCAGATGGTAAAAAATACTATGTTCAAGTAGGTGCGTATAGAAAAAGACCAAGTAGACGTTTTATCTCGGTTATTCAAAATAATAGGTATAAATATATCATGACAAAACCTAATCGAAACGGTATCAAAAGATTACTCATAGGGCCTTACGATGATAGAGAAACCGTTAATCGTGTTCTCATCGATGTAAGAGACCGCATACATAAACAAGCTTTTATAACAACAAGGTAGATAACAATGCATAAAACAATACTTTTTGATCAACTCACCCCTGTTGCACTCTATGGGAAAATAAAAGAAATTTTTCCCAATGAAGTCACCATGCTTTTTGAGAGTGTCGTCAATACCAGTGATGGTAACTTCTCGTTTATCACTGTAGGTGCACAAGAACGCCTCAGCTATAAAGATAAAACAACCATCTATACCGACAAAATCGGTCATGAAAAAACATTAACAGAAGACCCCTTCAGTTTTTTAAAAGCATATTATAAGAGTGTGGACCAAACTGCCTATAAAGAGAAAGCTTTAGAGCTTGGCTTTTCTTTTGTAGATGGATTTATAGGTTTTATCGCCTATGATATGGTCAAAGTATTTGAACCGGTACTGGAAGAGAGTATGGATGACCTAATCGATCCACTTGATACACCTGACCTTGACCTGGTACGTCCAAAGATCATCATTGCCTACTCACACAAAAGTGCAAAACTCACAATGATATTAAATGATGACTCTATGAAAGAGGGAATGAGTGCTATTGAAGCCATCTTGAAAAATACATGTACCCCAATGCCTCTTAAACCAGTTGAGCTTGAAGGTGAAGGCAGTTTCAGTATAGATGAAGAACGTTTTAAAGAACTGGTCGTGGAGTCTAAAGAGAACATACGTTCCGGAGATATCTTCCAAATTCTTTTAGCCAACAGATATACACAAAAAGGAAAGATCGATCCATTGAGTTTTTACAGGGTCCTGCGTTCCAAAAACCCTTCACCTTATCTTTTCTTACTGGACTATGAAGATTTCTCTATCTGTGGTTCTTCACCGGAAGTGATGGTACGTCTGACAGAAGGTGAGATACTTCTACGTCCTATCGCAGGTACGCGTAAACGAGGCAAAAACCACCATAGAGACAGAGAGTTGGAACTTGAAATGCTCAACGATCCTAAAGAGTGTGCAGAACACCTTATGCTTATAGACTTGGGTCGAAATGATGTGGGTCGTGTAGCACAGACTGGGTCAGTAAAGGTCACTGATATGATGCGTGTAGAAAAATACTCTCATGTGATGCATATGGTTTCCGATGTTGAAGCCATGTTACAAGAGGATAAAGATATGTTTGACCTCTTTGCCGCAACATTTACTGCAGGAACCATGACAGGTGCTCCCAAAATAGAAGCCATGAAGCTCATCGCACAATATGAAGGTTTAAAACGTGGTTTCTACTCTGGGTCTGTAGGGTACTTCTCGTTTGACGGGAACATGGATTCAGCCATTGCCATACGTACTTCACTTATCAAACCAGACAGTATTACACTGCAAGCTGGTGCAGGTGTGGTTGCAGATTCAAAACCGGAATTAGAATACCTGGAAGTGAAAAATAAATTGGGTGCACTACTCTCCACACTGAAAGAAATGGAGGCACTCTAAAGATGGGCAAAATATCCCTATGAAACAGCTCTTTGCCATCTTTGGAAATCCTGTTTCTCACTCCAAATCCCCACTGATGCACAACCTTTCTTTTCAAGGCTTGAAGTTTGACGGATGTTATACACGCTATCTGCTTGAAGAGGGAAGTAAGCTCAAAGAGACCTTCTTTTCACTTGGTTTAAAAGGTATCAACATTACCGTACCCCATAAAGAGTATGCGTATGCTGCTTGTGATGTCTTGGATCCTTTTGCTCAAAAAGTGGGTGCAGTGAATACTATCGTTGAAAAAGAGGGAAAACTCTATGGATACAATACAGATGCACCAGGGTTTCTAAAAGCCATTTCAGAGTTTGAAGATGTCAAAACAGTACTTTTTTTAGGTGCTGGAGGTACTGCAAAATCTACTTCTATAATCCTCAAAGAAGCAGGATATGATGTGACTATTCTTAATCGTAGTGGAGGCAGGCTCACTTACTTTAAAGACCATGGATTTGAAACATATACCTTCGATGACTTTGATCCAAAACCCTATGATTTGGTGATCAATATGACTTCTGCCGGCCTTGAAGATGACTCACTCCCTGCGCCATCTGAAATACTGGAAGAAGTCATACCCGCGGCAAAGGCCTGTGTAGATGTCATCTATGGGAAAGAGACACCCTTTTTAAAACTTGCAAGAAAATACAAGAAACCGACAAAAGATGGATCTGATATGCTACTCTATCAAGGTATCATCGCTTTTGAATATTTTACAGAGCATGCTTTTGGCTTTAAGGAGATCAAACACTACATGCAAAAAGCATTTATACTATAGCATTCCATTTGACTTTAATTAACCTTTAGTCATTAAAATAAGAATATACAGACAAACTATGAGGTAAGCATGATAAATATTTTAATGATCGAGGATGATACAGAGTTTGCAGAATTGCTCACTGAGTATCTTGCACAATATGACATCAAAGTCACGAACTATGAAGACCCCTATCTTGGACTGAGTGCCGGTGTGAAGAAATATGATCTTCTCATATTGGATCTTACACTTCCTGGTATGGATGGTCTGGAGGTATGTAAAGAGGTTGTGGAGAAGTATGATATTCCTATTATTATCTCATCCGCACGTTCGGACATCAATGATAAAGTGGAAGGTTTTGCACTAGGTGCAGATGATTACTTGCCTAAACCCTATGACCCCAAAGAGATGTATGCACGTATCACCTCACTTCTTAGACGTTACTCTAAATCAGAGAATAACAAGATGGTCACACCTAAAAGTGATTTTGAACTAAAAGGGGATACGATCTATTTTAAAGGAGAAGCACTCTCTTTAACCCCTGCAGAATTTGAAGTCCTCTCTTTGCTGGTAAAACATCAGGGAATTACACAGTCACGTGAACAGATCATCAATACTTCCAGAGCTATGAGTATGGATTCACAAGGGAAAAGTTTAGATGTGATTATCTCAAAGATACGTACGAAACTGGGTGATAATAAACGTATACAGGCTGTGCGTGGTGTAGGATATAAACTCGTATGATCATCACATCATTACGTAGTAAAATAAGAGTCGTATTTTCTGTTACACTGCTTTTGCTAGGTACATTATTTATATTTTCTATCAAATATGATCATGCGATGATAGAAGAGAGGAATATTGCGCAAGAACAAGCCATTTCACATTATCTCTATACTTATTATTTAAAATACGGGAAGATCGATGAAGCTTATCTTGAGGCACAGAATGTTTCACTCATTACAGATAAAGGAATGGTCGTGCAGATAGAACGTTTCTTCAAAGAGAAGGGTGAGCTTAAACGTTATGCTGTAGACACCTTTCATTTAAAACGTATTATTATTATCAACAATGATCGGTTTAAACTCATACTTGAGAACAAGAATAAACCACAGTTCCCGCTTAAACGTGTACTTATCTTCTCCACAGTTTTTCTTCTCATTGTACTGTTATATTTGTGGATCATGAAAAGTTTACAACCACTTTCTGCATTAAAAAGTCAGATCAAAACCTTCTCTAAAGGTAACCTGGATATAGATTGTAAAAGTGATAAAAAAGATGAGATAGCAGAGGTGGCAAATGAGTTTGATCATGCCGTCACCATGATACGTGAACTCCTGCATTCACGTCAACTCTTTTTACGTGCCATCATGCATGAGCTTAAAACACCTATAGCCAAAGGGCGTTTAGTCAGTGAAATGCTTGAGGATGAGAAAAATAAAGCCCGTATGCATAGTATCTTTGAGAGACTCAATCTTCTGATAGATGAATTTGCAAAGATCGAGAAGATCACTTCTAAAAACTTTGAACTGACGATCAAACCTTACAAAATGAGTGACTTACTCGAAGCCAGTGAAGATATGCTTATGATAGAAAACCCAAAACGTCTCATCACAACAAAAATTGATAAAGACTATAGTGTAAATGTTGATTTTGAACTCTTCACACTCGTCATCAAGAATCTGCTTGATAACGGTATAAAGTACAGTACCGATAAGCATATTACCGTGATTATAGATGACAACAGACTGAAAGTCGTCAACAAAGGCGAAGCATTACCAGAACCATTAGAAAATTATTTTAAACCTTTCCATGCCTCGAAAAAAGGTTTAGGTTTAGGGCTGTATATTGTAAAGAGTATTTTGGATATTCATCAAATGGAGTTACACTATCAGCATGAAGATGGAGAAAATATCTTCACGCTGGCATAGATCATTCAGCTTCGTCATCTGTATGTGAAAGCATAAATGCAAGTTCTAGGGCTTGAGATGCATTAAGCCTAGGGTCACATTGTGTATGGTAACGGCTTGCAAGACCCTCTGCAGTAATGGCACAAGAAGTACTCCCCGTACATTCAGTGACATCATTTCCTGTCATCTCTAAATGGATACCTGCAGCGACAGTACCCATTTCTTTATGAATAGCAACAAACTGTTCCACTTCCGAGAGAATGTTATCAAAATCTCTTGTCTTGAATCCAGTTGAGCTCTTTTCAACATTTCCATGCATAGGGTCACAAGACCATACAACATTTTTTCCTTCATCTCTTACACGCTTAAGAAGTTTAGGGAAATACTCTCTGATCTTACTAGCACCCATACGAACAATAAGGTTCAATCTTCCCTCTTCGTTATCCGGGTTCAATGCATCGATAAGCTCGATAAGTTCATCTTCTTCCATACTTGGTCCGACTTTACAGCCAATAGGGTTTTTGATCCCTCTAAAGTATTCAATATGTGCTTCATTCAGATCTCTTGTTCTATCACCTATCCATAACATATGCGCTGAACAGTCATACCATTCACCAGTCTCCGTGTCTTTTCTGGTCAATGCTTCTTCATAATTTAGAAGCAGTGCTTCATGTGATGTGTAAAGTGTTGTTTGGTGAAGTTGTGGCAGAGTATCGCTGTTAAGCCCACATGCGGCCATAAACTTCATTGCATGGTCGATTTTAGTACTGAGTGCATCATAACGCTTTCCAAGCGGATTGTCTTTGATAAACTCAAGGTTCCACTGATGTACTTTGTTAAGATCTGCCAAACCACCTCTAGCGAATGCTCGTACAAGATTCAGTGTAGCTGCAGACTGATTATAGGCTTTGAGCATGTTTTTAGGGTTAGGTACTCTTGCTGCTTCGTTAAACTCTATGCCATTGATAATATCACCACGGTAACTTGGTAAACTTACTCCGTCAATCTCTTCAAAATCAGACGATCTCGGTTTTGCAAACTGTCCTGCAATTCGACCCACTTTTACCACTGGTTTACCTGTGCCATACATCAAGACCATATTCATTTGAAGCATCAGTCTGAAAAGGTTTTTAATGTTTTTTGCATTGAAATCAGAGAAGCTCTCTGCACAATCTCCACCTTGGAGTAAAAATGCTTCCCCGCGTCCTGCTTTTGCCAGTTTCTCTTTTAACTCTCTTGCCTCACCCGCAAAAATAAGTGGCGGGTAAGAGCTCAATTCTTCTTCTACTTTTTTAAGAAGTTCTTTGTCTTGATATGTTGGTTGTTGCTTTATGGGAAAATTTCTCCAACTGCTCGGTGTCCAACTCATAGTATATCCTTAAAAATAAATTGGATGATTATAGCTAAAAAAGATGAAAAGAAGATGTTTAGGTTATTCACAGGGGTGAAAGAGCGGTGAATAACTTTTTTATATAATTAAAATAAGATTTACTTTTTCACAACAAAAGTCACAAAATTAGCCCATTGAAAAACAGTTTCTATATGTTTAAATCCTGCATCTTTACACATCTGTATATTCTCTTTAATGGTAAATGGGATCAGTACATTTTCCAACGCTTCCCGCTTTTGTGCAATCTCGTATTCACTGTATCCCTGCCCTTTTTTATACTCATAATAAATATCTATGAGTTCTTTGTCGAGCTTCTTATCTTCAAAGACCACTTTTTCAGAGAAAATAAAAGTACCTCCATCGTTTAACCCGTCATAAAGCTTCTTTACAAGTTCAATACGCTGCATGGGACGGATGAACTGTAAGGTATAGTTTGCCACAATGATATCTTCTTTATGATAGTCATACGTCAACATATCTGCCAATTCCAGCTCTATGTCGGCACCGAAAGCCTGACATTTTTGCTCTGCCCTGTCTAGCATCGCTTGTGAATTATCCAAACCTTTCAGCTGCATTTTTTGATCCATTTTACTGTGAAGATCGAGTAAGAACTTTGCGGTAGAAGACCCGAGATCAAGTACTTTTTTGCCCTCTTCTTGTTCTGCAAGTATCAATGATATGATCAACTTCCGTACCTCATCATAAAAAGGCACCGAACGGCTCAACATATCATCAAAAACAGAAGCGACTGCTTCATCAAATTCAAACTTCTTCTCTATGGGTTTGTTAAATACTTTATCTTGCATCATTTTTTCTTTAGATTTTATTTTTATCATTATATTCAAAGAGTATTCTAAATCAGTTGAAGCGTTAAATTTGCTTATTACATGTTTTTTCATGAAAGTCAAAGCTTTTTCTATTAGAATTAGTAGTAAGGGATTAGAATTAAAAATATGGAAAAATTAACTATACTTATTGTAGATGATGACAAAACTACCACTTCAATACTTAACCATATGTTATATACATATACAGATAACATCCTTACTGCATCGGATGGTGTAGAGGGACTTGAACTTTATCAAACCTGTCATCCGGATATCATCCTCTCTGATATCAACATGCCACGTATGAATGGTCTGGAAATGGTTGAGCAGATAAGAAAAATAGATGAAAATGTAAAGATAGCCATCTTTACAGACTTTGAAAAACGTGATATTCTCCTTAAAGCGATTGAGCTTGGAGTGAATCAATTCCTTTCAAAACCATTTGCATCTAAAAGTTTTTCCAAGACCATACAAAACCTTTATGATGATGTGATAGAAAAAAGACACAATAACAGAGAAATTCAAAGACAGCAGAATATACTTCACGCCATCAATGAAATGTCCCATAACTTTTTACAACAACCAGACTGGATGAAAGCACTCAAACAAGAAATGCAAAACCTTAAAGAAGCTTCTGACATGTCATCTATATTTATCTACCAAAATGAGCAGGATGAAAATAATCTCTCAGCACAAAAACTTCTCTATATCAACGATAACCCCGAAGCAAAAAGTAAAAAACGTATCCACTACCGTAAACACAATTTTATGCGATGGAAAAACCAATTAGAGAAAAACCTGCCTATCAATGGAAGTAGAGATGATTATGACAACTCAAAAAAGAAACTCTTGGACCTCTTTAAGATCAATTCTCTGCTCATATTGCCTATCTTTGTACAAGATAAATGGTGGGGATTTCTTGGTATTGGGGATGAACACAAACAAACACTCGAATCTACCAATGTCGAAATGCTCAGTACTGCTGCATCCATCATCGGTGCTGCTATCAATAATGGGAACAACCTTAAGTCACTTGAAATGTCTTCAGCGGTTTATGAACATACCATGGATGGTGTTTTGATCACAGATAGCCATAACCGCATTCTACATGTGAATGATGCATTTCTTGATATAACAGGCTATTCACTGGAGAGTGTGATAGGTAAAGATCCTAAAATCCTAAAATCTGGGAAACACGACAAACACTTTTACCAAAAAATATGGAACCAATTATCTATGAATGGATATTGGCAAGGAGAGATCACCAATCGTAAAAAAAATGGTGAGATCTATATTGAATGGCTAAGTATCAATACGATCAAAAATGCTCAAGGTGAAATCGAAAATTTTATCGGTATCTTTTCCGATGTAACACACCAACGAAAAGATGCGCATAACCAGGCTTACTTAGCCACACATGATCACCTTACCGGTCTTTCCAATCGACTTTTGTTCGACGATAGATTGGAACATGCGATCAATCATGCAGACAGATTCAATAAATGTATCAGTCTGATATTTTGTGATTTGGATAATTTTAAACCGATCAATGATACCTATGGTCACACCATAGGTGATGAGATACTCAAAAGAGTAGGAAGTGCTCTGCAAGAGATCTTAAGAAAAGAGGATACAATATGTCGTTTCGGTGGGGATGAATTTGTCATCCTTGTCGAAGAGTTACACAGTTTTGAGTATCTTAACGATATTTTACGTAGGATCAATGAACTCACACATACGCCTTGCGTTATCGATGGTAATGCTATCTCCATAGGTATGAGTATCGGTGCTTCGATCTATCCGGATGACGGTATAACACCAGAAACCTTGATTAAATCTGCAGATAAAGCAATGTACAGAGCAAAAAATGGTGGTAAAAATCGTATAGAATATTCTCAGTCAAATCCTGATTTATATTGTCTAAAAAAATACAAAGACATAGGTGAGGCAGATATACACTATTCTGTTTAACCTATGTTAAAAGAACCTATCTGCGATACCTCTCGCCCATAAGATCTACCATCATTTTATATTCTAAACATCTTCTTCAGGATAATCTCTCTTTTGCTCTTTGTATATCATCAAGAATCTGTTTTCTTAGGGCATTTAAACTATCAAACTTTTGATTGATACGAATGAAGTCTACAAATTCCAACATGATCTCTCCACTGACTTCACCGATCTCTTGATCTAAGATGTGTGTCTCTACCGCATAAGAGTCATCTGTCGTGACACGGTGTCCTAAAAAGCTTACAGAGTCTAACCACTCACCATCAATACGTGTACGTGTTGCATACACACCTTCCAAGGGGAGTTGATACTCTTTTACATTTAAATTGATCGTTGGAACCAACTCTTTTTTACCCAATCCCTGTCCTTGTACTACCATACCTTGGATGTAATACGTTCTACCCAGTAATGTATTTGCCAGTTCTATTTTTCCCTCACGCAAATACGTTTTAATGATACGAGAATGGACAGGTGTCTCCCCAAGAGTTACCTGTTCCACAATGTCTATGTGTTTGTCACATATGCTTTTCATCATCTGCGCATTCCCTGCTTTATTTTTACCAAAATGGAAATCATACCCCACAACGATCGTTTCAAGTGCAGGAAAATCAACTTCCAATTTATGTACAAATGCTTCAGGTGTCAATGATTTTATTTTATCGAAATGGTAAAAACAGCATACTTTAGAAGTAAAGAGTGAACGTTTATATCCAGGTGTCAGATAGCCGCTATTTCTTTCTATGATCACCAAGGCATCTACTTTATCTATAAGCGCCTGATGGCCAAGATGTATACCGTCAAATGAACCTATGGCTATACACTTTATCTGATTTCGGAACGACAAGTCTACTTCTCCATCTTTATAAAATGATAAAGATACTCTTGATTACCCTCTTTACCCTGGACCTGAGAGAGTGCCTGATAGTGAAGTTCCCATCCTAATTTTACAGCTTTTGCTTCAAACTCCTCTTTTCGTCTTGCTATCGCATCAAGATCCTGTACGACACCTTTACTGTCACGCTTCACATCCTTACCCACTTCAAACTGCGGTTTGTAAAGTATAATGATATCTGTGCCATTTTGGCTAAGCCTGTCTATATCATCTATGATCTGTAATATAGAGATAAACGAGACATCACAGGTGATCAGTTCAAAAGCATCATCACTTTGAAATTCCCGTATATCAGTCTCTTCATGCAACGAAAGTTTTTCATTGCTGCGCAGTGATACATGCAGTTGGTCTTTTCCCACATCCACACAAGAAAGTGTTGATACACCGTTTTCAAGCACGATCTGTGCAAACC